>Ga0209166_10003915_pt1 | contig 10580 bp, 10 predicted proteins | sample Coa_R1_3_FD_187151 | JGI IMG/M metagenome (GOLD analysis project Ga0209166, IMG submission 187151) | Surface soil microbial communities from Centralia Pennsylvania, which are recovering from an underground coalmine fire - Coalmine... | ecosystem: Environmental > Terrestrial > Soil >... | reverse complement strand
GGCGAGGGTGAAACTGACGCTCGCTCTCGCCCGCCTCGCTGTCTGCAAGAGGTAGCCATGAACGACGTTTCGCAACCGCCCAGGACCGACGCCGTCCCGGTCAGCGACTTCTATGAGATCACCGAAACCCTGGCGCCCGACGAGCTCGCCACGCTGAAGGCCGTTCGGACGTTCATGGAGACAACGGTCGCGCCGGTGATCAACAAATATTGGGCGGACGATGCCTTCCCCTTCGAGTTGCTTCCAGCCTTCCGAGACCTGGACATCGGCGGCTTGGGCCTCGAGGGCTACGGCTGCCGGGGCGGCAGCCAGCAGCTGTTCGGGTTCGTCGCCATGGAGCTGGCGCGCACCGATCCCTCGATGGCCACCTTCTTCGGGGTCCACGACGGCCTGGCGATGGGCTCGATCTATATTGACGGGTCCGAGGCGCAGAAAGAAACCTGGCTGCCGCCGATGGCGCGGATGGAGAAGATCGGCTGCTTCGGCCTGACCGAGCCGCTGGTGGGTTCAGGCGCCGGCGGCGGCCTCACGACGACCGCCAGGCGCGATGGCGACACCTGGATCCTCAACGGTCAGAAGAAGTGGATCGGAAATGCGCCCTGGTGCGATGTCGCCATCATCTGGGCGCGCGACGTAGCCGACAATCAGGTCAAGGGCTTCATCGTCGAGAACAAGACCACGCCCGGGTTCAGCGTTGAGAAGATCGAGCACAAGATCGCGCTCAAGGTCGTGCAGAACGGCCTGATCACTCTTACGGATTGCCGGGTCTCCGAGGCCAACCGGCTGCAGTCGGCGAGTTCGTTCCGCGACACCGCCAAGGTCCTCAAGATGACCCGCTACGGGGTCGGGTGGATGTCAACAGGCTGCCAGATGGGCGCCTTCGAGCATGCGCTCGCCTACGCCAAGGAACGCCAGCAGTTCGGCAAGCCGATCGCGTCCTTCCAGATGACGCAGGACCTGCTGGCCAGGATGCTGGCCAACGTCACGGCCTGCCAGACCATGATGCTTCGGCTGTCCGAGCTCGATGACGAGGGCAAGCTCGGCGATCATCACGCCTCCCTGGCCAAGGCGTTCTGCACGGCGCGGATGCGCGAGACCGTGGCCTGGGCGCGGGAGGTCTGCGGCGCCAACGGCATCGTCGTCGACTACAACGTCGCCCGCTTCTTCTGCGACGCGGAGGCGCTCTATTCCTATGAGGGCACCTACCAGATGCAGAACCTGATCGTCGGCAAGGCGATCACCGGCCTCAGCGCCTTTGTCTGAGGACCGCGCCGTGACCCCGCCCGCCCAAGCCCTCGTTTTCGAGAACCTGCTCTACGAGAAGCGGGGATCAATCGCCTATGTCACGGTCAATCGCCCCAAGGTTCTGAACGCCTTGAATACCCCCACCTGGGCAGATCTGCAGCGGGCCTTCGAAGATGTTCGCGACGATCCCGCCGTCCAGGGCGCGATCCTCACGGGCGCCGGCGATAAAGCCTTTATCGCCGGCGCCGACATCGCTGAACTGGCGCAGGTCACTGCCGCCGAGGCGGAAAGGTCCAGTCGCTTCGGGCAGGCGGTGCTCGATCTCGTCGAGACCCTCGGCAAGCCGGTGGTCGCGGCGGTGAACGGCTTTGCGCTCGGCGGCGGGTGCGAGACAGCCATGGCCTGCACGCTGCGAATCGCTGTGGAGACCGCCCGGTTCGGCCAGCCGGAAGTGAAGCTCGGGCTCTTGCCCGGCGGCGGCGGCACCCAGCGGATGCCGAGGCTGATCGGCAAGGGCCGCGCCCTGCAGCTGATCCTGACCGGCGAGGTCATCGACGCCCGGGAGGCCTGGCGCCTCGGCCTGGTCAACGAGGTGGTCGCCGCCGTCGACCTGATCCCCCGCGCCGAGGCGATCCTGAGGTCGATCTTCGCCAATGCCCCGATCGCCGTGCGCTATTCGCTGGAGGCGGTGAACGGCGGGATGCAGACGAGCCAGGCCCAGGGCCTGCTCCTCGAGGCCGCACTGTTCGGCTTGTGCGCTTCCACCGAGGACAAGCAGGAGGGAGCCGCCGCCTTCCTCGCCAAGCGCGCGCCGATGTTCAAGGGGCGCTGACATGAGCCCCTTGGCGAAGGCGTCCTGGTCGCGACCAGCCAACAGTTTGGTTCAATCAAGGAGACGGTCATGGTGACCGAAAGCCTGTTTTCCGGCCTGAAGGTTGTCGACTGCGCCAGCTATATCGCCGGGCCGGCCGCAACGACGGTGCTCTCTGACTTCGGCGCTGAGGTCGTCAAGATCGAGCCGCCGGGCATCGGCGATCCCTACCGTTTCCTCTACAAGACGCCGCCCAATCCGGTGCTGGACGAGAACTACTACTGGGAGCTCACCAACCGGAACAAGCGCAGCCTCTGCCTCGACCTCAAGAACCCGCAAGCCGCGGAGGTGATCGAACGGCTGGCCAAATGGGCGGACGTCTTCGTGACCAACTATCCGCCTCAGGTGCGGCGCGGCCTGAAGGTCACCTACGAGGATCTTTCGCCGATCAACCCGCGCCTGATCTATGCGGACATCACGGGCTACGGGGAGAAGGGGCCGGAAGCCGACAAGCCGGGCTTTGACCTGACCGCTTACTGGGCTCGCTCCGGCCTGATGGAGTACACCCGCAACGCGGGCAGTCCGCCGACCATCCCGATCCCCGGCTCCGGCGACCACGCCACGGCGATCACCCTCTACGCGGCGATCGTCACCGCCCTCTATCGGCGGGAACGCACGGGCCTCGGCTCCAGCGTCTCGACGTCGCTGATCGCCGAAGGCGCCTGGATGACCGGCCCGTGGCTGCATGCGGGCCTGAACGGTGCGCAGTTCGAAGTGCTCGACCGGCGCAAGTCGAAGAACCCCCTCGGCGGCGAGACCTATCAGACGGCGGACGCCCGATGGCTGATCCTCTGCCTGCTGAGCGGTGACCGCGACTGGCCCATCTTCGCCAAGGCGATCAGCCGCGAGGACTTGCTGGGAGACCAGCGCTTCGCGACCGGTAAGGGCCGCGCCCTCTACGCCGAAACGCTCGTCAACGAACTGGACGGGACCTTCGCGTCGCGTCCGCTCAGCGAGTGGAAGGCCATCCTCGATGCGGCGCGGCTCGCCTATGGCGTGGTGCAGATCCCCGCCGAGATCGTCTCCGATCCACAGCTCTTCGCCAACGACATCGTCGTGCCGCTCGCCGACGGTGCGGGCGGCGTGCGCTACACGGTGAGCAATCCGCTGACGATCCGCGATGCGCCGAAGGTCCCGCCGCGACGGGCGCCCGAACTGGGCGAACACACCGAACAGGTGCTTGGCGAGCTCGGCTTCGACGCCGCGCAGATCGCCGACCTGCAGGCCCACGGCGTCGCGCCTGTGGCGAAGACCGCCGCCTAGCCTCGAGACTTCGGAAGGACCCCGCATGGAAACGCGCACGAACACGCCCGACGTCGCTGCCGCCGCCGGCCGCCTCTTCGTCCTCAGCCTCAGCGAAGGATTGGTGATGTCGATGAATCCGGACGGTTCCGGCAAGACTACGCTCGCGTCCGATGGCCACATGCCGGACGGCGTGGCGATCGATGGGCGGGCGGGCCACGTCTACTGGACCAACATGGGCGTGCCCAATCTGGACGACGGTTCGATCGAGCGCTGCGATGTCGATGGCGGGAACCGCATCGTCATCGTCCCGCCCGGCGTGACCCACACGCCCAAGCAACTCTATCTCGATCGGACCGGCGGCAAGCTCTATTGGGCCGACCGCGAGGGGATGCGCGTGATGCGCTGCGACCTGGACGGTTCGCACGTCGAGACCCTGGCGATCACGGGCGACCCGGTCGCCGATCGCGGCGACGCCACCAAGTGGTGCGTGGGCGTGGCGCTCGACCACGCGCGGCGCCAGATCTTCTGGACGCAGAAGGGGCCGGACAACGCCGGATTGGGCAAGATCCTCCGGGCCGGCATCGAGGTTCCCCCCGGCGAAACGGCCGCTGGGCGGAGTGACATCGAGGTCTGGTGTGACGGCCTGCCGGAGCCCATCGACCTGGAGTTCGACCCCAGGGGCCGGGTCCTCTATTGGACCGACCGTGGCGACCCGCCGGCCGGCAACACCGTTAACCGCGCCGGGGTCGATGCGCCCGCGCCGCGGGCGCCGGAGATTCTCATCCGCCACCTGATGGAGGGAATCGGCCTCGCCCTGGATCTCCCGGGGGAGCGGATGTTCATCACCGACCTGGGCGGGTCGATCTACGCCGCCCGGCTGGACGGTTCCCAGGCCCACCCGATCGCTTTCGCGCAGGGCAACCTCAGCGGCATCGCCTACGCCGCCCTGCCCGCAGAGGCGGGCTGACCGGGCGGCCGCCGCGACCCCAGTTCCTTCGTCAATGCGGGGCCGTCGAGCGCGCCGCACAGGAGACCAGAGCCATGTCCTCCCCGATCCCCATCCGCCAAATCGCCATCGTCGGGAGCGGCGTCATCGGCGCGAGCTGGTCCGCCCTGTTCCTCGCCAAGGGCCTGGACGTCGTCGCCACCGATGTGGCGCCGGACGCCGAGCCGAAACTTCGCAGCTTTATCGACGACGCCTGGCCCGCGCTGGAGGAACTGGGCCTTTCACCAGGGGCGTCGCGGGATCGCCTGAGGTTCGAGCCTAAGCTTGAGGCCGCGATCATCGGCGCTGACCTGGTGCAGGAGAACGGTCCCGAGCGGATCGATTTCAAGCGCGAACTCTACGCCAAGCTCGACGCGCTGCTCCCGGCGTCGACCTTGATCGCCTCCAGTTCCTCTGGCCTGACCATGAGCGAGATCCAGAAAGCTTGCCCCGATCATCCGGAGCGCTGCTTCATCGGCCACCCCTTCAACCCGCCCCATCTGATCCCCCTGGTGGAGCTGGTCCGAGGGGCCCAGACCTCGACAGAGACCATCGATCGCGCGGCCGCCTTCTACGAGGGCCTCGGCAAGAAGACGGTGCGGCTGAACAAGGAGGTGCCTGGGCACGTGGCCAATCGCCTGGCGGCAGCCCTGCTCCGCGAGGTGATGTACCTGGTGGACGAGGACGTCATCAGCGTGGCCGACGTCGATGCGGCGGTGAGCTACGGGCCAGGCCTGCGCTGGGGGGTCATGGGGCCGATGATGCTCTACCACCTGGGCGGCGGAAGCGGCGGCATCGACCACTGGTTCGACCAGTTCACCGGACCGATCACCGCCTGGTGGGGTGTGCTGGGCAACCCGCAGATCACGCCCGAGTTGCGGGCCAAGATCACCGCCGGGGTGATGGCGGAAGTGGCGGGCCGCTCGATCGAATCCTTGGCGGCGCAGCGCGACCGCGAGCTGATGGGCCTACTCAAGGTCCGCACCGCCGGTTGAGCCAAGGACCGCCGCCATGGACCAAGCCCTCAAACGCGTCACCGGCGAAACCGCTCAGCCGGGACGCCGCAGCCGCCCCCAGGTGGTCATCGTTGGCGGCGGCTTTGGCGGCATCGCCGCGGCCCGGGGCCTGCGGCAGGCTGAGGTGGACATCCTGCTGATCGACCGGCGCAACCACCAGATCTTCCAGCCTCTGCTCTACCAGGTGGCGACCGCGGTGCTGGCGCCGGGCGACGTGGCGGCGCCGCTGCGTCAGTTCGCGGTCGTCCAGCCGAACGTCTCGGTGGAGCTGGGGGAAGTGACCGCGATCGATACCGAGCACCGACGGTTGACGACGTGCCTGCTCAACCACGAGCCGCATGAGGTCGCTTACGATTTTCTGGTGGTCGCCGCGGGCGCGAACCCCAGCTACTTCGGCCACGACGAATTCGCGGCCCATGCGCCGGGCCTCAAGACCCTGGCCGACGCGGAAGCGATCCGTTCGAAGATCCTCACCGCCTACGAGCTCGCCGAGCAGACGGCCGACTCGATTGAGCAGAGGCGGCTAATGACCTTCGTGCTGGTTGGCGCCGGCCCAACTGGCGTGGAACTGGCGGCGACCATCGCCCACATGGCGCGCTTCACGCTCAGGCGGAACTTCAAGCGCATCCGTCCGGAAATGACGAACATCGTCCTCCTAGAAGGCGGTGCTCGGATCCTGCCGATGTTCGATGAAAAGCTGGCCGCGGCCGCACGCCGGAAGCTGGACCGCCTGGGGGTGCAGGTCCGCACCGGCGCCGTCGCCCAGGCCATCGACGAGACCGGGGTGGTTGTCGCGGGCGAACGCCTGAACGCGGCCACAGTGCTGTGGACCGCGGGCATTGCCGCATCACCGCTCGCCGCCTTGGTCGGCGCGTCGACCGATCGCGCCGGCCGAGCCCAGGTGGGCCCGGAACTCGAAACGGCCCCAAGCTCGGGTGTGTTCGTCATCGGCGACGCCGCCAGCGTGGTCATAGATGGCAAGCCGGTTCCAGGAATCGCCCAGGGCGCATTGCAGCAGGGCGCCTATGCCGCGCAGATGATCCGTTCACGGATCGAGGGCCGAGCGGCTCCGCGGCCGTTCCGGTATCGTGACCAGGGCTCCATGGCCGTCGTCGGCAAGGACTTCGCCCTGCTGCAGACGCCCCACGTCAAGCTGAGCGGTCCGCTGGCCTGGATGATCTGGGCCTTCATCCACATCGCCTTCCTACCCAGGCTGCAGAACCGCCTTCGCGTCGGGATCCAGTGGTTCTGGAGCTATTTCACCGGACAGCGCAGCTCCCGCCTCATCGCGGAACCCCTGTCAGCCGCTCGCCGCCCCTTGGGCCCGCCTGCCCAAGTCCTCCGCAAGACGTCCTAGGTGTCGCGCCAGGGCGAAGGCTCACGCCCCCGCCCGTTGCCGGGCCTCGATCTCGGCCGTCTTGCGCAGGATGTCGCGCCGCAAGGCCTGGCTGGCGGCGATGTGCCGCTCAACCTCGATGAGCTTTTGATTGAGGGACCTGATCAGCAGGGCATCCGCCGGCCGTTCGTTGTAGGGGTCCGGCGCGACGGCGGAGATTTCCTTGAGGGAGAAGCCGAGTTGCTGGGCGGTCGAGATGAACCGCAGGAGCACGACCGCGTCCGTCGGGTAGTCCCGGTAGCCGTTGCTGGTCCGGGTGGCCCGCGGGATCACCCCTTCAGATTCATAGAAGCGGATGCGCGACGTGCTTACGCCGGCCTGTCTCGACAACTCGCCAATCTTCATTGCAAGGACCCTTGACCTTAAACTTAGCTTGAAGGTGTAGGCGCCTGTCCAAGGAGTCCAGCCATGACGTTTGCCGCCCGACGCGCCCTGAAATCCAAACTCGCCGAGCGGGCGCTTGTCCAAGGGGTCCTTGCGGATTTCCCTTCCGACGACCTCGTGGCGGCCCTGGCGTCCCTGGGCTTCGACCTGATCTTCATCGACTGCGAACATGGCGGTCCGGATATCGAGACCGTTGTGCGGATGGCCCGCGCCGCCCGCGCTGGCGGAACAGTCACGCTGTTGCGCCCATGGTCGACCGAAGCGGGCCTGGTGCGGCGGTTCATCGACTGTGGCGTGGACGGAATCGTGGCCCCCGGAATCGAAACGGCGGCGCAGGCGCAACGGCTTGCCGGGATCATCTCCACCGCTGAGCCGCCTGACCAAGACAGCTTTCTCTTTGTGCCCCTGATCGAATGCCGGACGGGCGTGGAGAACCTTGAGGCCATTGTGACCGCCCCGGGCGTGGATGGTCTGTTGTTGGGGGCGTCCGACTTGGCGGTCTCGCTGGGGGAGCCACGCCGTGGGGATGCGCCGCGGGCTCGGGATATGGCGCTTGGCGCCCTGGATCGCGCCCGCGCGCTGGGGCGCTCTGCAGGACTGCCGGCGGCGCGTTTCGGCGCCCGCACCGCCTGGGATAACGGCGCCAACCTCCTGATGTGGTCAACCCAGCAACTGCTGAACGCCGGCGCACAGGACCACATCCAGCTTGTGCAAGGCTTGGCCTATGGCGGATAAACAGACCACGTCGGGGTGGGGCGGCTGGGGGACGCCGCCCTACGTCTACGACCTCGACTCGGACTGGCCGCGCTTACCCAACGGCTGGGTGCTTGAGGATGTGGGCGGGGTGGCGGTGGACGCCGCCGACAAGGTCTATGTGTTCCACCGCGGTGATCACCCCATGATCGTGTTCGATCGCGAGGGCCAGGTGCTCGACAGCTGGGGGGACGGTGTCTTCAACCGGCCGCACGGAGTGGACGTGGGGCCCGACGGCAGCGTCTACTGCACGGACGATGGCGATCACACCGTGCGCAAATGCGCGCCGGATGGGACTGTGCTCATGACCATCGGGATCCCGGGCGCGCCGGCGCCCGCAATGAGCGGCGCGCCGTTCAACCGCTGCACGCACACAGCTCTCTCACCGGACGGCGAAATCTATGTGAGCGATGGGTACGCCAACGCGCGGGTGCATAAGTTCACGGCGCAGGGCGAACTCATGTTCAGCTGGGGCTCGCCCGGTAGTGGGCCAAGCCAATTCGATCTGCCCCACAACATCTGCACGGACGATCAGGGACGGGTCATAGTGGCTGATCGGGAGAACGATCGGATCCAGGTGTTCGACGCCTCGGGTGTCCTTCTGGACACCTGGATCGGACTGCGCCGTCCCTGCGCCCTCTGCCGCGCGCAGAAAGGTCAGGCCGGTGTCGTCGTGGGCGAGTTGGGGCGGGGACCGGGCGGGGCGCCGCCGCGGGTGACGCTTATGGGTGCCCAAGGCCAAGCCTTAGCCCGCATCGGTGACCTTCCGGGGCCGACGCCGTTCAGCGCGCCGCACGGTATCGCGGTCGACTGCCGGGGCGACCTCTACGTTGGCGAGGTCGCACATCGGGCATGGTCTCTTTCCCATCCAGGCGTCGCGCCACCGGCCGGCCTGCGGACCCTGAGCAAGTTCATCCGCCGGCCGAACGCCTGACGCAGGCTCTTCCGCGGTCGGCGGTCGGCTGTCGGCTCGATGCGGATGTCTAGGTCTTCTGAGAATCTTAGTGAGGCCATAGCCCGCTGGAGAGCGAGGCCCCACTCTTCAGCTCGAAGGCGCAGGGCAGCATCTTCTCTGTTTCCGAGTGCGCCGTCAGGCGCGCGAGGCACGTAGGCTATTTGCCAGCAAGCAGACCTTGGGAATTTCCGAGAAGGGTGGAGAACAGCGGCAGGAGACCGTCTACGAAGTCCCGACGAACCGCTCTAAGATCGGGCGGCTACCATGTCGTTGCGCACAATTATGCCGCCAATCATGACAAATCCCACATGCTGGAGCAGCAGCGGGTCTAACAAGGGATTCCCCGGCACCGCGACGACATCGGCGATCTTGCCGGTCTCAAGGCTTCCGACTTGTTTATCAACGCCGAGCAGGGTCGCGCCGCTGATAGTGATCGCCCTGAGGATTTCGATTGGCGTCATCCCGGCGCCGACATAGGATTCCAGGACCTCCAAACTGCCTTGGCCCCGGGACACGCCGGGCGCCTCATAGTATTCGTCCGAGCCGAAAGCCACCGGCACGCCCAGAGCGATGGCTTGGCGCAGCCGCCGCTTGTTGTTCTCGGTGTATTCCTGCGTGCCGGCCACCGAGCAGTCGCCCCGATGCAGGCAACCGACGACGAAGTCGTGGCTATCAGCTGGGAAATCGGTTGGGACCAGATAGATGTGTCGCGCCGCCATGGTCCGTAGGGAGGCTTCCGACACGCCGTAGCCATGCTCGATCGAGTCCACGCCCGCAGTGATCGCATTGCCCACCGCATGGTCGCTGGTGGCGTGGGCGGCGACCTTCTTGCCCACCGCATGGGCTTCCTCGACGATCGCCTTCAGCTCGTCGACGTCCAGGACATTGGGGCCGTTGCCGACGATGACCTTGATCAGGTCCGCGCCGTCATAGACCGCCTGGCGCACTGCGGCGCGCGCCTGCGCCGGGCCGGAAATCACCACATATTCCGTCTCGATCAGGCGCTGGCCCTCCGCCGTCATCCCCGGGAATTGGCCCCCCGCCGGGGCCAGAGCCCGGGTGGAGACCAGCATGCGCGGGCCCTGGACCCACCCCTTGGCGGTCGCCGTCCGCAGAGCCACGTCGCCGTTGACCCCGGAGTTCCCCACATCGCGCACGCTGGTGATGCCGGCCATCAGGTCCTCGCGCGCGGCCCTGGCGCCGCGCAGCGCGCGCAGCGCCGTACTCATGGTGGCCGCCTGCAGGACCTGGTTCGGCTCGTCGCCCCCTACCGTGGGATTGAAGGACTGCAGCAGATGGGTGTGCGCATCAATCAGACCCGGCAGCAGCGTTGCGCCAGCCGGCAACGTGATGGTCTTGGCGTCGCCTGGGGGATGGAGCTCGCCGAGCGGCGCAATTCTCGCAATTTTGCCGTCCGATACGAGGACGGCTTGATGATCGACTAGCTTTCCACTTTGTACGTCTAGAACATGATCGGCGATCAGAACTATGGAGACATGATCTTCGGCGAAAGCCGATGATCCCTGACAAAGACCAAACAAGACGGCCAGCACGAAAAAACGCATGTCCCCGCGAACGTCCTAAGATAAATGTTGATGTCAGTCTCTTTGACCGCGCCGCGACAGACGCGTCAGCTAAATTTAATTTAATCACCCGGTCCAACACCGCAGAGCATCTATTCTGATGTCTCGGGCAGTGCCTCCAATGGCTGTTCAGGGTTCCGATATCTC
>Ga0209166_10003912_pt1 | contig 10582 bp, 9 predicted proteins | sample Coa_R1_3_FD_187151 | JGI IMG/M metagenome (GOLD analysis project Ga0209166, IMG submission 187151) | Surface soil microbial communities from Centralia Pennsylvania, which are recovering from an underground coalmine fire - Coalmine... | ecosystem: Environmental > Terrestrial > Soil > Unclassified... | reverse complement strand
CGCCGCCGCCGGCCGGGCAGCGGCGCCCAGTTTGATTTCCGCCGCACGCTGCGCCGCAACCTTAAATATGGCGGGCAGTTGCTGGAGTGGTCGTACCGCGAGCGCAAGTACAAGCCGCGCCCGCTGGTGGTGCTGGCCGACGTCAGCGGCTCGATGGAGCGCTACACGCGCCTGCTGCTGCACTTCGTCTATGGCCTGACGGTGGGGCTGGACCAGCCGGTGGAATCGTTCGTGTTCGGCACGCGGCTGACCCGCATTACCCGCCACCTGGAGTATGAAGACGTGGAGCAGGCGCTGCGCGAGGTGTCGGGCGCGGTGCAAGACTGGGCCGGCGGCACCCGCATCGGCGAGTCGATCAAGGCCTTCAACTTCACCTGGGGCCGGCGCGTGCTGGGCCACGGGGCGGTGGTGCTGATCATCAGCGACGGCTGGGACCGGGGCGAGCCCGACCTGCTGGCGCGCGAGATGGCCCGCCTGCAGCGCAGCTGTCACCGGCTGATCTGGCTCAACCCGCTGCTGGGCTCGCCCGAATATGAGCCGCTGACGCGCGGCATTCAGGCGGCGCTGCCCCACGTGGACGATTTTCTGCCGGTGCACAACCTGGCCAGCCTGGAAGAGCTGGCCGCGAAGCTGGCTTCGCTGGACAGCCAAAGGAGACGGTAGGCATGCGCGACGTGATGGAGACGATTGATCAGTGGCAGTCCGAGGGCCAGCCGGTGGCGCTGGCCACCGTGGTGCAGACCTGGGGCTCCTCGCCGCGCCAGGCGGGCGCCAAGATGGCGCTGACTCCGGCCGGCCACATCACCGGGTCGGTCAGCGGCGGCTGCGTGGAAGGCGCTGTTTACGACGAGGGCGTGGCGGCGCTGAAGACCGGCGCGCCGCGTCTGCTGCACTTTGGCGTGGCCGACGAGACCGCCTGGGAGGTGGGCCTGGCCTGCGGCGGCAGCATCGACGTGTTCGTGCAGCCGCTGGCGCGCGACTACTACCGCGCCACGCGGGCCGCCATTGACGAAAACGCGCCCTTTGCCGTGGTCACCATCGTCAAGGGCTCGGCTGAGCAGCTAGGCCGGGCCGTGCTGGCCGGCGAGGTGTCCGCCGGAGCGCAGCCTGGGGCGGCCGGCCTGCGCTGGGGTAGCCTGGGCGCGCCGGCGCTCGACGAAGCCGCCGCGAAGCTGGCCCACGACGCGCTGGCCAGAGGCCAGTCGCGCCGGGCCGAGCTGGCCGAGGGCGTGGAGGCCTTCGTGGAGGTCGTCCTGCCGCCGCCCACCCTCATCGCCGTGGGCGGCGTCCACATCACCATCGCGCTGGTGGCGCTGGCCAAGACGCTGGGCTACTACACCATCGTGATCGATCCGCGCAAGGCCTTTGGCAGCGAGCAGCGCTTTCCGCATGTGGACCGGCTGATACAGGCCTGGCCGGACGAGGCCCTGGCCGATATCCCGCTGACGCGCGGCACGGCGGTGGCCATGCTCACCCACGACCCCAAGCTGGACGACCCGGCCCTAAAGCTGGCCCTGCCCAGCCCGGCGTTCTATGTGGGCGCGCTCGGCAGCCGCAACACTCAGTCCAAGCGCCGCCAGCGCCTGATTGAAGATGGGCTGCGGCCCGAAGACCTGGACCGGCTGCACGGGCCGATCGGCCTGGAGCTGAACGCCAGCACCCCGGAAGAGATCGCGCTGTCGATCATGGCGCAGATCGTGGCCGAGCGAAACAAAGCCGCCTGACGTCCATTGTTCAACAACACGTAGGGGCGCACCTGCGTGTGCGCCCTGAGCGGTCATGCCACCGGCGGTCTGTCTCGACGCAAGGAACTTGATTCTTCCAGCCCTGCATGCTGTCACGCTGAGGGCGAATGCGCATACTCGATAGTAAAAGTACGGTCGCGCCCGAAGCGCCTCAGGTGGTTTAACCGTCGCCTTGTGCTGAGCAGCCGACAAATGGGTCTGCCCCCACGGTCCCCAACGGCTCAACATTAAATGGCGGCCAGGGCGCACACGCGTGTTCGCCCTGGCCGGCCACGTGGATCACCAACACCTGCTCTGCTTGCCTAGCGCGCCGCCGCCGGCAGCGTTTGCGGCAGGACCTTGTTCACCATGATGTCCACGAACTGGCCCAGGTTCTCATCGCCCAATCCATGCCCGCCGTCCAGCCAGATCAGCTCCTTGTGCGGCGCCTGCAGAACGCGAAAGTAACGCTCTACCAGGGACGACATCGCGTTCACGTCGTTGCGCCCGGCGAAAATGTAGACAGGCACCTCCAGCCGGGCGGCCTGCGTCTCAAAATCAACGCCCTGCAATTGTGGATACACGGCTTGAAACGTATTGATCAGGCCGCGGGTGTGATTGACCTTGTCCACCAGGCCATACTCCGGCGCCATGAAGGGGACGATCGGCACCACGACGGCGTAGCGCGGCGAGCCCATGTAGTCGTTCAGCACATCGAAGTAAGCCAGATACTTGCCGACCAGGTCGCTGCCGGTATAGGGCGGCGGCCCGTTGCGCTCCAGCGCCTGCAGCGCGGCGGTATCACCCCGCTGCCGCAGGTAATCGAGCGCCAGCTGGTAGCCCAGCCGGTCATCCTCCGTCGTGTTAACCATTTGCCCGTTGCCGATATAGGCATAGAACAGGTCGGGGTAGCGCTGCACCAGCCAGACGCCCAGAATGCTGGTCCACGAGACGCCGTAGACGTAGATCTTGTCCTGGTGAAAGCGCGCCCGCAGCAGCTGCGCCAGAGCATGCGCGTCCTCGATGTAGCGCTCCGGTGTAAGAGCGCTGAACGGCACCGCGCCATATGACTTGCCCGTGCCCGGCTCATCCCAGCTCACCACCACATAGTGGCTTTCCAGCGGCTCGAAGAGGCTGCGCGTGGCAAAGCCGCCGCCGCCCGGCCCGCCCATGCCCAGGTTCAGCAGCACCGGGTTGTTGACATCGGTCCCGCGCAGCGTGATCCACTGCTCGCTGCCGTTCAGCGACACCTTTTCCAGGCTGGCAATGCTCTTTGGCGGGCGATGGCCGCGGCCATCCACAATAGGCGGTGTGGCGGCCCACACCTGGGAGGCCGCCGTGCCCAGCAGCACGACGATCAGCGCGCCTCCCAATACAGTGCCCGCGGCCCGGCGAGACCAGTGGAACCAGAACAGCCCGACGAGCAGGGCCGCATCGGCCAGCGCCAGCAAGAGCCATGCCGGCCACGAGACGGCGGTTGTCAGAGGCAGCAAAACGACCGGCACAAATAGCAGCAGCAGGACCAACAGCGCCAGGAGGCGCGCCAGGACTACCAACAGCCCGCGCGCCAGGCGTTGCGGCCTGGCGGTCGCGGCCAATCGTCCAGAAGCCCGAGCCAATGTACCCATGTTCAGCCTCCCAAGCAGTTAGTGTTCTTCGTCGCTCCGCCTGACCAGCAGCAAGGTCAGACCCAAATCGCGGATGTGGCTCAACAGGCCATGCAGGGCAGCCTGATCGGCCACTCTCCCGCGCAGCACCGTCTCCCCCTCGGCCGAGGTCGTAATCGTCAGCCCATCAAAGTAGCCGGCCCAGCGCCGATCCAGGCGCCCCTTGACCCGAATCTCGTAGAAGTCGCTCACAGCCGGCAGCCTCTCACGAGATCGAAGCCAGGAATTGATCGATCGCCGACTGGTTCCAAGAGCTGACAGGCATTTCCACGCTGAGCAGTGCCGCGCCGCCCTTGCCCTGGAACGCGCCAGTCAGGCTGCGGTAAGGCTGGTGGTCCGAGTTGGTGCCCTCGCTGATGACAAGGGTCACGGGCTGGCCGCGAATGACAGCCTGGCGCGAGTCGACCACCTGCGAGCGCGTGTTCGGATCGCGGCCGCGGTTTTGCGAAGCTTGTTGGATGTATTTCTCCAGGGTCGCTTGGTCGACTTCCGCGTTCGCCGGCGCCTGAATGAGCTGAATGTGGCTGTGCCCGTCGCCAGGCGCATACGAGACAAACAGGTAGCCGCTGATCTCCGCGGTCGCTTCGGGGGTGTAGCCTGCCGGCAGGGTGAAGTCCGCGATCTTCGCGGCGGCGGTGTTTACGCTGCCCGCGTCTGACCGGAGTGAGCAGCCAGCCAGACTGACAATGGACAGTACGAGCAGGAGCCCAATGACGGTGAACTTTCGATAAGTTGGCATTTTGCCTCCGTTTGACTTGAGACCTACGCCGGCAGCCTTCTGCCGGCGCTTCTCTTGTACAACGGAGGCGGGTAGGTTGTCGCCTATCGAAAGGTCAGGTCCGGGGTAGGTTGCAGGGTGTTACAGAAGCTGCATTTCGCGCGCCCGCGCGACAGCCTGGGTGCGGTTGGCGGCGCCCAGCTTGCCCAACACATGATGGACATGCCACTTGGCGGTCCCAACGGAAACGACCAGCGCCCGCGCGATCTCGGCGTTGGATTTGCCACCCGCCAGCAGCCGCAGCACATCCAGCTCGCGCTCGCTCAGCTGCTCCGCCAGCGGTGAGCGACGCGCGTCCGCTGCCGCCACGCCCTGCTCCACCGGCATTGACCTGGGGCCGGCGCCTGAACCAAACGCTTGCAGCAGGCAGTCGACGAACTCGGGCGCGCTGTCCCGTACATTTGGCAGCAGCGCGGCCAGTCTCGCGCCCTCGTCCAGAAAGGCACGGCGATAGTCCTCCGGGGCGGCCAGCAGCAGCGCGGCCCGCAGTCTCTCAAGCGCCGCGGCCTGGTCGCCGCGGCCGTCATGCGCCAGGGCCTGCAAGACGAGGATGCTGATCAGCCGCCCACGGCGGCCGCCTTGCCGCGCGGATTGCTCCAGAGCGTCGAGCAGCGCACTCGCTTCGGCCAGCCGGCGCTGTGCCAGGCGCACGCGCGCCAGGACAAGATAGGCCACCTCGTACGATGGGTTCGTGGGGATAGGCAGAGAAGGCTGCGCCCTCTCTGCCCAGCGAGCCGCCAGATCGACCTGCCCCTGAAGCAGCAGGACATTCGCTTCGACCGCGGCCATCACCAGAGCCATGCGCTGATGAGCCAGGCGGCGTGCCGTCGCCTGGGCCTGGCGCGCGCCCGCCAGCGCCGCCTCCAGCTGTCCCCGGGCGCATTGGATTTGGATCAGCGTCCACTCCCCATCGCCGAGCATGATCCGGTCCAGCCCCAGCTTTTGATACAGGGCCAGCCCGCGCCGCACGCAATCCTCCGCCCGGTCCAGATCGTTCGCCAGGTAGTGCAGCATTCCGAATTGGACATCAATCAGGCTGGCCAGCGCGAATGGCTTTGTGCGCGCGTCGCTGGCGGGCTGGAGCGCCCGCTGGCAATAGGCCAGCGCCTCGCGGCGGCGGCCCTGGCGGATGAGGTTGGGGACAAGGGCGCTGAGCGGCAGCAGCATGGCGAACACATGCCGGAACTGTTCGCCCAGGTCGAATGCCTCGCGATATGCTTGAGATGCCTCGTTTGTCTCGCCGGCCCCGTTCAGCGAGTCGCCCAGCAGCTGCAGCAGCACGATGCGAAAGAAGGGGTCCGCCGCGCCCAGCAAGCCCAGCGCCTGCCGCGCCAATGCGCGGCTCTGAACCAGGTCTTCGCGAAAGAAGGCGATGGCGGCTCGCTGGCCGATGAGCCGGCCCAGGCTGGGCTCGTCGGCCGCCTGCTCCGCCGCGCTCACCTCCTGGGTCAGCTCCGCCGCCGCCCGGATGTCGCCGGCCAGGTACAGTATCCAGCCGTGATAGCCAGTCAGCCTGACACTGGCGCGGGTAACGGTCGGGGGCAGCGCCCCCAGCCACCGGCCGAGCGTGGTCAGCTCGCCCTTCTGAAACACATCCCCGGCCACCTGTTCGATCAACCGCGCCGCGGCTGCAAAATCCCTGGCAGCCAGTGCGTGCTCCACGGCCTCTTCCAGCAGGCCCTGGGCCGCGCAGCCGGCCGCGGCCTTCTGCTGCAGCTCGACGATCTCGCTATCGGTCAGCGCTGTCCGCAAAACGTCGGCGAAGAGGCCGTGGTAGCGATACCACTCACGTTTGGCGTCCAAAGGGATGATGAAAAGGTTGGCCTGCTCCAGCTCGCGCAGCACCTGGCCGCTGTCCACGCGGCCTGTGAGCGCCTGGCATAAAGCGGCGTTGAAGCGGCCGAGGATGGCGGTCTGGCTCAAGAATCGGCGTGTGGCCTCGCTCTGGCGCCCCAAGACTTCGTCGACCAGGTAGTCGATGACGTAGCGGTCGCTGCCGCCAAAGGCACGGATGAACTCGCTCGCCTGGCCGGCATCCTGCCCACGCAGCGATAGGCCAGCCAGCTGCAGACCCGCCACCCAGCCTTCGGTGCGCGCCTGCAATGCGCCAAGGTCAGCGGCGCCCAGGTCGAGCCTCAGACGCTGCCTCAGCCATTCGCGCGCCTCATCCGCGCTGAAGCGCAGATCGTCCGCGCGGATTTCGGTCACCTGCTCCCGCACCCGCAGCCGGGGGAGTGAAAAAGGCGGGTCCTGGCGCGTGATCAGCACGAGATGCAGCCGGGGCGGCGCGCGCTGCACCAGCAGCTCGACCGCGCTGTGGATAAAGCGCGATTGGATGAGGTGATAGTCATCGAGCACCAGGGCAATGTCTGACGCGGCCAAGGAAATGTCATTGAGCAAATTGGCGGCCAGGACTTCGGCCGGCGGCAGCCGCGGCAGCGCCAGCAGGCTGCGCACGGCCTCGCCGATCGTCCCATCCAGCTCTTGCAGCGCCGATACCAGGTAGCCGAAGAAACGAACGGGGTCGTTGTCGCCCTCGTCCAGGCCCAGCCAGGCGAAGGGCCTGGCGCCCTGCCTCAGCCACTCGACAGCGGCCGTTGTCTTGCCGTAGCCGGGCGGCGCCGAAATGAGCGTCAGTGGCCGATTGCGGCCCTCGTCCAGCCGGGTGATCAGGCGCGGGCGCGCCACCACGTCGGGCCGTGCCAGCGGGGCCAGGGTCTTGGTCTTAAGGAGTGCCTGGGGCGCGCCGGCCCAGCTATCTTCTGTCATCAGACGCTGGCCCGTGCCGGTGGCCTGGCCTCCAGCAGCGCCTGCCAGGTGGCGCCGATGATCAGACGATCATAGATGCGCGCCATCTCGTCCACTTCGGGCCTCAGGCCGTGGGCCAGCCACCAATCGATCAGGCCTACCAGCGACGTCACCATGTGGTTCACCGCGATCTCGGCCAGCGTATCATCGGCCGGGCCGGGCGGGCGGTGCTGCGACAGTTGGCCGCGGATGTGCTCGGTCAATATTGCCTTCAGCTTGCGCGTGAACACCAGGCTGTCGAGGATGCTGCGGTAGAGCGCCTGGTGCGCATGCACGTGCGCGAAGATGAGCTGGCCCTCGGCCTGGAAATACTGGCCGCCGCGCTGGCCGGCCATTGATTCCAGGTCGCGGACGATCTCTTGAAAAACATCCAGCATGAGCTCATCCTTGCTGGCATAGTGGCGAAAAAAGGTGGCGTAGCCGATGTCGGCTTGCTCGGCGATGTCGCGGATGGTGATCGTCTCGTAGGGGCGGCGGCTGGCCAGTGCTATCAGCGCCTCAGCCAGCGCCCGCCGGGTGCGGCGCACCCGGCGATCAGGCGCGGCCACGGGTCAACCTGGATACGAGCCACCTGGGTGCAATGTGTCGCATTTGAGCTATCCGTCCAATTTCCGCCGTTGACAAGGCCGCCGCTAACTGTATGATATATAGTATATCGTAAAGTATTCAATGGATCAATAATGATGAACCAGATTATCTACCGCCTGATGTACCGCTTCACCCGCCCTGGCTGGGACACCGGCATCACCCCGCCGGAAGTCGTGCAGGCCTTCGCTCAGGGCAGCATTCCGGCTGGGCCGGCGCTCGACCTGGGCTGTGGTACTGGCACCAACACGCTCTACCTGGCGCGCCAGGGCCGGCAGGCGTTTGGCCTGGACTTTGTGCCGCGGGCGATCGACAAAGCAAACCAGGCCGCCCGGAAAGCGGGGCTGACCAACCAGGTAAAGTTTTTCGTGGCCGACGTCACCAGGCTGGCAGAGCTGCGCCTGCCGCGCTGCGCGTTCGCCCTGGACATGGGCTGCTTCCACGGGCTGAGCCCGGAGCGGCGGCGGCGCTACGCTGCGGCGCTGGCGGACCAATTGCTGCCCGGCGCACGCTACATGGTGTACTGCCTGGATCCCGGGCAGGAGGCCACGTTTCGGTTTGGGGTAACCATGCAGCAGGTGAACGAAGAGTTCGCGGCGAGCTTCGAGACGACGCGCACCGAACGGGGCAACAACGCGCGGGCCGGCGCGCCTGGCCGCGGCTCGACGTGGTATTGGATGACGCGCAAGGCATGAGCCCATTTCAAGATGAGATTTAAGACACAGATTTCGTATTGACATCGCTCACAGAAATATGCTATGTTGATCTAGTCAGACGCGCAGGCCGGTTATCACAACCGGCCTGCGTTTTATTTTAGCTGCGGCGCCCGCAGCTATGGGCGTCACCACGGGCAGGGCCTTCACACGAAGGCCCTGCCCCTTTTTTATTCAAGGACCGGAGGTCTTGCGATGTCGACTGAAACCAACAAAGCCATCGTGCGCAGCTACTTCGAGCGGGCCGTCAACCAAAATGATATGGACTGGCTCGATCAAATTATCGCGCCCCAGTTCGGCGCCGATCATCCCGTGCCAGGCGGCGCCACGCCGACGGCTGCGGCCGCCCACCACCCGACGGGGCCGGCCCGCGCGCGGGCGGCGATCGAGCATTTGCGCCGCGCCTTTCCAGATATCGCGTACACCGTCGCCGATCTGCTGGCGGAGGGTGAGCGGGTGGTGGTGCAGGTGACCTTTCGCGGCACGCACCGCGGCGTGTTTTTGGGCGTGCCGGCCACTGGCCGCCTGGTGACCGGTTCGGGCGTGGAGCTGGCGGTGCTGGCGGGCGGCCAGATTGTCGCGGCCGGCTGGCAATATCACGATGAGCTGGGACTGCTGCGCCAGCTAGGCGTGATCGCCGATCACGGCCGGGGGCCGCATGGAGGTGAACATGAACCACTTTGAGTCGCGCGCGTTTTATACCATCTGGCTGGGCCAGCTCATCTCGGTAGCCGGCTCAGGCCTGAGCGAGTTTGCGCTGGGTCTGTGGGTCTACCAGCAGACCGGCTCCATCACTCAGTTCGGCCTGGTGCTATTCTGCAAGGTGCTGCCGGCCCTGGCGCTGGCGCCGCTGGCCGGTGTGCTGGTGGACCGCTATGACCGGCGAGCCATCATGATCCTGGCGGATACCGGCGCCGCGCTGGGCGCTGGGTTGGTAGCGGCGCTGGTGCTCACCGGGCGCCTGGCCGTGTGGGAGGTGTTCCTGGCCGTGACGCTCAGCTCGGCCTTCGGCACCTTCCAGCGGCCGGCCTACCTGTCATCGATCACGCTGCTGGTGCCGCCAAAGCGCCTGGGCCAGAGCGCGGGCATGGTGCTCACCAGCCAGGCGGTGGCCGATATCGCCTCGCCGATCCTGGCCGGCCTGCTGCTGGGGCCGCTGGGGCTGGGCGGCATCTTGCTCATCGACGCGCTGACGTTCGTCTGCGGGGCCGCGGCGGCGCTGGCGGTGCGCTTCGGCGGACGGGCCGCGCCGAAAGCAGCCGAGCAATCGGTGCGCGGTGACCTGGCAGCAGCGGCGGCCTATCTGCGCGGCCAGCCGCGCCTCATCAGCTTATTGGCTTACTTCGCGCTCATCACATTTTTGGGCGGCGCCATCGGCACGCTGCTGGTGCCAATGGTGTTGGGCTTTGCCGGCCCGGCGGTCCTGGGTGTGGTGCTGGCGGTGGCGGGGGGCGGGCTGCTCCTGGGCGGGCTGACGCTCAGCGCCTGGGGCGGCCCGGCTGACCGGCTGCGCGGCGTGTTTGTTTTTGGGCTGCCGTTTGGCCTGTGCCTGATGTCGATCGGCCTGCGCCCCTCGGCACTGCTGGTGGCCGTGTTCGCGGCGGGCGCCCACTTCGCCGTGCCCTTTGTGGCTGGGCTGAACCAGGCGCTGTGGCAGGCGGAGGTGCCGCTGGCGATGCAAGGGAGAGTGTTTGCGCTGCGCGAGATGCTGGTGCGCAGCGTTCAGCCGCTGGCGCCGCTCGCGACGGGCCTGCTGGCCGATCGCGTCTTTGCGCCGCTATCGTGGGCCAACAGCCCGCTCGCCGGCAGCCTGAACCTGATCCTTGGGGCAGGCCCTGGCCGAGGCCTGGGGCTGCTGTTTGTGAGCATGGGCAGCCTGGCGCTGCTGGCCGCGCTGGTGGGATTGGTAAACGCGGTTCGCCGGCCGACGCCCACAACGGCCATAGCACTGGCTGCGCCGCCAGCGCTGGCTCCTGACGGAGTTAGCCAGCCGCGCTGAGGACCGCGGCGAAGGCCTCTTCGCTCAGATCGGCCAGGCTGTCCACGATGACGTCCGCCGAGCGCAGCGCCTCGGGCCGATTGGTGGTGGTGACGGCGATGCACGCCATGCCGGCGCGCCGCGCCGCCGCCACGCCGGCCACGGCATCTTCAATGACCACGCAGCGCTCGGGCGGCACGGCCACGCGGCGGGCGGCCTCCAGAAACACGGCCGGGTCCGGCTTGCCGGGCATGCCCCAGGTGGAGACGATGGCGTCGAAATGGGCGCGCAGAGCGAGGCTGTCGATCAACAGCTCGATGTTGGCCGGC
>Ga0209166_10003911_pt1 | contig 10584 bp, 10 predicted proteins | sample Coa_R1_3_FD_187151 | JGI IMG/M metagenome (GOLD analysis project Ga0209166, IMG submission 187151) | Surface soil microbial communities from Centralia Pennsylvania, which are recovering from an underground coalmine fire - Coalmine... | ecosystem: Environmental > Terrestrial > Soil >... | reverse complement strand
GGTGTCCCAGACGCGAAAGCCGGTGTCGCCGGGGCGGAAGTAGTACTTCTCCTGGTAACCCGGTCCGTCAGGGATGTGGCTCTTGCGGTAGAGGCCCAGCAGTCCGCCGTCGGCGTCGGCCATCACCAGGCTGTTGAAGTAGTGCGGCCCCTCGCGCTCGAAGATCGAGAGCGGCAGGACGACGCCGAGTTCGGCCGCCAGGGGCGCAAGGAACCGGACGACTGGATGTTCGCGCCAGGGCCAGGCCGTGGCGAACCAGCGCTCCTGCTGGGCCACGCAGAAATAGGGGCCCTGGAACAGCTCGGGCGGGAGGATGACCTGGGCGCCGGCGGCGGCGGCCTCGCGGATCAGGGCCGCGACCCTGGCGATGTTGGCGTCCATGTCCTCGCCGAACGAGGCCTGAAGCGCCGCGACCCGGAGCGTGCGCGCCATCACGCGATCTCCTGCTGGCTGATGCAGTGGAAGGCGCCGCCTCCGCTCAGGAGCGCGGTGGCGGGCAGGCCGATCACGTCGCGCCCGGGAAGGAGGATCTGCAGCGCCTGCACGGCCCAGGCGCCGGCGGGATCGCCGTAGGTGGGAACGATGACCGCGCCGTTGGCGATCAGGAAATTCATGTGCGAGGCCGGCGTCACCCGGTGGTTGGCGTCCATCAGCCTGCCCGGCGAGGGGATGCGCACGACCTTCAGGGGCGCGCCGGAGGCGTCGACGAAGCCGGCCAGGGCCTGGGCCGCGGCGTCGTAGGCGGCGGCGTTCGGATCGTCCAGGCCATACGCCGCCGGACATGCCACGACCCCCGGGGCGACGAAACGCGCCAGGTTGTCGACGTGTCCGTCGGTATGGTCGTTCATCAGCCCCTCGCCAAGCCACAGGACCCGTCTCACGCCGAGGGCGTTGGACAGGGCCCTCTCGGCGTCGCCTTCGCGCCAGCCGGGGTTGCGGTTGGGGTTGAGCAGGCACTGCCGCGTCGTGAGCGCCGTACCCTGGCCGTCGTGGTCCAGGGCGCCGCCCTCGAGGACGAAGTCGTGGCGTTGGAGCGCGCCGCCGGCGTGGGCGGCGATCTGGTCGGCGACAGTCTCATCGCCCGGCAGCTCGTATTTGCCGCCCCAGCCGTTGAAGCGAAACGCGGCCGCCGAAGCGGGAGAGGTGAAGATCGGACCGGTGTCGCGAAGCCAGATGTCTCCGAAGGCGCCCGGGACGATCTCGACGTTCGATGTTCCCGCCAGCAGAACCTCGGCCGCGCGCGCGGCGGCGTCTCCGGCGACCATCAGCCTAACGGTCTCCCGGCCCGGCCCGGCCAGGGCGCGCGCCAGGGCGGCGACCTCGGCCTGGGCCGCGGCGAGGTTATCCTCCCAGAGGTCTTCGTGGCTCGGGAAGCCGACCCACATCGCGCGATGGGTCGCCCACTCGGCGGGGACAGGTGACATTGGGGTTTCCTATACGGCCGTCTGAGCCAATGGGAGGGCCCATGGGTTGAACGGATCTGTGGGGCCGGTGATATGGGGGCATGATCCTGATCGGCCACTACGACAGTCCCTTCGTGCGCCGCGTGGCGATCGCGCTGCGGCTCTACGACATGCCGTTCGAGCACCGGGCCTGGTCGGTGTTCGGCGACGCGGAGAAGATCGCCGCCTTCAATCCCCTGCGGCGCGTGCCGACGCTGGTGCTGGATGACGGCGATGTGCTGATCGAGAGCGCCGCCATCCTCGAGGCGCTGGACGAGATCGCCGGCGAGGCGCGCGCCCTGGTCCCGCGCCGGGGCGCCGTCCGTCGCCGCCTGCTCAAGGTCTGCGCCCTGGGCGCCGGGATGGCCGACAAGGCGGTGAGCCTCGTCTACGAAAGGGTGCTGCACGAGCGGGCGACCCCGATGTGGATCGAGCGTTGCCGCAGCCAGATGTCCAGTGTGCTGGACGTCCTCGAAGCCGACCGCGCGGCGGGCGCCGGGCCGTGGTGGCTGGGCGAGGCGCTGACCCATGCCGACATCATGATCGCCTGCGCCCTGCGGTTCGTCTCGGAAGCCCACCCGGACGTCTTCGATCTCGCCGCCTGGCCGGCCCTGAAGGCGCACTCCGCGGCCTGCGAGGCGATGGCGGTCTTCCAGGCGTTCCAGCAGCCGTTCTTCGTCTCCGCCCCGGCCCCGGCCCCGGCCCCGGCGCAGGCCTAGGCCGGCGGCGATGACCGCGCCGCTCTGCCGGCTGTACCTGATCACGCCGCCTGACCTCGGCGATCCCGGGGCGTTCGCGGGCGTCCTGGCGGCCGCGCTCGAAGCCGGTGACGTGGGAGCGGTGCAGCTGCGCCTGGAGGACGCGCCGGACGAGGCGATCGCCGCCGCCGTCGAGGCCCTGGCGCCGGTGACGCGGCGGCGGGATGTCGCCCTGATCCTCAACGACAGGCCGGACCTGGCGGCGCGGCTGGGGTGCGACGGGGTCCACATCGGCCAGTCCGACGGACCCTTCGACGCCGCCAGGCGCGCCGTCGGTCCGGGAGGGATCGTGGGCGTCACCTGCCACGACAGTCGCGACCTGGCGATGGCGGCCGCCGAGGCGGGGGCCGACTACGTGGCGTTCGGCGCCTTCTTCCCGACGACGACCAAGGCCACGGTCCACCGGCCGGACCTGGAGATCCTGGAAATCTGGCAGGAGACCATGCTGACGCCCTGCGTCGCCATCGGCGGCATCACGGTCGGGAATTGCCGGCCGCTGGTCGCCGCCGGCGCCGACTTCCTGGCGGTGTCGGCCGGCGTCTGGGCCCATCCCGAGGGACCGGCGGCCGCCGTGGCCGCCTTCAACACCGTAATCGCCGAAGGGCTGAAGGCGCGCCAGGCGCCCTGAGCTCGCCTTGCCGAGCGAGGGGCTCTCGACTAGGGTCCGCCGCCTTGGCCGTCCCCACCTCCGCTCTCGTCAAGGTTATGGTCGACGCCGCCCGCAAGGCTGGCCGGGCGCTGTCGCGCGACTTCGGTGAGGTCGCCGAGCTGCAGGTCTCCAAGAAGGGGGCGGCGGACTACGTTTCGGCGGCGGACCTCAAGGCCGAGCAGACGATCTTCGAGGACCTGACCAAGGCGCGCCCGGGATACGGCTTTCTCGGCGAGGAGCGCGGCCTGATCGAGGGCACGGACAAGACCCACACCTGGATCGTCGACCCCCTCGATGGCACGACCAACTTCCTGCACGCCATGCCGCATTTCGCGATCAACATCGCGCTGCAGCGGGAGGGGCAGATCGTCGCCGGGGTGACCTACAACCCCGCCAACGCCGACCTGTTCTGGGCCGAGCGCGGCCGCGGCGCCTATCTGAACGACCGCCGGCTGCGGGTCGCGGCGCGGACGCGGCTCGAGGAGGCGGTCTTCGCCACCGGCATCCCCTTCCTCGGGCACGGCCAGCACGGCCGGTTCCTCAAGGAGCTGCACCAGGTCAGCCAGCGGGTCTCCGGCGTGCGCCGCTTCGGGGCCGCGGCGCTCGACCTCGCCTGGGTGGCGGCGGGCCGCTTCGACGGCTTCTGGGAGCGCGACCTGTCGCCCTGGGACATGGCGGCGGGGATCCTGCTGGTGACCGAGGCGGGCGGGGTGGTCAGCGACGCCGACGGGGCCGCCGATCCCCTGGCTGCCGGATCAATCTGCGCCGGCGGCTCGGTGCTGCACGCCCTGCTGTTGGAGCGGCTGAAAGCGGCCGCCTAGTTCATCAGCGAATCGCTTTCACAAGCGGCGCGACAATCAGCCCAGCCCGCCTGCCAGCGGGTGTTGCGGGGACAGGGGCAAGACGGGCAAGGTCGCGGGGCAGCGACCCCGGCCCAAGGAGCCCTCCATGCCCTCCCGACACCTGCTGGACCCGGAAATGGCGCCCCTGGCCGAGTTTCCGGCCTTCAGTTTCGAGTCCGAGGGCATCGAGCAGGTGCGCGCGACGATGGCGGCCACGCGCCCGCCGTTCCCGCCGCTGCCGGCCGATGTCGAGGTCCACGAGGCGCGGACGCCCGGCCGTGACGGCGCGCCGGACGTGCGCCTGGTGGTGACCGCGCCGAAGGCGACCGGGCCCGGTCGTCCGGGGATTCTCCACATCCACGGGGGCGGCTATGTGCTCGGCTCGGCGGAGATGACCGGTCCGACCGACGCCGCCTATGCGAGCCAGCTCGGCGCGGTGGTGGTCTCGGTCGACTATCGCCTGGCGCCGGAGACGCCCCATCCGGGACCGGTGGAGGACTGCTACGCCGGTCTGGCATGGCTGCACGCCCAGGCGGCGGCGCTCGGCGTCGATCCCGGCCGCATCGTCGTGACCGGCGAGAGCGCCGGCGGCGGACTTGCGGCGGCCTTGGTTCTTCTGGCCAGACACCGGGGCGAATACGCCGTGGCCTTCCAGCACCTGGTGTTTCCGATGCTGGACGACCGCACGGTCACCCACCCGGACCCCTCTCGGTATGTCGGCCAGTTCGTGTGGACGCCGGACAGCAACCGTTTCGGCTGGGCCTCGCTGCTGGGCGGACCGCCCGGCGCAGCCGACGTCTCGCCGTTCGCCGCGCCGGCCCGCGCTGACGACCTGTCGGGCCTGCCGCCGACCTTCATGATCTGCGGGGCCCTCGACCTCTTCCTCGAGGAGGATCTGGAATACGCCCGCCGCCTGATCCGCGCCGGCGTCCCCACCGAGCTGCACATCTATCCCGGCGCGCCGCACGGCTTCATGTTCCTGCCGGAGGCGCAGGTCAGCAGGACCTTCGCTCGCGACTCCATGGCCGCGCTGGCGCGCGCCGTGGGGAAGAGCTGAACGCGCGAGGCCCGGTCGCGCCGCTGAGCGATGATCCCACCGTCAGCTTGCCGATACTGGCGAGCTGACCGCCCCGGCCCTGCCGGAGATCACGATCGCCAAGCCGTCGAGTTGCACCACGGGCTGGGACACGATCCCCGTGCGAGGCGGCGGGGGACCCTCCGCCGAGGCGACGCGGCGTGGCGCTCCCGTCACAGGATCATCGTCGCGGCTTCCCTCATCCCATCCGTAGCTGGAACCAAGGTCTTTCCCGCCTCGTTTGTAGACGAAGGGACAGCTGGCTGGGCCTGCGGCCCATCACCAAAGGAAGGTGATACTATGAAGATTCTTACCACTGCGTTCGGACTGACTTCGTTTCTCGCCATTATGGGCGGTAGCTCGATGATGCCGACGGTGGCGAGCGCCGATTCGGTCGACCGGACCTACGTCGCCTGCAATCAGTACGGCGATTGCTGGCGGGTGCACCGGAGGTATGCTTACGGGCCCGACGCGCCGATCACCTACTACAAGTCCGATTGGTATGACGCCCACCGAAATGACGAGCATGTGCACTGGCGCCCCGACCCGGATAACGACCGTGGGTATTACGAGCGGGATGGGAGTTGGCACTCGGATCCGGGCGCGCGCGCCCTGGCGGGCGGAGCGACGGGCGCCGGTATCGGCGCTGCAATCGGGTGTATTGTGACCATTCCGGTTGGGTGCGCCCCTGGCGCGGCGGTTGGCGCCGCCGTGGGTGGCGGCACGGGCGCCGTCGCCGGCGCGGCGACAACGCCGCACGACTGATCGAAGCCTCGCGCCGATCGGAGCGGCCGCTTCGGCGGCCATTCCGCGGCGCCGCCCCCGAGGAGGTCCGGACCCGTCCGGGCCTCCTTTCGCTCGTTCCAGGGCAACTAAAATGAAACTGCGCTGTGAACGAGGGCGCCACCGCCGCGTTACGCACCGAACGGGGAACGCCATAACAGGAGACCCTCATGCGCAAAACAATGATCCATGGCGCCGCCACTGTGCTTCTCGCCATCGTCCTTCCGGTAGCCGCTCAAGCCGCGACTCCCGCTACGGACACCTCGACCCCGACCCCGCCGGCCGCGAGCGCGCCTTCCGATTCGGCAAGCGGATCGACCGCAAGCCAACCAGCCGCGACGACGAGCGCCACGGCTCAGGTCGCCGCCGGACAACCCGTGAAAGACAAGACCGGCGCCACCATTGGCGAAATCACCGACGTAAAACCGAGCCCCGGTGGCGATAAGCAGCTCGCAACCATCAAGATGGGCGCACAAAGCTTCTCCGTCGACACCGCGGCGTTGGCCGTCCAGGACGGGTCGGCGACGATCAACGCCAGCAAGTCCGAAATAGTAGCCATGATCAACAAGGCCGCCACGTCCAAATAGGCCCGCCGATCTTCACCCGGGGACGGCAGGTTGGCAGTTGGCCCAGCTCGTGAACGCGCACGCCTGATCGAGAGTTCGCGGCCATCCGGTGCTGGCTCGGTCCGCGAAACGATGGCCGCGCGGACCGAGATCATGTCGTCCTCGCCTGTGTCCGCCGTCCGTGGTTTGGCGGACGTCGTGGCTGCGTCCGCTTTTCGGCTCGGGAGCCAAGGGCAATGTTCGACCGCATAGCGGACACTGATAAGTTCGCAATGTAGTTTGGCGGTGGACAGGTGGGGGAGGCTGACCTTGACCACACGCAGAGCCGCGACCATCGGCTGGACCCGCCGCACAGCCCTCACAGGCGGATTGGCCTCCGCAGGCTCCCTCGCGCTGAGCGCGCGCGCTTTGGCGGGCGACCTGGACGACTTGGCCCGAAGGATTCACGGCCGCTTCCTGACTAGCGGATCGCGCGAGTACGATGAGGCGCGGAAGGTCTGGAATCAGGCTTACGACCGCCGTCCGCTTGCGATGGTGCGCTGTGCGGACGTGGACGACGTCCGACGCTGCGTGGAGTTCGCACGGCGTCGCGCTCTTTCTATCGCCATCCGTGGAGGCGGGCATAGCTATGCGGGTTTTGGCGTGGCCGACGGCGCGCTTCAAATCGACCTCGGGGCCTTTAGCGCCGTCGTGGTCGATCTGGGCCGCCGCATCGCGTCCGCTGGCGGCGGCGTCAGAATTCGAGATCTGCTCACTGCAACGCTGGCTGCGGGACTCTTCACGCCGATGGGCAGCTGCGGCGCTGTCGGCGTTGCAGGCCTAGCGCTCGCCGGGGGCGATACCGGCGGAAGAGGACTGTTCGGGACGGCAAGCGACAACATAATCGGCGCGCAACTCGTGACCGCTGACGGCGAGGTGCTTGAACTGGGGCCGCATTGGAACGAGGACCTGTTCTGGGCGATCCGAGGCGGCGGCGGCAACTTCGGCGTCGTCACCCGTTTGGACTTCCGGCTCTACCCCGTCGTGCCGGCGCACACGGTTGCGTTCAATATTGGATGGCGGGACATCGCCGGTGCGTTGCGCGCCTATGGCGAGCTTGTGCGCGACGCCCCCGACGAGGCGCGCGCCGGGTTCTTCGTCGACCCGGAGTCGGGGGCGTCGGCGAGATGCGGATACCTCGGCGATGCGGGCGCCGCGGCGACCTACCTGGAGAGATGGAAGGCCGCGTTTCGCTCCGTGGAGGCGGAGATGTCCACCTCGACACCGGATCCGCAAGGCGAGGTCTGGGAATCGACATCCGTAGCCGTCGACGGCGCGTTTATTGAAGACCTGAGCGACGGCGTCGTCGACGTCCTTTCCCGCGCAGCTGTCGAGGGGCGCGGCGTCGGAGAGATGCTGCTCGGCCTTTCGAACGGAGTCGCCGCGCGCATCCCGATGACGGCCACGGCTTACCCTCTGCGCGGAAGGGGACTGAGCACCCTGATTGACGCGGAGTGGGCCAGACCCGAGGGGCGGGCGCGCGCCGAACGCTGGGTGGCCGAGACTGGCGCGGCGCTCCGTCCCTGGGCGCGCCGCGCCTATGTGAACTACCTTCCGCCCAGCGCCTCCGAGCGGGTCCGCGAAATCTATGGTGTGAACTATCCCCGACTCTCCAGGATCAAGGCGAAGTACGATCCATCGAACCTGTTCAGGTCGAACCAGAATATCTTGCCTGCGTCCGTTTCCTGACTTAGCGACCCGTTGCGGAAGTTGCTTGCCAGCTATCGGCGATTGAGTATGAGGACCCCTCGCGGAGCAGCGGGCGCGCGACCTTGGCTACAATACCGAACTCCTCCGGCGCACGGACCAATGACCCCAAAGGCCGACCTAGGGTCCCTGACCCTGCGCCAATGCTGCTCGGACGCAAGAAGGGGTAGTGTCTTAATTTGAACCTTGTTGGCAAGGCTCAGGCCGGACCACCAGGCCGGTCGAAAGGGGAAACCTATGCTGTCGCGCGCTCCGCTCAGGACTGTCAAAGATCGCGTCCGCGACAGCAAGCACTGGGACCGTTACAAGCCACGGCCAGGTGATGTCGTCGTCGCCAGCTTTCCGAAAGTCGGCACGACCTGGACCCAACGCATCGTCAGTCTGCTCATCTTCCAGTCGGCGAAGCCGGCGCCGATCATGCGGACCCATCCTTGGGTCGATTGCCGCTTCGAAATGCCGATCGATGTGATGATCGCCATGCTGGAAGCGCAGACGCACCACCGCGCGATGAAATCGCATTTGCCGTTCGACGCGCTGCCCATCTATGACGAGGTGAAATATATCCACACCGCACGTGGGGGGCTGGATGCGTGCTTCTCGTTCCACAATCACTTCTTGAATTTCACGCCGCAATTTATCGGCGCCATACAGCGGATCGCGCAAGAAGATGGCGACAACACGGGCAGCCCTCCACCCCTGGCCCCGCAAGATCCACGCGAATTCTTCCTGTCGTGGATCGAACTACACGACGATGACGTTGTGCCCGTCGCCAATGCGTTGTTTGACATCGAACGCAGTTACTGGACCGAGCGTCAGCGCGCGAATTTGCTGATGGTGCATTACAACGACCTGAAGGCCGATTTGTCGGGGGAGATGAAGCGGATCGCGGCGTTCCTCGGGATCGAGACGCCGGCAGCGTTGTGGCCGGAGCTCGTCGAAGCGGCGAGGTTTGAGAAAATGAAGAACGAAGGTGCGGCGCTCCTGCCTGGCATTGAAATGGCGGTCAGGGGCGGACATCAGACATTCCTCAACAAGGGCGTCAACGGCCGCTGGCGCGACGTGCTCACGAAAGACGATGTCGCGCGCTATCGCGAGCGCGCCGCGGCCGAACTGTCGCCGGGATTGAACGACTGGCTCGAGCACGGCCGCAAAGGCGGCGATCCGAAAACGATGAAGGACTGACGCCTTGAGACGCCATCTTCGCCCCGCATCGTCGGAATCGTGGCGGGGCTCGGACTAGCGCCAGGGGCTCCGCCTACCGGGGATGCCCGCCGATGAGCACCACCGCGATTTTGGCCGGGACCTTGCCGCGATTGAACCAGCGGTGGCGGGTGCCGTTCTGGACGAACGTATCGCCTTCCTTGAGGTGCACCTCTTCGCCGTCGTCCAGCTCCAGCCAGACCTCGCCGGAGAGGATCACCTCGAAGTCGATGGTGTCGGTGGTGTGCATGCCCGGATGGTCTGGCTCCATCCAATCGGTCAGGCCCGTTCCGATGTGAGCCTCCAGATCGGCCAGGCCCTTGGCCTGGGCCTCGGGCGTCAGGCGGGCCCGCGCCACCCCCGCCTCGTCCTCGGGCGGCACGGTGAAGATGACGAATCGATAGCCGCCCAGGGTCGGGAAATAGACCGGAGTCTTCGGCTGCTCGCCGCTCAGGGGAAAGCGCGGCGCCTCGTCCCCGCCCCAGATCAGGGCGAGCTGGCTCGTCCCGTCGAGGCTGGCGGCCGTGACGATCTCATCGCTCACCACCTTGGCCTTGCCGCCCACCTCGCCGCTCACCACGCGCCGGATCTGCATCGCCATCGCTTCATCCTCCCGTTCCATTTCGCTCGGCGGGGCCCTGTCCCGCGTGCGCCCAGTATCAACCGCCCGGCGCTACGCCGTCGATAGCCAGCGCCGCGCCGGGCGCCCTGGTCGCCGCCCTTGGGAGGGGCCATGAAAAGGCCCGACTGAGACATCGGTGGCCCAAGGCGTGGGACAACGTTTCCCCTTGCCCGTGTCCGAACAGCATCGTTAGGCTTGGCGCGGCGACCATGGGTGGGGTCGCTGGGCCATGTCCGATATCTTCATCAGCTACGCGCGGTCCACCGCAAGCCAGGCCCAGGCGGTGGCCGAGGCCCTGCGGGCGCTGGGATACGACGTCTGGCGCGACGACGAATTGCCGGCCCATCGGTCCTACGCCGAAGTGATCGAGGAGCGCCTGCTGGCCGCAAAGGCCGTGGTGGTCATCTGGTCGGCGGAGGCGGCGAAGTCGGAGTGGGTGCAGGCGGAGGCGGATAAGGCGCGAGCGGCTCGCAAGCTGGTTCAGATCACGCTCGACGGCGCCAGGCTCCCCATGCCGTTCGGCCGCATCCAGTGCGCCGACTTGACGGGCTGGTCCGGCGAGCCGGACGCTCCAGGATGGCGTAAGGTGATCGCCAGCGTCGCCGAACTGATCGGCGGGACCGCCGCCCAGCCCGCGCCAATCCCGGCCGCCCGTAAGCTCTCGATCTGCGTGCTGCCCTTCGCCAACATGAGCGGCGATCCCGAGCAGGAGTATTTCAGCGACGGGATCAGCGAAGACATCATCACCGACCTCTCCAAGGTGTCGGCCCTCTCGGTCGTGGCTCGCAACACCGCCTTCACGTTCAAGGGCAGGAGCGTGAAGGTCCCCGATGTGGCGCGCAACCTGAACGTCAGCCATGTGCTCGAAGGCAGCGTCCGCAAGGCGGGCAATCGCGTGCGG
>Ga0209166_10003910_pt1 | contig 10587 bp, 8 predicted proteins | sample Coa_R1_3_FD_187151 | JGI IMG/M metagenome (GOLD analysis project Ga0209166, IMG submission 187151) | Surface soil microbial communities from Centralia Pennsylvania, which are recovering from an underground coalmine fire - Coalmine... | ecosystem: Environmental > Terrestrial > Soil > Unclassified... | reverse complement strand
AACGTGACGGGGTTCGTCGTCCGGCAGATCGAGGGGACAGAGGTGCCGACGCTGGGCGTCGCCTTCCGGCTGGTGCAGCAGTCGATGGACGTTCTCGGGCGCGCGGCACCGTAGCCTCGATCCGGACGTCGGCACGCTGCAGCGCCAGGCGGACCAGGTAGGCCAGGCACGCAAAGAGGAGCGCCATGATTCCGGCGTGCGCCAGCGTGCTGAAGAGGCCGAGCGCCGTCCAGACGACGAGTGCGCCGCTCACCACTTGTAGCAGGCTCAGCCCGAAGGCCGCGGCGGCCGCGCGTGATCCGAAATGGACGACCCGCGCCTGCCACGCCAGCCAGCCCAGGAGCAGCACGACTCCGCAGGCGCCCAGACGATGGGCGAAGACCACGCCGGTCGGGCCGTCGAGACTCGGGATGACCTGGCCGTTGCAGAGCGGCCAGTCGGCACAGACCAGGCTGATGCCGGCGTGGCGGATGTACGCGCCGAGGTACACCACGACCAGCACATAGAGACTGATGCCGAGGACCCACCGCCGAAACTTCCTGGGCGGCACAGGTCGGTGCGACGCAGCGGGGCGCGTGCGATCAAAGACGACCGCGGCGCTGAGAAACGTCGCGGCGAAGGCGACCAGGGACACCCCGAAGTGGGTCGCCAGCATCAACGGCGCTTGGGGGGCCAGCACGGCGCCGGCGCCCAGACCGGCCTGGAGTATCAGCGTGACGAACATCAGCAGCGCCGGTACGGCGGCTTCACGATCCGTGCGCCACAGCCGCAGCATGACCGCGGTCAGGCCCAGCACCAGGAGGCCTTCGACCCCGGTGACGGCGCGGTGGCTGTACTCGATGGCGGTCGACACCGTGAACTCGGGCACGAATTGCCCGTTGCAGAGCGGCCACGAGCGTCCGCAGCCCTCGGCCGAGCCGGTATTGGTCACCGCGGCGCCCATGACCAGCACGAGAAACATGCCGCACGTCGTGGCGACGGCGAGCCATCGAAGTCCGCTCGGCGGCACGCGCATGGGGACGCGATCAGTGTAGACATTCGCATCCTGCCGGCCGCTTCGCTCGCTCCCTTGCGACTTTGATGTTTGAGGGCTAAGGATCTCGGTGCCCAGCCCTCGCTCCTTCTTGCGCACCTTGAGGTCCCTGAGCGTGTGGCCGCATGCCACAGCAATTCCTCCCGCAACATGTCGCGTGGCCGAGTGGCCGGGCGATCCAACGAGTGCGGGATCGACTGGAGACACGGAGCACGGTCTCGGGACCGCGGCGCCAGCAGCCTGATGCGCGGACAGCGCCGGACCTATCGGCCACCGCGCCAGTGCGTTCGCCTCAGCGCCGCGTGCGCTCAATCGATCGTGAGGACGGCTTTGCCTTCGAGATTGCGCTGGCGGAGGGCTTCCAGGGCGCGTGTGGGATCGCGCCAGCTCACTTCCAGGCCGACCTTGGGCTGGAGGCGGCCGGCGGCGACCTCGCGGGCGAGCAGGCCGAGATCGGCGCCGAAGGTGGGCGGCTCGCCTGACTCGTAGACGAAGAACGCGTACAGCTTCGCGTGGGGATGGCCGCCGAAGACGCCAAAGCTGACCGCACTGTCCTCGCCCGACGAGTTGCCGAAGACCGCGACCGTGCCGTCGCGGCCGACCAGCCGCAACGCCGCGGTCAGCGACTGCCCGCCGACCGACTCGAGGATCAGGTCGAACGGTCCCGACAGCGCCTGGATGTCGGTGGCGAGCTCGACGTCGCCGGCCTGAAGCAGGGCTTTGCCGCCCTCGGGCGTGCGCGAGATCCCGGTCACCCGGGCCCCGGATCGAGCCGCGAGCTGGACCGCCAGGTGGCCGACGCCGCCGGTGGCGCCAGTGACCAGGACCGACCGTCCCAGCAGTGTGCCGCCAAGACGAAGCGCTCGGAGCGCCGTCAGTCCGGCGACCGGGAGGGTCGCGGCCTGGGCGAACGACACGCCCTCGGGCAGGACCGCCATGCGCGAGGCGGGGACCCCGACCCGCTGCGCCCAGCCCGCCTGGTCGACCAGTCCGACAGTCCGACTCCCGACCGGCGGGCCGCTGCCGTCAGCGGCAGCGCGGACGACCACGCCCGCGATGTCCTGGCCGGGCCGCCAGCCGCTGGGTCGGCTGGCCAGCAATCGCAGCTCACCGCGGTTGATCGAGACCGCCCGCACTTCGACGACCGACTCGCCGGCCGCGGCCGACGGTTCGTCGACCTCACGCATCTCGAGCGGGATCTGGGCGTTGCCCGTCGCAACCAGCGCGCGCATCTTTGAAAGACTATCTCTTGACGGTCTGTGGGCCCTGGCGAATGCGGTCTACCCGGATCAGCACCGCGAGGCCCTTTTTCTCGGGATCGCGGCCCTGCTCCTCGGGGATGACGCGCTGGTATACCGCCTCGCGCTCAGCGGCGTCCTCGACGACGCGCGCGGCGCCGTAAAAGCGCATCGGCGGCGCGCCCTTGGGTCGGACCAGCACGGCCACTCGGGGATTGGCGCGAATTGCCGCCAGGGTCTCGTTCAGTCCGCGTTCCCAGTACGCCAGGTGGTCCTGGTCCCAGACCATCATGCTGCCCTTCATGGCCAGGTCGACGTCGCTGCCGCTGCTGGTCGCAATGACGGACACGGTCTGGTTGTAGAACGCGTTGTTGACCGCATCGGCGTACTGGGTCACGTCCAGGGTCAGCGGTGCCGGCGGCGGTGCAGGGCTTGGCGGCGTCGTGGTCGCTTCGGCCATGGATGCTGGGCTCCTCATCGAAGAAACAGGTGCGCCAAGGATACTGGTTCAGCGCTGAACCAGGATAGCCACGTCGACCGCGCCGAGTTCGAGGGTATCGGTCCACTCGGTACCCGTCAGCAGGTCGACAAAGCCCTGTTGGGCGGGCAACGCGATCTGTGCCGCCGAGGAGGTGTGGTTGAGCACGAACAGGAGTCGGTCGTCGTTGGCGCCGATGCGTTCGGCGACCTCGACTCCGGGTGGCGCGTCGAGCGGTGCACGCATCCCGTGCCGGTCCAGCACTCCCGTGTAGAACGCATCGAGGAAGGCATCGTCGGGGTCCGAGGCGATGTAGTACGCCTGCCCGATGCCGACGCGATTCCGGGTGAGCGCCGGGCGACCGGCGTAGAAGTCGTCGCCAAAGGTTGCCAGCACGTCGGCGCCCTCCGGCCGAACGATTTCGCAGAGCCGGCTGCAGCCAAAGGTCCCAGAGGAGTCGCGCATCACGATGCGGTTCGTCTGGCCCGCATAGAGGGCGTCGATCTCCTCGATCCACAGTCCAAGCAGAGGCCGGAGCGGGCCGGGATAGCCTGCAAATGCCAGATCGGTCTCGTCGACCACGCCGCTGAAGACGGTCGTGACGAACGTTCCGCCGCGCTCGACCTGGGCGCGCACGCGCTCCGCGACCCCACTTTTGACCATGTGCAGCATGGGCGCAATCACCAGGTCGTACCGCGACAGATCGGAATCGCTGAAGACGACGTCGACCGCGACGTTGCGACGGTGCACCGCGCGGTAGTGCTTGCGAACCGTGGCGACGTACTCTTTCTGCTGGATCGGGCCGACCGCGTTGTCGATCGCCCACCAGTTATCCCAATCGAACATCACCGCCACCCGAGCCGGCGTCGTGGCTCCCAGTGGCCGGGCGCCGAGACGCTCGAGCTCTGCACCCAGGGCCGTCACTTCGCGAAAGACGCGAGTGTCCGAACGGCCACTGTGTTCGACCACCGCCCCGTGGAACTTCTCCGACCCTCCGCGGCCCCGCCGCCACTGGAAATACATGACCGTGTCGGCGCCGTGGGCGACGGCCAGATAACTCCACAACCGCAGCACACCCGGTCGCTTGAGCGCGTTGACCGGCTGCCAGTTCTGGCTGCTGGGAGTCTGTTCCATCAACATGAATGGACGTCCGTCCTTGAGTCCGCGGTTCAGGTCGTGCAGGAACGCGATGTCGCCCGGGTCCGCACTCGGCCATGGGTAGCAGTCCCAGGAAATCACGTCGACCTCGCGCGCCCACGCGCGGTAGTCGAGGTGGGGATAGGTGCCCATCATGTTGGTGGTGACGGGCACGTCGGGTGAGTGCTGGCGGATGGCATCGCGCTCGGCCTTGAAGCACGCCAGCATCGAATCGCTCTGGAAGCGCTTGTAGTCGATCGTCAAGCCCGCGGTGAGCGATTCGCCATTGGCGTATGGCGGCTCGATCTCTGCCCAGTCGGTATAGGTGTGGCTCCAGAAGGGCGTCCACCAGCGCTGGTTCAACTCATCGAGCCCGGCGTAGCGGGCTCGGAGCCAGTCGCGGAATGCCACGGCGCACGTGTCGCAGAAGCAGGTGCCGCCGTACTCGTTGGAGACGTGCCACACGAGCAGCGCGGGATGGCGGGCGTACCGTTCGGCGAGTCGTCCAGCGATGCCATCGGCCAGGCGGCGGTAGTTCGGCGAGTTGGGACAGTAGAACTGACGCCGGCCGTGGTGGCGACGCACGCCGTCGGCGTCGGCCCGCATGACGTCCGGGTAGGCCCGCGACATCCACGCCGGTTGGGCCATTGTCGGCGTCGCGATACAGGCGAAGCGGTCGGCTGCGGCGAGTTTGTCCAGCACCTGGTCCAGCCAGTCAAAGGCAAAGCGATCTTCGGCCGGCTGCAGGCTCACCCAGCTGAAGACGCCGACGGTGGCCACGCGAAAGTGGCTGGCCTGCATCAGGCGCACGTCGTCGTCCCAGGTGGACGGGGGCCACTGCTCGGGGTTGTAGTCGCCGCCGTGCCAGATCGTCGCCAGGCGTGGATTGATGAGTGGGAAGGGTGTCACCGGGGACCTCCAGGCAGGTCGGGCTTGACGCCCGTGGACCAAGGGTATTCAATCGCACACAAATGGTCGCCAGATTCGATCAGCATCGGACAGATTCGGACACGACTCCCGGTCGTGGCGGGCGTCGCGACCATATTCTTGATCGCTTGCGCACATCGGGCAGTGTCCTCGTGACCAGCCTGGCCAGCGATCTGGCCACCTCCGAAATGACCATCCGGCGCGATCTCAAGGCGCTCGAGGCCGAGGGCCTGGTCCGCCGCATCCACGGCGGCGCGCTGCTGGTGTCCAGTCGCGCGTACGAACCGACCTTCCGGGAGAAGTCGGGCCAGTTCGTCGAGGAAAAACGGCGCATTGGCGCCGCCGCCGCGGCGCTCGTCGAGTCGGGCGACACCGTGATCCTGAGCCCGGGGACCACCACCATGGAGGTCGCCCGACATCTTGGCGGCTTGCGGAACCTGACGGTCGTCACCAGCGCCGTCAATATCGCCGCCGAGCTGGCGCCCCATCCGGACATTGACGTCGTCGTCACGGGCGGTCACCTGCGCGGCACAACCTACGCCCTGGTCGGCTCGTTGGCCGAAGAGACGCTGCGCGCGCTGCACGTGAACAAGCTCTTTCTGGGTGGCAACGGCTTGACGGTGGCCAATGGCCTGACCACCCCGGACCTGTCGGTCGCGACCACCGACCGGGCGCTCCTGCGGGCCGCCGAGCGGGTGATCGTCACCGTCGACCACAGCAAGATCGGTCGGGCCACCCTGTGCCAGACCGCGGCCATCGAGAGTATCCACGTGCTCGTCACCGACACCGGTATCCTCAGCGAACACCGGCGCGCGTTCGAACGTGCCGGCATCGAGGTCATCGTGGTATGAGTGCGCGGCCGCCACCACGCTGCGTGTCCGTTTGCGCACACGCTTTTCACATTGCGTTCACTCCGACTCACATCCTGTAAAGGGGACACTGGCAAATGGCTCCATTAAAGACCCGGCGAGATTTCTTGCGCCGTGGCATGTTCGCCGCGGGCATCTTGATCGGCCCGTCGCTGCTGGCCGCGTGCGCGCCTGCCGCCGCACCGGCGCCAGCACCGGCACCAACCAGTCCACCGGCTGCGCCGCCGACCGCGGCGCCCGCAGCCGCCAAGCCTACGACGGCTCCAGCTGCAGCGCCGACCACGGCTCCCGCGGCCGCTCCGACCACCCCACCCGCCGCGGCGCCGACCGCGGTGCCCAAACCGACCACGGCTCCAGCCGTCGTCCCGACCGCGGCCGCCAACGCCGTGACCGTGGGTTCGAACTATTCAGACCCCGCGCCGAAGAAGGCCATGCAGGACGTCTTCGACGCGTTCACCAAGAAGACCGGCATTCCACTGGCCGTCAACACCGTCGAGCACAACGCCTATCAAGAGCAGATCAACAACTATCTGCAGGGCAAGCCCGACGACGTCTTTGCCTGGTTTGCGGGCTACCGCATGCAGTTCTTCGCGGCGCAGGGCCTGTCGATGCCCATCGACGACCTGTGGGCCAAGGTCGGCAGCAATTACTCCGACGCAATGAAGTCCGCGTCAACGGGCGCCGACGGCCACCAGTACTTCATCCCGATCTACAACTACCCGTGGGCGGTCTTCTATCGGAAGAGCCTGTTCGCGGACAAGGGCTACAAGATTCCTGCGACGCTGGACGACCTGAATAACCTCGGCGCACAGATGAAGAAGGATGGCATCACCCCCTTTGCCTTCGCTGACAAGCAGGGTTGGCCGGCCATGGGCACCTTCGACATCATGAACATGCGCGTCAACGGCTACGACTTCCACGTGTCGTTGATGGCTGGCAAGGAATCCTGGACGGATCCCAAGGTCAAAAGCGTCTTCACGACCTGGGCCGCGCAATTGCCCCTGCATCAGGAGGGCGCACTCGGCCGCGACTGGCAGGACGCCGCTCAGACGCTGGTGACCAAGGCGTCCGGCATGATGCTGCTGGGCACGTTCATCGGCCAGCAGTTCACCAACAAAGCCGACTACGACGACCTGGACTTCTTCCCCTACCCGGCCATCAATACGGCGCAGGGCCAGGATTCGATCGACGCGCCCATCGACGGGTTCATGTTGAGCAAGTCGCCGAAGAACGTGGAGGGCGCCAAGGCGCTGCTGCAGTATCTGTCCTCGGGTGAGGCGCAGATGATCTACCTGGCGTCCGACCCGACGTCTATCGCGGCCGGCAAGGACGCCAAGACGGACACCTACACCGCCCTGCAGAAGAAGGCGCAGAGCATCATCGGTTCGGCGAAGCACATCGCCCAGTTCCTCGACCGGGACACGCGGCCTGACTTCGCCTCCACGGTGATGATCCCGTCGATTCAGCAATTCCTTGGCAAGCCGGACGACATCGACAATCTCCTCAAGTCCATTGAGGACCAGAAGAAGTCGATTTTCGTAGGATAGACAGCACCAAAATCCGGATGTCGTCTGAGACCACGCGCCTGGTCACCTCGGCAGTCGCGCTGCCGGCGGTGCGCCGGCGACTCAGTTTGCTGACGCGCCAGGACAAGCTTGTCCTGGCGCTGATGCTCGGCATCCCGACGGCGGTTCATCTTTTCCTGGTCTGGCTACCGGCGATCGGCTCGATCGTGCTGTCGTTCACCCGCTGGAACGGCGTGGGCGGTCTGGCCACGATCGAGCCGATCGGTCTCAAGAACTACACCGACATCTTCTCGATCTACCCGCCGTTCTGGCCGGCGCTGGCGCACAACGTCATCTGGCTGGGGGTGTTGCTGTTCCTGGCGACGCCGCTGGGAATGTTCCTGGCCGTGCTGCTGGACCGTGAGATTCGCGGCTTGCGCTTCTACCAGAGCGTGTTCTTCCTGCCGGTCGTGCTGTCGCTGGCGATCATCGGCTTCATCGTCGATCTGTTTTTCGCGCCCGAGCAGGGCCTGGTCAACAACGTGCTCGGGACCACCCATCCGGGCAACCTGATCGATTGGCTGGGAACGCCGGGTCTGAATCTCATCGCCGTGTTGCTGTTTGCCAGCTGGCGCCACACCGGCTACATCATGATCCTGTATCTGTCCGGCTTGAAGTCGGTTGATCCATCGCTGCGGGAGGCGGCGGTCGTCGACGGCGCGAATGCCCGCCAGGTCTTTCTGCGGGTCGTCTTTCCGGCGATGCACCCGATCAACGTGGTGGTGCTGGTGATCACCATCATCGAGGCGCTGCGCGCGTTCGACCTGGTCTACGTCGTCAACAAGGGCCGCAACGGGCTCGAATTGATCTCGGTGCTGGTGACCAACAACATCATCGGCGAGGCCAGCCGGGTCGGCTTCGGCTCCGCGCTGGCGGTCATCCTGCTGGTGATTTCGCTCGGTGCCATCGTGCCCTACCTGTGGCGAACGTTCCACGCGGACGCTGAGGCCGCATGAGCGCCCAGGTGGCCGCCCAGGCAAGGGCACTGCCCATCAGTCGGTCAAACCGACGTCCGACGGGGTCGCGGGTCGTGTTGCAGGCGTTCCTGATGCTGACGGCCGCGGTGTGGTTGCTCCCGGTGGCGTGGGCGATCTACACCTCGTTGCGGCCGTATGCCGATACCGCTGAGCGCGGCTACGTGTCGCTGCCGGGCGTGCTCAACGTTCAAAACTACATCAACGCCTGGACCCAGGCTGACCTGCCGCACTACTACGCCAACACGCTGATTGTCGTGGGTCCGGCACTGGTGTTGACGCTGTTGCTGTCGTCTTTCGTGGCGTTTGTGATTTCGCGCTTCCCGTTCCGCCTGAATCTCACGTTATTGATGGTGTTCACGGCGGGTAACCTGCTGCCCCAACAGACGATTATCACGCCGTTGTATCGCCTGTACCTGACGCTTCCGTTACCGGAATGGGTCAGCGATAGCGGCCTCTTCTTTGACAGCTACGTCGGCGTTATCGCCATCCACGTTGCGTTCCAGATGGGCTTCTGCACGTTCGTGCTCAGCAATTACATGAAGACCATCCCGAAGGAGCTCACCGAAGCCGCGCTGGTCGACGGCGCGTCGGTGTGGCGAACGTTCTGGAGCGTCATCGCGCCGCTGGCTCGACCGGCGCTGGCGGCACTGGCGACGCTCGAGTTCACGTTCATCTACAACGACTACTTCTGGGCCCTGGTGCTCGTGCAGACCGGTTCGAAGCGGCCGATCACCTCGGCGCTGTCCAACCTGCAGGGGCTGTTTTTCACCGACAACAACTTGATCGCCGCTGGCGCGGTGCTCGTCGCGCTGCCGACGGTCCTGCTGTACCTGGCGCTGCAGCAGCACTTTGTGCGTGGCCTGACGCTGGGCGCCACAAAGGGCTAGCTCGCTAGAATCGCGGCTGCCCGCATCGCTGCGTCTACCCGTACCGAAGGTACAGGGCTCGCTCCCTCGCGACGCCGACCCTGGTTGTTGTTCCTCAGGATGACCACATGAGCCGCAGGACGCAGATCGGCGTCGTTTCGTTTCTGCTGAGCATGGTCTGGCTGGCGGGGTTGGTTTTCGCGTACGTTGGTGGTCGAATCGGGCAGCATCCCAGCGCGCCGATCACGCTCGCGGCCACCGGCGCCTTCTGCGCCGCGGTCAGCGGCCTGTTGCTGACGCTGGCCTGCTTTCCTGGCCTGGCGGAGTGTCTGCGGCCGGTGGCCCAGGTCGCGGCCGTCGGCGCATCACTGGATGCGGCGGCCGCCCTGCTGGCCGCCGCGTCCAGGCACCCTCCAGTTCCGGACGGGTCGGGCCGAGCGACGGCCGCACTCGCTACGACTCGAAGCGCTGGCGGAACTGGTCGTAGAGCTCCGGATCGCCCACGGTCCGGGCGTATTCCCGCAGCCGGTGCTCAGAAAGCTCGTGGCGGCCCACCAACCCGAGCTCGAGGAACCGCACCTGGTTGACGGGCAGGCCGAGTTGCGACGCGACGTCGTCAGCCGACAGCCCGGCCCGTTCGCCGGCGTCTTTCCAGAAGGCGCCCGCCGCGGAGAGCCATTCGAACGATCCCTGCTCCTGCGCGGGAATCGCCGCCGACCGCTTCGAGAAGACCCGCAGCCGCCCCCACAACTCGTCCATGTACGCTCGGAATTCGGCCGAATTCCGGTTCGCCGTCGCCTGATCTTCGCCTGCCATGCCGGTGCACGCGATCTTACAACCGCGATAATGAGCGCCGTGTGTGCGGCGCCGCGGGCATTCCAATTGCACGTTCCCGACGAAATACTGACCGATTTGCGACAGCGCTTGAGCCGCGTGCGCTGGCCCGACGAGCCACCGGGCGCGCCGGCCTGGCAGTACGGTACGGATCTGACGTACTTGCACCAGTTGGTGGACTACTGGCGCGACGGGTACGACTGGCGCGCGCAGGAAGCGCGGCTGAACGCGTTCCCGCAATGCACGGCGCCAGTCGGAGGCATCGAGGTCCACTTCCTCCACGTGCAGGGGGTCGGCCCCAATCCGATGCCGCTGGTCGTGTCGCACGGCTGGCCGGGCTCGGTGCTCGAGTTCCACCAGTTGATCCCGCTGCTCACCGATCCCGCGCGGCACGGCGGCGACGCGGCCGACGCGTTCACGGTGGTTGCGCCCTCGCTTCCCGGCTACCCGCTGTCGTTCAAACCAGGTCAGCCGCGCTTCGGCCAGGCCGCCATTGCCGACGTCTTCGCCGAGTTGATGGTCGACGTGCTGGGCTACGACCGCTTCGGCGCCCAGGGAGGTGACTGGGGCTCGTTCGTCTCCGCGGCGCTGGGCCTCAATCACGCCGAACACGTCGCTGGCATCCACCTGAATCTCCTGCCGCTCCGCAGAGACGGCGCGCCG
>Ga0209166_10003909_pt1 | contig 10588 bp, 7 predicted proteins | sample Coa_R1_3_FD_187151 | JGI IMG/M metagenome (GOLD analysis project Ga0209166, IMG submission 187151) | Surface soil microbial communities from Centralia Pennsylvania, which are recovering from an underground coalmine fire - Coalmine... | ecosystem: Environmental > Terrestrial > Soil > Unclassified... | reverse complement strand
GGGCGCAATTGCACTGGCGGCCGGGAAACAAGTAGACCAATTGCTGACCGGAAAAGATGTAATCGTGCTCGGTCCGGGACTTTCTCGTGATGAGGAAACCGCCGAGTTCATCCGGCAGTTTGCAGGCCACTGCCCTTTGCCACTGATTCTCGATGCGGATGGCCTGAATGCCTTCGAAAAACACTATCAGGAACTCGTGCGCCGAGGTGACGCGGCAGCGCTGCGTGTCCTGACTCCTCACCCAGGCGAGGCCGCCAGGCTCACGGGCATGTCCATCAAAGAACTGCAAGCCGACCGCCTGGGCGTGGCCAGGAAAATGGCGAAAGAGACGGGAACGTTTGTCGTCTTGAAAGGATGGCATACCATCGTCGCCAGTCCCGAGGGAGAGGTTTACATCAACATGACAGGTAATCCTGCTATGGCTAAAGGCGGATCTGGCGACGTGCTCTCCGGAATGATCGCAGCCGCCCTGGCCCGGCACCAGGGTGGGCTGGGACTGATGCCGGAGACTCCGGTGTCGGAATTTGAAGAGGTCAATGCTCTGCTGGGGGAGCTTTATAAAATGGAGCCCGGCCTGGAAAAAATCGATGATGAGGAATTGATACCCAACTTCAACCGTATCTCCGCTTCTTTGAAGATCCAAAAGGTGGCGGCTGCTGTCCACCTGCATGGCTTGGCGGGAGACTTCGCCCGTGACATGCTTCATGAAAACAGCGTCCTGGCTTCGGACATACTTCAGGCCATCTCCCGTGTCTTCCACGAGTGCGATCTTCAGATGGAGCGCGGCCTTTTCTATCTGCACAAATGAAGTCCTTTGAAACCCACTCCGCGGGCGAAACCACGCAATTGGGCCGTGAACTTGCGCGGAAGCTGAAGCCCGGAACGATTGTCCTGCTGCGCGGCAACCTAGGAGCAGGGAAGACCACCCTGGTGAAAGGCATTGCGGAAGGCTTTCAAGCCGCCAAAGCGGACGACGTCACCAGCCCGACGTTTACGCTTATCCACGAATACCGAGGCCCCGAAGTTGCTCTTTTTCACATTGATCTCTACCGCATCGATACCCAACGCGAACTCGATACGCTGGCGCTGGATGATCTCATGGACGACAGCAGCATTCTGCTCATCGAATGGGGTGAAAAATTCGATCGATTCATAAGAGAAAAATCCGCCGAAATCTCCATCGAGCATCTGGGAGATGACCGGCGCAAAATAATGTTTTTAGAACAGTTCTGAGGATCATAATTTTATTACTGGCTGGAACTGCGATGCGTTCACATTTACTCCACAGAGTCCTGTACAATTAACGGCGCAAAAAACAACAAAAGAGAACAGGAGGGTTTCAAAATGGAAATACAGATGAAAACAGCAGTCGTGATGCTTATTACGGCACTCTCGGCTGTCAGCCTTTTTGCAAAAGGAGGAACACAGCGTCTGGAGGGCACGGTCAAGACCATCAGCAGTGATTCTGTAACCATCGAAACAAAAGCACATCAGGTTGTGGCCGTAAAGATCACAAGCGCCACAAAATTCCTGAAACAGAAAAAAGCTTCCAGCTTGAGCGAAATGAAAACCGGCGATCACGTTGTGTTTCAGGTAATACCTTCGTCGGGCACGACCTCGAAGGACACGCCTTCAGCAGCCAACACCCAGAAGGATTCGTTGTCACTGGGCCTCTCGTTTACGGCCGTGCAGGCTTCGTATTAAACAGGTTGCGGAATTCGTGCCGCAAGGTTTTTAAAATCAATTGGGATTGACAGGCTGGTGAAAAAGACCAGTCTAAACAGTTTGCAGGGTCTAAAGGCCAGTGATTCTAAAACACTTTCGGCACGAGTAAACTCGTGCCGTGATACAAATCAATCTCCAATTGCCCTATCTTTACCGCACCGCCAGCTCGCCAATTACGCATTTACCCAATCTTTTCCGTGGCTGCCAGCACTTCCCGGTTGACCCGGTCATCCATTTCACGGGCATGATGCATGTCTACGGGATAGCGAATGGTCACGTTGACCCCTCTTTTTGTGAGGCGCACCCGGCTCTCCGGGTGCAACGAGTGAATCGTCATCGTTTTCAGCGTGTGCTCCATTCTGCGAAGTTGCACTCCCAGCTTTTCTTCGTAGTCGGCAAAGACTTTATTGACTGCTTGGAGCATTTTTTCTTCCACCGGGCGATAGTCGCTGTCGGGAGGAAGATTGAGGCTGACCTCGTGCCAGACGAAATGCGTTCCGGGAACTTGCTTGAACAGGCCGGCATGGGTGCGAAAGACTACGGCGTTGGAGAAGGCGACGATCCGGCCGGTGGGCTGCGCTGCCGGGCCGGCGCCCAACTCCATCAAATGCATGCGGATCAGACCGATATCCACCACGTTGCCGAGCACCCCTGAAACCTGGATGCGATCTCCCACCCGGACGCCGTGTTTACCGATCAGGAAGAAATATCCGGCAATGGCCAGAATCACATTTTGCAGCGCTACCGCCACACCGGCAGTGAGCAGCCCGGCAAAAGTGGTCATGCTTCCAAGTCCGCTCACGGATGCCACAACGACCATGATGCCGATGACAACTCCCACGATGATCCGCCGCAGCAACAGGAATTGATGCTGGCGGCGAACGTCGCGCATGTAGCGAAATGTGACCTGTCGCCACAGGTGCGATATTCCCAGCACCAGGCCGATGGCGATGGCCAGGATTGCCAGGCGCGTCAGTAGGCCCTTCAAGGTGGCTGTATGCTGGACGTTGACCACAGCCCGCCAGTGGGATGAATTTCTTTTATACAAATCCAGCAGGATGACTTGCTTGCCCAGCGGCAGCATGGCGGCGGTGAGCTGCTTGAATTGGGCTGTAAGCGAGTCCAGCTCTTTCTTCTGCTGGGCCAACACCACCGGATCCAACGAGTCGGGTTGGTTGGTCAGCTCATCTCCACGCCGCACCAGTTCCCGCACCTTGACCAGTAAGGGCGCACGCAACGCCTTGGAGGATTCCGACAGCGAGTCTGTCAACTGAATTGCGTTGTCCAGAAGATTGAGCTTGCGCCTGAGAGTGAATAGCTCGTCCGTCAGGGCAAAGATGCCGGATGGAGTTTCTTTCTGCCCATTGCCTGCCGAGGCTGCCGAAACGGGATTGCTGCCAGCCACTGTATTTATTTCAGCCAGGTTTTGTTTGCCTGTTTCGGTAGCCGATGCGGGCAGCGCGCGCGCCAACTCTTCGATTTTGGCTTGCAACCCGGCCTGTCGTGAACCGCTGGCCGTGCTGCTGACAAAGTCGATCATGTTCTGGATTGAACTGCGGCGCGCCTGCAAGAGGGCCAACTCGCTCTCCGTCTCGGCGATGGTAGATTCCAGCAAGAACCGCTTCTGGCCGCTGGTGCTGGGCAGTTGGCGCTTCATGGTCTCAAGTTCCTGCTGGGTCTCTTTGATCTTCTGATCAGATTTTCCTGCCATCTCGACGAGGCCCTTATATTGTTCCAGGCTTGAACTTCCCTGGTCCTGCTGCGCCTGCGCCACGGCGTCTTGGGTTTCCACAGCCAGCGCCCTGGCCCGGGCAAAATCAAACGACAGCCGGCTCACCTGATCGGCAATCTGGCGGTTGTCGTTGAGAAAAAGTACGTCGCTGGGCTCCTTGACCAACTGCTGCTGATCGCTCAATTGCTGGTGCCAGACAATAGTCTGGTTCAAGAAAGAAATTATGTCCTGGGCGTTTTGTGAAAAAGCATAAACAGCAGGCAGACACAGCAGCAGGAAGAATCGGGTGATCCGGTGATCACTTCGGCGCACCTCAGTGCAGGCTGGTGATCGGGTGATCGGATTGGCTGCTTTGGGCATGCTCACAGGTCTTCTTTTTGTCAGGATTTAGCGCCACGAATCGTCATCCACAACAGCCACAGCCCATTCAAAAAGAAAAGCACAATGCCCGGTAAGAGGCACTGGCGCGGGGGAACATGGTGAAAGATGCCCCAAAGAATCCCGCCGACGATAGCCAAATCCACGGCGACAAAAACCGCAAATATTTTTGTCCTCGACATTAGAAAGGCATCAAAAAAATCAATAACCCATGATGTTGTAGCCGCAGTCCACGTAGATGGTTTCTCCGGTAATCGCAGTACTGAGATCAGAAGCCAGAAAGAGCCCAGCGTCACCAACCTCTTTCACTTCCACGTTGCGTTTCATCGGCGAGCGTTCGGCATGGGCCTTGTGCATCTCGCTGAATCCTGAAATGCCACGCGCGGCCAGGGTCTTGATGGGGCCGGCAGAAATGGCGTTGACCCGAATGTTCCGCGGGCCCAGGCCGTGGGCCAGATAACGCACAGTCGCTTCCAGGGCTGCCTTGGCGACGCCCATCACGTTATACGACGGCATCACCTTCTCCGCTCCAAAATAGGTCAGGGTAATGATACTGCCTCCGTTGGTCATCAATGGGGCGGCAGCCCGAGACAAGGCAATGAGGGAATAGACGCTCACGTCGTGGGCGATACGGAACCCTTCCCGCGAGGTGTTGACGAAGTCCCCCTTCAGGTCTTCCGCCAGGGCATAGGCGACGGAATGCACCAGGGTATCAATGCGCCCGTAACGTTCCTGGAGCTCAACATGGAGTTTTTCAATTTCAGAATCATTGGTGACGTCGCACTGAAAAGCCTCAGCGCCAGCCAGATCAGTAATCAATTCATGGGCTTCCCGCTTCAGTCGCTCATTCTGATAGGTAACGGCAAGCCGGGCTCCGGCATCACTGAGCCGTTGAGCAATCGCCCAGGCAATACTGCGCTTATTGGCCACCCCAAAAACCACGGCATTACGTCCCTGCATCGTCAGCATAGGCAAGATCCTCGCAGTTCACCAAACTCGACAGAATAACAGAAGAAGAAATTGGTAATTGGGTAATTTCGTAAGTTGGTAATTTTTAAACCTTTGCTTATTTCCGCAATCACTTTTCGTGCCAGATTTATTCCGCGATTAAAGAATCTCCTCCCGTTGCCGAATACCAAGAAAGCTGCATCACGAAAGCTTGCACACAGGAGCTAGAGCTATGACATTTAAAGAAGGGGAACAGGTCCAAATCACCTACAACGGCCAATCCGTGAACGGGGAAATATTGATGGCATCCGCCAGCGGCCTAAGCTTGACCCTCACGTTCAACGAGTATCTTGGAGGCTATATGCAATTGATGCCTGTCCTGTGGCTCGACGATCATTATGTCGATCTTCTTCTGGCCGAGCCAGTCCACATCCAGCGCCAGAGAACCGTGCTGCCGTGGCCGCAGATGGCCCAATGGCGTGTGAATTAAGCCCTGCCAGTTTGAAGCGCCTTATTGCCTGATAGTTACTATTCAATAAACAATTGAAAAATGGGGTCAAACGCCGGAACTGCGCGCATCCCATTGGGAAATAAGGAGTTGATTGTTCCGGCGTGGTTAAAAACGCCGTTTCTGTTCCGGAACAGACGGTTAAATGCGTCGGATTCAGTTCCCATGCATCCGCACGGATTCAGAGTGAGCACGCTTTCGACCGGGCGGGTGGGAGAATTTGTTATCATGCAGTGCAATATTAGGAGCTGTTTTACGGGAGTGCAACATTTGGGGGTGAATTCTCGGATGAAGCGCCTGGGATTTATCAGCGTGAGCAAGTCCATCGTGTTGAGATGGGGACTATATTCGCAATGAGGAAGAACAAGAATCTTAGCGCTTCTGTGCAAACCTGAGGCCGAGTACATGAGCAGTATTTTTGGCACTGAAAGCACATATGCCGCCCGCTACGCGGGCTTAGGGTTTGTGTGAACTTGCACCTACAGCTTGCGCTGTAGGCTACAGGTATTATCGCCAGCTTCGCTGGCTCGGGCCAGCAGAATCATTGTTTATCGATTTATCCTTTCGGAAAACAAGAAAACCGCTGCTCCTTGCAGAGCAGCGGCCCATGAAAACGTGCATTGATTCGGTTGAAACTAGAATGACAGTCTCAGGCCAAATTCAATGACGCGGGGTGAACCCAATCCAAATACACCCGACCCAACACCCACCCGCGTGGGTGCGGCGCCGCGGTTGCGATCCGTCACGGTGGTGCCATTGACCGAACCGATTCCACCACTGAGTATTCCGCTCAGCGTGTTGCCGGGAGCATCGAAGTTGGCGAAATTTAACACGTTGAAGGCCGCTACGCTAGGCTCGATCACGAGACCTTCTGTGATCTTCTTAGGCCAGCTTAACTTCAAGTCGAGCGCTCTCATCCAGTCCAGAGAGGCTTGGCCGTTAGGCGCCAGCGAGAGGGCCTGCTGGACGCCGCCCAGAGCCTGAAGCTGCGCCAAGGTCAGTACTCCGTTCTGAATCAGAACCTGCCCTGCCGGGGTCGGCTGGTTGGCCTGAGTGTTGTTGTAGTTGGTGATGAGCTGGTTGACACTGCCTGCCGAAACGCCCCGTCCGAATGATCCGACGTTGGTGCCCGGAAGAATATCGCCAAGGCCATAGACCCCGCTGCCGTCGCCTGTGCCATCGCCCGTAACGTCTGTGGCGAAAATTCCAGCCGAGGTTGTCGGCAGAGTCAGAGTCACCGGCAGCGGGCTGTAGAAGTGAGAGACGGCGCCGAAACGTATAGACCAGGGCAGATCGACATAGCCGCCAAAAGAAAGTTGATGCTTGCGGTCGAGGGCATTCGGGCCGATGAACTTGGTTGGATTGTTGCTGTCGGTGGCGGCGTTGATGAAATCACCATCCCTGGCGGCGCCGATATACCGGGACAGTGAATAGGAGAACTGCCAGCTTAGGTTCTTGATTCCAGTGATGGGATGGTTGACGTTCGCCTTAAGCGAGGTTTGGAGGCCATTGTATACGGAGCGGCCAATGGGCTGAAGCATCTGCAAAACACCGATGTTGGGGTTCTTGCCGCCAAAAGCCGCAGTGGGGCAAGGGCCACCACCGCAAACCGCGGTACCGGAGCCAAGACCATTGGCGATGAAATCTGCCATGGTGGCGCCGGCTGCGATGGAGCAATCAACGCTGCCACATCCAAAGGCCGCGTTGGTAGCGGCGACCGCAGCCAGCGCCGCGCCCTTGTTGAAGAAGCGAGCATCGCCTACGTGGTTCTGGTCAACAGCCAGCAAACTGTGGGTCTGGACGTTTCTCACATAATCTGCTGCAAACACTACGCCTTTCCATAACTGGTGCTCTATGCCGAGGTTCATTTGCACGGAGCGGGGTGTCTGGTAGTCGGGATGAAACAGGACAACACCGGCATTGGTGAAGGAGGTAAGCGAGTTGCCGATAAAGGCGCCGTTCGACTTGGGGCCGGCAGCGATGGTGGCGGCCTGAAGCTGATTCTGCAAGGCAACAATCTGTGGAGCTACCGCGCCAATGGGCTGACCGCAGAATCCAGGTGTTACGACCGTGCTCGTGCCGGGCAAGGTAAATGACGCCGGATTGCCACCGGAGCAAGCCGAAACCAAATTCAGGAAAAGACCTTGTTGGAGGCGGCCTGGGCGGTTAAACAGGTTGTTGTTGAAGATGGAATTCTCATAATAGAGTCCGATTCCGCCACGCACCACGGTCTTGCTGTGGCTGGTGGGGTCCCAGACAAAACCGAACTGGGGCGCAAAATTGCCGTTTGGCTGATGGACCGCCTTACCCAATCCGGGGCCTAACAGGTCAAGGATGCTGGTGGTGCAGGGGGTGCCCGCAGCGTTGAGGGCAGCCGCATTTGCGGCGCTCAACTGCGAACAGGGAATCGGGCCGATGTCGCTATCGGTGCGTCCGCTGTCACGGACATAACGCAGCCCGTAACTTAAGGTGAGGTTAGGTCTGAACTTCCAAGAATCGCCCACATACCAGGTGATGCGGTTATCGGGTCCGAGTCCGCCTCCGGGCAATCCGAAAGCCGGCTTTTCTGACGAAAAACCTATGCCGTTGCCAAGGACAACAGTGGTCACCGGGTAGTTGAGCGGATTACTGGCCCCTCCTGGGAATGCGTTCGAGATGGTTACGCCGGTTGCCGGCGATGAGACTGCTGGGGCCAGGGCCAGGAATTCGGCCAGTCCGCCTCCCTGAATGTGGTTGAAGCCAAACCCATAACGCAGAATGTGAACGCCAAGGGTCTTGCTGCCGTCATATTTGATCTGGTGGTTGGCCTGGTAGGTCTTCTGAGGCGCCAGGAAGTTAGGGCCGGAGCAGAAGGGATCGAAGGCGTTACCCAGACAGAAAGGGTCGCCGCCAATGGCCAATTCAATGCCAGGAGCCGGATCAACGATGCCACTGCCGGCCACGGCATCGGTGATGCCGTTGCGGAACTTTGAATAGCCAAACCGAACCTGATGGGTGTAGGAGCCGGTGGTGAAGTCCAATCCGGCTACGTGGGATGGAGTGTTGTCAACGTTTGCAAACGGCTGGAATGCGGTGGAGGTGAAGGCCTTGACGGCCCTGTTTTGCTCATAGGAGAAACGGTAAAAAGCGTGATAGTTGCTGCTGATCTGCCAGTCGAGCTTGGCTATGCCGTCCGTGTCGCGAAAGGGGGAGTTAAAACCTGCGGCCAGGCTTGTGAACGGATCTCCCACGGCTACCTGGTTGATGAGGTCCTGCTTGATGCGTTCGGCATCCACAAAAAAGAACAGCCGATTCTTGAGGATCGGGCCACCGAGCCGGCCGCCAAACTGATTGCGTTGAAAGGGCACATCATGGTCGCCAAGGTGGGCGCCCAGCGCGTGGTCCCGAAATAGATAGAAGCCCTCTCCATGCCATTTATTCGAGCCAGAGCGGGTCACCACGTTGACTGCGCCCGAAGATGTCAACTCTGTGGAAAGATCAAGGGAAGATTGGCTGATTTGGAACTGCTCGATGGCGCCAGCAGGGATATTTTGAGTGGTGGTGCCTACGGTTTCGTCGCTGATGTCGATGCCATCCACCTCGATGCGGGCCGTGCGGCCGAAGCGTCCGCCAAACGAAATGGATGAGTATCCGTTTTTCGTGGGATCAAAATTTCCGCCATCCTGTATCTGGACACCGGGCTCCAACTGCGCCAGATCAAGAAAATTGCGCCCGTTGATGGGCAGATTGTCGATTTGTTGAGCCGTCAACACTCCTTGCACAGTGGACTGCTCGGTATTTACCTGGACGGCGGAGCCGGCGACTTCAACGACTTCTGAGGTCTTGCCGACCGTCAGCCTGGTGTTTCCCGAGGCGATCACGCCAACCTGCACTGCAACGTTGGTCACGACCGTTTGAAATCCGGCAACTTCTACGCGTACCTGGTAGTCTCCCGGAATCAATGCGCCGGAAGCAAACGTACCGGCTGCAGAACTCGTTATTTTTTTAACTTCACCGGTCGCCACATTGGTGATGGTGATCGTGGCATTGGGAATTACCGCGTCGTTTGGATCGATGACCGTTCCCTGAATGCTTCCGGTTGCTATGGTGGATTGCGCCCACATTGGAGCTGCCGCCAGCAGTGAAAGGATTACTATGCAGGATAAAAAGAGCACCCTGCGGTTACATGAGCAAAAACTGCCGATGAACATTCGTGACACCTTTCTCGGATTCGATAATCCGCTTCGTCAAATGCGTTCCCTTCGCCTGAACAGGGATACCTTATACCAAAGAAACCGGGCAGAATGCTGGAACTGATGGTCCTAGGCTGTTTTCGCGTTTGATATCGTCCTCTTAAAAACAAACAGGCGGCCCTGTTGTAGGCCGCCTGCTTGAAACCATCATCGAATGCCTAGAAGCTGAACTGGGCCTTCAACTGGATCAACCTGGGTGAAGCGTCGCCGCCCAGGAATGAACCAAGAATGCTGGTAGGAGTACTCACCGCTCTGTTGATGAGCCCGAAGCTGGGATTACTGATGTCAGCGACAGGCTTGTCAAAATTGGGGTGATTCAAAATGTTGAAGAACTGGAAGCCGATGCCCAGCTCTGTTTTCTCGGTAATTTTGGTTTTCTTCATCACCGTGAAGTCAGTGTCGAAGTAGCCGGGGCCACGGAACTGATTGCGGCCCTGGTTGCCGAAGGTGCTCTGGGCCGCAGAATCAGTAAACCCGTTGATGTTCAGGCAAGGCATGCCGTTCGCGCCGGCCGTTGAGTGCCCGCAACCGTTAATTTGCGTAGGCCCGATGATGTTGGCGAAGACCGCGCCGCCATAGTTGTTGCCGGCAAGAGCGCTGGTTGCGGCGCCGTTGACCACCGTAAAGGGCAGGCCGGAACGGTTAAATATCGTTCCGGAAAATGTCCAGCCGCTGAATACGGCATTCGGTCCCCAGTGGAAGAGATGCCGCAAGCTGTTGTCCCAGACGTAGTTGGCGCTGAAATAACGGCGAACGTCATAGTCGGAATTGCCATAGTTTCCGCGGAGGTTAAACGGATTCTGCGGGAAGATCACGCTGGGCGCGGTGCCCAGGTCGAAGCTCAGAAATCCGCCGTTGGAAATTTCATCCAATGCGTGGCTCCAGGTATAGTTCGCCTGGAACTGGAACCCATGATTGAAGGCGTGGCGAACGCTGGTCACTAATCCGTTGTAATTGGAGACTGCGGTACTCTGGATCTGGGTGACCGTACCAAAACGTTGGTCTGTCGGCGCAGCGGGAAGCCCGCCGAACCCGAATGCGTTCAGGCCGTTGTTCTGCACCGGC
>Ga0209166_10003908_pt1 | contig 10589 bp, 9 predicted proteins | sample Coa_R1_3_FD_187151 | JGI IMG/M metagenome (GOLD analysis project Ga0209166, IMG submission 187151) | Surface soil microbial communities from Centralia Pennsylvania, which are recovering from an underground coalmine fire - Coalmine... | ecosystem: Environmental > Terrestrial > Soil > Unclassified... | reverse complement strand
GGCAGCGAACTGCGGAACAGGTAGGCAAGCACGGCAATCAAAACAACCATGGCACCCGCCGCGATCGTCAGAGGCTTCCGATGCTTTTTAGCCAACGCGGCCATCACCTTCGAGTCAGAACTATCCGGCTTCACCGCAAGTACACCGCTCGGCTGGTTCTGGAGTGTCGCTCCAGGTGCTAATTCGAGCGCTGTCGTGATGGCGGATCGGCCGGACGTGTCGCGTCTAAGGCGCTTCAAATCGGCTCGAAGTTCGGAAGCCACCTGATAGCGGACGTCGCGGTCTTTTTCCAGGGCTTTATTGGTAATCCGGTCCAATTCAGCGGGAGTGTCCGGATTGATCCGCGACGGTTGTGCCGGGGCCTTGTTCAGAATCGCATCGAAGATCGCCGCCGATGTTTCCCCGCGGAACGGCAGCATGCCAGTTGCAATTTCGTACAGCACGGTGCCGAATGAGAAAAGATCCGTTCGCGGGTCGAGTTCTCTGCCGAGTGCTTGCTCTGGCGACATATAAGCCACGGTTCCGAGAGTGCTGCCCGCACTCGTGAGATGTTCTTCCGTCACCGTCGGAGCAGAAGTGAGCTTGTCGGAACTGGCTGCGCTCATTTTCGCCAGACCGAAGTCCAGAATCTTTGCGTGCCCGCGCTCCGTAACAAAAATGTTTGCCGGCTTGATGTCGCGATGAATGATGCCCTTCGAATGCGCTGCGTCCAGTGCATCGGCAATCTCGATTCCGAGGTCGAGCAAGCGTTCGATCTCCAGGGGTCGCCCGAAGGCCAGTTCGCGAAGGGTCTTGCCATCCAGGAACTCCATGACGATGAATGGTCGTCCGTCATGCTCGCCGATCTCATGAATGGTGCAAATATTCGGATGATTCAACGCAGACGCTGCCCTAGCTTCTCGCCGAAAGCGGTCAAATGCCTGCTGGTCTCCTGCAACGTCGTCGGGAAGGAACTTCAGGGCTACGAAACGGCCGAGCTGCGTGTCTTCGGCCTTGTATACGACACCCATTCCTCCGCCACCGAGTTTCTGCGTGATTCGATAATGTGAGATCGTCTGGCCGAGCATTGAGCTGTGATCTTAGGATCAAGAGTGGGGCAAGTCAATGACGGCTCAGGGTTTTGGTAGCACATAGAGAGACCGATTGACGAGATTTCGCCATAACGCTCAAAACCTCGCGAGTCGTCGGCTATTTTAGTGTCGCGAGGGTCGGCAGCGTTCGGCTGGACAGCCGAGGGCGGCTGTCCCTACATAAATCTCTACCTGGCGGCGTGTTCGGTGGTTGCCGCGGGGACTGAATGCTTGGCATGCGATCCGGCAGAGGCTTCGTGACGGGCCAGGTCGAGGTCGGCATTCAGTGAATCCAAGATCACCATGGGGAGTTCGGCGCCGAAGCCGTCGAGTTCTTCTTCGCTCCAGCCGCCATTCAGGCGAGTGGATCCTGTGATGTCTTCGGGAAATGCCTGGCGGTAGTCGCCTTCGCGAATCAGGATGTCGCCGAGGAGGCGTCCGGTATGGATGTCGTAGACGCGGCGGCTGGCTTGGCCATGACTGTTGCTGAGGCAGAGGAAAACTTCTCCGTCTACGGCAAACTCGGGGCGGTAATACCAGGCCTGCGGCGCGTCGATCTTGGGATGATGCCGCTTGGGGCGATGAATACCAGGTTCTTTGTCGACCAGCTCGTCTTTGGGATTGAAATAGAGAATGCGCTGGCAGGAGTCGCAGACGACGGTCTCTTTGCCGGACCGGACGTCGTTGTACGTCTGGGGGCGCAGCATGACCTGGCACGCCATGCATTTGTGATCGCGAACCTCGGAAATGCCGCTACCGCGAAACTTCGAGACGCGCTCGTAGTGGCGTAGCAAGTCTTCGCGCACGCCCGAGCGGAGTTGATCGCGCTTGGCTCGCCATTCGGCAAGCAGCTTTTCGTCTTCGGCGGTGCGCTGGCGAGCCTGCTCTTTTTCCTGCTCGATCTCAGCAGTTTCAGCTTTCAGTTCGGCTTGCGCCGCCTTCACTTCCTTGTCGCGGGCGTCGGCATTGACCATCAGCTCGAGAATCTTGTCCTCATTCGCGGTGATTTCCTTCTCGGCGAACTGAATCTCATGCAGAAGAGCTTTGTACTGGTCGTTGGTCTTTACGTCGAGAGACTGGTCTCGATACTTGGAAATCTTGCCGCGAAGGTCGGAGATGGCGGTGTCGTACTTGCGGCGGGCGGCTTCGTCCGCTTTGACGGCGGCTTGGGCTTTTTCCAGCTGGGCTTTGGTTCCGGCGAGCTTTTGCTCGATGACGGAGACGCGCTTGGGCAGTTCGGCCACTTCGTCCTGCAGACGGCGGATTTCCTTGTCCGCGTCTTGCAGCTTCAACAGATTTTCGATGTCTGGGAGCATCCGGTGGAATCTGTAGTAATTCTAACACGCGGGGAAGGGCGGTTTGGCGCGGTTTTCGCCTGGCAAACCAATAGCGCGGGGGCCGCCGAGAACGCGGGGAATCAGGAAGACAAAACAGTTCGAATGCTGTCTATGTCGTGCGAATTGCAGGCGGTGCGGTGTACACTGCTTCGTTCGCCTGTGATACCTCTGTTATTACTTTCCTGCGAGGTTACTTCGTGAAGAAACAGCTTTCCCTTTCCTCTTGCCTTGTCCTTTGCGCCTTATTTGGAATTTTTCCTGCCGAAACCGCGAAGGCGCAGAGCGCTCCCACCAAGCCTCTGACCATCGAATCGCTATTCCAGCCGGGGGGGCTCACAGGGCGAGGTCCCGAAACGCAAGAATGGAATCCGGATGGAACCCGGCTGTCATTCGTGCAGCGGGATGAAAAAGGAGAACGAGGGGATTTGTACGCCGTCGATGCAGCCACAGGCGAGAAGAAAGTTCTGGTGAGTGCGGAGAAGCTGGCCGCACTCGATCCCGATGTCAACAAGGTGAAGAACGAACGCGAGAAGGAGCGGCTGACGCGGTACAACGTGGCGGCGTACTTGTGGGCGCCGGATTCCAAGCACCTCATCTTTGATTCGCAGGGCCAGTTATGGCTTTACGACCTGGCGACACAAACGGGGGTGCAGATGACGGCCGCGGGCGATCCGAGCGGGGATCCTAAGTTTTCGCCGGATGGCAGCCGCCTGGCATACGTTCGCAAGCACAATCTGTACGTTCGCCCGGTGAATGGAAAGGACGAAAAGCAGCTGACCAAAGACACGGGCGAGAATCTTTTTAACGGCGATATCGATTGGGTGTATGCCGAGGAACTGGCTGTGCGCAGCAATTATTTCTGGTCGCCCGATAGCAAAGAGATCGTCTTCCTGCACATGGACGAGACGAAAGTGCCGACCTATCCGATCACGGACTGGATCCCGACGCATCCGACGGTCGATCAGGAGAAGTATCCGAAAGTGGGCGATCCAAACCCGGTGGTCAAGCTCGGAGTCGTGGACGCCGACAAGGGAAAAGTTCGTTGGCTGTCGGTTACGAACGATGAAGAGGCATACATTCCGCGGTTTGGATGGCTGCGCGAGGGCGTGATCTGGGCGGTGGTGCTTAATCGCACGGAAGACAAGATGGATTTGTACTTCGTGGACGCGAAAACAGGGAAGTCGCGAATGGTGCTCAGCGAGACCGTCCCGGGAGCGTGGTTCAGCTTCGATCAAGTCGAGCTGAAGTTTTGGAAATCGGGCAGCGGATTCTTATGGCCGAGCTGGCGTGACGGGAACACGCACATCTATTACTACAGCTTCGACAAGCAGAATCCCCTGGCGGCAGATGCCAAGCTGGAGCGGCAACTGGAACAGGGCGACTACGAGGTGCTGGGCATCGAGGGTGTCGACGAAAGCACCGGCACGGTGTTTTTCGATGCGAATAAGGATGATCCAAGACAGACGCAGGTTTATTCCGTGAAGCTCGATGGTTCGGATTTCAAGGCCCTGACCAGTAAGGAGGGCGAGCATCGGGCCCATTTTAGCGATGACGGAAAGCATTACACGGAGCTGTATCTTGGGCCGAATGCCGATCCTTCGCTTTCGTTATGTACCGTCGGGGGATCTTGCAATCCGCTGTGGAAGGCGAAGAATGAAATTGAAGAATATGGGTTGCGGGCGCCGGAATACCTCGAATTCAAAGCCGATGACGGAACGCTATTGTACGGCCGGCTATTGCTGCCGCCGCAGGGCACTACGGGCGGAAAAATTCCTCTCATTATCAACATCTATGGTGGGCCAGCCGCGCAGATGGTGCGGAAAGACGTGCCGAGCGCGTTTGACGAGCTTCTGGCGCGCAAAGGGTTTGCCATCTTTGCGGTGGATAATCGCGGAACTCCCGGAAGGGATCGGAAATTTCAGACGGCGATCCGGCATGAATTCGGCGCGATTGAATTGAAAGACCAGTTGACTGCACTCGATCAGTTGCTGGAGCGCTATCCGCAGCTGGATAGAGAACGGATCGCAATCTGGGGATGGTCGAACGGCGGATCGATGACGCTGTATGCCATGACGCATTCCGACCGGTTCCGCGCCGGGGTTGCCGTCGCCCCAGTGACCAACCAGGAGAACTACGACACAATTTATACCGAGCGATATATGGGGCTGCTCAAAGAAGATAAGGCCGGATACGAGCAGTCGGACGTGACCAAGTCAGCCGCCAATCTGCATGGGGCTCTGCTGCTGGTACACGGTACCAGCGACGATAACGTGCACTTCCAGAACAGCATTCAGATGATCAATGCTCTGATCAGCGCCGGCAAGCAGTTCCGGTTGATGATCTATCCCAACAAGACTCACGGCATCGCAGGCAAGGATGCGCGCGTCCATCTATTTACGATGATCGTGGATCATTTTGAGAGGGAGTTGAAAAGCAGTGGTCAGGGAGCAGGGGCCGGTGGTCAGTGATCGGTGGTCAGCCGTGTCATCCTGAGCGGAGCGAAGGATCTACGCAGCCTTCCCGAGCCAGGCAAACTGCATAGCTCCTTCGGCTCGCAAAGGCGCGAGCCTCAGGATGACAATCCAGAAGGCTATTTGTGCTGGTCGGCTTTCTTGGAGCTGGTTTCCTTCGTGGAACTCTCGGTCTTCTTCTCGTCCTTCTTTGTTTCCTTCGAGTCCTTGCCACTATCGGACGATGGGGCGTGCGACTTCTTGGCGTAGTCCGTCACATACCAGCCGGAGCCCTTGAACTGGACAGCGGGGGCGGAGATTGTCTGTTCGACGGCGCCGCCGCATTCCGGGCACTTCTTGATGGGCTTGTCGGAAAACTTCTGGATTTTTTCGAAGCGGTGACCGCATTTCTTGCACTGATATTCGTAAAGGGGCATGAGTATGAGACGGTGCGGGGACAACTCGATTGCCCTTTGATTCTAGGGGTGAGGGTTGGGTGCCGTCAATTTCAGTGCGCTCTCTCTGTTTGGTCTCCATGCGTTGTCTGCGGTCAAAAAGCTTTTGACCGCTGAGTTCGCTGAGGATTCGCGGAGAACGCCGAGAACCGCCTGGACCTTCACAAGCCAAATAAAAATCCCCACCTCGCGCGGAACCAGCGAAAGGTGGGGTATCCGCATTTCTCGGAGCGGAGAAACTTTCTAATTCGGATTGGTTGGTTCCAGGCGCTGACGCACAGCGGGTGACGGCTTATCCGTCGGACTCGCTGGGCTGCTCATGGAGCCGTTCGCGGCAGTGCCATTCGCCGCATTTCCGTTCGATGGATTAGCCATCGCCTGCAGGTCGCCCGATTTGTATTTCGGCTCGCTGACATAGCCGTGGATGTGGTTCTTGGTGATTCCGTTGATCACGAGCTCGACGGGCATCTTCGAATCCGCCGCGTAAAAAACGACAGGTTCATAGATGTTCACGTGCTTCTTCGAAACCTTGAAATCGTCGACCAGCATTTCAAGATCGGCATATTGATGCTTGGTGTTGGCCTTTCCAAGGCGTACTCCCACCGAGCCTTCCCGTTGGAACTGCTTACTCTTATCAAGATCGAACTCGAAGTAGTTGCGCTCGCCTTTCTTTTCCAGCAGCACGAGCTCGTCGTGTGTGGTCGCGATCGATCCCTGGAGTTCCGTGCGTGCACTTGCCAGGTCCTGGCGCGTGGCGTCGATTTGCTTGGCCTGATCGTCGAGTTGTCCCTGCATCTTCTTCCAGCGCGGGTCCTCGATCCGGTGATGCCAGCTGGCCGCATGCATCGGCTTGCGATAAACAGGCGCATGAGGAGCCTGGTCCGCAGCGGGTTTCGCATTCATCGCGTCCAGCTTGGCGGTCAGCGCATTCATCTGGTCACGCGTTGCGTTCAGCGACGCGGTCATGGCGCTGTTCTGCGAGGCGAGTTGTTTGGAGACACTATGCTCATGAAACGCATAGCCGACGGCGCCGATCACCGCAAACGAAAGCGCAGCCAAGGCGACGCCAAATCGGCTCACAAACCTGGGGGCAGACGATATTTCTTCTTGCATGGGAGATCTCCTGAGAAGTTACAAAGCAAGTCGAATGCCAGCGGCCCTGGTCTGTAAGTAGCTGAATAAGCGTGGGTTGCTGAGGATGAGAAATGTTTTTCATCTAACGTTTGTACCCGCTTCGATGAAATCTTTGCCCGTTGTCAGCCAAGCTCTTAGCGTTGCAGCGGTTTCGGGGCGTTGAATTTCCAGGCAGCGTGGATTGCTTTCTCGAGAGCTTCCTTGCTCGCCGACTTGAGGTAGACACTTGTCGCGCCGCGACGTCCCCAAGTTCCATTGACGGGGACGAATGCGTCGGGATGGTCCTTGGAAAAGTAATGCTGATCTTCAGGCGACAGCTTCACCATGCCGCGGGTCTTGTCGGGATAACCGAGCGTGGCGAAGATTTTCCCCGCAACGCGGAAGTCGGGATGGTGCATGTGTGCGCGCTCCTCGGTCTCGGGGAGTGAGAGGGCAATTTTGCGGAAGGCGGCGGGGGTCATGGGCACTCCGGAAGTGGGTACGTTAGCACAACTCTTTGCGAAGCGTGGAAGTTACGCTCTAGCTCTTATCGTCCTGAGGCGCGGTGTTGCGCCGAAGGATCTATGCAGTTTGCCGGCGACACAGATAGTGCTGACGAATCCATAGATCCTTCGCTTCGCTCAGGATGACACGGGCTAGAGAGTTGCGGTGATAGACTCCGGCCATGGAAAAAGCAAAATCCACGACCGGGCCGGCCTTGTACCTGGTGGCTACGCCGATCGGGAATTTGGAGGACATCACGCTGCGGGCGCTGCGCGTGCTGAAAGAAGTCGACGCGATTGCGTGTGAGGACACGCGCCAGACCCAAAAACTACTCAATCATTACGCGATCACGACGCGCGCGACGAGCTATCACGAACACAACGAGATGACGAAGTCGGCGGAACTGGTGAAGGAGATGCAGGAGGGCGCGAGTGTAGCGCTGGTGACGGACGCGGGCATGCCGGGAATTTCCGATCCGGGGTATCGGCTGATCACGCTGGCAATCCGCCATCAGATTCCAGTCGTGCCGGTGCCTGGGGCCTCGGCGTTTCTGGCCGGCCTGGTGGCCAGCGGCCTTCCGACAGATTCATTCCGCTTCAATGGATTTCTGCCGGCAAAGCGCGGAGAGCGGCGGACGATGCTCGAGGCGATCAGGGATTCTTCTCGGACCCAAGTTTTTTACGAGGCTCCGCACAGGATTGTTGAAACGCTCACAGATGTGGCGGAGGTTCTGGGTGCGTCGCGGCACGTGGTGGTGGCACGCGAGTTGACGAAGATTCACGAAGAGTTCCTGCGCGGGCGGGCCAGCGATGTACTGGAAAGTCTGAAAAAGCGCGAAACAGTGAAGGGCGAGATCACGCTGCTGATCGGGAAAGCCGACGAGGAAGACGCAGGGGTGGCGACGTCGGGCGCTCTCGCCCGTTCGACCGTGAGGCAGCGAGTGCAACAGATCATGACCGAAGACAAGGTGGATGAGAAGGCCGCGCTGAAGCGCGTGGCCAAGGAACGAGGAGTGTCCAAGAGCGAGGCGTACCGCGAGATGCAGCGTGAGAAATAAAGGGCTCGAGCTTCGCTCGAGGGACGGACGAATGCGTCCGTCCCCAGATGGCATTGTCAGTCTTACTTCCCTGCCAATTCCTTCTTCACCATATCGCTGACTACTTTGCCGTCTACCCGCATGCCGCCGGCAGCGAATTTCGCCATCGCATTCTTCATCACCGTGCCCATGTCTTTCATGGTGGGTGAGCCCATTTCGGCGATGGTGGCGTTTACTCCGGCCGCGATGTCAGCTTCGCTCGCCGCTTTGGGCAGATAGCCTTCGATTACCACAATCTCGGCGGCTTCTTTGTCAGCCATCTCCTGGCGACCGCCCTTGGTGAATTGCTCGATCGAGTCCTTGCGCTGCTTAATCAGTGTGGAGAGCACAGCCTGCGATTCCTTGTCGTCGAGCGGCGACATTTTTTCGACGGTCTTGAGTTGCAGCGCGCTCTTGACCATGCGCAAGCACGAGAGGCGGGCTTCGTCCTTCGCCTTCATGGCAGTGACGATGTCTTTTTGGATCTGGTCGACTAGGGGCATGGAGGGATTATAGATGGTAGCGCTCAGGGGCTAAAGCCCGACAACTTTAGCGTGCTCATCGCGGCCCTTAAGGGCCGCTCTTCCACGACGAGGCACGCCTTCCGGTAAACTAGTGAGCTACTCCTACATACAAGGACCTCGCCATGTTGCATAAGAATCGTCTATTTACTCCGGGGCCGACGCCGCTGCTGCCGGCAGCGCAGACGGCTATGGCTTCGTTTACCGCGCATCATCGGACTGCCGATTTCAAGGCGCTGTTTCAGCGCGTGCTGGCTGACATGAAGGAATTTGTCGGCACGAAGAATGACGTGCTGGTGCTGGCCTCTTCCGGGACTGGTGTGATGGAGGCCTCAGTTTCGAACCTCACTTCGCCCGGTGACACAGTGATGGTGCTGACTGCGGGAAAGTTCGGCGAGCGCTGGACGGGGCTGGCCAAGGCGTTTGGCTGCCATGTGGACGTACTGGAGGTCCCATATGGCCAGACGTTCTCGCTCGACGACATTCGGGCGCGGATGAACCATCAAGTGCGGGCGGTGTTTGTGCAGGCGACGGAGAGCTCCACCGGCGCGCGCCACGACATCGAGGGCATCGCGAAAATCGTGCGCGGGCAGAGCGATGAGACGCTGTTGGTCGTGGATGCCATCACCGGGCTAGGTACGACACATTTCGATGTGGATGCCTGGGGCGTGGACGTGATCATCGGCGGATCGCAGAAGGCGCTGATGATGCCTCCGGGGTTGGCGTATTGCGCCGTCAGCGAGCGGGCGTGGAAGCACATGGAAAGGACGACGTCCCCTCGCTACTACTTCGATCTACGCAAGGAGCGCAAGTCGGCGGCCAAAGGCGAAACTGCGTACACACCTGCGACGTCTTTGTTTGCGGCGCTGGGGGCGGCGCTCGATTTCGTGCGCGGCATGGGGAAGGGCGACCTGGCCAAAGGGCGAGAAGTGCTGGTGAATAACGCCGAACTCTGTGCGGAGATGACACGCGCCGGCGCAAAGGCGCTGGGATTGAAGTTGTATGCCTCAACGCCCGCCGCTGCTCTGACGGCGATCTCATCCCCGGACGGAATCGACTCGGGCAAGATCGTTAAAGAGTTCCGCGAATCGTTTGATGCGGTCGTCGCGAACGGACAGGGCGAAATGAAAGGTAAGCTATTCCGCATCGCGCACATTGGCTATTACGACTATCTCGACACTATCGGGATCCTCGGAGCACTGGAACACGTGTTGGCGCTGGTTACCGACAAGAATGTCGAATATGGCGCGGCGGTGCGGGCAGCACAACAAGTCTATGCCCGCACCCTGTCGGAAAAACGGCAACTGGTCAGCGCCTGAGAGTGACCATCAACCTCGACATCGGCTTAGTTGACCGTGAAGTCCATTACTGCCGACGTTTCAGCCATTGTACCGCCGCTTCCGTAGAGGCCGGTTCCGGTCGTGGCGGGATTGGTCACGGTGATTTTGACAGTTCCGGAGTTGCCGATCATCGAGGATGGGACGGATACCGTAAGCTGGCCAGTTCCGAGAAATGTAGTAGTTTGGGGCGTGTTGTTCCAGTTTACGACGGCCTTTGAACCGAAGCTCGTGCCATTCACGGTCAGCGTAAAATCTGCTCCACCTGCCGTCGCGCTGTCGGGATTCAGCGACGAAATTTTGGGTATGACCCCCGGGCTAGGGGCCGAATTGGGGTAGTTTTTGGAGCTATAGCCGCAAGCGATGGTAAGTGCGAACAGAGTTCCAACCAGAAACAGATTCACGATTTTCAAAGTGTCCTCCCAAGGGCAGGGCCTGGAAGAAAGTCTAGGAGCCAGCAGTGGGAACGGTGTCAGAAGGGCGTCATTATTCCGTTAAGTGCTTGTCAAGCCTTCCAGAACCAAGAATATTCAAAGGAACGCGTTCGTGAAAATTATCGTAGCGGAAAAGATTTCGTCGTCAGCTATAGCCCACTTGCAAGAGCCGGGATGGACCGTTCTCACAGCCGACCAGCTCGACGGCAAGTTGGCGCAACATCTCGAGTCGGCGGATGCGTTGATTGTGCGTTCGGCCGTGCAGGCGGATGCCAAGCTGCTGGAACACGCCC
>Ga0209166_10003907_pt1 | contig 10590 bp, 10 predicted proteins | sample Coa_R1_3_FD_187151 | JGI IMG/M metagenome (GOLD analysis project Ga0209166, IMG submission 187151) | Surface soil microbial communities from Centralia Pennsylvania, which are recovering from an underground coalmine fire - Coalmine... | ecosystem: Environmental > Terrestrial > Soil >... | reverse complement strand
GCACGATTGCCAACGCTCCACGGATCGCGGACGTCGAGTACATCCTGGAAGTCCTGCGCGATCTCGGCGCCGAGGCGTGCTGGGTCGGCGAACACGCGCTGCGGATTCACGCCCGCCACCTTGACTGGGACTTCATCCCCCTCGAGGCGGCCAAACGGCTGCGCGCGTCATTCGTGCTGCTGGGCCCGATGCTCGGCCGACTCGGCAAGGTCGTCATCCCGAATCCGGGCGGCGACCGCATCGGCCGCCGCCCCGTGAACGTCCATGTCGACGCCTTGCGCGCGCTGGGCGCCGAAATCGACTACAAGTGGGGCTACTACTACGCGCGGGTCCCCGGGGGCCTCCGCGGCACAGATGTCTGGCTGGCCGAGGCGAGTGTGACGGGCACCGAGAACGTGCTGATGTCAGCCATCCTGGCCGAGGGCCGCACCACGATTTGCAACGCCGCCGCCGAACCCGAGGTCGACAACCTGATCGACTTTCTGAATGCGATGGGCGGGCGCGCGCACCGCGACGAACGCGACGTCCACATGATCGTCGTCGACGGCGTGGCCCGGGGCTCGTTGCGGGGTGCCAGCATCGAGGTGATCCCCGACCGCGTCGAGGCCGGCTCGTTCGCCATTGCCGCCGCGGTGACCGGTGGCGAGTTGTTTCTCGAGGGCGCGCGGGCGGAGCATCTGGGGGCCTTTTTCGACGCCTGCCGCATAGCCGGCATCGCGGTGAGCTCAGAGCCAGGCGGCGTGCGCGTCGCGGGGCGTCCGCCATTCCGCGAGCACCGCGTCAGCACGGCGATCTACCCCGGGTTCCCGACCGATCTGCAGGCGCCCTTCTCGCTGGCCCTGGTTGGCGCCGACGGCGTGAGCACGATCAAAGAAAATCTCTACGAGGACCGTTTCGATTACGCGCTGGCGCTCCAGCAGATGGGCGCCAGCATTCACGTCTTCGACGCGCACACCGCCGTGTTCTACGGCCCGAGCTTGCTCCACGGGAGCGAGGTCGGGATCCCTGACTTGCGGGCGGGTGCAACACTGGTCCTGGCCGCGCTGGCCGCGACCGGTGAGAGCCGCATCCTGGGCACCGAGCACGTCGCCCGCGGCTATGAGGACATGGTCGGCAAATTGGGTCGCGTCGGCGCCCGGATCACTGAGGAGCCACCTGCGTGACAGTCGAGCAACTTGTCCAGACCGCGGACGGTCTGGTCGTCCGGTGCTTGCGGAATCTCGGACCGTACGAGAACAACATCTTCATCCTCTCGGACACGGCCTCGGGTGAGGCGTATGTCCTCGACGGCGGCTTCGAGCCAGAGCAGATCGCGGGCGCCGCGGCCGGCCTGAAGGTCAAGGCGATCCTGATCACCCACGGCCACCAGGATCACCACGCCAACGTCGGCAAGCTCAAGGAGTTGCTCAAGGCGCCGGTCGGCATCGGCATCGACGACGCCGCGCAGCTCAGCATCGAGCCAGACCTGCTCATCGTCGACCAGCAAAGTTTTTCGGTTGGCTCGCACGCGTTCCAGGCGATCCACACGCCCGGCCACACGCCTGGCTCGACGTGCTTTTTGCTCGAGTCTCGCCATTTGTTTACTGGCGACACGTTGTTTCCGGGCGGCCCTGGCAATACCCAGAAGGACCCCGTCCGCTTCGAACGCATCATTTCGAGCATCCGCGAACGGCTGTTCAACTTGCCCGACGACACCGTCGTCTACCCCGGCCACGGCCGCGACACCACCATCGGCCAGGAGCGCCCGCACCTGGACGAGTGGATCGCCCGCGGCTGGTAGCCCGCCGCCGCGGGGAGCGAGGGCGTCGACGGGCAGCCCGCGCTACGCCGACTTCTCTCGTTCCCCTGGAATCGGTGGAAGCAAAGCGCAGCGAGTCAGGGCTCGGCTTGCCGCTGACGCGTAAGCGTCCCCATGGGAAGCGCGCAAGGGGGCGAGCGCGGCGATGCGCGAGGGGACCGATCGCTCCTAGTGTCGACTGATCGAGATCTTCTCCAGTTCTAACCGGCTGGGATTCCAGCGCCGCTTCAGTGTCGACAGGCGCTTCTGCAGGTCGAGGTCTGAGACTGCGTCACTGGCTCGGCCGAACGCTTTGTCAGCGCGCTTCCCCGCTTTCCTGGTCTCCCGGCTGACGCGCTTATCGGCTTGACGAGAGCGGGCCTGCATCTGCTGGTACACAATCAGCGCAATCGAGATCAATGCCGTCGTGAGTCCGGCCGCTGGTCGGACGGCCTCTTCAGCGCTGCTCGGGACGCGATCTCGCAATTCGCCGGCCGCGTGCATGGCCTGGCGGCGAATGCGGTTGATGGGCCGGTTGCGCTCGCGCTGCCAGCGCAGGAACAGCCACCCGCCGACGCCGCCGCCGATGCCAAGCAGGACCCAGCCGAGGCGCATGCCGACCGGCATAGCGCGCGATTTGATCTCGTTGTTCCAGGTCGCGTCGTTGTACGTCCCGTGTGCCGAGTTCGACATCGTCGGCGGATAGCTGGCCGCCTGCCGCTCGGCCGTCTGGGTGTCCGTACGGTCGGTGAACTCGCGGTGGCCGGGCACCGGATCGACCGGCACGCGTTCCGATGCCGGCGCGTAGACGGCCTCGCCGCCCGCGGCGTCGGTGTGTGTGCTCGAATCTGGCATGGTCATAGGTCGTAACGACCTCCTGTCGCTCAAGTATTTCGACTTCCTTGAGCAAAGGTCGTGCCGGGCTACGACACCCGAACGCGGGGGCGGCGGACGCGCAGGCGCTGCCAGGCGTCCACCAGACCACCTGGCGAGGCCAGGACAACGACAACGAAGAGCGCCCCGAAGATGATCTGGTGGACCTGTACGAGGCTGACGGCCAGTTCCTCGCGCACGAGGATGTAGAGCGCCGCGCCGATGACAGGTCCCCACAGCGTGCCGATGCCGCCAACGTAGACCGGCAGCACCGCGTCGAAGGTCCAGCTCGAGGTGAAGGGCAGCTCGGGGTAGTAGCTGATGTGATAGAAGGCGAAGGCGCCGCCGGCCAGGCCGGCGAACAGACTGCTCAACGCCAGGGCGACCAGTTTGTGCGGCAAGCTGCCGACGCCGCTGGCCTGCGCGGCCTGTTCGTCTTCACGCACCGCGAGCACCCCGAGGCCGACCCGCGAACGCAGCAGGAGCCAGGCCGCCAGGACGCAGGCGGTCGCCAGCGCCAGACCGAGCTCGTAGCGCGCCGTCAGGTCGTAGTGGGCCACGACGTCGGTGGTGAGCGAGCTCACCGCCGGCAACGCGTTCGCGGTGGTGATGCGCAGGACCTCGGCCAGTCCCAGGGTGCCAATGGCGAAGTACGTGCCGCGCAGGCGGAACGTTGGCACGCCGATGAGCAGCGCGAACAGGAGCGCCGTCAGGCCGCCCGCGATAAAGCTCAACTCGAACGGCCAGCCCTGGAGCCACAGGCCGCGCGTGACCAGCGCGCCAATCCCGAAGAACGCCGCGTGGCCGAGATTGACCTGGCCGGCGAAACCACCCAGGATGTTCCAGCTCTCACTCAGCGTCACGTACAGAAAGACCAGGAACAGCAGGTTGAGAACGTCCGCGCGCGCCACGAGCAGCGGAAACGCCCCGAGCGCGCCGACGCCGGCGAGAGCTGCCAGCGGCCGCCACGCTTTAACTACCCGCATCGCTGCGCTCGCTCCGTAGCGGTTTTCCTCGGGTCGCCTGGAAAGGGAGCGAGCGCAGCGATGCGGGCAGCCGAGTGCTTCGCGGGCTTGAGCCGGTCGAAGGAGATCACCGCGAGCCGCGGCCGAAGAGGCCTTGGGGACGGATCAGCAGGACCAGCAGGAAGAGGACCAGGCCGACAACCTCGCGGTACGTGGAGCCGAAGAACAGGGTGCTGATCGCTTCCGCGGCGCCGAGGAGCAGGCCCGCGAGGAAGGCGCCGAAGATGCTGCCCATACCCGCCAGCACGATGACCACCAGTGCCTTCAACGTCCATGCCGCGCCGAGGGTCGGCGCCACGGTCGACCCGATGCTCACCAGCGAGCCGGCGATGCCGGCGAGCGCGGCGCCAATGCCGAACGTCAGCAGGTAGGTGCGTCGAATGTCGATGCCAGCCAGCGCCGCGGCCCGCCAGTCTTCGGCGGTCGCGCGGATGGCCTTGCCCAGAAAGGTTCGCCGCAGCACCTGATCGAGCAAGACAATGGCCAGACAGCCGAGCGCCAGGCTGGCCAACCGGGTGTACGGAAAAACCAGCCCGAACGCGATCGCGCTGCCGCCGGCGTAAGCGGTGTTGACCGAGCGCTCGTCGGCGGTCCAGGCCCACTGCGCCAGGTTCTGCAACACCAGCCCGAGCCCGAAGCTGACCAGCAGCGAGTTCTTGATCCGGGTCTCTTCTTCGAGCCGCTCGACGTACACGAACAGCCCGCGGTGCAGCCCCAGCCCGACGGCAAACAGCACCGGCGCACTCAGCAGCACCGAGACAAACGGATCGACGCCCGCGAGCGTGAACAGCCAGAAGCTCACATAGCCGCCGAGCATCAACAGCTCACCGTGGGCGACGTTGAGGACTCGCAGGACGCCGAAGACCAGCGACAGCCCAGCGGCGGCCACGCCGTAGTTGCCGCCGACGAACAGCCCGAAGATCACGTTCTGCGCGATCGCCTGCGGATTCACGCCGTCACGAGGCCCAGGTACGCGCGCTGGACGCTCACGTCCGCCAGCAGCGCGGCCCCGCTCCCCTGTCCGACGACCCGCCCCTGCTCCAGGATATAGGCGCGGTTGGCCAGTTGCAGCGCCTGGCGGGCGTTCTGTTCGACCAGCACCACGGTCAGCCCGCGGGCATTGATCGAGCGCAGCACCGCGAAGATGTCGCGCACGACCAGCGGCGCGAGCCCCAGGCTGGGCTCGTCCAGCAGCAGGATCCTGGGCAGGCCCATCAACGCCCGACCGATCGCCAGCATCTGCTGCTGGCCGCCGCTCAGCGTGCCAGCCACCTGATCGCGGCGTTCCTTGAGAATCGGAAAAATCTCGTAGACCCAGCGCAGCGTGGCGTGCCGCTCGCGGCGGGCCCGCGCACTGAACGCGCCGATCTCCAGATTTTCGAGCACCCGCATGCTAGCGAAAATATGGCGGCCTTCCGGAACCAGGACGAGCCCGCGTTCGACGATGTGGTGCGGCGCGAGCGTGTGGAGGGCGGCGCCGTCGAAGTCGATGCTGCCGGCGCTGGGGCGGTGCAGCCCGGCGAGGCAATGCATCAGGGTCGTCTTGCCGGCGCCGTTGGGACCGATCAAGGCCACAATTTCGCCGGCCGCGACTTCGAGCGAGACATCCCACACCGCGCGCACGTCACCGTAGTCCGCCGCCAGCCCGGTCACGGTGAGCATCAGGCGCGCTCGAGCTCGGCGTCGGTACCCAGATACGCGTCGATCACGTTTGAATCGGCCGCGACCTCGGCGGGGGCGCCCTCGGCGATCTTTTCGCCAGCGCTGAGCACGACCACGCGATCGGAGATCCCAAAGACGGCCTTGACCAGGTGCTCGACCAGCACGACGGTCGTCCCGCCGTCGCGTATCCGGCCGATCAGGTCGAGCGCGGACAGGACCTCCGAGGGATTCAGGCCGGCCAGGACCTCGTCGAGCAGCAACAGCGTGGGCCGCGTGGCCAACGCCCGCGCCAGTTCGAGGCGTTTGCGATCGACCAGGGTCAGATGGCGCGCCAGCACGTGCTGACGGTCCTGCAGCCCCACCAACTCGAGCACCACGCCCGCGTCGGACGCCGCCTGGCGCCGCGATCGGGCCGCCTCGCGGCCGTAGATGCGGCCGACGGCGACGTTCTCCACGACGGTCAAATTGGGAAATGGCCGCACGAGTTGAAACGTGCGGGCGATACCGAGCTTGCAGCGTCGCTCCGGGCTCAGTCGGGTGATTTCAACGTCGTCGAGGAACAGCCGCCCGGCGGTGGGCGGGTAGATGCCCGTGATCAGGTTGAACAGCGTCGTCTTGCCCGCGCCGTTCGGCCCGATCAGTCCGAGGATCTGGCCGCGTTCGACCGCCAGATCGACGGCGCGAACCGCCATGAGCCCGCCGAACGCACGCGAGACGCGCTCCAGGCGCAGGAGCGGCATCTACGACCGGCCAGCGTGCAACGATCGCTAGCGCTCCTGCCAGATCTTGGCGGGATACGCGGGTGGCATGGCGGCCTGGTCCTTGGGCCAGACGAGCACCTGCTTGCTGGCCAACCACTGGTTCATCACGGTGATGATCTGGGCGGTGCCATCCGGGTTGAATTTGACGGGCCCGACGACGGTGGTCATGTCGGTGGCGGCCAGTGCGCTGCGCAGCGCCTCCCGGTCGGGCTTGCCGACCTTGTTCGCCGCGTCGAAGAGGATCTGCACCGCGCCATACGCGGGCCCGACCAGAGCCTCGGCGGACTTGTTGTACCTGGTCTGATGCTGCGCGGCGATCTCGGCGGAGCCGGGGAACTTGACGGCCGCGTTCCAGCCTGGCGCATTCATGAAGTAGTCGCCGTCTTTGCCCAGATTCATGCCCCAGACCAGGCCGTCGGGCGCTCGGATGAACTCGGTTACTTTGGGCAGGTAGTCGAGCTCTTTCATCTGCTTGGCCAGCGCCAGCCCATCGGGCGGCGTTGGCAGCGCCAGCAGCGCGTCGGCGTTGGCGCTCTTGGCCTTGAGGATGAGCGCCGAGTAGTCGGTGGCCGCCGGGGTGTACTGCTCGTCGGTGACGACCTCGTAGCCACGCGCTTTGGCATCCTTGTTCCACAGCGCCTCGAGCTCTGCGCCCCAGTCGGTCTTCTCGGCGAAGATCGCGACCTTGGTCGGTTTGGGCGTCAGGCCGTCGAACAGGTCGAAGATGTTCTGCGACAGCGCGGGCGACTTGGGGAACGGGGAGAACAGGTACTTGTAGCCCTTCTGGTGCACGCTCAGGAGGGCAAAGGCAATGCCCAGATAGGGGGTCTTGTTCTTTTCGGCCACGGCGGCCGCGGCCGCGTGGAGGTCGCTACCGGCGCCGCCGAGGGCGGCCAGGACATTGTCACTCGCGAACAGCGACTCGTGGCGCTGGACGGTCTTGGTCGCGTCCGACTCGTCATCGAGCATCTTCAGGGTGAGCTGCAGCTTGCTGGTCTTGTTCAGGTTCTCGAAGGCCATCTCGTAGCCGTTCTTGACCTGCTCGGCGAGCGACGCGTAGCGGCCCGTCAGCGGCAGCACGGCGCCGATGGTCAGGCTGGCAGCCGCGGCCGCGGCGGCGGGCGCGACGGTCGAGGCGGCGGCGGCCGCCGTCGGGGCCGCACTCGGGGGTGCCGCGGACTGGCACGCGGCCAACAGCGAGCCGCCGATCAGCAGAGTTGCCGACCCGAGGAATTGCCGGCGCGTGGTGAACAGCCTGCTGGACACGTGATCCTCCCCTGATTGCCCCGGACGATACGTCCGTATTGTCAGCGCGTCAACGTGTTCCTGGCAATACGCCGTTGATGGAGAGGACGCCCGCGCTGCTCGCCGCCGCCCGCCTGCCTGTCACACAAGCTCAGCTTAATTGCGAAGCGTCACGGGGAGCGTCACGTGAAGACGAATAAACGTCACGTGGGCGTCATCGGAGCATCACAATTCGCGCGAAGCTGTGGGAAGCGGGGCGTCCGGTCGCCCGCCTCCCACCAGTTTTAGACTTTCGCGAGTTCGCGCGCGGGGTTTTCGATGGGCACGCCGATGACCGAGCCGTACTCGGTCCACGAGCCATCGTAGTTCTTCGCGTTGCCGAAGCCGAGGAGCTCCTTCAAGACGAACCAGGAGAACGACGAGCGCTCGCCGATGCGGCAGTAGGCGATGACGTCCTTGTCGGCGGTGACGCCCTTGTTGCCGTACAGCGCCCGCAGCTCTTCGGGCGACTTGAACGTGCCGTCTTCATTGGCGGCCTGCGCCCACGGGATGTTCGCGGCGCCGGGGACGTGGCCGGCGCGCTGGGCGGTCTCGCTCATGCCTGGCGGGGCGATGACCTCACCGTTGAACTCGGCCGGCGAGCGCACGTCGACCAGGGCCGTGCTGGCCGGGCGCGCGAGCACGTCCTTGAGGAACGCGCGGTATTTCAGGTCGGGCTCGCGGACGGGGTAGTTGGTCGTCGCATTGCCTGGCGCCTCGGTGGTGAGAGGACGATTTTCCAGCTCCCACTTCTTGCGTCCGCCATTCATGAGCGCCGCGCCCTGATGGCCGTAGATCTTGCTGATCCAGTAGGCGAACGCGGCGAACCAGTTGTTGTTGTCGCCGTAGAAGATGATGCGCGTGTCGGGTCCGACGCCCGCATCGCTCAACAGCTTCGCCCAGGCTTCTTTGGACGGAATGTCCCGCCGCACCGGATCGCCGAGCTGGGTCGTCCAGTTGACGCCCACCGCGCCCTGCACGTGTCCCGTGCCGTAGGCGGCGGTGTCGACATCCACCTCGATCAGCCGCACGTTCGGATCGTTGAGATGATCGGCCACCCACTGCGTCGAGACCAGTGCCGCCGGATTCGCATAACCGTGTTCACCAGACATTAGTCGAGAACCTCCTCTTTACCCTTCGTGTCCGCCTCGGGCGCCCAATCCCGCAGCTCGCCATCGTCGATACAGCTTCCTGGCGCCAGCCGCATGGTCAGAAACGCGCGGCTCACCGCGGGTGTGATCAGGTGCTGAGCCCAGTGCTGACGCTCGCTGGCAGGCAGGCGCTGGGTGAGGTCGACGAGGCTCGTGTGGACGACTGCGTCGCCTTCGCCGATGCCGAAGTCGAGCGACCAGCCCGCCGGTGACTTCACGCGACCGACGGTATTGGTGCGCATCACGCGCCAGCCTGCCTGGGCGCGGTAGCGATCGAGCACGCGCTGATCGAACCACGCCTGGGCCGCCCCGAGGTCGCCACCGAGGACCCGCAGGAACAGCGCCACGCGCTGCGGGTCGACTCGATCAGCTGTACCAGACATAGTCATTGGGGAAAGTCAACAATACGCGATTAACCCTGTTGCCGCAACTTGTAGCGCTGGGTCTTGCCCGTCGCGGTCTTCGGCAATTCGGCGACAAACTCGACCCAGCGCGGCCGCTTGTACTCGGCGAGCTTGCCGCGGACGAAGTCCTGCAGCTCCCGGGCCAGCTCGGGCGACGCCGTGGCGCCCGCGGCCAGGACGACGTACGCCAACGGCTTGACCAGTCGATCGTGATCTGCGCGGCCGACCACCCCGGCCTCGAGGACGGCCGCGTGTTCGACCAGCGCGTTTTCGACCTCCACCGGACTGACCCAGATGCCCCCGACCTTGAGCATGTCGTCGCCGCGGCCGGCGTACCACATGAACCCGTCGGCGTCCTGGTAGTACTTGTCGCCGGTGCGAATCCAGTGGCCCTCGATGGTGTCCTTGGTCCTGGCGTGCTTGTTCCAGTACGCGGCGCAGGTTGAGTCGCCCTTGACCAGCAGATTGCCGATCTCGCCGACGGCGACCGGCTGGTCGTCGTCGTCCAGGATTCTGGTCTCGTAACCCGCGACAGGCTTGCCGGACGACCCGGGCCGGATTGCCCCGGGCTGGTTGGAAATGAAGATATGACAGATCTCCGTCGAGCCGATACCGTCGAGGATCGTCACGCCAAAGCGCTTTTCAAACCGTTCGAAAATCGCCGGCGGGAGCGCTTCACCGGCCGAGACGCCCCAGCGCACCGACGAGAAATCGCCCTCGGTCTCGTTGGCCAGGAGTTGGGCATAGTTCGTCGGCACCGAGAAGAACAGCGTCGGCCGGTGCGTTTTGACGATCTCGAACACATTCGCCGGCGTTGGCGGGCCAGCGAACAGCACGGCCGTCGCGCCGACGGCGAACGGGAAATACAGCCCGTTGCCGAGCCCGTACGCGAAGAACAGTTTGGCGACGCTGAAGCACCGATCGCTAGCGGTGATGCCAAGCACCGGGCGGGCGTAGAGGTCGCAGCACACGACCATGTCGTGGTGCAGGTGCACGCAACCTTTCGGGAAGCCCGTGCTGCCGGACGAATACTGCCAGAAGGCGGTGTCGTCCTTGCTGGTCGGCTCGGCTTCCAATTCGGGCGCGCCCTGGCCCAGCAATTCCTGGAAGGAACGCAGTCCGGCGGGCGCGGCGCCGACGACCACGATCTCGCGCACATAGCGCAGCCGTTCGCGCGGAATGGCCTGCAGTTGGGGCAGCAGCGCCTCGCTCACGATGACGACGCGGGCGCGCGAGTCGTTCAGGACGTACTCGTAGTCGGCGGCCTTCCACAGGGTGTTGGTGGGGATGGGCACCGCGCCGATCTTGATGGCGCCGAAGAAGCTGTAGACAAACTCGGGACAGTCCAGCAGCAATAAGAGCACGCGTTGCTCGATGGCCACGCCCAGCACGTCGCGCAGGGCGTTGCCAACGCGGTTGACCCGCTCGAGCACCTGCCGGTACGTGATCTGTTCACGCCCGGGATACGTTTCGATCGCGACGTTGTCGCCGCGGCCCTCGTCGACGTTGCGGTCGACGAAGTACGTGGCCACGTTGAACTGGTCTGGAAGCGGCGTCATCGTTGGCGCCGGGCTGACGTCGGTAACTGCCACCGGTCACCTCCCCGAAGTGGCCATACTCTACCCCGCCGCGACTGGGCGAACTGGACCCGAG
>Ga0209166_10003906_pt1 | contig 10590 bp, 8 predicted proteins | sample Coa_R1_3_FD_187151 | JGI IMG/M metagenome (GOLD analysis project Ga0209166, IMG submission 187151) | Surface soil microbial communities from Centralia Pennsylvania, which are recovering from an underground coalmine fire - Coalmine... | ecosystem: Environmental > Terrestrial > Soil > Unclassified... | reverse complement strand
GCGGCCGGCATGCCGACCTTCAGCGTGCTCAGCCTGCAGGGCTCGCCGGCGACCATCGCCCCGCCCGGCCAAAGCAACGGCACCGGGCAGGAAAACAAGTCGGCCTGGGCGCTGGAGGTATCGCTGGACGTCGAGTGGGCGCACGCCACCGCCCCCAAGGCTAACATCGTCCTGGTCACCACGCCCACCGCGGAGACGCTGGGCCTGCAAGGCCTGCCGCAAATGATGAGCGCCATCCAGTACGTGGTGGACAATCACCTGGCCGACGTCATCAGCATGAGCTTCGGCACAGGTGAAGGCGCCTTCCACAATGGCCTGGCCTCCCTGCTCAACCAGCGCCAGGGGTTCATGGACGCCCAGGCCAACCGGGTTACGCTGCTGGCCTCGTCGGGCGATTTCGGCACGGCCAACCCCATGAAGGAGCCGGTCAAGAACCCGGCGCTGATCCCTTACCCGAGCGTCATCTGGCCCGCGTCTGATCCGCTGGTGACGGCGGTCGGCGGCACGTATCTGTGCACCGATGCCACAACCGGCCTGACGGTGGACACGACCAACCCGCCAGTGCGCTGCCAGCCAGCGCGCAACCCCGGCCTCCAGCGCGAGACCGGCTGGGTGGCGGCTGGCGGCGGCTACAGCATCCTGTTTAGCCGGCCGACCTTCCAGAACACCTTGCCGCCCGGCAGCACGTTTGTGGGCAGCAGCGCCGGCGCGCCCGGCCCCAACAGCAACATGCGCGGCGTTCCGGATATCGCCTATCAGGCCAGCGCCACCACCGGCGTGCTGATCTACATCTCGCTGCCGCCCGATGGCTCGTCGGGACTGATCTGCGGCTCCGCGCCGTGCAGCACCGGCTGGTACGACATTGGCGGCACCAGCTCCGGCTCGCCGCAGTGGGCGGGCCTGATCGCGCTCGCCGATCAAATGGCAGGGCACGACCTGGGCTTCGTCAACTCAGCGCTGTACCAGATCGCCAACAACCCATCCCAGTACGCCGCGGATTTCTTTGACGTGACGGTCAACTGCAACCAGCAGGACGCCTCGATCCCCGGCTACTGCGCTTCGCCGGGGTGGGATGCGGTCACCGGGCTGGGCACGCCCAACGCGGCCAAACTGCTGCCTGATCTGATCGCAGCGCTGCCTTAGATCGTTCCGGCTGCCAGTCGGACTGGCGCCCTGGCCGCCGGCTGATATGGAAGAAATGAAGTTGTCCATCGGCACTCCTGGGTGGTCCGGTCAGCGACCGAGCCAGCGCAAAAGTGTGCCGATGGACAACTTCAACCCCGGCGTGCTGTCACGCTGAAGGCGAATGCGCATACTCAATTGTAAAAGCACGGTCGCGCCCGAAGCGCCTCGGGTGGGTTAACTGTCGCCCTGTTCTCAGCAGCGCTGCGCCTAGTCGCCGCGAGTCGAGAGCTTAGCGGCGCGCGAAAGGCTTCAGCGGTAGGTACCCTTGGCCGAGGCCCTTCGCGCGCCGCCGAGTACGTTCCATCGAGCCCATGCGTCCGTGCTCACACCCAAAGCGGATGGGTGCAGGTGGTGACAGCCGCACGGGGCGGGTGGTGACAGATTGCCCGTGTTTTGAAACGCGCCCGCGCAGGACCAACCGTCTTACCCCTTCACCGTCACCGTAAACTTCGACAACACCACAAAGGCCGGGCACGCCTCGCCCGGCGGGCAGATGGGCCGGCCGCTAAACGACAGGCTGACCGTGCCCGGCGCCTGGCCGGTGAAGCGCCACACGCAGGCCGGCGAGCTGGGGTCATACCAGCCATTGCCGCCCACCGGCGCCAGAACACCGGCCGGGTCTGGCGGCGTGAGCGTCCAGCTCAACTGTGGCCCCAGCCGCACCTCCAACACCTGTCCCACACCCAGGCTGGCCGAGCCGCCCACCCCCGCCCCCTGGCCGCTGAGCACCACGTCTGGCGGCGCGCCGGCGCTGCCTGGGGCCTGCTGTTGGGGGCAGCCGTCGATCGTGCTGGGCACGGTCGTGATGACCACGGTAGCCGGGGCCGCGGTCGGCGCGCTGAAGACGAGTGTCGCCGTGGCAGCCGGAGCGGGCAGCGTCGGCGTGGTTGGGGCGGCGCTGGTGGGGCTGGCCGCAGCGACCGGCGAGGTGGCGGCGACAATGGTAGCGGGCGCCAGGCTGCCCGGCCCAGCGCAGGCCGCCAGCGCCAAGCTCAAAGCAATAAGTTGGCCAGGCAGCCAGCGCGGCCACGCGGCAGCGACCGGCCAGCCCAAAGGTCCGTGCTGTTTCGTCATCATCGTGCCGGCCTCCTTTATTACGACGTGGGCTGACAGGCGTTGGCCCCCTCGCTAAATGGCGCGAGTGCTGCTCGTTTATTTTATCTTGCGGCCCGGCCGGGCCGCAATTAAACTGAACTCATACCCAAAAATCCGCCCAATAGGACTAAAGTAGTAGTCTCATAGCCACCAGCGCCCTATATGATCAGGGCTGGCTGCCGGACAGCAGACCGTTTGCCAGACGGTGACGGCAGCCTGGTGGCGGGCGTCTCAACCAACAGGTTCGACCGATACATCCGCCTCGCCGGCCGGCACCAACCGCCTGCCCAGAAAGGAGCGTGTCGACAAGCGTCTGTCGCGTCTGCGTAATACCCCGCATTGCTAGAACAGACTTTTGCAAACAACAGCATCCGTGTTCAATGCTTGCAGTGGAGGAAAATCGTGAAGCTCTACAAGCTTTTGACGACCTGGCTCGTGGGAGCCTTTCTGTTGAGCACCGCCTGGATACCGGTGGCCGCTGCGCCGCCGGCCGCGCCCACCGCCAGCGGCGGCACCACGCGCGTCATCCAGCCCAGAGGCAGCTCCAGCTTCACCGCCACGGCCACCGGCAGCGTTGCCGGTGTTCAGTCGAACGAGCTATCGGCCGGCGTAGGCCCAGACTCGGCGGGATCCAGGGCGCTGGCCGCTAACAAGAAATTCGCGGGCGTAAACCGCGCCCTGTCGCGCTCATCGGGCGCGAATGATCGCAGTGTGAACGCCGGTCAGGAAGATCAGACCAACCCCGCCCTGAACATTAGCTTCGACGGCCTGAACCATCGCAACCAGCGCCTGGCCAACGGCGGCAACCAATTCTCGCTTGAGCCGCCCGACCAGGGCCTGTGCGTGGGCAGCGGCGTGGAGCTGGAGACCATCAACGACGTCCTGCGCGTCTACCATCCGGATGGCACGCCAGTCACGGGCATAGAAGACCTGAACACCTTCTATGGCTACCCGGCGGCCATCAACCGCACCACCGGCGCGCGCGGCCCGTTCGTCACCGACCCGAGCTGCCTGTTTGACCAGGCCACCGGGCGCTTCTATCACGTCGTGCTGACGCTCGATGTGGACCCTGCCTCGGGCGCCTTCCTGGGCTCCAACCACCTGGACCTGGCGGTGAGCATGTCCTCCGATCCTACTGGCGGCTGGTTCCTGTACACCATCCCGGTCCAGGACGATGGCACGCAGGGCACGCCGGACCATGGCTGCCCGCTGAACAATGACGGCACCGGCCACGGCCCCTGCCTGGGCGACTACCCGCACATCGGCGCGGACGCCAACGGCATCTACCTGACCACCAATGAGTATGCGTTCGCCCCGAACTTCATCTACATGGGCGCCCAGGTCTACGCCATCTCCAAGGCGCAGCTGGCGGCCGGCACGGCCACCACGGTGGTGCAGTTCAACACCGCCCACGATGCGCCCGGCGGCCATCCCGGCTTCACGGTCTGGCCGTCGCAGGGCTCCGGCGCGGGCGGTCATAACACCGTGTCCGTTGCCAACCGCGGCACGGAATACTTCCTAAGCTCCACCGCCGGCGACGAGGCGCAGTGCACCTCGGGCGTCAACTGCACGCCCGGCACCCGCACCAGCAAGAACATCCTGCTGTGGACGCTGAAGGGCACCGGCTCGCTCAACACGGCCAGCCCGGCGCTGAGCCTGTCGAACCAGTCGGTCAAGGTCGACAAGTACGCCGTCCCGCCCGCGTCAAACCAGAAGGCGGGCAACTTCCCGCTGGGACAGTGCTTCAATGACACCGCTTGCTCCACCTTCCTGACCGGCGGGCCAGACCCGTACGCGCCTGAGGTGGAGTACGCGCTGGACAGCAACGACAGCCGCATGCAGCAGGTGAGCTTTGTCAACGGCCTGCTGTGGGGCGCGCTGGATACTGACGTCAAGGTGGACGGCCAGCACAAGGCCGGCATCGAGTACTTCGCAGTGCGGCCGAGTGGCGACCTGGAGCTGCAGGGCACCCTGGCGCTGCGGAACAACAACCTCACCTACCCGGCGGTGGGCATGCTGTCCAACGGCCGCGGGGTGATCGCGTTCACCGTGGTCGGCGACACGCACTATCCCAGCGCCGGCTACGCCGGCCTGAGCGCCGATAACGGCGCCGGCAGCGTCCACATTGCCCAGGAAGGCGCCGGCCCGGCCGACGGCTTCAGCGGCTACCTGGTGGAAGGCAACCCGCCCGGCACCAATCGGCCGCGCTGGGGCGACTACGGCGCCACCGCCGTGGACGGCAGCCACATCTGGATCGCCTCAGAGTACATCGGCCAGACGTGCACCCTGGCCCAGTATGAGAGCACCCCCTTCGGCAGCTGCGGCGGCACCCGCACCACGCTGGCAAACTGGGATACGCGCATCAGCCAGGTCACACCGTAAGCGAGCTGTTCGCGAAAATGAAAACAGCGCGGCCCGGCGAATGCCGGGCCGCGCTGTTTTTTTGCCGGCTGTCATTGGGTCCGCTCTGGCCGCACCCATTGGGCCTGTACCACCAGCCGGTTGGTGTATCTGAACTCCAGATAATCCCAATTGGCGCAAGTGACCAGCAACAGCTGCCGGCCATCGTTGACGTACAGCTGCCCCACCGCGCTGGGCGCAACCGTCTTCATCGATGTGATCGTATACAGGTATTCAAGCCCGCCGGTTTCATAGATAACCAGATCCCCAGGCCGGGCGTGCCACAGGTCCCCCAGCGCGCCTTTGGTTGCGGCCGCGATCGTATAGTGACCAATAAAGGCCATCGCCAGCGCGTCGCCGGGATGGCTGCCGGTCGTGCTCAGCCATCCGATGTGCGTACCCAGCTGTGAAATGTCCCAGTCTCCATTAACGACCGGTATGGTCACGATGGACTCGTTCAGGCCCAGGCTGGGAATCATCAAACGCGGAGGACTGGCCGGGGTTGGGCTGGCTGGCGCCGCGGGCGGCACGTAGGGTGAGCCATTCACCAGGCCCGCGGCCAGCGGCGTCACGGTTGGGTCAAGCTGACTGGGAGTAAGCGGCGCGATGCTCGCTGCCGCTGGCTGCGTGGGGCCAGCCCCCGGCGGTGATAGGCGTGTGACCAGGATGGCGGCGTGTGCCGCGCGTGGGGAGGGCCGGCCCGCGGCGTCTAGGGCGGCCGCGGCGCACAGCAACCCTACGCCCAACAGGGCCAAGAGGCTCGCCAGGGACATACGCCGGGTCAACGCGGCCAACCTCCGTCGCGCCGGTTCAGTGGGCCCGGTGGACCCAGCCGGCCAGGAACACCGCGCCCGCGAGCACTAAGGCTCCACTTCCCAGCAGCGCCAACAACATGGTGCCGATCTCTCGCCAGCCCGGTCCATCCCCCGTCACCGGGATGCCAGGCGGGGTCACCACTGCCGCGGCGCTGGCGATCGGGCTCGGCACCTGGGTTGCTGTTAGCGCCGCGCGACTTGTGGCCGACGGAATCGCGGTGGGCCCGCCGCCGCCCGATTGGGTGGGCGTGAAGGTGGGGGTGGCGCTCGGCGCGCCAGTCACGGTAGTCGGCGTGTTCGTTGGGGTGGCGCTCGGCCCGCCGGTTGTGACGGTGGGCGTGTTCGTCGGAGTGGCGCTCGGCGCGCCGGTCGTGGTGGTTGGCGTGTTGGTCAGGGTGGGCGTGCTCGTGGTGGTAGCGGTCGGCGTGCTGGTTGCAGTCGGCGTGCTCGTGGTGGTAGCGGTCGGCGTGCTGGTTGGGGTGAGCGAAGCCACCGGCCGATTGAGGCAGAAGACGTTCCACTGTTGGCCTGGGCCAAGCGTCGCCTCTTTGACGCCATTCACGTAAACTTCGATGGCGATGTCGACATGAATCTCCGCCGTGCCATTGCTTTGGACCGGCCATTGGTCGATGGGCGGATAGCTGACCTGGAGGTTCAGGTTGCCGGTGGTGTCCACGGAATACCGGCCACCCGGAACAGTCTGGCGCCCGCCACCATCCAATACATATTGAACGGTGACATGGCCCAGTAAGCGGAAGCTGCCGTCGGCCGGCATGCCGGTAATCGTCACGTGGTCGGTGCCACTGGAACAGAGTGAATAGGTATTGGGCGTTGTCATCGTCAGAGACACGCCCGTGGCGTCGATGGGGTAGACGCCGGTGCCGGCCGCCACGGTCGGCGGCCGGAGCAGGGCCAGCAATGCGATGATCGTGCAGGCGGCGACAAAGACCGGAGCGAATTTGCGCATGGTGCTCTCTCCTCGTACTCCCCGAGCCAACGGGGCCAGGCTTACAAGGTAGCTAGCAGCGCTTGGGCATCAGCGCGACGCGGCTGGTTGATCACGCCGGTCGAGGCGAACGCTAGTTCTTCAATGGGGAGCGGCGGGGCTCTGAATACACGAGCATGGGCCCGAGCCGTGTGGTGCTGTCGTGACCAACTCAACGCGCCAGCAAGGGTCGCGTTGCGTTGTCAATTCGGTTGAATTCTAAGGCAGTAATAAGATGAACAGGGTACTGATTTGGTTACATATCGAGGAATTCATCTGCTACAACGGGGCAACATAATGACAAAGGCCGGGGTGTTGGCTGGCCGAGCAAGAACTGACATGGAAGGGAGGTGTTATCGATCAGTTGGGTATTGCGATGGCAAACAGGCGGCCCCAGCTCAGCAGCCCGTCCTTCGCCAGGCAGGTTTGAAAGGTGATGTGCTTTCCGCCGGAGTACATCCGGTTAAACAAGCTAGTGGCGGGCAGCAGCTCACCGCTGTTGAGGTCCTTGAAATTGCTATAGGGATCGTTGGGGCTCAGCGCCTGATACTGGTAAACGGCGTTGACGTGATAGGTTTGCACGCTGCCGTCTCCCAGTACCAACCGAACTTCCTGGCCATAGGCCAGACGGTAATACAAGACGCCCGAAGACGCGTCGTCGGCCAGCAAACCGGTCACGCCGTAGGCGCTGGCCGGTCCATATTGAGTGGCGGTGCCGGGCGCCAGGCTGACGTAGTTGGGATTGCCCGGCGATTGCTGCACCACGCGCAGGGCCAACACGCCCGGCACATACACGCCGCTCACGACGGCGGCCTGGCCGCTGCGCACGGATGCCACAAAGGCCTCGAAATCCATCTGCGGCCCAGATAAATTGCCGGCCGGAGCATTGGCTGACAGGCTGGGTTGGCTCGCGGGTGGATTTGGATCGGCCAGGTGGCGCGGGCGGCGGTGGCGCCAGCCAGGATTGTGTTCAACCTTGAGGCTGTACTGCGGCCCTGGAGCCCCCGCCTGGCGGCTGACGTCACCAGGATCAGCGGTCCGGGCAAAGACAGTTCCAGCTACCAGGAGATTGAGGAGGACCACCAGGCCGGCGCCAAATGCGCACTGTTTGCCAAATATTAAGCCACGGCGCTTCATGTCGAGCACTCCCGACAAGAGCCCCGCGCGGCCGCCAGTGGCGGTTCAGAGAGGTTGCTCTCGTCTTCGGCAGCCTGGCAGTCATAGCCACAACCGTGGCATTAGACCCATGGCGTTGCGCCCCCGGCTTTCGCCGAGTTTGCCCTTATCGGACTTGGTTAGATTACAGATAGAAAGACGATCAGATGAACTGATAATAGACCGATACTAAAGGTTTGTCAACGGTTAGAGACGCCATAAGATACACTGGCCGTTATGGCGGGCGGCGTCCGTGCAATACATCACAAATCGGCGCTACAATGGGCGCGCATTATTGACCGCGCTCAACCGGAAGGGATGAGGCCTATGTCTCTGGCAAAACTCCGCGGATGCTGCTATGCCGTCTGCCTGGCCGCGCTGCTGCTCGGCGCGTGCGGCCCGGCGCCAGCGGCGCCGACCGCAGTCGCGCCGACCACTGCTGCGCCGGCTGCCACCGCCACTGCCGCACCCACCACCGCGCCGGCTGCTGACACTGCCCAGCCGACGGCGGCGCCGGCCACTGCCGCGCCGACCGCGGCACCAACCACTGCCCCGCTCAGCGGCGAAGTCTCTTTCCTCACCTTCGGCAGCCCGGCCCAGGCCGCAGCCTATCAGGCCCTGGCCGCCGCCTTTGAAGCCAGGTATCCTGGCAGCAAGGTCAACATCATCTCACTGGCCGATAATGAGGAAGATTATCACGCCAAGCTGAGCACCGAGCTGGCCGGCGGCCAGCCGCCGGAGGTGGTGCTGCTCGACTACGACGCCGCGGCCCGCTACTTCGCCGCTGGCGCGTTTCAGTCGCTCTCAGGCCGTCTGGCCCAGAGCACGCTCATCCACCCCACTGACTTTTACACGCCGGCCACCAGCGCCTACCAGTGGCAGGGGCAGCAGATGTGCCTGCCGCTGAGCGCCTCCAGCGTGGTGGTGTACTACAACAAGAAGCTGTTCGACGCGGCCGGCCTGGCTTACCCCAAGGCCGGCTGGACCTGGGACCAGTTCATCGCCGCCGCCAAAGCGCTCACCCGGCCGCCGGACCAGTTCGGCGTGGGCATGGACCGCGAGCTGAACAACGTGCTGCCGTTTATCTGGCAGAACGGCGGCGAGCTCTTCAGCCCGGACCTCAAGCAGCTGACGCTGGACACGCCGGCCGCCAGCGCGGCCATCCAGTGGTGGGTCGATTGGCAGGTGAAAGACCACGTGGCCGCCAGCGCCGTCCAGGAGGAATCGCTGGACAGCGGCGCCCGCTTTCAGGCTGGCCAGCTAGGCATGTTCCTCGACAGCAGCGACTCGCTGCCCGACTTCCGCGCCATCACCGATTTCGACTGGGACGTGGGCCCGCTGCCGCAGAGCCAGCGGCCGGCCACCATCCTGAAGTCTTTTGGCCAATGCCTCACCGCCAAGGGCCCGCGGGCCGACCTGGGCTGGAAGCTGATCGAGTTTAGCGGCTCGCCTGACGGCCAGAAGCTGATGGCCGGCGCCGGGCTGATCGTGCCGGCCAACATCCAGGCGGCGCAGTCGCCGGCCTTCCTGAACCCGAACGCCAAACCGGCGCACAGCCAGGTGTGGCTGGACGCGATCCCCCTCATCCACACGGTGCCGCCGCTGCCGCACTGGCCCGACATCGAGGAGACGGCCAACACCGAGCTAGAGAACGCCTTCTATGGGAATGAGACGGTGGCGGCGGCGGTGCAGGCCATTACGGCCCGCGCCAGGATCGCGCTGCAGCCATAGCCGCTACTTCACCGGTATGAGCAGCAAGGGCCGCTGGGTGCCGCGCAGCACGGCTTCGGCCACGCTGCCATAGAGGAACCGGCTCAGACCGCTGCGGCCGTGCGTCGACATCACAATCAGATCGGCGCCGATCTGCTCGGCCGTCTGAACGATCACTTCCGGCGCGCCGCCCACGTCCACACGTATCTCAGTGGGCACGCTTTTGCATGGCCAGGCTGCTTCAATATTGCGCAAATAGGCCTGGGACCTGACCCAATCCAGCCGCTCGCTGGCAGGGGGCGGCGCCGGATACAGCTCGGAGCCCATGCTGGCGAATACCGGGGCTTCAGAGCCAATGGCGCACAGCAGGGTCACCCGGGCGCCAAACTTCTCGGCCAACTCCACCGCCGGCTGAAGCGCCCGCTCCGCCAGGGTTGACCCGTCCAGCGGGACCAGGATGCGCTCGATCATCGGATTACTCCCACACCAAAGCGCAATAAACGACAGAGTAGATCATAGTTAGGGAGAATAACCCGGCCGCGCCTTTATTGGCAGTGCAATTTGTCACGGCAGTCGCTGACAATCAGCACCATCGCAGGCCAACGCCCAGCCGCGCTTGCGCCGGCCTGCAATCGGAATAAAATCCTGTCCCTGACAGCGCCGCTGCAACACGCGTAGAAAAGGACACGCCCATGAAAACAGGGCAGTTACCGACCAATCTGGACCCGGCCTGGTGGAAGGCCAACATGACCAAAGGCTTTAAAGAAGACCCCAAGCTCCAGGTCAACCTGCTGTTTGCCTACAATCACTACAAGCACTATCCCACGCTCAACATCAACTCCAAGGCTGACAAGGTCATGACCGACCGGGTCAATATGATCCGGCAACTGACGACGGGCATCAAGAAGTCGCGCGACAGCGTCAAGGCCTCTATCAAGAACGCCAAGGGCAGCGCCCAGGAGCCCGACAAGGCGGCCCTGCAGCACTACCTGGAGCTGCTCAAGCGAGCCGAGGACGACCGGCAGAACTGGATCAAGATCGAGCGCGGCGTGGGCAATACCAAACACCTGGAAGAGCTTGTGTTTGGTCAAGGGCTGGAAGAGCGCATCACCTTCTAGCGCGGGTCAGGCCAGCATCTTCTTTCACCGGCGTGGCACCGCCGTGCGGCGGTGCCACGCCCGCCGACAAGCGGTGGCTAACTCTTCTCCAGCGCGGCGAACAAATCCACCCCGTTCCTGTCCGGGT
>Ga0209166_10003902_pt1 | contig 10594 bp, 7 predicted proteins | sample Coa_R1_3_FD_187151 | JGI IMG/M metagenome (GOLD analysis project Ga0209166, IMG submission 187151) | Surface soil microbial communities from Centralia Pennsylvania, which are recovering from an underground coalmine fire - Coalmine... | ecosystem: Environmental > Terrestrial > Soil > Unclassified... | reverse complement strand
CATTCTGTTAAATGTGCTCCTAGGATTTCTATGCGCGCGCCTGGATAAATCTTGCCACGTAAGACCGCTTCCCAGAATTCAGTATTATCTGTAAATCTTGCGATTTCTTGTTTATTTGACTTAGCCGCCTCCATTGAATTTATCATCTGGAGTCGATAGAATACCGTTAAAAAGGCATCCCGAAGTGGTATATAAATTTCACCTGGGTTATAAGGCCTGGTGTTGCCGGTGGCAAGTTTATCCCTGACATTCATACCGATTATCCCCCCGGTATTGCTATATATGATCCTTACGCCGCGTACAACAGCGTCTGCAACTCCGCGACGGCCGCGCGCAACTGCGGGGCGCCGCCGAACAGGGTGGCGATCTCCTGCGTATTCCCCCGCCGCGCGATCCGGGGCAATTGTAGCACCTGCGGGAGCACGAGCTGCGCCGGCCCATACTCGGCGTACTGGGTGAGAATGTCCTCCAGCACGCCGCGGGCCGCCGGCGCATAGCGGGCGAAGAAATCCGCACGCTCCCGGCGTAGTTGGTCGGCGCGCTCATGGCGGGTGCGCAAGGGCGCCGCGAAGGCCAGGTGGCAAAGCAAGTCGAACGGATCGGCGTCGGGCTGGCCTACGACGGCGGCCAGGTGCTCCAGGCTGATGCCCCGCTCCTGGAGCGCGTCCACGATCGCCGTGCGCGTGTCCCCGGCCGCCCAGGCGCGGCGCAAAGCGTCCCGATCGGCATAGAGGCTGCGTACCTGCTCGCCGGTGTAGGTCGTCAGCGCCACTGTCCGCAGGCGCTTACCACTGGCGTCCAGCTCCAACACCTGCTCATGGAGGATCTCGACCGTCAGGCCGTTCGAGAGATAGAACTTGCGCCGCGCGGGCGCCGCCTCGTCCCAGTGGACCGTGGGCGGCAGGACGGTGTAGGGGCCGGTTTCCTCCGCGACGATAGCCTGCTCGCTGCCCTCTGCTACGTTGCCGTCGGCATCCGCTGTCTCCTGCATCGCCGCTATCGGCTCGCCATCAAAGTCCGGGTCGGCGAAGCGCGCGGTGGCGCTGCCGGTGTAGTCCAGGATCGTAAAGAAGAGCTTGCCGTACTCTTCGCGCACGCGGGTGCCGCGCCCGATGATCTGCTTGAAATCCACCATCGAGTTGATGATGCGAAACAGCACCACATTCTGTACGGTCGGCACGTCCACCCCGGTCGTCAGCAGCTTAGAGGTCGTGAGGATCACGGGGCTTTTATTCTCCGGGTCCTGGAAGGTGGAGAGGAAGCCTTTGCCGATCTCGCCGTCGTCGGCGGTGATGCGCACGACGTAATTCGGGTACTGCTGCACCAGGTCGGCGTTGGCGTTGCCGAGGGCCTGGCGCATCTGGGCGGCGTGCTCCTGGTCCACGCAGAACACGATCGTCTTGGCGAAGCGGTCGGTCTTCTTCAGGTAGTGGGTCAGGTGGCGGGCCACCGCCTCCGTGCGCGCCTTCAGCGACAGCACCCGCTCGAAGTCCTGCGGGCCATATTCCTGATCGGGGATCTCCCGCCCAAAGTCGTCCACCTGGCCGGCGAAGGGGCGGTAGCCCGTGGTGTCCACGTCGATTACCACCCGGCGGACCTCGTAGGGCGCGAGGAAGCCGTCCTGGATGCCCTGCTTGAGGCTGTAGGTGTAGATGGGGGCGCCGAAGTAGGTGTAGGTATCGCGGTTCTCCTCGCGCAAAGGCGTGGCCGTCATGCCCAGGTGGACCGCGCCGGTGAAATAGGCCAGGATATCGCGCCAGGAGGAGTCGTCGCGGGCGCTGCCGCGGTGCGCCTCGTCGACGATGACCAGGTCGAAGAAGTCCGGCGCGTAGGCCTGATAGAGCGGCCGGCCGCTGCCTTCGCCCATCAGCGCCTGGTAGGTCGCGAAGTAGATCTCGCGGCTCTTGCTGGCATCGCCGTTCTCGATTTTGTGGCGCGCGTCCTTGAAGGGCAGGAAGGTCTTATCTTTAGGGTCGTCCACCAGGAAGGCGCGGTCGGCCAGGAACAGGATGCGCGGACGGCGGTGCGGCAGGCCACGGGTATTCCAGTAGCCGTTCCACAGTTTCCAGGCAATTTGGAAGGCGATCACGGTCTTGCCGGTGCCGGTGGCCAGCGTCAGCAGCACCCGGCGCTGGCCCTTGAGGATGGTCTCCACGGCGCGGTTGATGGCGATCTGTTGGTAGTAGCGCGGCACTTTGTCGCCGCTATGGTAGGCGACCAGCAGCTTATCTTCGAGGGCGGGGTCCAGGCCCTGGTGGACGCGATACCGCCGCCACAACTCGGCGGGGCCGGGGAAGGTGTCGACCTCCTGCTCCAGGCCGGTGGTGAAATCGAATTCCAGAATGGTCTGGCCGTTGGTGGCGTAGGCGAACAGCAGGCCGAGGATCTGGGCGTAGTCTTTGGCCTGCTGAATCCCGTCGGCGGGGCTTTTGTAGTCGGCTTTGGCCTCGACGACGGCGAGCATGTAGTCGCGCCGGTAGCGCAGCAGGTAATCCGCGCGCTTGGGTTTGCCGCGACTGGCTTGACGGCCATTGACGACAATGCGCCCGTCGGTGAAGGTCTTCTGCTCGCCGATCTGCTCGTCCGTCCAGCCGGCGGCATACAGCGCGGGAAGGACGTATTTCCGGCAGGTATCGGCTTCGTTGCTCATAGAGCGACCTCGGTGCGAGGAAGCGCCACGCTCTGGTTACGGGACTGGCGGACTAGCGCGAAGATTGGCAGATGGGGTTGGCTATGGTAGAATAGCCATACCAAGCCCTCCCCGGTCTTGGTCGCGCTTCGCAGGGGTTCCGCCTGGCGAAGCATTTTTGTTCAAGTGTATTTTAGCATCGTTTGGGGCGGCAGGCAAGGAAGTCAAGTTGAGGGTGTTTGCCGTGAGTATTGAGCCAGCTAGCGCCGACTCTGCGGTAGTCCATGATCCCGGCTTATTAGAAGAGAAGGCAATGCTAGTGCAAAACTGAAGGAGGTCATTAATGTCCCAGCTTTATTCTTATTGCCTACCCTATGATGACGGTGCCGCTCCCAATCCCTACTGGGGAGTATGTACTCTAGTGATTTGCAAGCCTGCCATCCGTCGGACTGCCGAAATCGGCGATTGGATTGTGGGCACTGGCTCAACACGCAGTCGCATAGGAAACGTGAGCGGAATGGTAGTCTATGCTATGCGGGTTACGCAGAAGATGAAGATGAGAGATTATGACTTGCATACGCAGGAGCATCTAAAGGGCAAGATACCAGACCCCACCAGCAGCGATGTGCGCCGTCGTTTAGGTGATTCCATCTACGATTTTCGCTATGACCCTCCCAGGTTACGTTCGAGAGAGGTACACAGCGAGGGAAATCGTGAGGACGACTTGAGCGGTTACTATGCCCTGTTGTCAGAACGCTTTTACTATTTTGGTGACCATCCTGTGCGGCTGCCAGAGGACTTACAGAAGATCGTCCAACAGAGACAGGGACATAGGAAGCAGAAGAATACACCTTTTCTTCCACGCTTTGAAGAATGGCTGCTCGGCTTGAATCTAGAGCCGAACAAACTCTACGGTAATCCGCAGATGAAGCTCTTCAGTACTTGTTTAACGTGCAAAGCACCCTAATGATAGCTGTGATCGTGTTTTAAGCGGGTCAATTCTGGCCATTAATCAACGTTTCAAAACGCGATCTCGGCTAGTTTTAGTATCGAATCACTCCGGCACGCCGTCGTCGAAGCAGTAATGGAGCGTCTGGTACGGCTCCCGGAAGGCTACCACCGTGGCGCCGACCTGCTCGGGCGTGACCCCGTCGACGAGCACCTGGGCGATCAAGTTCGCGATGGTGTCCATCTCGCCTTCGCGCATGCCCAGCCGGGTGACCTCGGTTGTGCCGAGACGCAGCCCGCTGGGCCGGTCCCAGTCTTCCGGCCGGTCGGCGGGGATCAGGTTCTTGTTCGTGATGATGTTGGCCCGCGCCAGCCGCTCGGCGGCCGCCAGCCCCCCGCCGAAGGGCCGCACATCGGCGATGACCTGGTGGGTGGTCGTGTAGCCCTTGTGCGCCCCCAGCATCGGGATGCCCCGCCGGGCGAGCGCCGCGCCGAGGGCCTGGGCGTTGCGCACGATCTGCGCCATGTAGGCCGCCCCGAAGGCGAGCATCTCGGCGGCTGCCACCGCCAGGGCCGCCACCCGGTTGACCTGGTGGGTGGCGGCCAGGACCGGGAAGACGGCGTGGGTGAGCGGGACGGTCAGCGCGGGATCATCCCAGACCAGGATGCCGCTCTGCGGCCCGCTGAACGTCTTGCCGGCCGACCCGGTCAGCACCGCCGCGCCCTCCCGCAACGGGTCCTGGAACTGCCCGCCCGCGACCAGGCCGAGCTGGTGGGCGCCGTCGAAGTAGAGAGTGCCGCCCCATTCGTCGACCACCGCCCGCATGGCCGCGAGCGGGAAGGGGAACAGGGTCATCGAGGCCCCCAGGGCGACCACTTTGGGCCGGACCTGGAGGGCCACCGCGGCGAAGCGGTCCAGGTCGACCGTCAGCTCGACCGGATCAAAGGGGAGATCGACGATCTGCAGGCCGCGCACGCCGGCGGGCCCGTCCGCCCGGTTGCTGGAATGCCCGCCAAAGGGCTGCGCCAGGCTCATGATCACGTCGCCGGGGACCGTCAACGCCGTATAGACGGCCAGGTTGCCGATCATGCTCGCCACCAGGCGGTGATCGGCGTAGCGCGCCCGGAAGGCCCGCTTCAGCAACTCGACGCACAGCGCCTCGATCTCGTCGATGTGCCGGGTGCCGGCGAACCAGCGGTTGAGGGGGCCAATATGGCCCTCGGCGGCGCGGGTGCCCACCTCGGCGGCCAGGAGCGCCCGGACGGTGGGGCTGGTGGGCGCCTCCGGGGCGAGCAGGTTGAGGCATTGCCGCCCGCGCCAGGCGGCGTTGCGGGCGACCGCGGCGACGACCGCGGCCTGCATCTCGGCAGGAGTCCGGCAGGCGTCGAGCACCTCCCGCGCCGCCGCGAGAATCGCCGGATCATGCACTTCCAGGGTGGGCGGGGTCTCGGTCTCCAGGGCCATACGGGCACCTCCTTTTATCGCCCTCTTTTGCGGCGGGAGGGCTGGGGTTGTAGCCAGGCGGGCAGATCGGTGCAGTCGGTGCAGAGATAGCCCTTGCCGGGAGTTAACACGTAGCCATCCACTGCCAGCCGGATGACTTTCCCGCAGGAAGAACAATGGGTTGGCGCATAGGCCGGCGGGTTCGTCAGCTTCTTGTAGTTGTATTCGTTGGTGCCATGCCAGACGTACATTTCGGTCTCGAAACCCTCCCGGCATTTCTGGCAGGTCGGCCAATCGCCGGCATGCTGCTCGTGGTGGTGGTAGGCACACAGCGTGTAGTGGGAGTGGTTACGGTAGCAGCTGTTGCGCGCGAACGAGAACAGTTGGTATTCGTCCTCGTCGTCGCAGATCCAGTTCCCGCAGCACTCGGTCTGGGTCAGGTTGTCAGTTGCCCCGCAGAGACCGCACCGCGGCTGCGCCGGATCGATGGGGACGATCGGGCGCTTGGCGCGGGTCGTTGGCTTCCTCCTTGCCTTGGACATCGCGTACCCTCCCGTAGCTTTCTCAGACCTTGAGCAACCCGGCCGCGGTGAGCCGGGAGCGGAAGCCCGACAGCCGGCGGAATTGCTCCACGATCTCCGTCTGGCGTCGTTGAAAGGTGGCCTGCTCCCCGCGATACTCGGCGAGCTCGTGCAGCTCGCCGAGCTGGCTGACCGCCTGGACATAGCCCGCGGTGGTGCGCTGCTCGATCGACGCCACGACCTCTTCCCAGGCCGTGGCTTCGCGTTGGGCCAATGCCTCCAGCCGCAGCATCCGCGCCCGGGCCTCCTGGCGGCGCTGCTCGTCCGCGGCGTGCCGCCGCCGGGTCTGCACGAGGGCCAGCAGCTCCCCGGCCGTCCGGCGCACGCCCCCCTCCGCGCGCGGCGCCTCTGCCCCGAATCGCTCCCGCAGCTCCTGCCGGATGACCCGCGCGATATTCGGCTCGCCCTGGGCTGCGCGCAAGAGCAGGCGCCGGCACTCGGCTTCGGGCAGCGATCCGATCCACTGCGCCAGCGGCTCGTCGGAGCCACGCAGGGAGGCGCTCGCCTCCGCGCCAACAGCTACCCAGTGCGGATCCAGCTCGAAGAACTCGATAAAGGCCTGCAACACCCCGTCGAGGTGCTTCAGGTTAGGGGGCACAGGTGGCTCCGGTGTGGACGCGGCCAGGAAGGCGCCGTCATAGTCGGCGGACGCGGCGGCGCCGTCTTCCACTTCGTCCGCTTCCTCGGCGTCCGCCCCCGGATCGAGCTCCAGCTGGCAGGCCCGCAGCCAGGCGAGATATAGCGCCCGGTAGTCGCCCGCCAGGATCGCATCCCGCAGGGGGATCAGCCCGGTGAGCCGACCCTCTCCCGTGTCGATCCATTCCCCTTCGTGTTTGTTAATCTGCATGTCGAGGATGAGGTGGCTGCCGTGGGTCTCCAGCGTGATCGCATCGGCCACGCAATAAGGCTCCAGCGCCTCGCGGCGCACGATGGCCTGGGGTAAGCGGAACATCAGGCGTCGCGTGCCCCAGTTGGCGATGTAGAGCAGGGCATCGAAGTATTGCGCCAGGACAGCCTCTGGGTCGCCGCGAAAATCGCCAAAGTTGTAGACGAAGATGGCGCTCGTGGCCGTCAGGGCCACCCGGCTGGAAAGGGTGCGCAGGTCTGCCATTTCGGCCGCGGTCAACCGGCGGTCTAGCGCCTGGAATTCGTAATACTGATACTCCGACATCGCCCCTCTGTCCCCCTTGTGTTCCAGCTGCGGCATACCGCGCCGATTAGGCGCTGCTGCAGAAACCATAGCAGGTCCCGCACCCACTGTCAAGACCTGAGACTGATAGGTCAGCCGGACGGATTGGACAAATGATTGCACAATCGTTACATGTCCTTGCAGCGCGAAAGCCACGCCCCTTTAGGGGCCGTGGATGAAGCGCCAGCAGCTTGCCAACAGTCCACTTCCTGCCCTGGCCAAAGATTGTATTTTGCGGTAAAATTTGTATATGGGTTATCGTAGCGCAGAAACCAATATCGCTGTCCAACTGGTTCACCTGCGGCTGAGTGAGGCGCAGCAGCTGCAGTGTGATGCCTTGCGCCGGGAAGCGGGGCGCTGCTGGACGGCCATGTTGCAGGCCCACATTGCCAGCCGCGACGGCCTCTGGTTGAGCGAAAGCGACCTGCAAAAGCAGTTCAAAGGGCAATTCGCCTTGCATAGTCAGACGGTGCAAGCGCTCGCCCAAAAGCTGGTCGCTAATGTGGATACCGCCCGCGAACTCCGTAAAACCAACCCCGCCGCCCAATACCCCTATCGCGCTAAGCTGTACCAGACCGTAACCTGGAAGCAGCAGGCTATCCACCGCCACGCTGGCAACGTGGTGCTCTCGAATGGACGCGGGAACGCGCCGCTGGCGTTGCCCCTGCCCGCCCAGTTCGCCACGGTTGCTCTTGTGAAGTGCGAACTGACCTGGCGGGCCGATCATTACGAACTCTGTCTGACCATCGACACCGGCGTGGTCAATCCGCCGCTGGATCGCCATGTCAAGGCTGCTGGGGTAGACCTGGGCGAAGTGAATATCGCGGCGTGTGTCACCGACGCGGGCGCCGGGATCAGCATTAACGGACGGTATTTGCGCTCCGTCAATCGGCTGCGCCACAAACGCCACGCGGCGTTAAATCGTCGGCTCACGCGCTGCAGGCCCGGTTCGCGGCGGCACAAGAAGTTGTTGAAATCCAAGGCCCGCGCCTCGGCCACGTTCTATCGGCAAAGCCGGGATGTGTTGCACAAGGCGGCGCGCCAGCTGGTGAACTTTGCCCGCACCGAGCAGGTGGCGCACCTGGCCGTGGGCGACGTGCGCGAGATTGCGGACGGGACGGACAAGGGGCGCCACCAGAACCAACGCATGAGTCAGTGGGCGCACGGCCAGTTCGTCGGGTACGTCAAGGGCAAGGCGCGCCGGTATGGGATCTCGACCGAGTATATCGGGGAGGAGTATAGCACGCGCACGTGTAATGAGTGTCGGCATTGTCACAAGACAGCACCACGGGGGCGGGTCTTCACCTGCGCCGGCTGCGGTGCGATCGTTTCCCGCGATGGAAACGGGGCCGCGAACATCGCTAGCCGCTATCGGTATGGCGAATATGGCCATGTTCACGTCCAATCGCTCACGTATCTTCGGGCGACCGAAGTAGTGCTGCGGACTACAGCCAACGTTGCCGGCGTCAAACCCGGAAGCCACGCCCCGTGAGGGGCTGTGGTCTAGTCACACTAAAACTGCGGCGCGTGAGAAGTTGATCGGCGGGCTATGGGTAGGGGCATCGTTATGAATGACAGACCGAACGTGGGCGAAAGCGTAGCCCCTGAAGAAACGATCTATCACCTGGATCCCGTCAATATCTGGTGGAAACTGCAACCACTCCCCCCGCTGCTGTTGAGCGGGATAGGGTTGCTCTTAATCATCATTCCGTTGGTTCGTTCGCTCCCAACGGGTCCTCTATATATGCTAATGGGGGTGCTGCTGCTAAGCTGGATGGGCTTTAGCCAGACGCTGCGTCTTTACGGCTGCCATATGCATAATACCGTGCGCCTAACGATCTCACCCACCGGTGTCCGTTTGGAGAATCCCTTCTATACCCTACAGACCCCCTGGGCCAATATCCTGCGCATCGGGTCGGCGACGGTCGTCACCGGCGATCCCAGAGGTGATGCCCTCGCGGCAAAAATGAATGCCGGGCAGGACGCTTTGCTGTTGCGCGCCCCGATTGGGCGGTGGTTTCATAAAGCCGATCCTGTCGGCCAACTCTTGCGGCCTTTGATGCGACCAGAAAGGATCCCCCAGCAGAACTATCTGGAAATCACCCAGTTCCTCCAGTCGAGCCAGGGAGCCGCTCTGTTGCGCGATCTGCAACGGTTTGCGCCCTATCTGGAAATGCCGCGGACGGTTGGCGAGAACCATGGAATGAGAACCGCTACTCCGGCAACTGTGCTCCAGGTAACGAGCCTCAGTCTGATGGCGGTGAGTTTCGCAGTTCTAATGGGTAGCCTACTGTTCACAACGGCGGATCCAAACGCAAACCCTGCTCTTAGTGTACCCCGAGCGGCCCCAACCCTACCGGCAGCGGTGCCGACAGCCTCTTCCGGAGTCCCGCCCCCGGCCTTTATCGCCGCCACACCAACTCCGCCTCCCGCCGCCTTACAGCCCGCCACGATGATCACACCGAGTCTCGTATCGACTATGTCGCTCGTTACAGACCTTGCGCTAGGGGCACCAACGAGTCTGCCCTCCAGTGAGCCGATTCATTCATGGACTTTTGCCCCAACCGGCGACAAGCTTGTGTATATTACTCGCTCTGGGAGCTTGTACTGGTCCAATCTAGATGGCAGCCAACCCACCCTGATCACTCAGTACCCAGAGTTATATGATCAACTAGAAGAACAGCAACCGCAGGGAAACACGCTGATCCTCCAGCATTTGGGACCGTGGAATCCGCAGTTGCAAAGCCGGCCCCTCACGCATATGGACAGCATCCAATTCACGTTAGACCAACCACCCACGCTGATAGAAGGGGGCCCGACGGCTGAGGCGCCCCACCATCTGCATTGGTGGAGTCCCACGCGAGTGAGCGGCATCGCCCATGCTGGATACCTTGGCGGGGATGACTTAATCACGCTAGATGCGCTTGGCAGCCTCGTGGAGCGGCGGAATATCCCCTTCATGCTGTCTGGGGCTGTACAGCCCGGGGGTGCCTGGTTAGCCTACTCCACCGATCGACGCCATGCGAACCTGAGCGTCCCTTATAGTGCGCCGCAAACGGTGTACCTGTACAATTTGCAAACTGGGCAGCGCTTGCAGATTACTCCTGCGGGTCAGGGATCGTATGTTGGTAGTTGGTCGCCGGATGGCGCCTGGTTTTTGATGGACGCCACTGCTGGCGTCACGCTCGTGAGTGCCGATGGCGCCCAACGCATAGTCATCCCGCATGGCGCGGCAGATGCGGTCTGGAGTTCCGACAGTACGAAGCTTGCCTGGGCCACCCTCCGAGGTATAAGCCCTGACGGTCATAAGATCACCTCGTGGACTTCGGAGGCTTATATTGTTAACATACGCGCGCGTACGGTTTCCACTGTAGCCCTTCCGAGGTCCACGTCCGGGCCTGATGCGGTGGCCGGGTTGTTGTGGAAACCCCACTGGTCGCCGGATGGAACTCAACTCGGCTTCTTATCCTTCGATCCGAATTGTCCCGGTGAGTGTTCGAGTACCCGCCCGGCATTCTACCTGTTCCGGGTAAACCCCAAATAAACATGCTTCCGCAAGAGCCGGATGCACCTTTAGCTGAAAGTCCGCCCGCCGCCCCGCTGCGGATACTCTACGTCAATTCGTCGGCAGAGCTGCTGGGGGGCGCCGAGCGCTGCCTGACCTGGCTGGTCGAGGGGCTGGGCGCACGCTACCACCAGGTGGTGGCCTTGCCGCGGCCGGGCCCATTGGCCGCCGAGCTGGCCGCCCGGGGGGCGACAGTGCGGGTGCTGGGCTTTGGCGTGCCGCGCAGCCGGCGCGAGAT
>Ga0209166_10003901_pt1 | contig 10595 bp, 8 predicted proteins | sample Coa_R1_3_FD_187151 | JGI IMG/M metagenome (GOLD analysis project Ga0209166, IMG submission 187151) | Surface soil microbial communities from Centralia Pennsylvania, which are recovering from an underground coalmine fire - Coalmine... | ecosystem: Environmental > Terrestrial > Soil > Unclassified... | reverse complement strand
CACCTGCCGCCCGCGGCAGGAATCGCCCAGTCGCTGTGCGACATGCTCGCGGCAGCACCGGACACCGATCCCTTCGTCGGCCCCGACCAGCAGGCGCTGGAGGCGATGCTCGCCACGTTCGAGCCGACAGCTGGTTGAATCGGGGGGACGGAAAAGGAGCGAAAAGTACGGCGCGTGCTGGCCGGGACCTACAACCCGGACGGCATCCAGCTGGAGGTGACCTAACCCGCTCGCCCAGGAGGGAAGATCGTCAGCTCCGCAGAGGGCCGCCCAGCCTCCTGTCCCAGTTTTCTGTCTCTTGCAAGGCTGCGTAGTCTCATTGACAGTCTCCAGCTCGCCGCCATGCCGTCACGATGGGTGAGCGCTTCGGCAGCGATGACGCCAGATGCTCAACGCAGGTCGCCGAGTAGGTGCGCGGAGCGGACACGCAGGGCTGCTGTTGCCGGGCACCCAGATCTGATCGTTTTGCATTGTGACTGCTTCATCGGTGGTTTCCTGCGATGCGTGGGTGCTCGCTATCGCGCTGGTGCCCGCTATCGCGCTGGTGCCGCGGGCCAGGGTCGCCAGCCGCGAGCTGTCCGCCCGGCGGCGGCCTCGACCCGGTGTGCCGTGGCGAGCAGCAGTTCCTCGCCCCGCGGTGGGCCCACGAGCTGCAGGCTGGCAGGTATGCGAGTGCCTGATGCCCGGACGGGCTGTGCGGTGCAGGGTGTTCCGGCCGCGTTGAACAGCCCGGTGTATTGGGTAATCTCGATGATCACGTTGACCAGTGAGTCGGGGGCCAGGTCCGCCAGCCGGGGCGGGAAGGTGGGCAGTGTCGGCAGGGCGAGCAGGTCCACTTGGCCGAACAGGTCCAGTAGTGACTGTCGCCACGCGGCGAGCTGGCTTCGGGCTTCCTGGAGCCCGGGCCGGAACAGGTCGGCCATGCCGAGGGTCTGGTGAATGTCATCGCCCACCCCGTCCGGGTGCGCCTCGGCAAGTGAGTGGTTGGTGTCCCACGCCTCGGTCAAGATGAGCGTGGTGAAGATGTTCGTTCCAGTTGCGAAGCCGTCCCAGTCGAGGGTCACGACTTCGAGTTCCGCGGCCTTGAGCGCCTCGTCTACGGCCTGCTCGATATCCGGGCGCGCGGTGGTCCGCAGCCGGCCGATCCGCCGGGCCGGTGCCGCTGCGGGGGTGAACCCGGGCTCCAGCAGCGCCATTCCGGTCACGAGCCCATCTACGGTGGCGGCCATCGGGCCGACGGTGTCCAGGCTTGGCGCCAGCGGCCAGACGCCGTCCAGCGGCACCCGGCCGTAGCTGGTCTTCAGGCCTGCGATGCCGCAGCAGGCGGCCGGGATCCGGATGGAGCCGCCGGTGTCGGACCCTAGCGCCGCGTCGGCCTCACCGGCCGCGACCGCGACCGCCGAGCCGCTCGACGACCCGCCCGGGATTAGGGCGGGGTCCAGCGGGTTGACAGGTGTGCCGAACCACTGGTTGGTGCCGAGCGGCAGCATCGCCAGCTCATGCAGGTTCGTCTTGCCGACGATCCGGGCGCCGGCCGCCCGCGCGCCCGCCAGGCAGGCGGCATCGGCGGCGGCGGGCGGCGCGGTCTGCCCGACCGCGCGCGATCCGGCGGTTGTCGGAACGCCTGCCACGTCGATGATGTCCTTGACCGCGAGCCGGGGCCCGGTACCGGCCGTGTCCAGCCTGGTGATGAACGTGCTCATAGCTTTCTTTCTCCTGGCAGGTCGCCGTGTGCCGTCACCGGTACGCTACGAGCGGGCGCGCGGCTGGGCATCGGGAGAACTCCTGATCTTCCCTTTGTTCTTGCGCTTCTTGTGGGTGGGGTCCGCATGTGGGTGGGGGGTCCGCATGGATGAGCTGAGCCTTGGCGAGCTGACCGCCGTGCTCACCCTTGGGCAGGACAACTCATTCGGCCAGCCGCTGGAGTCCCAGATGCGCTCCACGCTGCTGGCCATCTGGCTGGCCGGGTCGGCGGGCCTTGGCGCCGAGGCCCGGGACACCGCGTACTGGTGCGCGCAGCTTCGATATCTCGGCTGCACCGCCCATGCTCACGAGGTGTCGGCAATGTTCGGCGATGATATCGAAACCCGGGCCCGGACACTGACCTACGACGCGTCCAAACCGGCTGAGGTGTTGCGGGACGCCGTGACGTTCGGGCTCCCTGGCAAGAGGGGCGTCGCACGGCTGGGCGCGGTCGCCTCGATCCTGGCGGGCGGGCGGAAGTTCGCACAGATGAACTTCCGTTCCGGCTGCGAAGCCGCGGACGTGCTCGCGGCCCGGCTGGGAATGGGCCAGCCGGTGCGCGACGCCCTGGCGTGCACCTTCGAACGGTGGAACGGCAAGGGCCAGCCCAATGGCGTAACGGGAGAGCGCATTCCGCTCGCGATGCGGATCGTGCACCTGACCCACGACGCGGAGGCGCTGGCCAGGCTGCGCTCACCAGCTGAAGCGATCACGCTGATCCGGGAGCGCTCGGGCCGCGCCTACGATCCCGGGCTGGTCGCGGAGTTCGTGCCGGTCGCGGCCGAATTCCTCGCCCGGCTGGACAAGCTCGACCCATGGGACGCCGTGCTCACCGCCGAGCCCGGGCCCCGCCGGATGCTGCGCGGCGAGGACTTGGACAATGCCCTGGAGGTCGCGGCCGACTTCACCGACCTCAAATCGCCATTTACGGCGGGCCACTCGCGCCAGGTCGCCGCGCTCGCCGCCGGTGCCTGCCAGCGGGCCGGGATGCCCGCAGCGGAGGTGGTGCGGGCACGGCGTGCCGGGCTGGTGCACGATCTCGGGCGCACCGCGGTGCCGAACTCGATCTGGGACAAACCAGCCGCCCTGACCCGGGCCGAGTTCGACAGGGTCCAGTTGCATCCGCTGCTCACCGAACAGATGCTGCGCCGGGCCGCCGCCCTGAACACACTGAACCCGATCGCGGCTTGCCACCACGAGACGGCCGACGGCTCGGGCTACGTCAAGGGACTCACCGCCGCCCAGCTCAGCCCGGCCGCGCGGATCCTCGCCGCGGCCGACCGCTACCAGGCCATGACGCAGGAGCGGGCGCACCGGCCCGCACTCACCCCGCAGGCCGCGGCCGCGGAGCTGCGCCGGATGACCGCGGAAGGCCATGTCGACCGCGACGCCGCCGAATGCGTGCTGGCCGCGGCCGGTCATCGCGCACGGCCACGACCACACCTGCCACCGGCCGGGATGACCGACCGGGAGGTCGAGGTGCTGCAACTGGCCGCCACCGGGCTCACCACGCAGAAATCGCCCGGAGATTGATCATTTCCCCCAAGACCGCCGACAGCCATATTCAGCACATCTACGCCAAGATCGGCTGCTCGACCCGCGGCGCCGCCGTGCTGTTCGCGCTGCGCCACAACCTGGTCGGCTAACCAGGACGCCGCCTCACTCCGCGCTCGGTGGTAGCAGCCTCAAACAAGTCAGACGCCACCGTGCGCACACATAAATGCCCGTTCGGCGCAGGAGAACGCTCACGCCGCCCGCTGGATTGCCGCCCAGAACGGCTCCGCGCGCGTTCCCATCGAAACTCCCGATCACTCAACGTGATTCGGCCGAGCGACGAAAACACCTGCTACCGACCGTCGACTCGATGTGGCGCAACGGGCTCGGGCGCGCGGGCTCGGGCGCGCGTCAGGCGCAGCGAGGTCTTGCGCCGGCGCAGTGGGCCGTTCTCGGTTTCATGCTCTCGCTCTGCTCACGGCAACAGCCGCCCGGCGCAGGATCCGGGGGGGTTTGGCTCACATGGTGACTAGGGTTCCGGCTCCTTTTTTCTGGGCGATGGTGAGGACGAGGGCTGCTGTGGCGGCGTCCTGGACCGCGACCCCGACGGACTTGTAGAGCGTGAGTTGCGTGTCGTCGGTTCGGCCTTGTGCCGATCCGGCGGCGATCTGGCCGAGCTCAGCGGCGATGTGGCCGGCGTCGATGGCTCGGTGTCCGATCGCCCGGAGGAGTTCGACGGCACCGGCGGGCGGTGGGGCCAGGGCGGCGGCGCGGGATTCGACGACGACCAGCGCGTCTTGGATGGTGGCAGTGTCGAGTTCGCCTTCGCCGCTGGCGTTGTATCCGACCGAGTTGATGTGGGTGCCCGGTCGCAGCCACTCACGGCGCAGGACCGGATGGGCGGCGTGGGTGGTGGTGCACACGATGTCGGCGGACCGCACAGCGTCCTCAATCGAGGCAGCGGCCTGCGCCGGGATGCCAGCGGTGGCGAGTTCGCCCGCCAGTGCCCTGGCTTTGCCGGAATCTCGCCCTGCGATCCGCACGGTGTGCAACCCGGGCAGGCGCGCCAGTGCCCGCGCGTGGGCGCGGGCTTGCACGCCGGTCCCGATCACCGCGACCTGGCTGGATTCGGGACGGGCGAGCAGCCGGGTCGCCAGGGCGGAGCCGGCCGCAGTGCGTGTGGCGGTTACGTAGGTGCCGTCCATCACCGCGACCGGAGTCCCGGTGGACGGGTCGAAGCAGCAGATCAGGGCTTGATGGCTGGGATACTCCTGGTTACGGGGGAACAGGCTGACCAGCTTTGTGGTGAGCGCGCCTGCCGATGGCAGGTAAGCCGGCATTGCCGCCAGCATTGCGTCTTGTTCAGGGACCAGCGCAGCCACCCGGGGTGGCATCGACGCCCGGCCTGCACTGAGATCGACCATCGCCGTCTGTACCGCGTCGACGAGCGTGTCGAGGTCAAGCAGCGAGACGACCTGAGCAGCAGAAAGAACGAGCACCGTGACCTCCAACAGCTGGCCGAGGCGGTAGCCGGCTCGGCCCGCAAGGACCGCGGTAAGTGTTCCCCGCCAGGTATAGGCCGACCTGCCTATCAGTATAGGTAAACTCTATTGAGTATAGTTGTACTATACGAATGTGAGCGACGTCGTCAAGAGCCGATCGGCACTTCGGTCCCGTCAAGCCGAGCAGACACGGCAACAGATTCTGGAAGCAGCCCGGCACATGTTCGGCGAGCGGGGGTTCGCTGGGACGCGGATCGAGGATGTAGCTGATACCGCGGGGGTGGCTGTCCCGACCGTCTACAAGGTCTTCACTAACAAGAGAAACCTCCTGGTCAAAGCCCTGAACAGGGCAATGACCGCTGACAGCAGCGACGCCGGCATCGACCGGCAGGCCTGGTTCCAGGAACAACTCGATGAGCCCGACCCAGACCGCCAGTTGCGGCTCATCGCGCGGAATGCCCGGCACATCTACCAACGAGCCGCCCCCGTCTTGGACGCCGTCCGCGCGTCGTGCCCGCTGGACCCGGAGATCGCCAGGGTCTGGGATCAGATCTCAGCCGACCGGCTTGACCGCTCCCGCACGAGCGCCAAGCGGTTCCTCGCCAAGGCCGCAGGACGCGCCAGGTTCGACACTGAACAAACCGCGCTGACGCTTTGGTCGCTCACCGGCCCCGAGCTATACATCGCTCACACCAGCATCGGGCGCACGCCGGACCAGTACGAGCAGTGGCTCGCCGATATCTTGCTCTCCTCGCTGCAGGGGAAACCGTAGCCCGGGCTTCCGGCCCGACCGCCAGCCGCCCCCGACTAGACCAGGATCCAGCAACGCCTTCATCAGCTGCCGCCTTGCCAGGTGTACCCGGCAGGACGCGAGTGCGAGGCGACAGCCGGCACCGCGTGGCCGCACGCAGATCCCCCGTTCAGGGCGCAGCGCTGCATCATTCGGAGGCCCTGGCTGGCCGCGCAGATCGGCGGGTATTCGCTCGCCGAGGTGATGGCCGGGTTCACCGGGTGTGACCGTCAGGGCCGCTGCTGGGCCTGGTTCGCGCATTCTGTTGGGCAGCGGCACTGCCAGGACGGCCGCTGGTGGCGCAGTTCCGTCACTGACGCGCGGCGCTGAGCTTGACGTAGCGGCCGGGTGTCATGCCGAACGCTGCCTTGAACGCCCGGGTGAAGTGGGCTTGGTCGGCGAAGCCGGCCGCGAGTGCGGTTTCTGCCAGCGGCCGCGCCTGGCGCAGCCAGCTCCGGGCCATGTCGAGGCGCCGCATCACCGAGTACCGGTAGGGGCTGGTCCCGTAGACGGTGCGAAACTGCCGTGCGAACTGGTAGCGGTCCAGGCCCGTGACCGCCTCCACCTCGCCGGACCGCACGACCGTCGGTTGGCTCTGCAGGAAATCGCGGCCCCGCTGGACAGCAGGCAGATCAAGGTGGCAGCGCCGGGCGCCGGTGAGACGGGTAGCGCTGCACCGGAGCAGGCCGTCTGCCAGCTGAACCACCAGAGCATCCACCGTCAGTGGCTCCAGCGTCTGCGCGAACGCCGCCCGCACCGTGCGGGCGAGGACCAGGTCGTCAGCCACTGGGGCAGCGAACGGCAGCGGCACCGGCCGCCCCGTCAGTGCCCGCAGGGCGGCGGCGACCCGGCCCGGGCTGACATAGATCTGCCGGTAGCCGAACACGCCGGGCCCATCGGACCGGCCGTCGTGCAGCTCGTCGGGATGCAAGACGAAGACCTGGCCTGGGAGGCTGCGCTCCACCGTGCCCCGGTAGCCGAACGCCTGCACGCCCTCCTCGGTGACCCCGATCGCGTACACGTCGTGCCGGTGGCGGGAGAACGGGCGGCCGCGCAGCCGGGCGCTAAACAGTTCCACGCCATCCACCGGCCCCAGCGCGTCCACCCACTCGCCGGGGCCACACGAACGTTCAAGACCAGCGCCGCACCCATCACCCAGGCTAGCTGCCATAGATCAACCCTATGGAGCGGCGCATGGAACTCCTGCATGACCCCGCCCAGGTGATCGCGTTTGTGACGTTTTCGGCGGTCGCCGCTGGAACTCCCGGCCCCAGCAACACGCTGCTGACCGCCATCGGAGCCAGGGCCGGCATCCGGCGCGGCCTGGCCAGCCTGCTCGGCCAGGTGACCGGGATGGGCGCGATGCTGTTCGCCATCACCCTCGGCCTGGGCAACCTGCTCCTGGCCCATCCGCTGGCCCTCCAAGCCCTGAAATGGAGCGGGGCACTGATGCTCTGCTGGATGGCCTGGCGGATCGCCACCGCGAAACCCGCCGAACCCGCCACCAGCACGCCCGCCGGGTTCCTCGGCATGGCCGCCTTCCAGTGGGTCAACCCCAAGGGGTGGCTGACCGCCGCCGCCGCCGTCGCTACCTTCCTAGACCAGCGCGCCCACGGTGCCCTGGGCCAAGCGGTCATCTTCGCGACCCTGTTCACACTGACCGCCACACCCAGCTGCTTCCCCTGGCTGGCGTTCGGCGCCGCGCTCCAGCGCTACCTCCGCACCCCCCGCGCCCGGCGCATCCTCAACACCACCATGGCTGCCCTGCTGGCCGTATCCGTGATCCTCTTCCTCTGGCCCCGCTTCTGACCCGCGCCAGACCAGCCCCGTCGGCCGGTGGCCGATCTACGCCACTGGCCCGGCCGACGGTGCTCCCCGAGCACGAGTCAGCCCCATCACCAAGCGTGAAGGTTGCCATGACAGGCAAGATCACCCGTTCTCATGCGTGCCGTCTATGGCCCGGTCTTGTTGGTGCTGGCCGAGCATCCGGCTGTAGAGCTGCGCCGGGTCGCCGACCGCGATCAAGCCGATCGGCACTGTCGTGCCCGGCGGCAGGCGGGCCCACAGGATGGCCCCGAACAGGACCCGGCAGCCGGGGCCAACGTGTACGTTGCCGCATTCTGGTCCCACTCCGCCGCTCTTCCGTGGTCAGTCGCCGGACAGCCCGAGAGCGAACGCGAGCCTGCGAATGCCCCGCGGCGGTGATGGGCAGAGTCCACCCGCCGGAGCGGTTCTTCCCGAGGCACGGGTTCGGCGCTAGGCGGGTGCGATGTCACACAGAGACGCTCGCAGGGGCGAACTGCCGCTGATCGGGTCACTCGGCGTCTGCCGCAGCACCAGATTCAGGTTGACACCCTCCAGCTCAAAGGGATCCGACGGTGGCAGGTCGAGCGCGTCGCACCCCTGCCACCAGCCGTGCTGGGCGCACACCACGGCCGGGTCGAGGCCGGCGCTGAGCTTGGCTCGTGCGCGCACCGCGCCGTTCGGGGTGCTGATGCGTACCCAGTCGCCCGCGCTGATCCCGCGGGCCGCCGCCGTGTCGGGATGCACCTCGACCTCGGGGTCGGGTGCGGCACGTCGCAGCTCGGCGATCTGGCGGTGCTGGGATTCGCAGTAGCGCAGAGATTTCGCGCAGGTAAGGACGAGCGGGTACTCCGGAACCAGGTCAGGTCTTGACCGAGGACTCAGCGGAGGCTCGGCGAATGTGGGCAAGGCCGGGTGCCCGTGCTCTGCCAGGGCCTGGGAGTACAGCTCGACCAGCCCGGTCGGCGTCCGGAACCCGCGGCCCTCGTGCTTGCGGTAGGCAGTAGGCAGGTCGAGGGACATGCCCCGGGGCTCCGCCCGCAGGGCTTCCAAGGTGATGCCGCTCGGGGCGAGCTGGTAGCGCCAGGCGGCATCGATGTCGCCGTTCCAGAAGTGCTCACCCAGTCCGAGGCGGTCGGCGAGGGCGAAGACGATCTGGAGGTCCGAGCGCGCCTCGCCGCGTGGCGCGACAACGGGCCGACGGAGCTGGACGTGGGACTGCGCCTGCTGGCTGACCTCGAAACCAACCCGCAACGCCTCGGTCTCGAACGGGCTCGCCACCGGCAGCACGATGTCGGCCAGCTCGGCCGTCGGGCTGGGGAAGATGTCGGCGTGCACGAAGAAGTCCAGAGAAGCGAGTGCGTCCCGGACCCGTGCGCTGTCCCCGTGTGCCATGACCAGATTGGCGCCGAAGTTGACCAGAGCCCGCGCCCGGTAGGGCCGGTCTTCGAGGGCCGCGGTGTAGAAGTCCTCGCCGGTGACGAACTCGAACCGTGCCGGACCCAGCGGGCGGTCGCGCACACCGATGGCCCGAGCGCGCTGTTCATCGCTGAGCAGGTCCATGCCGTCGATGGGGTTCGTCGGCACCGGCGTGAACAGCACATTGCCACCGGGGACGTCGAGGCATCCGGTCAGCGCGTAGAGAACGTTGATGCCGCGGATCATCTGGGTCGTGTTGCTGTGCTGCTCGAGTCCGCTCCAGCCATAGAAAGCAACGGGACGCGACGTCCACAACGTGCGAGCGGTGTCCACGATGGCGTCGGCCCCCACGCCGGAGACCACCTCGGTCACCTCCGGTGTCATCGCCTCGCAATGCACTCTGAGGTGTTCCAGCACAGGACGGCAGCGGACGTGTCCGTCTATCGTGGCCACCTCGACGGTGCCCGACAAGGCGAGCCGGGCCCCGGCCACGCCGTATGTCCGTGCGACCGGGTCGTAGACGACGGGCTTGGAGTCCGGCAGGTCCCACGCCACGTACCCCGTCCGGCTGGCGGGCTCTGTCAGTTCCTCTGCCCGGAGCAGGTGACCGGTGTCGGTCCGCACGAGTAGCGGGGCATTGGTCCAGCGACGCACGAAGGCCTCGTCGTACCAGCCTCGTTCGAGCATCACGTGGATCAGCCCCAGCGCCAGCGCCGCATCCGTGCCGGGCCTGACCTGCAGCCAGTGCTCGGCCTTGCTTGCGAGGCCGGTACGGCGCGGGTCGACCACGACGAGGCGGGCGCCCCGGTTCACCGCGTCGACGGTTGCGGTGGCGTGCACCAAGCGGGAGACCGACGGGTTGTAGCCCCAGTAGAGGATGCAACGGGCGCTGTCGAGGTCCGGCATGAAGGCACCGGGGACCGGCGCGCCGAATGTGTACATCGACGCCAGGTACCGACCCCAACCGCACAGTTCCATCGAGCAGGTGAAGTTGGGGCTGCCGAATGCCCGGCGCAGCCGCGTGATCCAGTCCACCGAGTCGCTCAGCGCCGAGGTCGACGGAGAGGCCGACCCGAACACCACGGCCTCCGGACCGCTCTCCTCGGCGATCTCCCCAAGCCTGGAGGCGATGGCGTTCAGCGCCTCATCCCAGCTGATCTGTTCCCAACCTGGGTCGGTCGCTCCCTTGGGCTGCGTCCGGCGGAGCGGATGGAGCAGCCGGTCGGGATGCTCAAGGATTCTGGGCGCCGCTTTTCCTTTCACGCAGACCGCCCGACCGGTCGGATGAGCCGGATCAGGTCCGATCGCGGTGAGCCGACCGTCGACGACGGTGGCCGTCGCGCCGCAGCGCGACACGCACATCGGACAGAACGTAGCCAGCTGATCGGCACTTGCACCGGGCATGGCGCCTCCATGGAAAATAGGGCGCTCGATCCTCGCCTCAGCAGTGTAGGTCCAGACGATGGCACTGTCCCGCCGCGCGAGGACAAACCGGGCCTCAAGACGCTATGGATCAACCGCCTCGTCCACCAAGCTCCTCAATCACCCACCTGCGGGGATTTAGTCTCCAGGCTCCATGTCAGGCCTTCCCGTTTCCGGCAACGCTGAATGCCGACGCGTTTCGTTATATTGTCGAACCGCGGGCGATACAGGACCCCGAGGGCGCCGACTATATGCCGCCGAGGCTTTGTAACTACCTTAAGCGGCTGGGATCTTCGACAGCGCGTCCTTCAACGCAGTGATCAGCTCCCTGTCCTGTGCCTGCAGGTGCTTTTGTATTTCCAACGCCTCGCTCAAGATCGCCTCGGCGTCTTTGAAGGTATTTTCCGAGCGAGCGTCAGAGG
>Ga0209166_10003899_pt1 | contig 10598 bp, 28 predicted proteins | sample Coa_R1_3_FD_187151 | JGI IMG/M metagenome (GOLD analysis project Ga0209166, IMG submission 187151) | Surface soil microbial communities from Centralia Pennsylvania, which are recovering from an underground coalmine fire - Coalmine... | ecosystem: Environmental > Terrestrial > Soil >... | reverse complement strand
GCATGTCCTCGGGGTTCACAGCTCCAAGCCGCCCTTGACCAGCTGAAACCTGGCCTTACCGGCTCGCACCACGCCCATCGGCACGACCTTGCTCACCACGGGGATCTCCTGGGTGATCGCGTCCCGAGCCGCCTGGTTGGCCTTCACCCGAGCCCTCGCCGCCTGCTTCTCGGCCAACAACTGGTTGAGTTCTGCAACGATCGCCTCGTTGTGTGCTTCCAGATACTCGATTCGAGCCTGGGCCCGGTTCAGCTCCTTGGCCAGCGCATGCACCGCTTCCTGGAGCGCTTCCGCCCTTCGAGCCGCTGAGTGCTTGCCCCTGTGGCCGAACTCCAGCGTGAACTTCACTTCTCCCCCTCCCACTCTTCCAACTGGCCCACCAGGTCTCTCACGGCCTCGACCGCTCGACGGAACGCCAGCCACTCGCCGTTGAACTTCTGGAAGGCCATGGCGTTGTCCAGCACCGACTTGTTGACGAACCCCTGAAGGCAGTTCAGCCAGTCGCGGTCATCCTTCAGATAGTCGCTCACGGCCTTGGCCACAGCCATCTTGGCCGAGTGCGCACCGACCCCGTTCTCGATCAGCCAGCCGATGGCCAGGTTCAGCTCCTCAGCTGACGGCACCAACTTCGCCCTGATCACCTCAGGCTGCTGGTTCACTACGTTCTGTGCGATCCGGGCCAGTTGCGCCCCCTGATCAGTCATCGCTCAGCACCGCCCTCACGATGTCGATCAGCCTGCCGTTGTGCACCCAACCGCCGTCGCACTGACGTTCGGTCAGCGGGAACTCACCCTGCAACACCAGTTCCAGCTTCTTCAGCTTGGCCTCAGCCGCCTTCAGACTCTCGAAGAACGCCTTGGTGTTCTGCTGCTGGAGGTAGTGGCTCTTGCGGGCGTCGTCGCGCCCCCGCTTGGTGATCTCGTGGTCCTTCTGTTCCACGGCCAGCAGTCGCTCAGTCGCTTCCAGCTTGGCCTTGGTCGCTGCCAGTCGTTCGACCATCGTCGCTGCGTACATCTGGGCCTCCTCCTCGTTCACTTCAGGCTCGGCAGTGCGGGAATGGCCCCAGCCAGCCAGCCGTGCGGGTTGGCGTCGAAGGCGGGGGCGTTAGCCACCAGGACACTCTCATCCTGGTCCTTGAATGCGACCCTACCGAACCTGAACCCTCGCGGCAACTTCTCCCAGCGCTGCCCGATGCCTGCCAGCATCTCCTGCATGCCCTCCTGGTCCACGCCCTGGAGATCCTTGTGCGGGAACCAGGTCTGCGCGGCCATGCTCACGCTGTTCCGCATCGCGTCCTTCTGACGCCACAGGAAGTAGTTGGCCACCTCGACCGGGTCGCTCATGGTCCAGACCCGCGAGTCGAACAGGCCCCACTTCTCCCGCGAATAGCGCTTGTTGAACGCTGCCGTGGCCATCGCTGCTGACAGGCTCACCAGTTTGGCCTCAACCCCGCCACAGAACGGCTGGGTGTTGAGCTTGGTGAAGTCCTGCACCAGCAGACTGCACTCGTCGCTCTGCACGAACGCGAACACAGACCCGCTGATGCCCTTCACCAGCTCCTTGGCCACGGCGTCCATGGCCTTCATCACGGTCTCATCGAAGGGCCGCTCAGCGCCCTTCAGGTGGGTGTGGAAGGCTCGCCCGTCAACCCTGATCAGGGTGTAGCTACGGGGCGGCAGGGTCAGCTTGTTCACCCGCTCGTACGACTTCATCCGGTCGCCCAGCGGGGTGTTGTCAGTCGTCATCACTACGTTCCTCCTCCTGTAGTTTGATTGCTTCGTCCAGCAGTCTACTGGCGGTTCCGGGCGGCTGTGTCTCCAGCCAGCGCGCGACCCTCAGTTCCCTCGCCTGTTCGGGCGTCAGTTCCCTCGGGATCTGCATGTGCCACAGCTGCTCAAAAGTTGCTTCGAGCGTGGCCCTTGTCAGAACCTGGGCCCCTTCGACCGGGATCTCCCCACTGACCGGCTCAAACATTTTCGTTGATGAGCTTGCCCAGCTCCGTCACGAAGCTGACGCGGTCCTCGGGCTCGAACTCTGGGGCGAACGCCACATGCACTCGTACCATGGTCTTCAGGTCGTCGCCCATGTCGATGCTCAGCGCCCCGTGGAACGGCTCCAAACCGTCCGCGCTCAGACCCACGGCCCAGCCGCTCAGGTCGACCATCTTGTTCAGCATGCTCTTGGCCAGGGCCACCGTCATGATCCGGTGGGCGTCATCGAGCTGGCTCAGCTCCTCGTCCTGCTCCAGGACATGGATCAGACTCAGCGTCTTGATGTTCTCGACCGCTGCCGCGTAGGTCAGCTTGGCCAGTTCCTCAGCGCGGTAGTTCTGCTCGCTCTCCACAGTTCCTCCTCTATTTAACAACTTGTTGTACAACAACGAGAGGGCCCCAGCTTAGACCAGAGCCCCCTCAACTGTCAACCCGTCAGAACCTGGCGCTCTCCGGGTTGCCCTTCATCTGAACGCTCATGCCGAACCGCGCGAGGCTCTGCACTTCGCTGACCAGCGTCTCAGCCCACTTGTTGGCCGGGACATCCTCCTTGGACGGCCGGGTTCGCAGCGCTCGGTAGAGCACGTTTCCCTCACCGTCCTTGACCACGAAGTAGTCCTGCTCGTCCTGCTCGATGGTCAGCCAGAGCTTGCTCACTCGGCCACCTTGCCGAACAGGTGCCAGACCAGGCCCTCATCGGTGCGCTCAGCAGTGCCCGCGTAGTCCCACTCTGTCGGGTCGAACTGGTGGCCGGTGCCGATGACCTGGAACGTCACCTTCTGCGGCTCCGCGTTCAGGCCCTCGACGGTCCAGAACTCGATCCATCCCTCACTGGGGGCTGCGACCTTGAGGATCGGCCCGCTGATCGGGAACGTCTTCTCCTCACCAACCGGCATCGAATGCCGGATGATCCTTGCCAAGACTACTCCTTAGCGTACACGGTGAAACTGACCTCGTCCTCTTCGGCATCGAGCCAGTTTGTCTCTACTACCTGGTGGATCTTGCCGTTGACGATCAGCCACTCGCCCTTCGAGCGCTTCAGGAACTCAACCACAGCGGCTGCCATGGTGGGGCCCGTGATGCGGCTGATGTCACCCTCGAACTTCTGCTCAGCTGTCATGCGCCCAGCCTAGCTTCAAGCTGCGTTGGCCGCAAGCTCTTGCTCAGCCCCACCACTCGGCAGGCCCGCCACGACAGGCTCAGAGTCACCCGAACCCCCTCCCGCGCCCTCGACCTTGGCCCAGAACACGAACAGATCACGGTCCGAGTGCTCGTCGGGGCCCCAGGGCAGACTCCACAGCCAGTTCATGCCGTGGATGGTTGGGGGCCAGTCGCCACCGTTCTCCAGCTGGGTGGCCATCTCCTCCAGCCCATGCAAGATCATGGCCCAGCTGAACGGGTCACCAGCCTTGGCCACGTTTCGGTAGGTCGCGGCTGTCTGCCGCATGATCGTGCCCAGCTTGTACTTGGCCTGGCGTTCGTTCGTGGCCGCAACGTTCTGCTGCCGCTTGTCGAACCCGACCATGATCTTACCTACTCGCCACGTTGCCATCTCAGTGGTTCCAACCCCTCGCAGTTGCACATGTGTTCGCAGACGTGCTCGTTGAGAGGTGTCCCCGTGTCGCAGTGGAGACGGTACTCATCCAGGAGCCAGTCAATAACCGGATACAGACTTGACTTGTACCCGTCACTTCCATCGGGCTCCTGGTCGCGATACCACTTCAGCCATCGCTCGAAGTCATCTCCACGTTTCGGCCTGAACCAGCCCTCATGCACATTCTTGCTGAGGTAGCTTGGCCCCTCGTGGCGTAACGCCCGCTTGAACTTCTTCCAGTCCATGGTAGCCCCCTTTCAGGGTCAGCTCAAGTCGATCAGAACCGAAGTTCCGCTATCCTGCTCGTCGAGGTTCACATCGTACTCGTCCAGTTCGAATCGCTGGTTCAGCCCGCTGTCGTACCGAACCTTGACCTGAACCCGAACCGAACCTCCTGCTGTGGCCTCCAGATCCTGGAGCAGCTCGATCAGCTCACTCGTTGTCACCTGAACCTACTTCCCGCTCGACCCGAACGAACCTGAACCACGCTTGAGTTCACCCTGAACCAGGGGTTCACCCCACACCGGTTCACGGTTCATGCCCACGTTCACCATGGGGATGAACTGCGCCACGCGAGCACCCGCCTCCACTGTCACCTGGTGGCTCTTGACGTTGTACACCGACACCAACAGCTCGCCCTGGTAGTCCTGGTCGATCACACCCGGGTACACGAGCAGTCCGTGCTTGTACATGCTGCTCGACCGGCCCAGGATCAGGCCCCACTCACCGATCTTGTTGGTGATGCCCACCCCCGTGTGAGCCAGGCAGGTCTCGCCCGCCTCGAACACGTGAATGTCGTCCAGAAACAGATCAAAGCCTGTGTCCGTGGGGTGTGCCTTCATCGGCAGTTGCGCCCCGGAGGACAGCCGGAAAAACGTGAGGCTCTTGGGGTCTGGTCCTGGTGGTGCCGAGTGGTCAAAACGGGAGTCCATGCGGGTCTCTCTCAGTCGATTTCATCAAAAAAGGCGGGGCGACAGCTCGTCACCCCGCCGTTGCTCTGAACACTAGCTCCCCCGCCCAGGGCTGTCAACTCAAGTGCGGGTGCGGCCTGGCCGGGCTTGGCCGTGGCTTCGAACGATCGTGTTCGGGCAGCTTCTCTTCGTTGCCCATCACTTCCACGTCCCCAGCACTGCCCCCAGGAAGATCCCCAGCCCGAGCAGCAGCCCGATGGCCACTGGCCCCATCTTGGGCTGCCCGTTGTTCGCATGCTTGGCCATCAGAAACGCACCCCGTTCATAACCAGGATGAGTCCCACCACGGCCCCGACCACTAGGCCCGCCAGCGCATGCCTCGCGTAGCTGTTGGCTTTGTCGACCTTGCTCACTTCTCCACTGCCTCCTTCTCAGCGCGGCCCCAGGCCAGGAAGTTCTTCAGGTACAGAGCTGCGTAGCTCAACGACCCGATGATGAAGAACCACTGCTTGGTCTGGACGGCGTAGGCTATCCAGGCAGCCTGGGTGCACAAACCGAATGCCCACCCCCAGCGGTTCTTGCGTCCTGACAGGTACATGCCGAACAACCCTAACGGGGTCAGGCAGGCACTCCACCACAAACTCATGCTACTCCTCCTTGTTGTATGGCCAGCCACCGTCCTGCTGGGCCTTTCGACCCATCATTGCATAGCAGGCGATGTCCTGCCAGGTGTCGTCGCCGACCTCTTCGCCCTTCTTCAGGGCGTTCTCCAGCCGTGACAGCTTGACGTTCAGGTCGTGCCAGATGGCGATCTCCTGCGCCCGCGCGCGTGTGACCGACTGGCTCATCAGCCTCGCCAGTGCGAAGCCCCCAGTGGCCAGCGAGTCGTCTCCGTACTCACCGTGCTTCCGGATAACCAGGTTGGCGTCCTCGTTGGCCTGGCGCATCCACCACTCACGGATGTGGGCGTAGAGATCGCTCTCGAAGCTGGGCTTGCCGATCTCGTCAGGAATGACCAGGCCAGCCTTCTGCTGGGCCAGCCGAGCCTCGAAGTCGCTCATGCTCTCCCCTGGCTCTATCTCGTGGACGTAGGTGTTCGGCACGGTCTGCATGCCCTCAGGGCAGTGGATCTGCGTGGCCTCGGCCAGCTTCTCCTTGTCCCAGAGTCGGTCCTGAATGTGGTCCAGAGCCTCGCGGTCGCGAGGGGTTTTCTTGCTCATGGTTCTCCTTGTGGGGCAGAGCAGAGGCGAGCGACCTGGCCACCACAGTTTTGGGGTGTCTCACAATCGCTCGCCTCCAGTTGATCGGTAGTGCGAGGTAGAACGTCAAGACTGCGGCTTCTCCAGCATGTCCAGAACCTGCTCGTCGGTCAGTGGAGCTCGCTTGTCATGCTCGGTGCGGGAGTCACGGGCGTTCTTGCCCGCCTTGGCCTTCTTGGCTTCCCAGTCGACCCCGGGCTTGTCGTCCGAATCTGAACTGCGTCCCCAACGCATGTGAAACTCCCTCAGTCGATGAAATGGATCTCGGTGTTGCCGCCGTGGCCGTGAATGGCCGTGAGGGTATCGATCGAGTCGTAGACGGCTGTCGAGGCATGCGCAGACCGCCATCGCAGCGCGGCAGTACCATCGCTGAAAACGACTCCCTCGGCCACTGTGCCGGTTCCGCTGACACCACTCACATCCTGGTGACGCACCAGCAGAAACCGACGCGGGTCGTCGGGACCATCCTTCAGTTCCCGGAAGATCTGAAGCTTGGCCACGTCCTTGGGGCTCATGTGTGACTCGAAGTTGCTCATCGTGCTCACCTTTCAAGTGATTCTAGTCCTCCAGCTCCTCTACGAGCCGCAGGGTGTATCGACCGTTCGACTGTACCACAGTCCAGGCCCCGCTCAGATGGCCGTCTTCGGGCATGCTCTTCAGCAGGGCCTCGTACAGCTCCTTGGGAACCATTGGGTAGGTCGCATTGGTCTCCTCGTCAGCCCACAGGAAAAAGTCTCCCTTGGCTGTCTTGAGGTAGCCTACCAGCTTCATGTCAGCCTCGAACTCGCCGGGCGGTTCCCAGACAAGATTCGGGTGGCCCTCAACTGGTGGGACCATCCACAGGCCACCGTCGCGCTTCATCGGGATGTTCCCGGCTACAGTCATGCGTCTCCCTTTCGGTGGAGCCTCAGAATCCAAGGCCCTTCATGTCGTTTACCCTGACAAACCACCTGCCGACGCACTCGGAGTCCTTGCAGTGTCCTCCGTGCCCGTAGCTCACCCACGCGTTCAGCGGCATGCGAGGTGGCCGGTAGTCAAGGTTCTTGTACAAACTCTTGTGCACGCTGGCCTGAAACCCCACGAACGGGATGCCCTTTCGGCGGCACAAATGCCTCATCACCCCAATCAGCTCTGGGGTGTGAAACTTCGATCCTGTCTGCTGGGTGGCCTTGCTGTGGTACAGCATGAACACCTCGTAGGCGATCATGACCACAGTACCAGAGCTGAGCTTGGGGATCAACCAGTCAACGAAGGTGACCTGGTCGAACTCCTTGGCCCACAGCGGTTCCCGCCCGTGCCAGTACGTCACGCCCACATGGATGTCCCCAGGATCGACGGAGATCCAGTCGCCCTCAGGGATCGGGGGGACTGTCTCCTTCGGCTGCCTGTAGGTGGCCATGAAACGGCTCCGAGCTGGTAGAACGAGATCTTGACGGAACCCACCCTACCAGCTCGTTGCTTTATGCGCAACCTGTCAGATTTTTGGCCAGATCTCGATCAGCAGCCACGCGGCGAACACGACGTTCCAGATCAGGGAGTACGTGAAATACTTTGCCTGGTACGTCACTGTCCTCTCCTTGTCGATCAGGTTGGCCCGGATGAGCATGCCGAGGAGACTGCACGACAGCAGCAGTGCGATGAAGACTTGGTTTGCCGTGTGCATTACGGGTTCTCCTCCTGGATGTTCGCCAGCCAGCTCTCAAGCTCGGCCTGGCAGATTGCCTCTTCCTGCCCCATCGGCAGAAGCTCTTCGGTCTTCTTGAGGAAGGCCTTGATCTCACTGGTTCGGACGGCCAGCAAAGCGTCGCCCTCCTCGGGGTTGTTCAGGCTGATCGCGGTGTGCGTCTTGCTGACGCCTGTGGGCCAGAACTGGACATCCATGCCCCCACTCATCTCGGTCATGCCCTTGAACATGATTTCCCGGGCCACGGACCACTCGATGAGTTCGCCTGCGGGATCGTGAAAGCTCATCTTGACCGCGTAGGGGTCGGCGGTGTCGAAGCTGAACTCTGTGTCCATCTTGACAGTCGTGCCGAACTGCTCGATCTCGACCTCGGTGTAGTGGAGCAGTTGAGTCACTTCCACACCTTCTTCATGAGCTTGGGCTCGCGGTCCTCAGGGTAGCCCCCGCCGACCTCCGCTGACAGATCGAGGAGCTTGCCCAGCTGCTTGTCGACAGGCTGGTGGATCTGCGGCGCGACGATCTCTTCGAACGCCTCGTCAATCTTGTCTTGTGTCATGGACACGTCCTTTCGGGAACTGTCGGTTATTGGTGAGAATGCGTGGCTATGTAGCCGACGAGGATCAACCCCGCCAGGATCAGTAACAGCCACGCCTTCTCTGCCTTGCTCTGCTTGTTCTTCATAGAACCACCCTAGCGGGTCGGCTCCGTTACCGCAACCGTGTTTAGTGGTGCGTGGCCGCAGCGTAGACCATCCACGCGATCCCGAACAGGACCACGGTGATGACCGCATAGTACAGGGTCCACAGAAGCTTCATCACAGCGAGTGCCCCGTGGCCTTCAGGATCAGGATCGCCACAGCGGCAATCAGGGCTCCGATGAAGAACGATCGCACCGGGTGGTCGTTCTTGTCCTTAGCCATGGAGCACGCTCGGGTGGGACCGGGCGACAGCCGCCATGTACAGAACGACTGCGAAGAACGAGACCAGGGTCAGACACCCCAACCACGCCAAGCCTTGCATGATCTTGTCGAACATCCGCTCTCCTTTCGGGTGGCGGGGGCCCTGACGAGACCCCCGCCCTTAACGGCCTAGCTTTCACCAGGTTAGCCTACTTGTACGCTGACCACAACTCCGGTTCGATGCCGAAGCTCATGGTCCGGTTCCCACGCACCTCCAGGCGGAAGTAGCGTTCGAACACCTCGTTGCCGATCTCGCTCACGCGCGCTGCGTCCCGGCGACCCTTCTCGTTTTTCGGGTGGCGGGTGATCAGCGAGTCGTGGATCTGGAGCAGCAGCACCCCCGGCAGCTCCCGTTCGACAGCCAGCATCCACTCGATGCAGGCTCGGGCCAGGTTGCCCTGAATGATCTGGTTGAAGGCGCTGTTAGTCTTCTCGTTGAGAGAGTACCACCTGCGCCAGCCGTCCAGCATCACCAGGAAGCCAGGGCCGCCCATCTCACGGCTGACCTTCCGCACTGCTGCGTCGGTCATCCGCTTGAACTCAGGGTAGCTGCGGAAGAAGTTGTCCTTGATCCCGGCAGCCTTCTTCATGGACACGGGCTCACCCATGCCCTTCTCCAGCTGGTCCTTCAGCGCGCCCGCGCCACCTCCATACAGAATACAGAAGGTGCCGCCCTTGCCAACCTGACGATACCGCTTGAAGTTCGGGTTGTCCTGGGTGATGCCGAACAGCGCCATCGCGTTCATCGCGTGAACGTCCAGCCCCTGGTCGAGAGCATCCCACAGCCGATAGATTCCCGCAAGTACCACGGCTACACGGAACTCGCCTGTGGCCAGGTCGTGTTCGTATAGCTCGTAGTCGTCCTCGTTGCCGATGAACCCTCGAACTGGCAGGGCCCCGACCGGAATCAGGTCCTTCTTGGGGATCTGGAGCGCCCCCCACCTGGTGCAGCTCAACCGACCGCTCTTGACCCCTCCGTCCTTGCCTGCGCCCGGCCGGTCGGCCTGCTGCACAGTCTGACGGTAGTCGGTCCGGATGAAGCCGTCAGGCCCCACCTTGGCAGACCAGTTGGTGAACCAGTCGTTCCCGGCCTTCTGGCGCTTCTTGAACTCCTTGTACTCCAGAGCCAGCGGAGCGCCCTCAGCTGCCAGGTGTTGAATGGCCAGCTCGTCAAGCTGCGGCAGCCCGGTGTCAGTCCTGGTCAGAGGCTCGTAGCCCAGACCGTTCTTGCCTCCGCACTCCTCGCACTCGGACGGACAGATCCCGTGGGAGCCCATCGTCTTGAGCGAGTCCTGCCATTCGGCCTGGTTCTTCAGCAGCGTCAGCCTCAGCTGGGCCTTGTCGACCTTGCGGCCCTCGACCTCGACCTTCTTGATCTTGGTCTGGGCTACTTTGCCGTTGCGCCCTGGCAGGCAGTTCGCCCTGGCGTCGTTGTAGCCCTGCTTGGCCATCTCGACAGCCGCCTGAGCCTCGTAGACTCGCAGCCAGGCGTGCTTGGCCGCGTCACCGGACTTGGAACAGACCGGCCCGAAGTAGAACCGGGCAGCCTGCTCACGCTTGGTCGGGTCGAACGGGAACAGCGGAGCAGCGTCCTTGTTCAGCTCTCGCATGCGCTTGCCCTCAGCGGCTGACCCCACCGCATCGTACGGGACGCCTCGACGCTCCATGCGGTACAGGGTGGTCCGAAGCTGGTTCTCCTTCTCCTCCAGCCGCTCGAAGTCCGGCAGAACCTCACCGAATTCGACTCGCCGGTCCTCGTATTCCTTGATCTTGAGGGTGCGGTTGGTGTCAGCTGCGGCGTAATCCCCCATCGCGCCCCACCACATGAGCAGGTCGTAGCGCTTGGTCATCATCTTGCCCATGACCGCCAGCTCAGCCTTCAGCCGGACCTCGTCCTCGTCGGACTCCTCACCGAACAGTCGCACGCTGGTCGGCTTCAGGCTCGAAACCTCAAGCGGGTCAACCAGCTGCTTCTGCGTCAGCATCGTGTCGAAGCAACGACGCCTGCGCTTGGCCTTGATCAGTGGTTCGTCGGAGGGTTCCATCAGCTCGATGCGCTGGCTGACGCCCGGAACCCAGGCCCCCGGCTCGGAGTCCACGTCCCAGGCTGCGAAGCCCTCAGGCACCCCGTAGCCGCCCGCGTCAGCTCGCAGACCGACCCGGAACTGGTGCATGTCGTGCTTGGAGTTCTGCATGATCAG
>Ga0209166_10003898_pt1 | contig 10598 bp, 5 predicted proteins | sample Coa_R1_3_FD_187151 | JGI IMG/M metagenome (GOLD analysis project Ga0209166, IMG submission 187151) | Surface soil microbial communities from Centralia Pennsylvania, which are recovering from an underground coalmine fire - Coalmine... | ecosystem: Environmental > Terrestrial > Soil > Unclassified... | reverse complement strand
TGGCAGCACGCGGCCCTGCTCATCCAGCATGGGCACGTCCCCCAAATAAAAATGCGTGTAGATATCGCCGGGGCGCAGTTTATCCAAGACCAGCTCTTGGAAAGGCCGCTCCGGACGGAACTTGCCGAAGTCCACCATCACCGGAACTTCCGCCAGTTTGCCGGCTTCGACCGCCCGCTCCACCGCCACCCATTCCGGCCCTTCATAGTGCGCCGTCTTGATGCCCACAATCGTGTCACGGTAGCGCTTTACCATTTCCGCCGCGGCCTTCGGATCCATATTCGCGACGTTCTGCTGGCCCGGATCGTCGATCATGCCCTGGCCCACGATATTCAAGAGCGCCAGCACGCGCGTTTCAGAGCGATCGATCACGTTACGCTTCAACTCCTGGAAAGTGCGCCAGCCCGAAGTTCCTGCGTCCACCACCGTCGTTACGCCGCTACGGAAGGTGTGACTGTCCGGGTAGACCGAGAGCGGTCCCTGCTGCGGCTGGCGGCAGCAAGCGAACACGTGCGTGTGAATGTCCACCAGGCCGGGCGTGACATAGAAGCCAGCCACGTTAACCGTTTTGTATGCCTTCGACGCCGGAATTTCCGCCGCCACCGCCGCGATCTTACCGTGCGCGATCGCCACGTCCCGCACTGCGTCCACGTGATTTTTCGGATCGATGACGTGACCGCCCTTCAGCAGCAGATCATAAGTGACCTGCCCGGAAGACATCGCGGGCATAAGCAACAGAACTAATGCCAGAGTTTTCATCGTGCATCCTTATTGAGTGATTACGGCTCGATGCCGAAAAGCGGCCGGCGGATCTGGTGGTAAGTGAAGCGCTTCGGGTTCACTGCGGTCAGTCCGGGCGTGTCCACTTGGATCAGGCTGGCCGATACCGGTGCGTAGGCCGCCAGCGGCGCGATGACGCCCTTGGCCGTCAGGATTCGCTGCCGCTGCGGCTGGATGCCGCAACTGAGCAGCTGCTGAATGCTGAACGGCATCTCGCGTTTCGTCGTGAGCATCAGCAGGTTCAGCGCTTCGGGCGTGGAGCCCTCCGCCTCAATGACGGCGGTCAAGCCCTGATCGTGATCCTGCGCGCCGCCATGCCTCACTTCGGGCTCGAAATAGCGCCCGTCGTGCAGCGACCTCACGCGTCCCCGGATCTTCACCGGATCGCCGTGAAACCGGTCCGTCTTGCCGCCCACCATCGCCTCGAACGGCTGCCCGATGCCGCTGCGAACGGCCATTTTGACCGCCTCGGGATCCGCCAGTACCACCACCCATCCGCTGGCCTTCTGCTTCACGAGTTCGTTCAGGATGAACGTGCCGTCCGCCGCAGACCCGCCGCCGACGTTGTCGCCCATATCGATCAGCGTCACCGGAAATTTCGTCGCCGCCATCGCTCGCCGCACCGCCGCCGCCGCGTCGGGAACGTCGAGCTTCAGCCGGTCGCGCGTGGCCCACATCATGTCCGCGAGCCGCTGGGCTTCACGCCGCGCCAGATCCGGATCGTGGTCCGTCACCACGATCACACTCGGCCCCATCGCCGGCACATCGGCAAACTGGTACCCGCCCGAGACGCTGGCCGCCAGAATTTTCGGGTTTTGCTCCAGCCGCCGGCTTTCGTCCACAATCGGTTTCAGTGGCTCGCTTCCTGTGTTCTGGTACACGATGTTGTAAATCATCGGCGGCTTCACTATGGCCTGCACCGGTTGGATCTGGTGGCGCACGATTCCCGACATTATGCGCGCCGCTTGCACGCCGCGTTCCCGTGTGTCAAGGTGCGGGTTCTCCTTATAGGTCAGCAGAGCCGTCGATAGCCGCACGATGTCTTCCGAGACGTTGGCGTGGAAATCATGGGTCACGACGATCGGAAACTGTGCGCCCATGGCTTCGCGCAGCCGGCGCACAATCTCAGCATCAGCGTGCGGATGATTTTCCGACACCATAGCGCCGTGCAGCGCCAGCAGCAAGCCATCCAGATGCGGCACTGCCCGGACCTGCGCGATCAGGTCGTTGGCCAGGAAATTGAACGCTTCATCGGTGACCATCCCTTTCGGTGTTGCCGACGCCATCAGCACCGGGACCAGCTCCAGCCCGTATTCGCGCCCGCCTTCGATATAGCCGCTGACTTCGTCGTTGCTCCGCGCCCACTCCGCCAGCGCTTCCGCTCGCGGTGTGGTCCTGCGCCGCGTGAAATCCGAGAGCTCAGTCTTCGCCGGGTTGAACGTGTCGGACTCGTGCATGATGCCGCCGATAGCGATAACGGGTCGGCGCTCCTGGGGCGAAGCCATTAGGGTTGAGAGGAAAAACAGCAGGAGTATCATAGTCTGATCTCGCTGCGGGACAATCGGCGGGAGTATGCCATAATGCCTCAGATTATGTCAAATCATAGACGGAGGTTTTATTAGAAAAATGAACTCCGCGCCTTCAGCCGCAGTGGCCTCCGCACCCATCGTCTACCCTCCGTTCCGCATCCAGGCCCGGATGGTTGCCCTCATGTTCGCGCTGAGCGCGATGAACTACTTCGACCGCGTGGTCATGTCCATTGCCGGCCCCGGAATCATGAAGGACTTTCACATCTCCGAAACAGGAATGGGAACCATCTATTCCGCTTTTCTTCTAAGCTACACGCTCATGATGACGCCCGGTGGCGCGCTTGCCGACCGCTTCGGCGGTCGCCGCGTGCTGACCATTGCCGGTCTCGGCGCCGCACTCTTCACCGGCCTGACCGCGGTTTCCGGCCCGCAGGGGCTCGGCGCATATCTCGGCGTGATTCCCGCATTCATCGCCATTCGCCTGGCGTTCGGCGTCTGCGCTTCGCCGCTATATCCATCGACCGGAAGAATCGCCGCCGCCTGGATTCCGCCCAGCGGGCAGGCGCGCGTGCAAGCCGTCATCATGAGCGGCGCCGCTGTGGGATCGGCCGTCGCTCCGGTATTCTTCTCGCGGCTCATCGCCGCGTACGGCTGGCGCGGCGCTTTCTGGATCGCGGCGGCGCTCACCGCCGTGTTGATTGGGATCTGGTACGCCTGGGTACGCGACCGCCCCGCAGGCCATGCTCCTCCCGTTCGTCAGTCGGCTGCGAAGACCGCCGCATCATGGCGTGCTCTCATCGGTGACCGTCATCTCCTATTGCTCACCGGCTCGTATTTCGCGCTGAATTACTTCGAGTACATTTTCTACTACTGGATTTATTACTACTTTGGCGAGATCCGGCACATGCCGCAGGAGCAGAGCGCCTATGCGACCACCATCATCTTCATCACCATGGCGGTGATGACGCCGCTCGGCGGGTGGGCTTCCGATTGGATGCGGTCCCGATTCGGGCCGAGCCGCGGCGCGCGCATCGTGCCCATCGGCGCTATGGCAGCCAGTGCCGCCCTGCTCTACATCGGAGCCAGCGGCTTGAGCGTTTTTCTGACGGTTGCGCTACTCTCGCTGGCGGTCGGCTGCTCCATGGCTCCCGAAGGCACCTTCTGGTCTACCGCAATCCATATGGGCGGCAAGCAGGTTGGCGCCGCCTGCGGCTTCATGAATTTCGGCGGCAACGTGGGCGGCATGCTCGCGCCTATTCTCACCCCAATGATCGCGCAACGCTTCGGTTGGACCGGCGGACTATCGTTCGCCAGCCTGATCGTCCTGCTGGGTATGCTGGCGTGGCTGGTACTTGAGCCGACCCACCAGGTCCGCGACGCAGCGTGACGCGGCTTGGACGCGACAAACGGCAATAAGAATCAGCCTGCGCAGCAAGTACGTTTTCTAGCCCGTGGACAAGACGTGTGCCCAGGCAACTTGACAACCCCACGGCCGTCGGAAACAATATCGGTATCATTACCAAGACTGATGTTTCAATAGAGATAAGTCGCGCTGCAGGGGATAGTCCTCCTTCCCCAGCTGCGTTTCACGCCGATGAGCGTGAACAGAGCGTCCGCGCCAAAACCGCTGGCTCGCTGGCGCGTTTCGAACGTTCGCGCCGGTCGCTGGCTGGCGGCGTCGCCAGCAGTATCCGTCGCGCCGCACGGCCCTACCCGCTGTTCTTTGAATCCGGCCACGGCTCTCGCGTCACCGACGTCGATCGAAATGCTTATGTCGACTACGGTCTCGCCTGGGGGCCGCTGATCCTGGGCCACACACCGGCGGAAGTCGTGGAAGCCGTGGACCGCCAAATCCGGCGCGGTTTCACTTTCGGCGCGCAGCACGATCTCGAGTATGCGGTTGCCGAGCGCATGACTTCGCTGATCCCGTGCGCCGATTCGGTCTGCTTCGCCAATAGCGGCACCGAAATCGTACAAGTTGCGCTTCGCCTCGCGCGCGCCGCAACGGGCCGCCGCCTCGTTTTGAAATTCGAAGGACATTACCACGGCTGGAGCGACGGCATCCTCGCCAGCTACCACCCCACGTCGCAGCAGTTCGCCGCATCGGACGGGCCCATACCCGCCTCGGCGGGCCAGCTGCCGCCTCTTGAGGCACTGGTCGTACAGTGGAATGATTTCGATGCCGTCGAGCGCATCTTTGCACAACGCGGCGTGGAAATCGCCGCGGTCATATGCGAGCCGCTTCTATGCAACAGCGGTTGCGTTCCGCCGGAGCCCGGTTTTCTCGAACGCTTGCGGGCCATCACGCGCGATCGCGGCGCGCTATTGATCTTCGACGAAGTCATCACCGGCTTCCGCGTGCACTTGAAAGGCGCGCAGGGGCTGTATGGCATCGAGCCTGACCTTGCCACTTACGCCAAGGCCATCGGCGCCGGGACCGCCCTCAGCGCGTTGGCCGGAAAAGCGAAGTACATGGACATCATCGCTTCCGGTCAGGTTGTGCACGCCGGTAGTTTGAACGGCAACCCGGTCTCGCTGGCCGCCGCGCAAGCCGCGCTGGATGTCCTCGCGCGTGACAATGGAGCCGTTTATGCCGATCTCACGCGCCGCGGTGAGCGCCTGCGCTCCGGGCTGGAGAAACTTCTACGTTCCCACGGCCATGAAGTGGTGACCTCCGGCGTCGGCCCCGTCTTCCAGCTTTCGTTCATGCCGCGTCCAGCGCGAAATTACCGCGACACCATGGCCGCGGACACCGCGCGTTACAGCGACTTCGCCATCGGCATGCTGGACGAAGGCATTCTGCTCCTGCACGATGGACGCTGGTACATCTCGACCGCCCATACCGACGCGGACATCGACTTCACCTTATCGGCCGCGGGACGCGTGCTCGCGTGACGTAGCAGAGACCTTCCCGAGACGTGACCAAAGGGAGTGGTGCTGAGGCCCTTCTTTGCAACCGGCTGCTAAGGCACCGGCAGCCGCGGGTTCAAGCGCCGTGCACGCGCAAATTCCACTTGCGCTGCATCCGCCTGGCGGGCTTCGCGAAGGGCCAGGCCCAGGTTGTAGTGCGCCTCCGCGTACTCCGGCTTGAGCGCCACGCTTTGCCGCAGCGCCTCGACCGCATCCGTTGAGCGGCCGCTTGCAAGCAGCGCCAGGCCGAGATCATTGTGCGCTGCGGCCAGATCCGGCCGCAGCTTTACCGCAGCCCGAAATTGCTCAATCGCGGCATCGAGCTTTTTCTGCCCCTGTAGCGCCAGCCCCAGGTTGAGGCGCGCTTCAAGATAGTCCGGATTCAGGGCCAGCGCGTCCCGAAATTCCTTCACAGCGCGTTGGAGATCGTTTTCGCCGGCGGCTATAAGACCGCGGTTATAGTGGGCCTCCGGCAGTTCGGGCGAGAGTTCCACCGCCCGGTCGAGCGCTTGCCTCGCACCCGCACGATCCTCTGCCCGCCACCGCAGCAGCCCCAAACTGTTCCACGCGGCTGCGTAATCCGGTGCCAATTTGATCGCCCGCTCGAGATTGGAACGCGCCTCGGCCTTGTTCCCTTTCTGCTCCGAGCAAAGCCCCAGCAGATAATAAGCCACCGGATCTTCCGGCCACAGTTTTAGCGCCGCCTGCGCATCCTGCATAGCACCCTCTGCCTCGCCTCGATTCAAGTGGCGCGCCGCGGAGTCCAGCAATACCTTCACCTGCGCGAGGTCCGTGCGAAAGCGGCTCAGCGTGCCAAGCTGGCGCATCTCGTCGGCCGCCGCTTGCGTCTGGCCGATTTCACGCAGCATGAGCGCGCGATTGTAGCGGGCCGCCTCGAAGTCCGGCCGGATCGTTACTGCTGCCTCGAACTCCTGCAGCGCGCCCTCGCGATCCCCCTTCTCGCGCAGCGCCAAACCGAGATTGTAGTGCGCGTCCGCATCGCTCGGCATTAGTCGCACGGCCTCGCGCAACTCCGTAACCGCCTCGCTGGTCCGATCCAGGCTCCGCAGCGCGATGCCCAGCCTTGTCCGCGCCACGCCCATCGCCGGCCTGATCTGCACTGCCTTCCGAAATTCGGAGACCGCCTCTTCCAGGCGGCCACTTTGTCCCAGCGCCAGACCCAGGTTGTAGTGCGCGTCGGGCACGGAAGAATCCAGCCGTAGCGACTGGTGAAACTCGGCGATGGCGCTCTCAATCTCGCCGCGCTGGAACAATGCCGAGGCCAGCGCGAGGTGGATCACGGCGGAATCCGGACGCAGGCGCGCCGCCGCGCGGAATGTGTCCACCGCCGCGCTCGCCTCTCCCAGCTGCGTCAGTGAAATCCCCAGATTAAAGTGCGCCTCGCCGTAATCCGGCCGGAGCGCCACTGCCGCCCGGAACTCCTTCACCGCCGCGACATGATTACCCGAGCGCGCGAGCGCGATCCCTTTCTGGTTATGATCGCGTGCCTCCGCGCGCACCTGCTCCGGAACTTGCTGCGCCGCGGCACACGCCGACAGCGCGACGATCGCCACCCACCTCAGAATCGGCATGCTTCGATGCCCATCGTACAAGAGGCGGGCACGCGCTGCTGAAAGGGCGCGGCCGCAGGATCGCGAGCCGTCCTTAGAACTGCAGCTTGAGCGCCAATTGTCCGATCCGCGGATCGCGCGCCGAACCCACCAGACCGAAGCTGCTGGAATTGATGTCCCCGCCCGGGTTCAGGAATTGCGCATGGTTGAAGACATTGAAAAATTCGGCGCGAAATTCCATCCCGATGCTCTCCGTGATCCTCGTAGTCTTGTGCAGCGCCAGATCCGTGTTGTTCAAGCCCGGCCCGACAAAGAAGCGCCGGTTCGCCGTCCCCAGGATTCCCAACTGAGGCGCGGAAAAGTTACTGGTCGAGAAATACAGGTGATTACTCGACGCGCGCGGATCGTAGAAATGGATCGGCTGTCCGTTGAAGTTTGGAAAGTCGGCTCCACTGCAACCACACAGCGATGGGTCGGCGCTGTCACCTAATAAGATGGGTAGACCGCTGGCAAAACGGGTGATGCCGCTGAACTGCCAGCCATCGGTCAAGCGATGCTTGCCGATCCATTTCGAAAACGGGAGGTCGTAAGAGTAACTCACCACGAAGTTCTGTGGTATGTCGAAGGCGGATAACGAGCGGCCCAGGGCATGATTGTAAGGATTGATATCCACGTCGCCAAAACCAGAGCTGTTATCGATCGACTTCGACCAAGTGTATGCCGCTAACAAATGGAGTGCGCCGATGGTCCGGTTGGCGCTGATCTGCAGCGAATTGTAATTGGAATTGGCCCACGTCTGCATCCACTGGACTTCGGCAAAATCGAGAATGCCCTGATTCAGATAGCGGCCCGAAGTCACACCGTATGGCCGTGTTCCATAAACAGTCTGACCGTTGGCCAGGTGGTAGATCGTGTTTTCGCCAAACGGACCACAGCCGGGAGTCTGCAGACAAAGCTGAGGATTGCCCGGGTCGGCCTCTACTTGACTCAACAGATGTCGGCCGATCGTCCCGACGTATCCGATCGTAAAGATGGCAACGTGCTCCACATCTCTCTGGATGGTGAAGTTGAAGTGCCCGGCATAAGGCAGCTTGTTGTCGATCACAAAACCCGGGACGCTCTGTACGGGCTGAAAAATCGACCAGTTGGTAGGTACACCCACCGGCGGCTTTACAAAGGGGAACCGCTGACCCGGATCCGGAGCATTTCGGCCCTTGAACGGTTCCTCGAGATAGATGAAAGTCGGACTCTGCCAGTACTGCGCGAACGGCGGATTCCCCAGTTCGAAATTGTTCTGGATCTGCTCAAACGCTGTGGTGTAGATTCCGCCCGCCGCGCGGATACTGGTTTTGCCAGGGCCGCCAAACAGCTTGCCGAGAACCCCTCCGCTGAATCCGGGAGAATACGCCATACCGAGGCGCGGGTTGAAGTTCTTGTACCGCGTCGGCGCCAGCGTCGATGGAATTCCGGGATCTCCCGGAAATACCCAGCCCTCGGGGCTGTTCGGGTACAGCTTGGATTGCAACCCTGGCACGAACGCCTGCAGCCGGTTATATTTGTCCGACCACGGCCGGCTGAACTCCCAGCGCAAGCCATAATTCAGCGTGAAGTTCGGCTTTACTTTGTAGCTGTCTTGAACGTAAAGGCCCGTATACGTCGAACGTGCGTCCAGATCGCCGGGACTCGCCTGAATAAAGAGATCGGGCGCGCCCAGTAGGTAGTCGGCGAAATCGTTTCCGGTCTCGGTCCCGGAGAAACCGAATGTGCCGTTCATGCCATACCGCCAGCGCATGTTGATTTGAAACTTGCGAACGTCGCCGCCGAACTTAATTGTGTGGGCGCCAATGATCTTCGAAAAGTTATCGGCCAGCTGATAGGTGTTGTTGAACTGCCACGTGCTGCTGGGCACACCGAAGTTGACGCCGGTAGAGTTTAGCTGGATGGCGGGAACGCCTTCCAGGTTCTTTACCGTTGGAATCAGGCCTAGCCCGCCTTCTTGAAAACCGAAACTGGACACAGTGCCCAGACCTGAGCCGGAGGCGGCTCCCAGGCGCAGTGCGTTGCGCGTGTAATTCACGCGAAATTCATTAACCGCGGAGGGTCCAAAAGTTCGCGTGTTGCTGAAGTTCGCCTGCTGCGCGCGCGTCGGCGTGTCGGAAGGAAAACCGGGAATGTTTCCGCCGGCAAATGGATTGAACACACTGGCATCGTCAAAGTGATAATAGAAAGCCCAGTCGCCTGTTCTTACGGTGTGAAGATCGACTTTCTCCGCCCACTTGTCGTCGCGTAATGTGCCGGGATATGCTGTCGTCGAATAGTACGGCTGCCCGCTGCGAAAACCCGTCGGATTGGGGATAAACTTCATCGTCCCAAGGGCAGCAGGCGACATGGCTTTTTGCGGAATCACCTGATTGGGGAAAACGCACATACCATCGATGGCATTCTGCACTGTCGTGCATCCCGGGACCCAATAGGGCTCGCCATTGTTCACCGTGTATCCAAGGCGTTGTGTCAGCACCTCGTTCATGCTGCCGCTGTTGGGAGTATTGTCGCCGCGCACCACGCCGGTCAGCGCCGGGAATCCCGTCGCACCCACATCCGAAAAATCTCCGCCCCTCTCGGACACGGAAGGCACCGCGGTAATGCCGCTACTCGTGCTGCGCGTCTGACGCGTGCCCTGGTAATCCGTGTAGAAGAACAGCCGGTTTTTCTTGATCGGCCCGCCCACGCCGCCGCCGAACTGGTTCTGCTTGAAGGCTCCTTTGGCGCTGTTGGGAATCTCCTGGCCGGTCGACGGGTTCACCTGGTTCTGGTCGAAGAAATTGCGCGCATCCAGAACATCGTTACGCAGAAATTCATAGGCCGTGCCGTGGATGGAATTGGTCCCGCCCTTAGTCACCACGTTGACGATCGCGCCCGTGAAACGGCCGTACTCGGCGTCGAAAGAGTTGGTAAGCAGCCGGAATTCCTGAATCGAGTCCAGTGTGGGCACGATGGACGCCCCGTTGTTCGTCCCTTCCTCGACGTCGCCCCCGTTTACCAGAAAGGCATTGCCCGATTCACGCATGCCGTTGACCGAGACGATGCCCGAAAACAGATTTCCGGAAGCATTGTGGTTTGAGAAAGACGCGCCGGATGTCACCGGCACCACGCCTGCCTGCAGCCCGAGCAGATCGAGATAGCTGCGGCCATTGAGCGGCAGGGTCGTCATTTTGTGGTCGTCAATCACGTCGCCTAATTGCGTGCTGTTCGTCTCCACCTGCATGATGGCCGCTGACACTTCCACGCTCTGCGCGGCGGCGCCTACCTGCAATTGAAAGTCCGCGCGGAAGGACTGGTTCACCTGCAGCACGATGCCGGTCTGCACGCCTTTCTGGAATCCGGCAGCCTCCACTTCGACCACGTAGTCCTGGCCCACCGGAATCTGCAGAAACTGATAGTTGCCGCTTTGGTCGGTGGCGGCCGTGCGCGTGAATCCTGTGTTCTGATTCCGCAGCGCCACATGGGCCGCGACGATCACGGCTCCCGTCGGATCGGCAACCGTTCCCAAGATCGCGCCAGTCACGTCGGCAAGAACGTGCGAAGCGCCGGCGAGCAATGCCAATATTGCGATTACACTTGGCCCCACGGCTGAGCGGATACTGTTCATGATGACCCTCCAGGTGGTTATTCATGGAAATATTCCATAGGCCGGGGTTGATGTCAAGGAGAAAATTACTGTTCCAATAGATGAACCGTACGTCACTCGGCTTGCTGGGCAGCCGGCGGCGCCGCGCCGCTCTCTTCGGATCTGGTTCTTCCGCTCTCC
>Ga0209166_10003897_pt1 | contig 10602 bp, 9 predicted proteins | sample Coa_R1_3_FD_187151 | JGI IMG/M metagenome (GOLD analysis project Ga0209166, IMG submission 187151) | Surface soil microbial communities from Centralia Pennsylvania, which are recovering from an underground coalmine fire - Coalmine... | ecosystem: Environmental > Terrestrial > Soil > Unclassified... | reverse complement strand
ATTCGGCGGCCTTGGTGGCGTACTTGGCGACGTAGGCAGCGACCCTGGTGTCGGTGAGTTCCCCGGTGGAGGTGATCGGGCGGGTGTCGAGTTCGCGGCCCCAGGCCAAAGTCCGGGCCGGGACGCTCGGTGCGGCGGCGGTCTGGAAGTTGACGCTGCGGGCGGCCTGGTCGATGGCAACGGTCAGAAGGGCGAGAGTCGCCCAGACTGGCGGGGCCGTGGTCGGCCCGGCCCGGCCGTCGAGGCGGATGATGGCGTGGAAGTGGACGACGCCGCGCCGCTGGTATTCGGCGACCTTGGCGTAGGAGACCCGGACCTGGGCGGCGAGCGCCTTGTTGGTCAGCCCGGCCTGACGGGCGAGAGCGCGGCGCAGGCTGATGGTAAAGCGGCGCCACAGTTCGGGAGCCAGCGCGTTGAATAGCACCGCGCCGCTGTAGTCGTAGCAGTCCGGGCACAGCGGCTCACCGAGTCGCGTGTCGTTGCGGGTGTGTTTGACACCGCAGGACATGCGGCGGCCATGGGGACAGGTCCGGCTGTGTCGGCGCGGTCTGCACCGCAGGAGTCGGCCGTCTTTCTCGCGGTGGAGGTGGACCGGGCCGAAGGACGGCGCGGTGAGCGTTGTGAACACGCTTGGATGCTCGGCGACGGTAGCGGGGATGCCCTTGCCGCCGCTCAGCCCAGCGCTGATGACCTGGTAGGTGTCCGCGCGGTAGACCTCGGCGCACGGTGCGCACTGGGACGCCCGGCGAGTCTTGCACGCGATCGGCAGGACCCCGCCGGGCTCGTGGACAGTGGTATAGCGGTGGAGCAGTTCGCCGGTGGCGCCGTCGATGTGATCGACGCGGTCGCGCAGCAGAACCGGTTGCAGGCACCCGCCCGGGTATTGGGGGGCGCCTGCGGTGGGATTGATGGGCAAAGGATGGTCCTCCTCTCGTCGAGCCCTTGCGGGCGGTGGGAGACGAGCGGAGGCAAGCCCCAGCCGGGCGCAGCGGTATCGGGTTCGTTGATCAGCGGTGCTATGCCCATCTGGCCTGGCCAGGGTTGCCTGCCGCTCAAGCGGTGCATTTTGGCGTGTGGCGCTGGCACTGTGACCGGCACCCGGTGACTCACCAGCCCGGCACTTCACGGTCATCCCTCACTACGGGAGGGCGTGTTCGCTATGGGTCCTAACCCATGTCTGGAAGTACCCGTATTAAAGCTCGCTGACACGTACTAAAAGTATCGGTTTGATAACTCGGCTGCGGACACACGTGCTGCCAGGTCGCGTAGCTCGCCTGATGGCGGGTCTTGCATGGTGAGCAGGTCGGAGACGATCTGGCGCACCAGGTCATGAGTCCAGACTTGCTCGGGGGTGATGTCCTCGGCCTGCAGCAACGCCGCGACCGCTTCTTGGACTTGGCGGCGCTGGGCGTGAGCGCGGGCGACGTCGATGAGCATCCTGGCGCGCCGTTCGGGGGACAGGCCGGTGGTGTCCACCGCGGCGGCGGTTCGCAGGGCACGGCCCGCGTCGCCCAGCTCGACGGCAACCGCGATCTCATGCAAGGCCACGTTGGCGGGGCCGAACTCGGTGTTGTAATCGTTGCGCCCCTCACCCAGCCGAGCGGCGATCTGCCTCGCCTGTTCCAGATGACGGTAAGCAGCGTCGGGATCGTTGACACGGGAAGCGGCCACGGCGCGCTGCAATGTCAGTGCTCCCCACAGCGACATGGCCTGTTGGTTACCGTGATCGGCCACCGGATGCAGCGCGTCGGCGGCGGTACGGGCGGTTTCCTCGGCCTGGTCGTAATGCCGAGCGGCCAGGAACACGAACACGAGCCGGAGGGCTCCGGCGGCCACGAGCATCGGGTTGCCAGCCCGTTCGGCGGCGCCCATGGCACGGTCGGCAGCGATCCAGGCCGCCTCGGGTTCGCCGAGTTTGGCCAGCCCGGCGGAACACGCCTGGTAGATCGCAGCCATTAGCTCGAACACTTCCGTACGCCGGGATCCCGTCAGCGTCCTGGCGGCGGTTTCGAGGTCGGGCACCAGGCCGCGCAGCAAGTCGGTCAGGTCGGTGTAGCGACCGGCATGGGTCAACTCCCAGGCCTTGCGGCTCTGGCTGCGGAGCGTGCTCATTGCGGGCGGTCGGCGGCCGTCAAGCATGGCACGCAGCGCATGGGTACCCGATAGCACCAGACGCAGGCCACGGGCGTCCGGTGGTTCCTCGGTCACCGCAGCGACAACCGGCGCCTCGGCAGCCAACTCCGCAAGGGGGACATCGAGCGCGGCAGCGACGGTTTCCAGCACCGACATACGGTCCACCTTGCGCACGCCACGCTCGACCTGAGATACCCAGGCCACCGACCGGCCTATCATTCTCGCCAGTTCCGGTTGCGACAGGCCACGGCGGCGCCGCTCAGCAGCGATCTTCCGCCCAAGAGCTTCCTGGTAGTTTGGAGTGCTCAACCGCCTGTACCCTTGCCGGTTTGCAGGGTCAGCCAGTCGACCTCGGTGCTGGCAAGGTATTGATCCCGCTCGGCGAGGTAGCGGCGGGTATGTGGGGCGGCCTCATGCGCTTCGAATGCGGCCTTGTCCCGGTATAGCTCGTAGAAGATCCGTTGCAGCGGCTGGCCTTCCACCAGGTGTGACGCATAGACAAGAGTTCCGGCCTCGTTAGCCTTGATCGCTTCGATAGTTTCGGCGACCAACCGGTCGTAAGCCTTGGCACTGGCCTGATCCTTGCACGTGAAGCGCACGCATAGACCGAACATCGTTCTCCCTCAAAGTCGCGTGACGCCATGTTCGCACTCGATGTGCTGCGCCAGTACACGAAGTTCCACGTACTTATTGTACGTGGCAGAGATTCTAAGTACGCTCAACGTCGGCAGGCTTCCACGACCAGGCGCAAGTGGCGAGGACCATGCAGACCCCAGCCTCCAGAACGCTCGCAGCACGCACCAGTGCTGTCACCTACCCAGGCAGCATCGAGTACATCAGCGCCGTTCGCGCCGACCTACGCCCATTACTGCGTGACTGCCCTATCGCAGACGATGTGATCCTTTGTGCCTCCGAACTCGCCGCCAATGCCGCCATCCACAGCGGATCGCGCCTGCCAGGCGGCACCTTCACCGTCCTGGCCACGATCAGCCCCGGCGATCATGCCCAGATCGAGGTCGAAGACGGCGGCGGTCCCCGGGTGCCGGAGGTGGGCGACTCGACCGGACATCACGGGCTCGACATCGTGCGCGCCCTTGCTTCTGAGTGGGGCATCGATGGCGACCACACGGCTCGTACCATCTGGGCAAGGTTCGACTGGCCCACTCACGCATAGCCGTGACGGAACGTCCGGAGGGTCCGGGCTCTTGCCTGTGAAGACTTTCTTCACTGTCAATCAAGGGCGCGCTGACGCGCGCCAGGCGGCAGGCCGCAGGGGGCTTGACAAGGGAACCCTCGCGGCGGCCCACCTCGGGCTAGAGCGGGCAGGCCAGAGGCCGCCCGATCGCCGGATAGCTTACGGGCCGCCGCCCCTTGTCAAGCCCCCTGCTCCGTCCGCGCGGGAGTGCCGGACGCCGGTGGTTCAGGCGCGAGGTACGGCGGGACGCCGACCACTAGGACGACGGCCTCAGCGGTGAATGACGGGGGACGGCCCGCGCCGGGGGCGTCGGCAGAAGCCGCGCCCTGCCGGGCGGTGGCCCTACGGGCGCGGCGAGCCGACGCCTGGCGGCCGTCCCCGCTTCCGTAGGCCGGTGGTGGCCCGCCGTTACGCGCCGACCGGGCACCGGCCTCGCGCGGAAAGCAGTGGTTGACGGGGGCGCGGCCGTGCAGTCCGCGTGCAGCAGTGGACTGCCGTAGCCGGTCACCGGGGATCTCCGGCGCCTATCAGCAGGACGGACCAAACTCGGCTCGACCTTCCTCCAGGGACGATGAAGTCTGGACTCTCACGCGTCACCAGGCCGGACGGTAGAGACGCCACACGAGAGTAGGCAGTTGAACATCCTTCAACCCTTCATGTCATAAGTCTGATAACTTGGCACTATGGCGGACTCAGAAATACAAAATGATAACCCTGCCGCGAGGCTGCTCACAATTTTGCATAAGATACAGGAGTATCCAACTAATACCCCTATGGTTCAGGTATTGCCAAGCGTCCTGCATGTTGCGACGCAATCTGCGTTGGTCAGACGAATCGCCGATTTGCTCGATCTCCCTGACCTCATTCGCGAAGACGTGGACAAGCTTGATGAAATTGTGAGCAAGAGTCTGCTACTACAATGGACGCCAGCGATCGAAAAGGCTTTGAACTCGATAGTCTTCCAGCCGTTGAGCCTAGATCAATTCCGTGGGCTCTATACAGGTGCAGACTTGACATCCCTCGCTTTCTGTAGTGACCTTCTGCATCGGCATCTGCCCGAGCAATCCTTGCCAAGCGATGAATTGAACGGGTATGCGATCCGGGTTGGCGAACTCCTAGAAGAGATCGAACAAGATGAACAAATAGATAGGGAGCTTAAAGAGTTCCTTTTGAAGCATCTTCGCAGTATAAGGCGAGCCCTAGACGGCGCTGCCACATGGGGAACTAAGCAGGTGAGAGTGGCGGTTGCTGGAACTATCGGAGACATTATCCTCAGCCCTCAGATTGTAACCAAGTCCAACAATAGCCCGGAGACTTGGACTAAAGTTATCAGTGTTCTTAACGTAATCGCGGCAGCACTCTCTTTCGGGACGGCGAGCCTGCAAGCTATAGAAGCAAGTGCGCCATCACAGCCAAAGACTGAGGTTGTAGTTGTCACCGAACAGCATTCGTCACGTACACCTACCACACTCTCCGGCCAGCCCCAATCAGGTGATCTACGCAGGCCCGAGGCGGGTTCAGCGCAACACAGGGAAGGCCGGAGGACTGGGTAACCACAGAGGTGCCCTGGCCGGATTTTGGCCGCACAATGACGCTCAACGTTGCCATCTACTGCGTATCGGTGAACGGCATTCCGCCAGGTCAACCGGCATATGAACTGGTGGGGGACATGCCTGAAACAGGCTACGGATCAGAGGCTATGCCTCGGACGAACGGGTAGGGCCGATGAGGTGTGTCAGGTCGGCATCAGAGTTGGCCTGATATTCCTCCTCGGTCAGGAGGGCCAACCTCCCAGAGCCGGGTTAGCCGCGCCGAACATAGAGCGGCGTAGCGCGAGGATGCCGACGATAGGCCAGGCCCCGCTCCGTGAGCCGTTTGACGACGTCGGCGCGAAGCATGTGCAGCCGACTGAACTCTTCGTTCGTCAAGTCCGCTGCCTGACACCACCAGGACGCGATGCCTTCCCGGAAGATCAGCCATCCGTCCGGTGTGGGGTCCGCAGCGTGTTCTAGCGCGTACAGATGGGTCTGCTTCGCCAGATCGGCCATAAGGTCGTCTCGCAGATGACGGCCCCGGACCTGAGCGTGGCCTTGCTCATCCTCGTTCCGGAGAGCCTCGCGCAGTAGATCCTCAACTGGCTGCATCCCCGCCGCCTCCTCCAGCATGTAAAGACAGCAGCCCCGTGCCACATCCGTGCCAGAACGGGCCTGCGCTTAGGGTAACTGGCGGTCACTCAGGGGACGTGCGCGGGGGCGGTGACCTGGTTTCAGGCCGCTAGCGGTCCTGGCCGAACAAACCTGATAAGGAATGAGGTCATCAGGCGACCCTAGTGCGGGGGGAGACATGGCGGAGAAGATCACGCGGACACTACCGGACAGGCTGGATCCTCCTCGATGCCTCGGCTGGCCCGCCTGGCGGCCCTGCCAAGTCACTCTGTCCGCTGGGGGGTAGGCGAGTGATTGCGGACACCCCCTGGCAACGGGCAGGGGTTGAGGACGTCGCTCGCGTGCTCGCACCAGGCCGCTACCCAATGTCCGCTAGGCGCTCGTTTAAGGACAGCGGCCGGTTTCGTGTGGCACAGTTGGCCGTCCCGAACCCTGGTCGTCAGATGGGACACCGCGGGTAGGCTGATCGCCGACAGGCGACAAGTCGGCTCACGGCAGCGGCCAAGGCAACCGCCTCAGAGCGTCACGCGCTTTCACGACAACAGCCCTCGACATCAGGAGCAACAGGCATGAGCGTTGCTGATGTGAGCGTTGCTGTTGCCGCTGCCGCGTTCGCGGTGAGCCTGAGCACGTTCCTGATCAATCGCCGCAGAGATCGGCGCGATCTCTTCTTGCGCCTGCACGAGCGCCTAGCATCCGTCGACCAGCAGCGCGGCAGGTGGCTAATCCACGAGAGGCTGGGACGCCAGCACAAGCGGGTCGAAGATCTCAGCGACGATTACGAGGCAATCAACAACGCACTGGCCACGCTCAACATCGGTTGCTTCTACTACGTGCGCCGGTACATCAGCCGTAAAGACTGGCTGGAAATATGGTCCGTGCCGATCGTACGCGCGATTGATGCCGCACAGCCGTTCCTGGCTTATCGCGACGCCCTGGTCGGGGGCGCCCGAACTTGGCCAGAGATGCGTCAGTTCGCTGCTGACGCCAGGAAATATCTTCAACAACGTGGGCGGGAAGCCGAGCTTGCTGACCATTCGGTCACCGAGAGTCTGCCCGGTTCAGGCGATTAGCGGATGTGATCGGATCAAAGTGGTCACGCGACTCGTCCTCGCTCGATCGCCCGCGCGGGCGTGCGGCCTGGCCGACCCGCTCGCCTAGTTCGCCGGAACGCACCTCGGCAGTCCGTCGCAGAGCTTGATTTTGGCCATATAACGCTGCGCAACAAGGGAAGACAACGCGAGCTAACGAGAACCATCTTGGCTGGCCAGCCGCCAAGTGCCCAGGTCGCTGGTCCACACAGCACAATCTACGGATCAGAAGACCAGGGGTCCGGGTCCTGATGTGAGTAACCAACCGAGTAACGACCGCCCTCGACAGCGAGTAACGACCGCCCTCGACAGTGGCATACGCCCGTGGACGTCGGCGGACCATGCGCCGTAGCTCATGAACAGGTTGCGAAAGTATGAACGCGTGCCGACATTCGCTGATAAGGAAGAGGTCTGTGGTTCAAGTCCACATAGCCCCACCAGCCATAAAATGATCTAGGCCCAAGCTGCCTACAGCCATTCAGGCGGCAGCTTACTCGATTCTGAGAGTTGTTCGCCGGGGGGCCCAGTAGCGAATATCAGCCGAATTGCTTTCCTACGGATATAGCCCTCTGCCAGAAGTTCGACCGTTAGCGTGGGCATTTCCCCGACGCGATGCAATCCTTGCAGATTGAGCATCGGGAGGCGCCGTTTCATTCCCCCATGAATTGAACGCATCGGGCCACCGTCCCACTGGATTGCTGTAAAGTTCTTGATCCCGCCTCCTATATCAGTCCAGTCAATTTGTGTCCATCTCCCGTCTACCGCGTAATGCTCCTGACGAATCCCCGCGTTATGGAGCCGCACGATAACAGCCGGATTGCGGGCAGAGTATTTGCTCGTATTGTGCAAGGAAATACTAGTTTGTGAGATTTCACCCGCTACCGAGCCATGCAAGTCGCGGCTCTCTCGTGCAATGGTCAGGACATTCGGCGGGAGGTCGGCAAATTGAACCTTGAATTTGAGGTCAGGAGGACCTGTTGCGACAGCGTAAGCTCTCAGCGCGACAAGTCCCGCAAAAACTGCTAGCGCCAGGGTTCCTGCCCCAAGCCAGTTAGAGATTACGGCAAGCCGGTCATCATGCTTTGATGATGACCATATCAGCACGATGATCAGGACCGTCAGCACCGTGCCGAAAAGCAATAAAGTAGAAACAGCCAGCAGCACACGGCGACTTAGTTGTGGGTCAATACGTACTTTATCGCCTGGCAGGATGGGAGCATCCTTTCCTCTATGTGACCACATGCGGCCAAGCGTAGTGTAGGTCCGCCGTCGCTAGGGAACATGCCCGAAACACTCCACGGATCAGAAGGTCGGGCCGATCTCGTTGCGTGCCCGCTACGTGCCCGATGGGTTGGTGACTGGGGGTGCTTCGCGGACACTCACGGACAGGCCAGCACATCGGTCCATCTGCGACGATGCGGATGAGCCACATCCCTGCACTCATTCCCAAGCTGATAGTGCGGGTTCGATTCCCGTCACCCGCTCTCACCGTCACCCGCTTTCACCACAAAGGCCCAGCGCGGCAGGTCAGTCCGGGCGGGTCACGCGGATCTTGGACTGTGGGTGGGGGAGGCTCTCCCAATCCTCCATGAGCCGAGCATTCAGGCCGTATTTCTCGGCGAGCCCGATCAGGGTCTCAGCGCGGTAGTAGAAGTCCTCCCGCAAGACATGGTGTTCCGGGCCTTCGGTCCGGTCGAACGTGAAGTCGAAGATGCCATCCCGCGTCATGACCCGGCCGACGTGGGCCATGCACTGGTCGATGACCTGGATCGGTGAGTGCGAGAAAACGCTGTGTGCGTGCACGACGTTAAACCACTCCGGCGGCAGGAACCCGAACTTCAGGTCGCTAACCACCACCAGGTACGGAAGCTTGGCCTGGAGACGGTATTCGGTGACCGTCTCCTGCGCGGCGGCCAGGATTTCTGGTGAGATATCGATCCCGTAGTAGTGCCCGGAGTGGAGATAGTCGATGAGGAGCCGCCCGGCCCGCAGGTTGCCGCAGCCGATGTCCAGCATGCGGTCGCCGGGCTGGAGGCCGTGCCCGATCAAGTAGTCGAACTGGAGCTGGCCGAGCTGCAGCCAGGACTCGCGGGTGTGGCTGCCGACCGCGCCGGCGCTACTGCGGGCGGTGTCGGACTTCATCACCGCGCGGTAGTAGCTGACGTGGTCGGCTGACTTCAGGCCGATGAGCGCGTCCCGGCCCCGCCGGCGCGCGTACGGGAACACGCGCCCCGGATTGCGCAGCGCGTACCCGAACTTGTAAGGCAGGCGTGAGCGATCATGTGAGGACACGGGAGAAGCCTGCCACCGCTGCGGCCACTACTCGCGCATAGTGATTGTTCCGTCACCTGCCGCGCGCGGCTTTGGTCCCCAACTCAAGAGCACCGCCAGGGCACCGTCGGAACCGGCTGGCAGAATGCCTTCGTGCTTCGCCCTTCGCGCGGGCCCTTCCGCGACCTGCCGCGTGAGGTGCCGATCCTCACCGCCATCTCGTTCACCGTTGCACTCGGGTTCGGGATCGTCGCCCCGGACATTCCGGCGTTCGCCCGCCACTTCGGCGTCAGCACCGCCGCGGCGGCGAGTGTGGTGAGCGCGTTCGCGCTGATGCGCATCGTCGGAGCGCTGCCCGCCGGGCGCCTGGCGGACCGGTTCGGCCAGCCCGCGGTGATGGCGGCCGGCATCGCGATCGTCGCGGTGAGCAGCATCGTGGCCGCGTTCTCCGGCTCGTTCGCCGAGCTGATCATCCTGCGCGGGGCCGGCGGGGTCGGCTCGGCGATGTTCGGTGTCAGCGGCCAGACCCTGCTGCTGGTCAGCGTGAGCAGTGCGCAGCGGGGCCGGGCCAGCGGGCTGTTCACCGGCGGCTTCCTCGTCGGCGGGATCAGCGGCCCGGCGGTCGGCGGGCTCATCGCGGCCTGGTCGGAGCGGGCGCCGTTCATCATCTACGGCTGCATGCTCGTCATCCCGGCGATCATCGCGGGGGCCGTGCTGCACGACCGGTCCCGGCTGCGGCCCCAAGCCGCCTCCGGGCGTCATCACGCCGTCGCTGAAATCGCCGGTGCGCTGCGGGACCGGGCCTACCGGGCCGCCGCGGCCGCGAACCTCGCGGACGGGTTCGGCACGATCGGGGTGCGCAGCGCCATCATCCCGCTGTTCGTCCGCGACGTCCTGCACAGGTCGGCCATCTGGACGGGCACCGGGTTCCTCCTCGTCGCCGCGATCAACGCGGCGACCCTGCTGCCCGCCGGGCGATCCGCCGACCGGCTCGGCCGTCGCCCGGTGATGGTCAGCGGCTGCCTGGTGTCGGCGGCCGGCATGGCCCTGCTCGCGCTGCTGCCCGGACTCGGCGGGTATCTCACCGGGCTGGCCGTGCTCGGGCTCGGATCCGGGTTCCTCGACGTGGGGCCCGCCGCCATGCTCGGCGACATCCTCAAGGGCCAGGGCGGCATGGTCGTCGCCAGCTACCAGATGGCCGGGGACATCGGCACCGTCACCGGGCCGGTGACGGCCGGTTACCTGGTGGACGCCGCGTCCTATGACCTGGCCTTCGGCGTCACGGCGGGCGTGCTCGGCCTGGCCGCGGTGCTCGGCCTGCTCGCGCCCGAGACCCGCTGGCGAGACCGGCCGATCGACCCGGGGCTGGTCACCAGCCAGCCATCCTGACCCGCCCGGCCCCCGCCCGGCCGGGGCCCGGCATCCTTCGGCTCCAAGCCGAAGTGACGCGGCACGGCCGGCGGCGAAGAACACGGTCGGCTCGGGGTTGCTCGCCCCGACGGCGATCCCGCCGCGAGAATCCGGGCGATGCTCTTCGGTTCCGCAGCTGTTTTGAGTGCCCTACGCAGCGGTCGCCGGCGCCTGATTCCTTGGACGCCGAGGTAGACCAGGCAACCGGCGCCAGCGAGCTTGGCCACGGTGAACCGGCTGACCGGGCGCTGGGCGCCTGCCCGGGCACCGCCAGCCCGGTGAGTGGCCGGTGCGGCGATGTCATGAACGTGATTGTGAGCGGGCGCCGCGCACCTTA
>Ga0209166_10003896_pt1 | contig 10602 bp, 8 predicted proteins | sample Coa_R1_3_FD_187151 | JGI IMG/M metagenome (GOLD analysis project Ga0209166, IMG submission 187151) | Surface soil microbial communities from Centralia Pennsylvania, which are recovering from an underground coalmine fire - Coalmine... | ecosystem: Environmental > Terrestrial > Soil > Unclassified... | reverse complement strand
TGACGGTGTCGGCGCGGATGGCGGTCGGCACCACCTCGACCGCGGCCGCAGCCGCGGGGGCCTCGATCAGGATCGCATCCGGCGCCGGCGCTTGCGCCTCGACCGGGACCGCGGTCGGCTGGACCGCCGGAGTGCGATCGGTGAATGCCCGCAATTCAAAGCCGGCGCCCAGCAGGACGCCCGCCGCCCCGACCGCCAGCAACCATGGTGGCATATGCCACCGGGCGGATGGCAGGTTCGGACTGGTGCGCACGATGCGCAAGCGCACCGGCGGCTCGTCGCTCGCCGCCAGCCAGGGTGAAGCATACAGGCGGGTCGACCAGTCGACGGCCGGTAGCGCACTCGTTGACAGGGCCACGATATTCCTCACCCGGCTTCTGGAGCCCTGGCGAATGACGTCCAGCATCGTAACGCCGTCTGGACTGCCCATCGCGGGAACCGGGCGCAGTCGGTAATCCACCACGCGACCGGTCAGGATGTCGAGGGCGGCATTGCGGCGGACGTGCGATGGCCCGTGCGTAAAGACGCCGAGCTTCGCCTCCAGGTACGGCAGGCCGCCGTCGGGGTTAAGCCGCGCGGACACGATTCGGCGCTCCTCCGGTCTCAGCTCGGCCCAGTCGTCCCAGCCCGCTCACGAACCGGTCGACGACGCTCTGTCGGCGGGCCTTGACAGGCGCATAGACCTCGCCCGCGGCGACCATGACCTCTCGGGCCAACTCGCGATACATCGAGGCGATGTGTCTGCCGGATCGGAGGTCGAGAATGCTTTTGCCGACCTCGGCCGCTTCTTTCAGGGCCATGTCGTAGGCGATCTCGGTCTCGAAGACGGGCACCTGATCCTTCAGGCTGCGGCGGACCGTTGCGACCACGCGTTGCGCGTGCGTGCCGCGGGAGTCGACCATCGTCAACAAGATTCCGTAGATCTCCAGGCTCGGATTGAGTTGCGTGCGTACCGCGCCGACCGTCTCCAGCATCTGGACCAGCCCGTGCACCGCCAGGAAGTCGGCCTGCACCGGGATGATCACCCCGGTCGCCGCGCGCAAGGCGTTGATGGCCATCAAACCGAGGCTCGGCAGACAGTCGATCAGCACGTAGTCGTACGCCCCGAGCGCCGGCGCTAGCGCAGCGTCGAGGATCGACTCACGCTCGTCCGCGCCCGCCAGGATGAGCTCCGCCGCGCTCAGCATCGCGTTCCCGGGCACCAGATCCAGGCCGCATGGGCCGCGCTGGATCGCGGTCATGATGTCGGACGGATCGCCCTGGGCGCGCAAGATCAGCAGCTCACCGATGGACATCGGGACCGCATCCACGTCCGGGATGCCGCACGCCGCCGTCAGGCTGCCCTGTGGGTCGAGATCAATCAGCAGGACCCGCTTACCCATCTCCTGCAGCGCGGCGCCGAGATTGAGCGTGCTCGTGGTCTTGCCGACTCCCCCTTTTTGATTCGACACGGTTATGATTGGCACAGGTTCGGGCTTCCTTTCGGCCGACTGGCTCTCGTCGCGTGGGTACCAGACGTTTGCGTCCTGGTCACGCAGTGAGGCAAACGCAGCCCGCGCCAAAAAGGGACGGGTTGCCGGCGAGATTCGCCGGCATTGGCAGTCGACTGCGGTTTCAGCCGTTGCCGATCAGGCTCACCAGTCCCTGTCGGTCGCCGATGAAGAGATTGCCGTCACTGTCAAGGGCGGGCGCCGACCAGACCGAGACGTTGGCCGGATTGGTGTAGTCCCAGACCTGTTTGCCGGTTCGACTATCGATCGCGATCAGATGGCCAGCGGTACTGCCCGTGTACAGCACGCCATTCTTGTCCAGGGTGAGCGAGCTGTAGATCGACCCACCGATGGAGTACTGCCACACCAGGCTGCCATCGCCGGTACGCAGCGCGTAGACACCGCCCTTATTCGCACCGAAGTACAGCGTCTGGCCATCGGCGCTCAATGTCGCGCTCGACCAGATCCCGGCCACTTCGCGCTCCGCGCCAAACTGCCACTTGAGTTGGCCGTCGGGAGCGATCGCGTACATGTTGCTGTTGTCGGCGCCGATGTAGATGGTGCCGTCGGGGCCGATCGTCGGCGTTGCGCCCGATCCCAGGCCGTCACTGCCCGACGGCGGCGCCGTCGCGGTTACGGGCGTGCCCCCGCCGGGGAAATCCCCGAAGCGGAAGGTCCATCGCACCTGGCCCTCCGTCTGGCCCGCGAGCGGCGGGGCGATCGCGTACAGCTTGTCGTCCATGCTCGCCACATAGACGGTGCCGTCCTGGCCGAGCGCCGGTGACGCCTTCAGGATCAGGCCCGTTTGCGCCGTCCACAACGTTTTGCCCGCGGGCGAGATCGCGAACAGCTTGCCTGTGCCGCTGGTCGTGTACACCGTTCCGTCGGAGCCGAGCGTGGGCGAGCTGGTCGTCCGGCCAGCGCCCAGGTCCACGGTCCAGAGGGCCACGCCCTTCGGGCTGAGTGCGTAGAACGTTCCGTGCGGGTCGGGTACAGGCGTGCTGAACCCAAGATAGACGGTCCCGTCGGCGGCAACCGCCGGCGTCGAGTGGAAGGAGCTCTGGCCCTCGGGATGGAATGACCAGACCATCTCGAGCTGTTTGCCAGTGCCCGGATCTCGAAATGCCATGAGATTGCCAGGAAAGTCCGCCATGTAGATCGTGCCATCCGGGCCGATCGCGGCGGAGCTCTGAATGTCGATCTTGGGACCGCCGGGCAATTTGGTCGGCACACCCGAAGAGTCAAAGCTGCGCAGCAGCGTTGGTTGCGCCGGACCCGAGTACGGGCTGCGGCCACTGTGCTGGGCATCCATCCCGTACTGCGGTCGGCCAACAACCACCGGGTCCGGGGCCGGTGCCGGGGCCGGTGCCGCGGCCGCCGGCGTGATCGCCTCGGGTTCCGCGGGGGCTGCCCATTCGGCAACAGCCGGCTGGCTTGCTGCCGGCTCGCTGGCCGGCATCGCGGGTACCGGCGGTTGAGTCACGACGATCGGTTGCGGCGCAGCCTGGCAGGCCGAGACCAGGCTCATGATCAGACCAGTGATAATCGCGGCAACGCCACGCGTGCGGAAACGGAGGTGGGGCAAGGCTTCGTATTTCCTTTGAATGGAACAACGCCGCGGGGCCCCATCAGGGGACGGGCCACGCGGACGGCACGCTATTCGTTCAGGCGGGCCGCGGGGTTGCTCGCGCCCGAGCGCGCCTGGCGCAGACTGTTCCTGCTTACGTGATGTCTGCGAGTGTCGCCGGTTCGTCTCCGCGGGCTATCGGACAGGCAGCGGATCGAAGCCCCACGCGACGCGGCTTCCAGACGGGACTCCATCCGCGCGGGGTGGAGGATCCAGTCCAACAAAAGGCGAAGCTGGCCAGTGCGTAAGGTCAGGGCGAGGCGAGTGGGTCGTCGAGGGCGACCAGGCCCTGCCGCAGGGCGTACAGCGCCGCCTGCGTGCGGCTCGCCAGCTGGAGCTTTCTCAGAATGCTGCTGACGTGGCTCCGTACGGTCGCCTCACCGACGACCAGCGTATTGGCGATGTCCTGGTTGCTCATGCCCCGCGCGATGAGTCGCAACACCTCGAGCTCACGCTCAGACAGTGGGTCGCTGGTTTGCGGCTGTCTGGCTGCCGACGGCCGGTGCAGCTCCTGCAGGACCATGCGCGCAACCGCCGGGTGCAACACCGTTTCACCGCGGTAGGCCTGCCGGATGGCCTGCAGCACGTCCTCGGGCGCGGAGTGCTTGAGCAGGTAGCCGAGGGCGCCAGCTTTGAGCGCCGGGAACACGTCCTGCTCAGACGCGTGGCTGGTCAGCACCACGATCTTGCTGCTGGGATGCGCTTCCGTCAGTCGGCGGGTCGCCTCGATCCCGCTCACGCCGGGCATCTCGAGGTCCATCAGGATGACGTCGGGTCGACAGCGGTCCGCGACGCGCAGGGCTTGTTGGCCGTCTTCGGCCTCGCCGGCGACCTCGATGCTCGGCTCACGGTCGAGGAGCGCCCGCAAGCCCTTCCGGACGACCGCGTGGTCGTCAACGAGCATGACCCGAATCGGGCGTCCGCCGGTGACGAGCGGGGCGTCGGCCGGAGTGTCGGTCAACGCGCTATCTCGACGCGGACGCGAGTTCCCGCGCCAGGCGAGCTTTCGACCTGGAGCGTTCCACCGAGCCGTGCCGCGCGTTCACGCATGCCCGGTAAACCGAAGCCGTCAACGCCGCGCGACGTGGGCTTGAAGCCGACGCCATCGTCGGCGACCTCCAGCGTCGTGCGGTCGGTGTCCACCGCGAGTCGGACGCGAACGCGCTGGGCGTGCGCATGCTTCAGCACGTTGTTCAACGCCTCCTGGGCCAGCCGATACAACTCCTGCTCCGTCTCGGGTGCCAGCCGTTGGACATCCTCGCCGTCGGACTCGAAGTCCGTCACCAGGCCCGCCCGGGTTTCGACGGCTTTGAGCCGCGTCCGCAGCGCTGCCGCCAGGCCGTACTCCTCGAGGAACGGCGGTCGAAGCTCGTAGATGAGCAGCCGCATTTCGCCCAGGGCCTCCTGCGTCGTCTCGCGAACGTCGCGCAGGTTGGTCGCGACGGGCTCTATGTCGCCGTCGGCGAGCGCTCGATCGGCCGCCTCGGCGTACAGGGAGATGCCGTACAGCGCCTGAGTGACCGAATCGTGCAGCTCCCGGGCGAGGCGCTGGCGCTCTTCCAGGACGGCTGCCTGCCGCGTCCGTTCGTGGAGGCGTGCATTCTCGATCGCCACCGCCGCCTGACGCGCGATACCGAGCGCCAGGGTGGTGTCGCGGTCACGAAAGGCGTCAGGCGTGGCGTTGGCGATCGTCAGGATGCCAATAATCTGCTGCCTCACGACCAGGGGGATCCACATCAGCGACCGGACGACACCGGAGTCGGCGCCCTCGAATTGACGGAGTCCGCTTTCGGCGTGCAGCGTGCGGACGTCGGGAATGACCACTGGCTCGTCACGGCACAACCGGTCCCACGCCGGGCCAAGGTCCGACACCGGATACTGCGTGCGGTGCAACTCCAGCAACATCTGCGCGTCCGGTCCGCGCATGTGGGCGAGCGTCAGCGTGGTGCGCGCATCGTTCAGGGTCAGCACCGCGATGGCGCTGTAGTCGAGCATGCTGGCGAGCGCGTCGAAGACTGCATTGAGCAGTGGCCGCATTTCCAGACTGGACGCAACCGAGCCCGAGACGGTCAGCAGCATCCGCAGCTCCTGGCTACGCTGGCCCAGGTCGGTGACCAGGCGTTCCTGCTTGCGCAAAGTGAAACCCAGGAACCACGTCAGAACCAGGGTGAACGCCCACTCCGTCCAGTACTCCCAGGGCCAGGCCCCAACGTTGGGGGCGGTATACAGAATCACCCCGAGCGTGATCGTCCCATACGCGAGCACCACGGCGAGCAGCCCCTCGCCGCGAGTGCCGGTATACGCGACCCAGCCGACCAGCAGCGCCAGGAACAGGTAGTTCGTCTCGATGTGCCCGACGAGAGTCAGCCACACATTCGGGCCGATGACCCCGGCGATCAGCGCCAGGCGAGGCCAACGCACGCCGCACAGCTCAATTTCCCAGGCGACCACCATGACCGGGACGGCGATCAGCGCCGCCACGTGATGAAAGGCCGGCATGTTGTCGGCGAACGCAGTGAAGATCGTGTTGGTCGCCAGGATCGGGACGGCGACCGCTACCGCGCGTCGCACCCAGCGAAAGGTTTCCGAGGCGGCCAACAGGTCGGCTTGAGCCACACCGACCCTACGCGGACTCAGGACCTGGCTGAGCAGCGGAAACAGCTGGCCGCCGGCGCGCGACGACACGCCGTAACTGTATGCCGCGTGTGGGCAGTACGCCAGCGGTCACTGGCTGGCGGGGGGCGCCCAGAGCGCGCTGAGGAGCTCGGTCGACGGCGCACCCTTCGGGACGAACGCATCGGCGCCCGCGGCCAACGCTGCCTGACTCAGTTCCTCGGCCAGGCTGTGCGCGATGACGCGTATCCAAGGCCAGCGGGACTTGATCTGCATCGTGGCGGCGATGCCGTCCAGCCGCGGCATGCGGATATCCAGGATCACGATGTCGGGCTGCAAGCGCTCGACTTCGGTGATGGCCTCCTCGCCGTCAGCGGCCTCGCCAATCAGTTCGAGGCCAGGTTGCAGCGCCAGCACCGCCCGCAGCGCTCGCCGCGTGCGCGCTCGATCGTCGGCAATCAGCAGGCGAGAACACGTCATGACCCCCGTAGCATCGCCCACGCGTGCCGCGCCGCACATCGACCAAATGCCGTATTCAACTTCGACATTTGTTGGAACGAGAGCGGGGGACGGGATTCGAACCCGCGACCTCAACTTTGGGAAAGTTGCGCTCTGCCGACTGAGCTACCCCCGCAAAAACGCGGCGAGCCCCAGTATATCGCCGGCGCGGCGGCTCGTCAGCACTGCCGTCCCGACGACGCTGCGATCGAGCGCTGGCGCGGGTCCCAGTCGGTACTAATCGCCCTCGCCGGGAGGTGGCTTGACGTCCGTTGGGGGCGGGTGGTGCCCTGTCGGGATCCGCCGCCGGGGCGGGCGGGGCCGCTGCAGGCGGCGCGTTCGTGTCGAGCAGATGCAGCACCGCATCGCCACCGAACGGCGGCCTGAACGCTTGCGGACTGTGGCCGGCGTTCACCGTGCGCGCGCCACTTCAGGAGCCGCTTGAAGCTCTCTAACGCACCCGCAGCCGGGGGTCGATTGCGTCGCGGAGACCGTCGCCGATGAAGTTGCAGGCGATGGCGACGCTGAAGATGGCCAGACCTGGGAAGGTCGAGATCCACCACTGCTGGACCAGCTCGCGGCCTTCGGCCACCATCGCGCCCCACTCGGGGGTGGGCGGGACGGCGCCGAGGCCGAGGAAGCTGAGGGCGGCGGTGATGATGATCGCGTTGCCGAAATCCATTGTCATCAACACCAGGGCGGGTGAGAGCGCATTTGGCAGGATGTGACGTATCAGTACGCGCCAATCCGACAGTCCGACGGCGCGCGCGGCGGTCACAAAGTCGCGCTGCTTCAAGCTGAGCACCTGGCCGCGCGACACGCGGGCATAGGGCGGCCACCACACCAGCAACATGGCCAGCATCGAATTCTGAATGCTGGCGCCGAGCGCGGCGCCGATGGCCATCGCCAGGATCAGCGACGGGAACGCGAGCACCATGTCGACCACGCGCATCGACGCGTCGTCAGCCCACTTCCCAGCGATGCCTGCCAGACCGCCATAGATCGTCCCGAACACGCTCGCCAGCAACACCACCACGAACGCGGCCGGCAACGACACCCGCCCGCCGAACAGGACGCGGCTCAAAACGTCCCGCCCGAGCTCGTCCACGCCCAGCAGGTGCGAGGCCGACGGTCCCAGGAGGCGGCCTCGCACGTCCTGGTCGACCGGATCGTATGGCGCGATCAGCGGCGCCAGCAGCGCAGTCAATACCCAGGCCACGACCACGGCCGCACCGAGCATTGCCATGCGATTCCGCATCAGGATCTGCCAGGCGCTCCGATTCCGCCGGACCACCAGCCGCGGCACGACATCCGGAGATCCGACGAACACCGGCGCGGGAACGCTTGTGGTAGCCACTGGCGCGAGGTTGCTAGGCGTAGCGGATTTGCGGGTCGAGGACTGCGTACAGGAGGTCGACCACCAGGTTGACAAAGATATACATCAGCGCGATGACGAACGTGACGCCCATGATGGACGGAAAGTCGTTCGAGACGGCGGACTGGTAGGCGTAGCGGCCGAGGCCGGGCCAGGCAAAAATGGTCTCGGTCATGACCGCGCCAGACAGCAGGCTCCCGTAGGCCAGCCCGAGCACGGTGACGGTCGGGATCAAGGCATTCCGCAGCGCATGCCGGACGATGACGGTGTGCTCGACGAGCCCCTTGGCGCGCGCGGTTCTCACGTAGTCGTGGCCCAGCACTTCGAGCAGCGACGAGCGCGTGACGCGGGTAATCAGGCCCATCACCGAGCTACCGAGAACCAGGCCAGGCAAGATCAAGTGCTCGGCGGCGCTGCGGAACGTCGCGAAGTTGCCCGCCAGCAGGCTGTCGACGGTATACAGGCCGGTGACAGCCGGTGGCGGGTCGATCTGCGGGCCGAGTCGGCCGGGGCCGACGGCGATCTGGAGCGCGGCGTAGAAGATCACCAGCGAGACCGTGGCGAGCCAGAAGATGGGAATCGACACGCCCACGAGCGAGACGAAGCGCGCGAAGTGGTCGATCGGCCCGTCGCGGTAGATGGCCGAGAGGATGCCCAGGGGCAGGCCGAGGACGAGCGCGAATACGATGGCCACCGTTGACAGCTCCAACGTCGCGGGCAGGAACTGCTTCACGTCCTGGCTGATCGGGCGACGGGTGTTGAGCGACGTGCCGAGCTCGCCGTGGGTCAAGTTGCCGAGAAAGGTGAAGTACTGCACGTAGAGCGGCTGGTCGAGGCCCCAACGCGCGCGGTACGCGGCCACGATCTCGGGCCGCTGGGAAGCCTGCTGGCCGAGGTTGGCCACGACCGGGTCGGAAGGCACGGCGTGGCTGATGACAAACGAAATCAAAGTCACCCCGATCGCCGCGACGGCCATCAGCAGCAGCCGCCGCAGCAGGTAGCTACCCATGCGAACGGCGGGGTTCCCAGCCATTGAGCCGGGTCGGGGCAGCCCTGCGGGGCCCACGGCGACAGCCCTGGAGCTGCCGCCCCGCTGCGCTCACTGCACGCTGTGAAGCAGTCCCGGTGTCCACCTTCGGGATGTCCGCCACTGGAGGGAGCGAGCGCAGCGATGCGGGCAGATTAATCACGGCTTGGGCAGGTTGATGCGCGTGGCTACGAGCCTTTGCCAACGCCGGCGAGGCGTGCGTAACCGATCGGGAAGAACGAGTAGCCCGTCACGTTCGAGCGGGTCGGGATCTGGACTTTGCCCTGGACGAGCATCACGTACGGCCCCTCATCGACGAGTAGCTGGAGCATCTGCTGGTAGGTCGCGATCCGCTTCTGCGGATCGCTTTCGGCGTCACCCTGCTTGGCCAGGTCCTGGGCCGCTTTGCTGTCGTAGTGCAGGCGCGGCGCCCAGGTGCCGAGGATCATCTGGTCGGCCCAGTCGGAGGGTCCGAGATAGTCCGGGGTGTTGTACGAGATAACCGCCGTGCGGTCCTTGGCCCGATATTTGGTCATCATCGTCAGAAACTCCTCGGGCTGGAGTTGGACGTCGATATTGATTTTCTTGAGGTCGGCCTGCACCTTTTGGGCGATCGAGTCGTAGGTAATGCCCACCGGCGACGGACCGGTGCCATATTCGAGCGGGAACGAGAACCCAGCCGATAAGCCCGCCTGCGACATCAAGTCCTTGGCCTTGGCGAGGTCGTATTTCGGGTTCAAGCGATCGGCGTCGGCTTGCGTCAGGCCCAGCACCCCGACCGAGAAGATGGCCGGTCCGCGCACGGCCTGGTTGTCGGTCAAGGCCAGGACGCCGTCGTAGTCGATCGCGGCGCGGATAGCTTGACGGACTTCCTTCTTGGCCAGGTTGGGATTGATAGCGGGATCGACGGTCATGCCTAGATACAGATTGTCCAGCGACTGCCCGCTCACAATCTTCAGGCTCGGGTTGGTCTTCATCGTGGCGACGAGATCTGGGGTCACGTTGAGCGCGATGTCGACGTCGCCGGTCTCGACCTGGAGCTTCTGGGTCGCGGGCGAGGTCACATCGCGGACCTCGACTTTCGCCACCTTGGCGGCGGTGCCCCAGTAGCCCGGGTTGCGCTCGAGCGTAATGACGTTGTTCTTCTGCCAGCCCTTCAAGAGGAAGGGGCCGGAGCCGGCCGAGTTCTGGTCGAGCCACTCCTCGCCCTTGTCGGTGGTGTTGGCGTCGGCCCCAGCCGTCGCACCATGCTCCATCGCCAGCTTGCTATCCATGATGCCGCTGTTCGGCCCGCCGAGGACCGCCAGCCAATCGCCGAACGGGTCGTTCATGACGGTCTTCACCGTGTACGGATCGACCACCTGAACCTCTTTGAGCGGGTCCATCATCCAGGCGGGGTTGTCCTTGACGTTCTTCAGACGCTCCAGGCTGAACTTGACATCGTTCGCGGTAAAGGGATTGCCGCTGGCGAACTTGACGTCGTTGCGCAAATGGAACGTCCACTCCTTACCGTCGGGCGACACAGTCCAGTCTTTGGCGAGCACCGGCACATACGTGGTCAGGTCGTCAGCGCTCTTCTGGGTGAGAAGGGTGTCGTATGAGTTCAAGACAATGAACGCCGCCGCGAACTCGAACTCGCGCGCAGGGTCAAGGGTCTTTACGTCCGACTGATCGAGATCGATGATCAGGCTCTGACCGCCGGTGGCCGCCGCGGGTGCGGTCGTCGGCTGGGCGGCCACAGCCGGTGCGGTCGTCGCGGCGGCGGCCGGCGCGACGGTCGGTTTGGCGGCCGCGGCTGGTGCGGTCGTGGCACTCGTGGCAGCCGTCGGCGGCGCGGCCGGCGTAGCAGGCGCGCCGCACGCGACGACCAGCAACAGGCTGGCCCCAACTCCGAATAGACGCGGGACGAAATCGACAGTCCGGTTCATGTGTCCTACACCTCGGGGTACCGGCCCGTGCCGGCGGCTTATGT
>Ga0209166_10003894_pt1 | contig 10612 bp, 7 predicted proteins | sample Coa_R1_3_FD_187151 | JGI IMG/M metagenome (GOLD analysis project Ga0209166, IMG submission 187151) | Surface soil microbial communities from Centralia Pennsylvania, which are recovering from an underground coalmine fire - Coalmine... | ecosystem: Environmental > Terrestrial > Soil > Unclassified... | reverse complement strand
CCACGGCAGTCAGTACGGCGATCAGGGCCGCCCAGAGCAACATCGCCGGCTTGTTGCGCAGCACGGCGTTGATGCTGGAAATGCAGGCGGTGATCATGTCCACGTCGCGATCGGCAATCATCGGTAACGACACGGCCGCGGTCGCGAAGGTCAGCGCAGCGAAGACCGTCCCTATGGCCGAACCATACGCGAGGTACTCGAACAGCATGGCAGTATCGTTCGCGTCCACCGGAAAGAAGGCGCTGAGCATCATCCCGGCGCGCGACCACACCAGCAGGATCACGAGTTGCGCCAACGCGAATACACCGGCCTGGCCGGCGACCCGGCGCGCGAGCACGAAGGATTGCCGCAACGAGGGCGTGCGCCCGGCGCCGAGTTCCCTGCTCACGCAGTACAGCCCCACGGCAATCAGCGGAGCCACGAATACGAAGCCGGAGAGCAAGGCTGCCAGCAAGGCAAACCTGCCGAGCGACCACGCCAGCGCTGATACGGCCACGCTGACCAGCATGATGATCATGCCGAAGATCAGCGACAGGCGCGGGGAGCGCCTGAAATCCTGCCAGCCGAGTCGCAGCCAGCGCCAGGGAGCGTCCAGCGACAGTTGGGCGCAGGGAACGACGAAGGGGCGCTCTTCCAGTGGTTGCAATTGCGGCTTTTCGACCATCGGCTCCCTCACTGAAATCGACCGGGTAATGACGTGACTTGATCGTACACCAAAGGGCGCAACGAACATTAAGCAAAAAAGTGGGACAGATTTATTTTCCTTGTTGGCAGGTGTAGGCTTTCGCCATAACGCCTCTAACGGCCGGGAGTATCCCCATGCCCCGGATTGAAGGAGATGCGATGCCATCGGAAATCAGGATCAATCCGCAAGCGCGGCTGGTTGAACTCGAAGACGGCCAAATCCGGGTCTTGTACGACGGCATTCAATACGCCAGGGATCAATTGGTGCCCTTCCACATTTTTGGCGTAGACAGCAATCCCACCAGGCACTCAACCGCCGGCGCCTTTGTGGCCACCTTCATGTTCGCCAAATTCGGAATGGATGAATCCGGCTGGCCAGCGCTTGCCCGCCAGTTTGTCAATTCGCCCTGATCGCAGATACGGGGTTTTGCCCTTTGCCTGCGCGCGCAATCAGATGATCAACTCTGCCGGGCCGACTCGGTGCCGGACTTGCCGGAGTGCTCGAACAGCCGAACGGCTTCGAGCTTGAACTCCCTGGTGACATACTCGGGCATTGCCATGGATCACCTCCATTGGGATTTATTTCCCTCTCAATTCGGTGTCCACGAAATCCGGGCTACCTCAGCCTGCTCCCAGGCTGCTTCAGTTTTCCCGGTGTTCCCTGCGGTGTTCGCGTTCTTCGTGACGACCTTCTTCACGGCGCTCTTCTTCGCGACGCTCTTCTTCGCGCCCACGGGCGTAGTGTTCGCGATAGTGCGGCACGTACTCGTGGCGGTACCAGTTGTCCTGCACGAAGTAGACCCGCTCGCCGCAGGCATTGTACTGTCGGCAATACCGGCCCCAGTTTCTCGCATGCTCCGGCGGCACGTGCAGGTAGATCGGCTCCCTCTCCAGTTCCACCGGCGGGGCGTGAATGACGACAGGCTGGGGGTAGATCACCTCACGAATTAAAAAGCCCCTTGACCCAAGAGAGGCAGATCAAGGGGCCGACGAGCCCCACAGTCCGGGGGAGAGGGACACGAGCCCGGGGCTACGCCTGTACCGAAAAGCTCGGTATATAAGCACCATACCACAACATATAGTGGTTTGTCTGTAGTAGTGCCGGCTCAGATTGCGAGATCATTTCGACTGCTTGTCGATTGCATGGTCCAGTCGAGGCCCTCTAGTGCATCGGCTACGCCCAGAGGAACAGAGGGTGTCAGGCTTGGCTTATTGCATAATTAATCCAACCTGCCGACACTGACACCCCCTGCGCACGCGCTTTTCGGCACGCGAATCTCCGATTCGTCGACGTCAATTCGTCAATTGGGGGTCTTGCAACACCGCATTCATTCTGCCGGGGACTAGCTCGGGCCGACCCTTTGCCTTTGGTGCAATGCTTTAGATAATTCGCCCTTCTCTTTTTGCGATTGTTTCCAATTCTGACAAAAGTCCCGCGATCTTCCGCGAGAAGCGGGCGTCAATGAAGCCGGTGCCCATTGATAGCCAGCCGTGCGGGATGGCGGGCGCAGTAACTGCAATGGAAGTATCACGAATGGAAATCGTTAAAGAATGTCCGTCATGAAATCCGGATTCCCGGCCTGAGTCGAACTCTGCAGCGAGTTGTCCAATATCCAAACCGTGCCTGGCCGCAACAACAAAAACTTGCTCCAACGCATCGCGCAATTCCGCATCGTATTGCCCTCTGGATGACATCGCCGGCCTCTCCTTGAGCTTCAGAAAATCTTCAAATCTTTAAGGGTCAGTCCTATACTTTATAGCCTCATGCAACCTGGCCGGTATCGGCCTGAACCCGCCAGTCCCGAGTGGCGCAGGGTAAAGTTCAGCACCTGGACGAATGCATTGCCCGAAGCCGCTGGCGATCAATCTTGCCGGTGCCGGTCTTGGGAAGTTCGTCGAGATACTCGATGGTGCGCGGATACTTGAAGGGCACAAGCGCGGTCTTGACGAAGTCCTGAAGCGTTTTCGTCATCGTCGTGTCCGTGCCGTACCCCGGGCGCAGCGCCACAAAGGCCCGAAGCGTCATCAACCGGTTTTCGTCTTCGAGCGCGAGAACCGCGCACTCCCGCACAGTCGGGTGCTCAGCCAGCGCACGCTCGACCTCCATCGGGTGCACCCACTGCCCGCTGACTTTTACCAGGTCGTCGGCGCGGCCCTCGAACCAGTAGTAGCCGTCGGCATCCTCACGGAAACGGTCCCCGGTGTAGATCCAGCCCTCGCGCATCGTCTCGCGCGTCTTATCGGGCCGGTTCCAGTAGAACGGAGCATTGGAGTCGCCGCGCACCCACATGATGCCGGGCTCGCCGACCCGAACCGTGCGTCCCTCCGGATCGCAAAGCTTGATCTCGTAGCCCGGCACCCGCGCCCCGCTTGCGCCCGGTTTCTGGCGCTCAACCGCGTTGGAGAGATAGATGTGCAGCACCTCGGTGGATCCGAGCCCTTCCACGATACGGAGCCCGTGGCGCCGCTCCCACTCGGCGAACATTTCCTGCGAGAGTGTTTCGGCCGCGGAGATGCACAGCCGCAGGCTCGAAAGATCGCGTCGCGCCGAGCCCGGGTGCACGATCAAGGCGTTGTACAGGGTCGGCAGACCGAAGAAGAGGGTCGGACGATGCCGTTCGATCACACCGTACACGGCTTCGGGGTCCGGCCGTCCCGGATGGAGCACCGAGGTCGCGCCGACCGAAAACGGGAAGGTGATCGCGTTACCGAATCCGTAGGCGAAAAAGATCTTCGGTGGCGAGAACACGATGTCGGTCTCGCGGATGCCAAGCACCCGCCTGCCGTAGGACTCGTGCGTATAGGTAGCATCGTGGTGCAGATGGACGACGCCCTTCGGCCGCCCCGTGCTGCCCGAGCTGTACATCCAGAATGCCATCTCGTCGGGATGGGTCTCGACCTCGTCGAGCTCGGAGCGCGCGCCGCTTGTCCAGGCATCCCAACGCGTGACCTCGACTAGATCGAGGAACGGCACCGCACCGTCGCCGACCACGACCAGGTCGCGCAGCCGGCTGGTACGCACATCGGGATGGCCCAGAAGATTCGCCAGCGAGTCGTGCACAATCGCCGCCTCGGCGCCACTGTCGCAGAGATAGTAGGCAACGAGTTCCGCGGGGGAGAGCGTATTAACCAGCACCGGCACGAAGCCGGCTCGCATCGCACCGAAGATGGCCGCGACATATTCCGGTGTATCGAGCATCACCAGCAGCACGCGGCTGCCGCGCGCGAGGCCCATCGCGGCAAGCCCATTGCCGACCCGGCACGCAAGCTCGCAGAGTTGGGCGTAGGTCAACGTGCGGTCGCCGCAGACCACGGCTGCTTTGTCCGCGCGCCCAGCATTCAGGTTGTCGAACAGAATGCGCGCAGCGTTGTAGCGCTCGGGCACCGTCCAGCCGATCTCCCGCCCTTCGGGCATGTCGGCGCCGCAGGGGTCAGGCTGGCGCTTCGGGTCGGCGGCGCGCGCATCGGCGGCGCGCTCCCGATCGACGCGTGCCATGAAGCGCGGCGCTTCCGCCCGCAACCGCTCGTCCGGCATGCGGCCGCTGCGGGTCATGTAATCGTAGGCGAGCTGCCACGGTGCGAGCGCCATCTTCTCGGAGATGCGCTCATACCAGTAAGAGCTTGCGGTTGCAGCGGTCACGATTTTCCGCGCGATCGGCTTGCGCGAGCGTTCGTACTCGGCCAGGCCATCGGCGACGTTCTCGCCATGCGCAGCGAACGCCGCCGCCAGCGCGATCGAATCTTCCATCGCGAGCCGCGTGCCGGAGCCGATCGAGAAATGGCCGGTTCGCACCGCATCCCCGATCAAGGCGACGTTGTCCGCGGTCCACTGCTCGGTCCACAGCAGCGGGAAGTTGCGCCAGATCGAGCGGTTCGAGATCAGCGGGTGCCCACCGAGGTCGGGTGCAAATACGCGCTCGCAGTAGATCCTGCTCTCTTCGTCGCTCATCCGGTCGAGACCGGCCCGGTACCACGTGGCCGCGTCACATTCCACGATGAATGTGCTCATGTCGGGTGCGTAGCGATAGTGGTGCGCCACGAAGTGGCCGTGCTCGTACTCACGAAAAGTGAGGGTCAGGCAGTCGAACGCCTTGGTCGTTCCGTACCAGGCGAACTTGTTCTTCAGATAGCGCATTCGCGGACGCAGGCGGCCTTCAAGCGACCGGCGCACAGCGGAGTTCACCCCATCGGCACCGACCACCAGGTCGAATCCTGACAGATCGGCGAGGGACTCGATCTTGCGCCCGTGCTCGACGCGCACGCCGGTCGTCCCGCACAGGTCTTCGAGAATCGTCAGCAGCTGCAGGCGGCCGATCGCGGAAAAACCATTCCCGTCCACAAGCACGGCTTCGTCGCGGTGCACGATTTTCTGCTCGGGCCAACGCTCCATCCGTGCCTCGAGCAGGCCGAAGAGCTGGGGTTCGCCAGCACGCAGGAATTCAAGGGCAGCGTCCGAGAAGACCACGCCGAATCCGAACGTGGCGCCGTGCGGATTCTGCTCGAGGACAAGCACCTCGTCCTGCGGGCGTCGCCGCTTCAGCAGGAGGCTGAGAAAGAGGCCGGCGGGGCCGGCACCAATGATCGCAGTGCGCATGTGGGGAATCGGGTCAGCCCACTACTCCAACACTGCCCTATGTCGCGCCCTTGCCCGGCGCAGTCAGGCGATCACGCACGAAACCAATATGCGCACGCAACCCGTACACCTGGTCGGCAATAAATATCGGCATTTTTGATTCATTGACGGTGGCCTCGATGACGTCGATCCGCTTCAGGAGCTCCTCGCGCTGTTGCGCCGTCGGCTCGCCCAGCATGTCTCCCTCGACGGCCATCAGCGCGCCATACCAGCGGTACAGTCGCGAGCGTATTCGCCAGCGATAGAACGCCGGCGCCAGCCGCAGGCCCGGTATCACGAGCGCCACGATGGGCACGAGCATCACCAGGACTCGATCTGCGATATTCGCCACCCAGAAAGGCAAATGCCGGTGCAGAAAGCGCTGCCCCGATTTGTAATAGCGTTGCGCGTCGTCGCTGATGGCGAAGTCGTGCTCCCGCGGGTCGGGGAATTCTCCCGTGTGCCGGAACAAGCCCGGCCCGCCGTGCACTTCTTGTGCCGCCTCAATGAGCAGATCCGATAGGGCCGAATTCAAATCCTCGCGGGCGATGAGCTCTGCAGTCGCTCCGACCAGGGTGATGTCCTGTGGTGGGAGGTCTTTGCTCAAATCCAGCGCGCCTTTAGGCAGTACCAATTTATACAGATACGGAAAAATGCGCGTATAGGCATCGGCCTGCGAGAAATTGAATAACGAGATACGCGGGGTCTGCAGTAATTCGCGAACAATGGGTGTGGAGGAATTGCCGAGTAAAAAGGCCACGTCCACCGTTCCTCGTCGCAGCGCTTGCACCGCGTCCTCGTTTCCAATCGACAGCAGCGTGGCTGAATTGGCGTCAATTCCGTTGGCCTTCAGCAGCCTCTGCGCCAATACGCCGGTGCCGCCGCCCTCCGCCCCGATGGCGATGCGCAGGCCGCGCAGTTGCCTCAGCTGGTCCACGGGCTTCGCACCGCGATAAAACACCCAGATCGGCTCGTAATACATACTGCCCAATGACACCAAATCCTCAATTTCCATCTCGTCCGCGAGTCCGCTTTGCACAAACCCCACGTCCACGTGAAAGGTCGGCGTGCGAAGGCGGTTAAGGTTCTCCTCTGCCCCGATGGAGGGCAGAATCTCGAGCGTCACGTCATCACGGGCCAGAATGTCACGGTACTCTTCGGCCGTCTTGTAGAAGGCGCTGCCTGGGGCGCCGGCGGTGATGGTCAAGACGTGTGGGACGGCCGGTTTGACGAAGGCGAACGCAATTCCGAACCCCAACACAATCAGCAACAGAAGTGGGCCCACCGTAATGACAAAATCGGGCCATGAGATGCGGACTACTGCGGCTGAACGCGTTCGTGATAACAGTTTGCGCACCGGATCTCCTGTTTGCGGAGGAACAAATCGAATTACGGCTCGTATTGAATCACAATCCGGGAGGAAAATGATGATCATCCCGGTAGCAAGCAGTGCGAAAACGTGCACTCCGTCTGCTTTCGACCCTGTTTCGCGACGACGTCCTGACGAATTGGTGTGGGAAGCGTGGTCTGGACTACGTACTCGAATAAACCAGCAACGCGGTGACCAGTCGCCGGCCTGCCCCCGGCTTATTCGGACCGTGAGAGAATTCGTCGCAACTGCGCAATCGCGCTGCTATGCACGGAGGTTGCATGGGTAAGGGTCGGCTGGAAGCGTTCAGTGACGGCGTCATCGCCATCATCATCACCATCATGGTGCTCGAGATGAAGGTGCCTCACGGTGACTCCCTCGAGGCCTTGCTGCCGCTGGTGCCGGTGTTCCTGAGCTACGTGCTGAGCTTCGTCTACGTTGGCATCTACTGGAACAACCATCACCACATGCTCCACGCGTCCGCGAAAGTCTCGGGTGCGGTGTTATGGGCAAACCTTCACTTGCTGTTCTGGCTTTCGCTTTTCCCCTTCGCAACAGGCTGGATGGGCGAGAACCACTTCGCTCCCATGCCGTCCGCGCTCTACGGGATGGTGCTGCTGATGGCAGCCGTTGCCTATTGGGTGCTGCAGCAAACCATCATCGCGTGCGAAGGTCCGGCGTCGGTGCTCAAATCCGCGGTCGGCGGTGACTGGAAGGGCAAGCTCTCCCCGTTGTTTTACCTGGCTGCCATCGCTTCCACGTTCTGGGTGCAATGGCTTGCGCAAGTTCTCTACGTTCTGGTTGCCCTGCTCTGGCTGGTCCCGGACCGCCGCATCGAGCATGCTCTGCAACACAAGGAAACCTGAACCGTCGAGCTACAGATAATGTGTCGGCGACAACAGAGAACGAAAATCCTGAATTCATCGGATATTGCACGCTGGAAGTTGCAAATAAACAATGATCAGAAAGGCTTCCGTTTCGATTCCCGAGCCCATCCGGAATTCGCTTGACTATGCGGCGTGATGAGCGCCTACTGGATTCGCTTTCGCACGCTGCCCGGGGCGGATGCTCAAGCCCAAGGCATGTCGATCCGGTTGTTGCCCGAACCGTTCGTTGTTGTGCGCGCCGCAACCTTGTGGTGTGCCTGATGCGGACAGGGTGGCGACCACTTTAGAACCCGTGTTTGAGGGTTATCTCCTCGGGTGCGCCGAAGCAAAAGCAAGGGGCGTGACGCAAGTCGCGCCCTTTGTACGTCCGAAGCGGGGCGGAATCAATCGGGGATTTCCGGATTCACCAGGTTCGCAAGCTGCGCCAGCGATTCGTGCCAGCCCAGATAGCAGGCCTCGGCGGGAATGACGTCGGGCACGCCTTCCTGCACGACCGTCAACTCGGTCCCGCACGAGACTTTCTTCATGGTCACGGTCACCTGCATTTCCCCAGGACAGGTTCGGGTCGTCGAACTTGTCCGTGTAGCGAATGAGCTCGTTCGGCTTGATCTCGAGATACTTCCCACCGAAAGAATGGCTCTTTCCGCTGGTCATGTTGGTGAATGACATTTTATGCCCGCCGCCCACCTTGAGGTCGACGTGGTAGACCTTCCCGGTGAAGCCGTACGGCGGCAGCCACTTGGCCATGGCATCGGGATCGGTGAACGCGCGAAAGACCCGTTCCGGCGTGCCGCGGAGAACGCGGTGAAGACGAATGGTGCTCGGCATGGTCGACTCCTTTCAGTTGGCATTGTGCTTCTTTTCCCGGTCGATCGTCGCCCGGCCCGATCGACATCGGGAATGGGGTCAAGTCTTACAATATCCCATTCAACTTCTCACCGCGCCCGGGGTGTACGCGACATCCTCACGGGATTCTTCGCGCCGGACGAACCCGAGTCATACGGGCGGCTGGTGTGCGTAGCGATCGGTGCCGACGGCAAATCGTTGCCGGTGGCGGACGACGTCGGGGGTGATCTGGCGCATGACCGGGGCAAAGGGATAGCTGGAGCCGATGGGTTAGCCTGACCCTCGCAGATTTTACCAGCGAGCCGCGGGCAAGGACGCTTTGGCGCCGTTGGCTAACGACGCGGCGTTACAATATCGGCCTCGGCTGCCGGTGCGGGGGGAGTATGCGCAGAAAAAAGCCGCAACTCGCGAAGCTCACTCGACCACGCGTACATGATGCGTATGCGCGCGAGCGTTTATTCAAAATCCTCGAAGAAGGTGGCGAGCGACCTATCGTATGGGTCGAAGGGCCGCCGGGCGCCGGCAAGACAACGTTGGTGGCCTCATGGCTCGAGGCGCGTGAGCCGGCAAGTGTCTGGTACCAGATGGACGTCGGCGATTCGGACCTTGCCACTTTCTTCTTTTATCTCGGCGAAGCCGCGACTGTCTTCACGCGCCGCCACCAGCGCCCGCTTCCAAGGTTGACTCCGGAATATCGGAATCAAGCGGAAGCCTTCGCTCGTAGATTTTTCCGGGAACTCTTCTCACGCCTCCCGGACGGCAGCGTGCTCGTCCTAGACAACTATCAGGAGGTGCCGCAAGACGCACAGATTCACGACATCCTGGCGGCGGCGTCCGGCGAATTGCCCGCCGGGATGCGGCTCCTGATCGTCAGCCGCGAGAATCCACCGCCATCCTATGCGCGGCTCGTCGCCCACCAGCAGATCTCGTTCTTGACATGGGAAGCACTGAAATTGAGCCAGGACGAGGCGCATACCATCGTCGCCCAGAAGAACCCGGTCGACGCGCATACTCTTCAATCCCTGTATCGCACTACCGACGGCTGGATCGCGGGTTTTCTACTGGTCCTGGAGAATTTCAGGACGGGGGACGCCAGATCGCAGGCCGAACAGATTACCCAGGAAGCGATATTCAACTACTTCGCAAGCCAGATCCTGGACCGGATTGCGCCGGACGCGAGGCGCTTCCTCATGATATCGGCCCTTCTGCCGCAAATGTCCGTCAGCGTATGCGAGGCGCTCACCGCGGACCGGCGCTCTTCCGATCGTCTCGAGGAGATGTATCGTCGTCGCCTGTTCACCGAACGTCGCTCGGGCACCCCGCTCACCTACTCCTATCACGCGCTTTTTCGAAATTTCCTCCGCCATTGCGCGTCCCGGGAATTGCGTAACTCGGAACTGCGGAAGTTGTGCATCCGCGCCGCACGGCTGCTCGAGGAAACCGGCGAAAAGGAATCCGCCGCGGCCCTCTATAACGAGGCGCAGGACTGGTCCGAACTCCAGCGATTGATCGTGCAAGAGGCGCCGGTACTGCTTGCGCAGGGCCGTTGGAAAACGTTCGACGAATGGATGGGATGGCTGCCCAAGACGCAGGGCGAAGCATCTGCCTGGCTGGTCTATTGGAACGGGATGGCACGCCTTACGACGACCCCGTCGATCGCCCGGGACCGCCTTGAACGGGCCTTTTCGCTGTTCAGCTCATCGGGCGACCGGATGGGCGCCCTGCTCGCCGCCTCGGCGGTGGCGCAGAGCATGTATCTCGAGGCGGCGGAGTTCAAGCAACTCGACAGATGGCTGCCGGTCATGGAGGAAATCCTCGACGACGCAACCGAGTTTCCGTCTCCGGCCGCCGAGCTGCAGGCGTACTCGGGCATGCTGATCGCAATCGTCTTCGGGCATCCCGGACACAGGCATTCCAATCGCTGTGCAAGCAAGATCATCCATCTCATGGGCGAGCCCATCGACGCCAATCAGCGTGTCACCGCGGCCGCAGCCATGATTCTGTATTCGCTTTACACCGGCGAGCTCCGGTTGGCGCGACAGCTTGAAGAGAAAATCCGGCCCGTGCTCGCCGCACCCGAATTGACTCCGCTGAATGCGGCGTATTGGTATTGTTATCTGGGTTGGCTGGCCATCAACGATCACATGATCGAACGCGGGCACGAGGCCTTTGCCTGTGCGGAGGAAATCGCCGAGCGGGAGCGATTTCCCGACG
>Ga0209166_10003893_pt1 | contig 10613 bp, 10 predicted proteins | sample Coa_R1_3_FD_187151 | JGI IMG/M metagenome (GOLD analysis project Ga0209166, IMG submission 187151) | Surface soil microbial communities from Centralia Pennsylvania, which are recovering from an underground coalmine fire - Coalmine... | ecosystem: Environmental > Terrestrial > Soil >... | reverse complement strand
CGCCGCGGACGCTTGCCATCGCCGCCACCACCATTGTGCCCCGTGGGCGGAAGGTTCCCTCCGCCTCCGCCGCCGTCGCCGGTCTTTTTTTCGATGATCAATTCGATTTCATGCGTCGCGGTTGAGCCCGGCATGGCATCCCTTTCCTTGCATCAGCGTACATTCTGGGGCAGCAGCTCGGGCGCGAGGTGCTGTGGAGCAAAATCGTTCGCAAAGCCTTCCGGGAATTCGTACGCTCCGCGATAAACGGTCGGCCCGGTGTTTCCGAAATTCGATTTCGGCGCCGGCGAGGCTACACTCCATTCGAGTGTCGTGGCTCGCCAGGGGTTATCTTCTTCCTGGGCTGTTTTCCGACGGACCAGAGCTTGCACAAAATTAATCACAAATACGATTTGGGCGGAGACGGTGCAGATCGTTGCCACCGTAACCAGCGTGCGAATCGAGGCGCCCGCCGAAGCCAGAGCGGCCCGTTGCGCATCCGGTAGCAAGCGCGACTGCGTCAGGAGTCCCAGCCAGTGCATCGGCATAAATATTAGATACACGCCCGCGAAGGTCATCCAGAAATGCACCTTGCCCAACGGCTCGCTCATTCGGCAGCCGAACAGTTTCGGAAACCAAAAAAATAGCGCCGCGAGAATGGCAAACGTGGCTGCCACGCCCATCACCAGATGAAAGTGGCCGATCACAAAGTCTTCGCTGACCGCCGCGCTGCTCAAATCCTGCCGCGCCAGAAAAATGCCGGATAGTCCGCCGGCAATAAAAAGCGAAATGAACCCGATGGAAAAAAGCATCGCCGTGGTGAGTTGCAACCGGGCATTCCAGAGAGTGCCTAGCCAACTCGCCAATAAAAACGCCGCCGGCACTCCCAGCGAGGAAGCCAGCACCGCAAAAACGAGCGGGGCGTACGGGTTTAAGCCGGTGGCGAACATGTGGTAACCCCACACACAGAAGCCAATCAGCCCGACCCCACACAACGCAAGAACCACCAGGCGTTCCTTCCACACCGGCTTGCGCGAAAACGTGGAAACCAGATGCGTGATGATCCCGAAACACGGCAGCATCGCCACGTACACTTCGGCTTGCGCGAAATACCAGAACAATCGCTGCCAGAGCACCGGCAAGCTCCCCTGGCGAACCAGATTTTGCGGCTGCGCGGCCAGGAAAGAAGTGTCACTGAAAAACTGCGAGCCCAGCAGCCGGTCTGAAAGCAGCGCCGCGCACCCCGCCAGCAGCACGCTGAAGATCAGCATGCTGAGAATGGAATTCAGGAACCAGGCCCAGACGGTCACCGGGAGGCGCGGCAAGGTCATTCCCTCGGCGCGCAAATCGATCGTCGTCACCGTGAAATTCAACGCGCTCAGCAAAGCGCCAATCGCAAAAATTGCCCCGCTCGCCAGCCACACATTAATTCCGGTTTCCGGCGCGTAAAAAAACGAAGCGGTCATCCCGGTCAGAGATACCACAGTCAGCCAGAACGAAACCAGATTTAGCGTGGGGAACGCCATCTCCGAAGCGCCAATCTGCAGCGGCAGCAGATAATTGCCGAAACCCAGTTGCGGCGCCGCGGTCAGCACAAAGAAAACCATCAGTGACCCGTGCAGCAAGCGAACGGCGGCATACCGGCCGGGTGTGTAGTCAAATCCATTCAGGAACGGAATCGCGGTGTCTGGCCAGGAACTGTGCACACGAAGCAGCGTGGAGAGAACGACGCCTACCAGGACGCTGGCGAGTGCCAGCCAAAGGTATTGCAGCCCAATCGTTTTATGGTGCGTGGAAAAGACGTAGCGCGCGAGAAAAGAGGGACGGGCGGAATGGGGCGCGCTGGCGCCGTCGTCGTAAGTGACCATTTTCTATACAGTTCCGCCATCGGCGGCACTCTGAACCTAAGCCCGTATCTTATCGCTAACCCGCAGAATTGCAAGGCGCTGGAAACCGTCGAAATGTGCTAGTTTCCGATTATGTTTATCAGGTACTTGCACCTGTCAGCGTGCTACCATCCCTCGGTCTAAAGTATGCGATTGAAATGGAATTTCATGACCTGCGTGTGGATTACTCTCATGGCGCTCTTCGCATATGCGGGCTATCGAGAGCGCGACACTTTCCCGCTTCGGTGGAGCGGCTATCCAGTAGCCATTCCTCCTTCGGTGAAGATTGCTGCGGCGATTGCTGTAATCGGTATTTGCATTTTTGCCTGGGCGAATCAACGGAGGTAGAGTTTCTCCCGCTAATCGGGCATGTTGATCCTAGTATCCATTTGTCCGGTAGCGCACGGATAAGCGGAAACTGAGCACTGCCGAGACCGCAAGCGAACTACTGAACCTGCTTCTGGAAAGCGGCGAATTGCTCTCGCAGGGTGTTCAGTTCCCTTCTGAGTTCCACAATTTCCGCTTCAAGTTGCGCCACTCGGTCCCCGTCATTCAAAATTTTGACCGAACTTTGCGCTTCAGCGGGGTGTTCAGTTGCCGCGTGTTCCGCGGGCGCGGTGTCCCCGGAAAAAAGATGCATGTAACGCGACTCTTTGGTCCCTGGCTGGCGCGGGAGAATTTTCACGAGCGGCGGCTCGCGGCGCATCAATAGATGTAGCGCGGAGTGCACGGCCTCCAAATCCCCGAACGCGTAAATCCGCTCCGCTCGCGTGCGAAGTTCGCCCGGCGTTTGCGGCCCGCGCAGCAGCAGGACGCAGAGAACGGCAATCTCGTGGCGGTGAAAATTGTAAAGTTCGTTGAGCCGGTGTTCGAATTTGGGGACGCGCGAATCGCCGCCGGCAGAGCGGACCAGCACCTGTTCGGAGAGCGACCGCAACGCCTGGCGCACCGCCTCTTCGTCGAGCGTCATTACCGGATCACGGTTAGATTTCTGGTTGCACGCGTTGACGAGCGCGTTCAGGGAGAGCGGGTAATACTCGGGCGTGGTGCTTTCCTTTTCGATCAGCGCGCCGAGCACGCGGACTTCGATTTCCGAGAGCTGCAGTGCCATTCCAAAATCATAGCAGGAGCCTCAAGCAACTCGAAGCCAGCCGGAAGAAAGTTCTTGTAAGAAATTTGGTGCGGTCGAGTGGATTCGAACCACCACGGTATTGCTACCGCCAGCCCCTCAAGCTGGTGCGTCTGCCAGTTCCGCCACGACCGCACAGAGGTAAGGACTTCATTGTAGCCGCGCCCGGGGAAACCGGCAAGACGCGGAAAAGCAACGGGCGAAGCAGCCGCCCGAAACCAAGTTACGGCTTGGTTGGAGCCGCGGGCGCCGGCTGCGATTGCGCGGGTGCAGAGGACTGTGGCACCACGGGAGCCGGCGTTCCTGGCGTCGGTGTCGGAGCTGGAGCCGGGGTCGTCTTAGCAGGTGCGGGCTTCGAATACTTCTCGAGAATTGAGCTGCCGCCCGCTGTTCCCAGTCCGCGATCCACCTTCACCACCATCGCCAGCGCGCAAACCATGAACATCACCGCGCACCACGTGGTCGCCTGCGAAAGAATCGTTGCCGCGCCGCGCGGTCCAAACGCCGTCTGGCTGCCCGCGCCGCCGAACGCGCCGGCAAGATCCGCCGCTTTGCCGCTCTGCAGCAGCACCACAATGATCAGCACCAGGCAGTTAAGCACAAAAAAGGGCGTCAGCACATAGCCGCCCCACGAAAAGTGAAATCCGATGTAAATGATCGCGAAGCCAATGAGCAGCGCGATCGTCCATTTCATCCAGCCTGGCATTTCCTGCACCTCAAACTTGTAAGATCTTGTTGCAACCGGCAACCCGCGGGTTTGCTCAACTAACTAACGGGTCCAATTCTTCACAATACTCGCGAAGGACTTCGGATCGAGGCTCGCTCCGCCAACCAGCACGCCGTCGAGTTCCACCTGCGCCATCAACCCCTGGATATTGTCGGGCTTGACGCTGCCGCCGTAGAGAATCCGGAGGGCAGCCGCATGGCCTGCGCTGAACATATGCGCCGCACACTGGCGTACGTACCGATGCACGGCCGCGGCAATTTCCGGCGTGGCTGTGTGGCCCGTGCCAATTGCCCAGACCGGTTCGTAAGCTATCAGAATACGGGAGAATTCCTCGGGGGTCAACGCACCGGCGCTCTCCTCGAACTGGCATTTACAAATATTTTCCGTGCGGCCGGCCTGCCGGTCGGCCAGTTGTTCCCCGATGCAGACGATGGGCGTGAGGCCGGCGGCGAGGGCGGCTTTGGTTTTCTTGAAGACCATTTCGCTGGTTTCGCCGAAGATGTGGCGGCGCTCCGAGTGGCCGACGAGGGAGTACCGGCAACCGGCCTCCACCACCATGCCGGCGGAAGTTTCCCCGGTGAACGCGCCTTCCTTTTCCCAGTAAAGGTTTTGAGAGGAAATCGCAATGTGCGTGCCCTTGGTGGCGTCGACGGCCGCGGGAATGTCAATCGCGGGAGGTGCGATCACGATGTCGCAGTCCGTAACCTCCGCGACCAGCGGATTGAACGCCGCGAAGAACGCGCGCGTTTCCGCCTGCGTCTTGAACATTTTCCAGTTGCCGGCAATGACGTGGCGCCGATTGGGGTGGGTCATTTGTTGGAAAGGGCCTCCACACCCGGAAGCTTCCGTCCGCCGAGAAATTCAAGCGACGCGCCGCCGCCAGTAGAAATGTGCGAGATTCTGCTTGCGAGGCCCGACTGGTGAATCGCGGCTACGGAATCGCCGCCGCCAACGATGGAAATCGCGCCGGCAGTGGTTGCGGCGGCCACGGCTTGCGCGATGGCCAGCGTGCCCTTGGCGAACGCGGGCATCTCAAACACGCCCATCGGGCCGTTCCACACGATGGTTTTGGATTTGGCAATTTCCGCGGCGTAGGCCGCAATGGTTTTCGGCCCGATGTCCAGCCCCATCTGATCGGGGGGTATCGCAGAGACTTCGACCAGCTTCGTCGGAGCGTCGGCCTTGAATTCCGGGGTGACGACATTATCGAGAGGAAGCAGCAGCTTGAAATTCTTTTGCTTCACATCGGCCAGAATCTTTCGAGCGAGGTCGAGCTTGTCTTCCTCCACCAGCGATTTGCCGATCGAAAGGCCTTGCGCTTTCAAAAATGTGTATGCCATACCGCCGCCGATAAGCATGGCGTCGGCAATTTTCATCAAGTTTTCGACGACTTCGATTTTGTCGCTCACTTTGGCGCCACCGATGATGGCCACGAACGGGCGCGTGGGGTTGCTGATGGCTTTCCCGATATAGGCGAGTTCTTTTTCCATCAATAATCCGGCCGCGGCCTGCTTCACAAATTTCGTGATGCCGACCACGCTGGCGTGCGCGCGGTGCGCCGAGCCGAAGGCATCGCATACGAAGACGCCGTCGCATAGCGCGGCGAGTTGTTTTGAGAAACCCTCGTCATTCTTTTCTTCTTCGGGGTGGAAGCGCACGTTTTCCAGGACCAGCACGTCGCCGTCCTTCAGCGCCTTGCTTTTCGCTTCCGCCTCAAGGCCAATGCAATCGGCCGCAAATGCAACGGGTTTGCCCAGGAGTTCTTCCAGCTTTTTCGCAGCAGGCTTCAGGGAATATTTTGCATCGAGCCCGCCTTTTGGCCTGCCCAGATGCGAAGCGAGCACCAGTCGTCCGCCTTTTTCCATTGCCAGTTTCAGGGTTGGAAGGGTTTCCCGAATGCGCGTGTCATCGGTGACCACGCCATCTTTCAACGGCACGTTGAAGTCCACGCGGATGAAGACTCGTTTGCCGCGCAGGTCAAGGTCTTGAATAGTGAGTTTGGTCATGAATTCTTCCGCACGTTTCACTTTGCTTGCAAAGCGGACGGCCTCAGAAGGCCGTCCCGACACCGACCGAGACAATTTTGTAAGGCCCACCCGCCGCGGCGGGCCTTCCGTGTACAGCAGGGTCGATCTTAGAACTTCGACGCGAGCAGCTTGATCAGGTCGCGGCACCGGCAGGAGTAGCCCCACTCGTTGTCGTACCATGCCAGCACTTTCACGCAGCGATCGCCGACGACCTTGGTGTATTCCGCGTCCACGATCGAAGAGTTTGAGTTGCCTTTGAAATCGCAGGATACGAGCTCCTCCTGCGTGTAACCCAAAATGCCCTTCAACGGGCCGTTTGCCGCGGCCTTCAGCGCCGCATTCACGGAATCCTTCGTGGCCGGCTTCTCCACAAATACGGTCAGGTCCACCACGCTGACGTTGGGCGTTGGCACGCGCATCGCGTAACCGTCGAGCTTGCCCTTCAACTCCGGAATCACCAGATGCAGCGCCTTGGCCGCGCCAGTCGAGCTGGGAATCATGTTAATCGCCGCGGCGCGGGCCCGGCGCAGATCCTTGTGCGGCAGATCGAGCAGCTTCTGATCGTTGGTGTACGAGTGAATCGTGGTCATCGTGCCGCTGTGAATCCCAAAGGTTTCGTGCAAAACCTTGGCGACGGGCGCGAGGCAGTTCGTCGTGCATGAAGCGTTCGAGATCACGTGATGCTTCGCGGGATCGTAGGTCTTGTCGTTCACGCCGAGCACAAACGTAGCGTCCGGATCTTCCGCCGGCGCCGAAATGATAACTTTCTTCACCGGCGCGCGCAGGTGCTTCTTCGCCTCGGGTCCCTTGGTGAAGAGGCCCGTGGACTCGACCACGATCTCCGCGCCGACGCTGGCCCAGTTGATTTCCGCGGGATCCTTTGTCTTGAAGACCTTGATGGCCTTTCCTTCGATACTGATCGTGTCGTCGGTGTGCGTAATGTTGTGCGGCAGATTCCCGAGCACGGAATCATATTTCAAAAGGTGCGCGAGGGTTTTAGCATCCGTAATGTCATTGACGGCGACGAACTGAATGTCCTTGTCGTCAATCGCGGTGCGCACAATATTGCGGCCGATGCGGCCGAAGCCGTTGATTCCTACCTTGATTGGCATACTTCCTCCGGTGCGGGTTTCTGGATTGCGGCGAGACATCAGGTAAGCATGACGCCGCGGGCGGAACTAAAAATGCTAGGTTGAGTATAAGCGAAAGTCAACGGAAGACAATGTACTTGCGTCACAGGACACTGAGAAATTTGCCGCGAGGCATGAGTCGAATACCAGATTGAAAACCCAATCGCTGTTCAGCCCAGTCAATCCGCCTTGCTGACGTCGTGCAGCTTGATGCGCATCCGGGCTTCTTCGCCCAAGCTTTTCACGGCGAGCCGCGTCTCGTTCACCATGGAAAAGCATCCGGCGCTCAAGCCGACGACGGCGGAACCCCCGGTCACAACGGCCAGAAGAGCGCCCAATTGAAACAACTGCCTCTGTCCGTAAAACGCCGCTATCGATCCAGCGACCGAAATCAGTGCGGAGGAAGCAAATAAGCCGAGCGCTGCGTAAAACAATCGCAAAGCGCGGAGCAGCATGTGCACGCGCAATTCGAGAGCGCGTAGTTGCGAAGTCCACTCCAGAAATCCCTCCGACCCCGGTTTGCTGGCGGCGATGTCGGAGGCCACCACGCGCGTGCGATCCACTACGCGGCCGAGCCGATTGCTGGTTCCGAGAGCCAGCACAGAGCAGGCGTTGGTGAGAATGGCAGGCGCCACGATGGCGGTGAGGACGGCGAAAGGATTGTTGGCCACAAATTGATATTGCATTTTGCTCCGCGTTACTGGGGGTACTGCTTGATGGAGCTTACTTTGTCGCCGCGAAAATGCACAAACACTGTTTTGTCCGGCGGGTGCCCGTAGATCCAGTCTTCCGTGTCGTAGCCCTCGGTATCGCGTTCACGGACTTTGCGGTCGGGCTTTCCAATTGCCGCGACCACCTCCTCCCGGTCCATTCCCAGAATCGCGTGGCGTTCGGTGATGGCCTTCTTCATTTCCGGTGGCAGCGTGTCGATCCAATGCACGGCCGCCGAGCGCTCTCTGGTGAAATCGAGGAACGGAGCAAGAATATTTTTCAGATCATCGGGCGAAAGGTCGGGAATATTTTTCGGGAATTGAATGTACAGCGTGCCGCCCGCGCCGGGTTGAAAGCCGGCCGGGCCTTGTTCCTGTGTCGTGGTGGTCGAGGACTGCGGCACCTGCGACGGCCCGCCCATGCTGACCTGAATGCGATCCCGCCAGCTTTTCCTGGGACGCCCGCCGCCGTTGATGTCCACGATAATGATGTGTTCGCGAAATTCAAGTTTGGTGATTTGGGCGTTGTCGCCGGTGTTGATGGCCGCACCATGCGTGGAAACGACGCGATCCAGATATTCCTGGTTGAGCGGCTTATCGGTGTAAAGAATGAAGCCCTCTTTCCCAGCGGGAATGGGCTTGCGAACCTTTGCGAATTCGCCGGAAACATAACGGATCAGAGCCAGCTTGGAGGGTTCCGTAAGATTCGAGTTCTTCGACGCGGCCGGCTGTTGCGGATTGCCGGATTGCGCGTCACGGTCTGTCAGCAGCAGTGGCAAGATCGAAATGGTTTCCCCAGATGGAAAATTTCCCGAAGAGTTGCGTTCCGGTGCCGGCACGAGAGGAAGCTTCGGCAAGTCCGCCGCGGCGAACGAAAAGACAAGCAACGAAATGGGAAGCCAATTGGACATAGCGAACGGCGCAACACCCCACCGGGTGCCTGCGCTATTTTATGATGCGGCGAGCGCCTTGAGTAGTGGTTCGGATCAAAATTATTGGGCAACCACGGTGACGCCCTGGCGGTCGATCTTCATTGGGAGCAATTCCCCGCCAGTGTCGACGACGGCCTTTTCCACTCGTTGCCGCGCGTCCGGCTCGATAAGGAGAACCACGCAACCGCCGCCGCCGGCTCCGCAGACTTTTCCGGCGAGCGCGCCCCTGCGCCTGGCACCATTAATAATGGCGTCGATCGTTTTTGTCGAGATGGTAGGCAGGTTGCGCCGGCGGAAGGCCCACTCCGAGTGCATCAGCCGGCCGGTCTCCTTCCAGTCGCCGCTTTCGAGGGCCACGCGCATCTTCTGGGCAATCTGCGAAATGTGCTCGATATTGTTCTGCACAGATTTTTTGCCGTCGATGTGGGCCTTGAAGACTTCCCAATTGTTGATGCCCGATTGCCGCGGCTTGCCTGTGTAGCACACGACGAGGCGACGTTCGAGTTCGTCGAGATTCACGCGCAGCTCGATGCGGCGTTCGCCTCCCGGAAGCAATTCAATCGCGGCGGCGCCTCCAAACGCGGGGGGATAGTGGTCCTGCGTTCCGGTAGGCACGCGGATCACGATGCCTTCCGCGTCGCGGCTGATGTGGATCCAATCCACGGTACTCTTTCCCGCACCGGTGAAACGATCGAGGGCCGCGCAGATGGCCACGGCCATTGCGCTGGAGCCGCCGATGCCTGCGCCCGCGGGAGCTTCCGAATTGGTGGTCAGCGTGAAGCCGCCTTCGGGGCGGAAGAACTTCACAATCTCGGCGAGCAGGGGAAGACGGTAGCGCTTTGCGCGGACCAGCGCCGCGAACGACGGAAAGGATTCCGATTTGCTCGTGTCGAGAGACACCAGCTTGATGCGCTGGTCTCCGGTGGAATGCGTTTCGATGGTGCAGCGGGCGTAGCGCGATATTGCGGCGTTGAGCGTGAGCGCGCCGGGATGGAAGAGATAGAGCGGCCAAATGTCGAGCGTGCCGCCGGCGAGGTCGACGCGTGTGGGAGCTTTTGATTCGATGCGCATGGTTTTTATTGGCCCGGCGAATCCGAGCACTGGCTAGAGTAACGGAAGCGCGGCCTACTTGCCGCCGGCTTTTGCAGCATGGTTGCGAAGAAGTAGAGGGCCGGTTTCGCGCGCGGCCAGGGCGGGATTGGGCTCAAAGCAGCGGCGGCAGCGGGCTTCATAGGCACTGCCCGCGCCGACGACGATCAGCTCCTCGCTTTCAACCAGCCGCTGCGTATGAACGGCGGGATTCCCGCAGCGCACGCAAATCGCCAGCAGCTTGGTGATCTCTTCCGCGATGGCCAGCAGGCGCGGCATCGGCTCAAACGGACGGCCGCGAAAATCAGTGTCCAGGCCCGCGACGATCACGCGCTTGCCCAGGTTGGCCAGCTTGGTGCAAACGTCCACCACTTCATCGCCGAGGAATTGCGCCTCATCAATGCCGACAACTTCCGTGCGCGGCTGCAGCTTCTCGATGATTTCCGATGCTTTCGTGACGTTGTCCGAAGGAATGCCCAGTCCGTTGTGCGAGACAATCTCATTGGCCGCGAAACGCGAGTCAATCGCCGGCTTGAAAATCTGCACCCGCTGCCGCGCAATTTCCGCGCGCCGCAGACGCCGGATCAGTTCCTCGCTCTTGCCGGAAAACATCGGCCCGACGACGACTTCAATCCAACCCATGTTGCCCTTAACAATGTCCACGCCGCGTCTCCTTTACCCACCCGCGTAGCGGCCACCTTCAGGTGGCCAATGCCCATATTGTAGTGGCCGGTCTTGAGACCGATCACCACACCAGCGAAAAAACCGAAAAGCAGATCCGCCACCCGCAAAAGGCCCGGGTTCGGGATGACAACTAAGACCCTTTTGCCGCAGCTCCCAACTGTGCCGCCGGCGGGTACATCCTCACATTGTAGAACGGCGCGAACGCCGCCACCACTGCCAGCCGGAACGACTCCTGCCGCGACACCAGATTGTCGCTCAGCACACCCCAGGCGCCTTGCCCGTCGCGAATAGCCACCGCCCCGGCATAGTTATCAATCGCC
>Ga0209166_10003892_pt1 | contig 10614 bp, 4 predicted proteins | sample Coa_R1_3_FD_187151 | JGI IMG/M metagenome (GOLD analysis project Ga0209166, IMG submission 187151) | Surface soil microbial communities from Centralia Pennsylvania, which are recovering from an underground coalmine fire - Coalmine... | ecosystem: Environmental > Terrestrial > Soil > Unclassified... | reverse complement strand
GGGCGTTAGCTTCCAATCATCGTTGACGAAAGCTCCGTAATAGTCCTTGCCGTTGTCGGTCAGCGAGATATTGGACACAAAAACTTCGCTCGAACCGCCCACGAAGTTCGGCCCGCCCACCGTCGATGCCATCGGCGTCAACAGAAAGTCTGCCCGTCCGGTGCTGCCGCCGCCCACGTTCGGAATGTCCGTGTAGTTCCCGTTGTAATCAAATTGACCGCGCGACCACGGTGGCTGCAGCGTCGAGAACTTCACGTGCTGCCACTCAAAGCCCATTTTGAAAGTGTGCTTCCCGTAAATCTTGGTCACTGTATCGGTGATCTGGAATGTAGAGGTGACTTCATCCGACGGCAAGAAGGCATTGCTGCCCAAGGTCTGCAGTCCGTTAATTCCGAACGCCGGCAATCCTCCGTTTTCCTGTAATTGCGGGATCCCCTGAATTCCAAACTGCCCCGGAATATCGGTCAAATCATTCGCCGACGGCGAAACGCGGGTAGTGTGCAGGTAATTGAGTCCCGCGCGAATTTCGTTAATAAAGGTCGGTGAAAACGTATGCGTATAGCCTAATGCGCTCTGCTGCGCGTTGGCCGTCTGCAAGCCCTGCTGGAAACCGCCTCCATCGGCCACCCCACCGAAAATTCCAGGAATGAATTGCGGGTCGTCGTTATAGCTGAACCGGAAAAACACCTGGTTCTTTTCGTTCAAATTGGCATCCAGCCGGGTATCAAAAGAGTTGCGATGCTCAAACAGCTTTGGCGAGTTGGCAAAATTCGAGAACAGGTTGCCGTTCGTCGGCGCCGGATACAAATTCAACAGTGCGATGGCGTTGGGATCCAGCCGGTTTGCCGGCAGGATGTTCAGCGTCGGGCAAGTCGTCAGGTTGTATACCGGCAGATTCCCGCAGCCGCCAAACGGATCACGCACGAAGCCCCCGGCGACTGCACGCGTGGTCGCCGGATCCAAAATCGTTCCTACCGGAATCAACCGGCCCAGCGCGTCCGGCCTCGCAGCGGCCGTGGATTGACCGGTGATCAGGTCCTGGAAGTTGGTATAACCGCTTGCCCGTTCGGCCACGGTTGGCACCGAGCCCGTCAGAATCGTTCCCTGCACCCTGCGCAAACCTTCGTAATCGCCAAAGAAAAACAGCTTATTCTTGCCGTTATACACTTTCGGGATGATTACCGGTCCGCCGGCCGTAAACCCAAACTGGTTTTGCCGAAGTTCGCCCTTTGGAATTCCCCCGGCATTTTCGAAGAAGTCGGCGGCGTCCAGTTTATCGTTGCGGAAGAACTCCCAAGCCGCGCCGTGCAGCTCATTCGTGCCGGACTTGATGGTGGCGTTCAGCACCGCCGCTCCGGAACGTCCAAACTCGGCGCTGAAATCCGAAGTCTGCACCTTGAATTCCTGCACCGCATCCACCGGAGGCAGCACCACGTAGTTTGTGCCGTTCAAAAAGTCCACAGTGTCGGAATTGTTGTCGATGCCATCCAGCAGGTAGTTGTTCTGCGCCGGACGCAGGCCATTTGCCGAGAAGGCGCCGCTCGCCGCGTTGCCGCGGGTGTCTGCCTGCGGAGTGTTCACTCCGGCAGCCAACTGCGCGAGAAACGTAAAATTGCGTCCATTCAGCGGCAGATTGTCGACGTTGCGCGAATCAATCACTTGCCCTACCGAAGCATCCTGCGTTTCCAGCACCGGAAGGCTGGAAGCGACTTCCACGGTCTCCGTGACCGAGCCGGGCTTCAGCGAGAAATCAACCACAACCTCTTGGCCCACGTTTACGATCACGCCTGTCTGCGTAACCGTCTGGAATCCCTGCAGTGTGGCGGTGAGCTTATAGCTCCCGATTTTGACCGGGCTGAACTTGTACGTGCCATCTCCAGTGGTCGTCGTTGAAAGACTGGCATTGGTGCCTTCATTGGTGAGCGTCACCGTCGCACCGCGCACTGATCCCCCAGACGCGTCCGCCACCGTACCGAGGACGCTGCCGGCGTCCACCTGCGCCCGCAGGGGCGCTGCGCCGCTCAACAATAAGACCAAGCTAGCCAGCGCCAGCAAGGATGCTCGAGCTAACAATCCCGTGAGAGCCCTTCCGTTCATCGCCTTCCTCCTGGCCCTTCACGGGCCATCCACACACAAGTCCCAGACACCCGGCCCCAAGGCGGCTAAAGCCGCTTATACGCCCCTCGACTTTTATTATTTTTGCGGACAGAGGTTTGGTCTAAACGCACGGCAAAATGCGATATCAGCGTTTTGAGAATCTGGCACCCCAAGCCCGATAAATGTAAACCCGGTTTCCCAGGATTTACGCACCCGATCTACTTAACCGCTTAACCTTGTGCACTGTCTATCTCACAGGTCTTTCGATGTTGTCAAGCATTTTTTTTCATCTATACTGCAAGCCGTTCGCAGCGCTCGTCCGGAACCTCACGTTTCCGTCGGGAACTTCCTCTATGGGCCTAACCATTCGCGATGTCGCCAAAGCCGCCGGGGTATCCACCGCCACGGTTTCCAATGTCTTGAATAAGACCGGCAAGGTCGGCCCGCGCACCCATAGCCTCGTCCTCTCGGCGGTCAAGCGCCTCGGCTATTTCCCGGACGTCCACGCCCGCCATCTCGCTTCTCGCGAGAGCCGCACCCTCGGCATCATCGTCTCTGACATCGAGAATCCTTTCTTCCCTGAAGTCATCAAGAGCTTCGAAACACGCGCACGCGAACTGGGCTACGACGCCATCCTCAGCGACACCAACTACGACCCCAGCAGAACCCGCGAAGCCGCCGAGCGCATGATGGAGCACAAAGTCCGCGGCGTAGCCGTAATGACCTCCGAAATCAGCTTGCGCGTAATCAACCAACTGGCCCGCCGCAGGATCGCCGTTACTTTTCTTGACCTCGCTCCCGTCCGCAAATACGTCAGCACCCTGCGCATCGACTACCATTCCGGAATGCGGCAGATCGTCGAATATCTTTTCAACCACGGCCACCGCCGCATCGCCTTTGTGGCTGGACGTCCTCGCCTCAAATCCAACGTCGTGCGCCTTCAATCCTACGAAAAATGCATGCGCGACCATGGTCTTGAGCCCGGCCCGGTTTTGCCTGGCGACTTGCGCTTCGAAGGCGGCTTGAAAGCCGGCCTGGCCATCGCCCAGCTCGATCCCCGGCCCACCGCCGTCATGGCGGTCAACGATTTGACCGCCGTTGGCGTAATTAAAGGCCTTCTGAAAGCGGGCTGCCGCGTTCCGGAGGACGTCTCCGTCACCGGTTTTGACAAGACCCGTTTGGCCGAATATAGCAATCCCTCACTGACCACCGTCGATATTCATCGCGACGTCCTCGGCCAGATCGCCGCCGACGCCCTTCACGAACTGTCTCGCTCCGCCAACCCTCAGGGCCGCGAGTATCAGATCACCGCCGAGCTCGTTCCCGGCAATTCCTCCGGCCCCGCCCCGCGCACAACGTAATGCAGCCCGCTGTCATTCCAAAACCCTTGCCACAGGCTTTAAGCAGGTCGGCAGCGGTTCACCCGATACAAAATGCTTAACCACCGCGGGAGATGTTAAAATTACAATTTCAATGTGTAATCTGCGCGCAGCGCAAGGAGTTCTTAGCCATGGCCTTTGACGCCGCATGGCAACGCAAAACCTTGCGCGTTTTGATCCCCGCAATCCTAGCGCTGTTGATCTTGTGCTTCCCTTCACTATCCTCCGCGCAACAGCAACCCGCCGCGAAGCGCGCCACTCTTAATCCCACGCCCAAATCGTCTTCACCGCTTCTTTCCGAAGCCGAAACGCTGCTCCGCGAAGGCCGCACCGCTGATGCCAAACGTAAAATTCAGGACGAACTGCAACTGCACCCGGCCAATGCCGAGGCTTACGATCTGCTCGGTGTCATCTCCGTAAACGAAAAGGACTACGCCAACGCCCTGGAGGCTTTCCAGCATGCCCTGAAGCTCGATCCCGGTTCCCTCCGCACCCGCAACAGCATCGCTAATGTTTACGTCGCGCAAGGCCATCTCGCTCTTGCCGAACAAGAGTTTCGCATCGTTTTGCGCGCCGCCCCAGCCAATCGTGACGCCAACTATAATCTCGGCCTGGTGCTGCTCGCCCAAGGCTTTCCGGCCAAGGCCATCCCGTATTTTCAACGCGTCCGTCCGCCAAATCTGGAAAGCAAATTCAACTTGACGCACGCCTATCTTCAAGCCGGCAAGACCGCTCAAGGCTTGGATTCCGCAAAGGCGCTCTCCGCAGAGTACCAGGACAATATTCAACTCCACTTCACGCTGGGCGTCTTGCTCGCGTCCGAAAAGCAGTATCGCCCAGCGCAGCTCGAGCTCGAGAAAGCCAATGCTCTCCAGCCCGAAACGTTTGAAATCCTTTACAACCTTGGCCAGGCCTACTTGCGTGCTGCCGATTATCCCCAAGCCGAACTGACTCTCAATCGCGCGCTTGCGTTGAAACCTGATTCGCCCGACGCTCTCTACCAGCTCGCCCAGGTTTTCACCGATCAAAGGAAACCGGTCGACGCCCTCGAGCTTCTGGTGCGCGCCCACAAGCTCGCCCCGCAAAATACCGACGTCATTTTTCTCCTCGCGCGCGTCAGCATGACCCAGAACTATTTTGAAGACGCCATTCCCCTGCTCGAATCCGGCATTCAAATCGCTCCCCAGCGCGCCGATCTCCGCGCCGCCCTCGGCGAAAGTTATTTCATGTCCGGCAAAACCGAAAAAGCCATCGACGCGTTCAAGCAGCTCATCGCCCTCCAGCCTTCGGCTGGCTCCTACGCGTTCATGGGCCTTTCCTACCGTCATCTCGGACGCTTCGACGAAGCGAAACAGTATTTTCAGGCGGGACTAAAGCTCGATCCCCGTAACGCGTCCTGCCTTTTCAACATGGGATTTATCGAGGAGCGCCAAGGCAATCACTCCGCCGCCGAAACTTATTTCCAGCAAGCCTTGCAATCCAACCCCGGCTATTCCGAGGCCCTGCTCGAGTTGGCCAACCTGCGCATGGCCAACAAGAAGTTCCAGGACGCCGCGGATCTCCTCCGCCGCTACGTAAGGGTCAGCCGCGATCCCGCTTCCGGTTACTACAAGCTCGCCATGGTCGAACGCAGCCTGCACCAGACCGAAGCCGCGCAACGCGACCTCAATGTTTTCCAAACGCTATCCAAAAATACTTCCACCGGCCCCTACCCTTATCAGCATCTCTTCGATTATCTCGATAACCGCGCGGCGCTCAGTTCCCGCGAGCGCGCTCAGTTGGACGTCACCCAGCTCACCGAGCAGATCCAGAAACACCCCGACCAGCCGCAGGATCTATACCTGCTCTCCGAAACTTACCTCAAGCTTGGCAAGGTCGACGACGCTCGTAAGGCCATCGCCCAACTTGATCGGCTGAGCGCCAACGATTACCGCACCCAAACCGGCATCGGCGTTCTGTTCGCCCGTTACCGCCTCTACGACGACGCCATTCCGCACTTCCAATCCGCTTTGCGCGCCAATCCCGATTCCGACGACGTGAAATTTGACCTCGCCGACGCTTTTTTTCGCAAAAGCCTCTACTCCCAGGCACTCGAAGTCTCGTCGCAAGTCTCTCTCGCGGGACAGCAGGACGACGCGTATCTCGCCCTGCTCGGCGACATCCAGGCCCATCTGGGCGATACCGCCCGCGCCACTGAGATCTATCGCGACGCCATTCGTCGCAATCCCGATAACGATCAGTATTATCTTTCGCTTACTTTGCTGCAGTTACGCAGCGGCGATATTCGCGGCGCGAGCGACACTCTTCAGCAGGGTCTGGCGCGCATCCCCGGCTCCGGAAAAATCCTTTGGGGCCTCGGCCTTATCTCCGTTTTGCAAGGCAATACCCCGCAAGCCGCCCAGCGCCTGGAGCGCGCCGTGGAACTATTGCCGGAGTGGGCCGGCAGCTATTCAACCCTCGGCGTTTTCTATTACCAGACCGGCCAAATCGAAAAAGCCCGCGAAGTTCTCGACCGTTTCAAAGGCAGTAATGCCGGCGGCTTGGACGTAAGTCGCATCGAGCAAGCCCTGTCTCGCGCCCCAACCCAGACCGCCTCCGCCACCGCACCGCTGCCCCTTCCCGCCCGCCAGCAACTTCTGCAGCTCGCCCTGTCTCTCGCCGAGCGCACCCTTTAATACCTTTGTGGCATACCCAATCATGGTGGTGCCGGCATTGTGACCGCGATTATCGCTGACGTTTGGCAGCCAGACGGAAATTCCCTGCATCCATACGATGCATCGACATTGACATCGGGACGCTCTTCGTCGATCGGCTATCCGAAAACTTCCCGTTGAGCCCCCGCGTGCCCAGGCGATACAATCTGTGATCCGACCGGAATACGTGAAGTTCTGCGTGCCTGCATGCTCGTATGGAAGGAATTTCCTCTGCACACCCCTGGGGAACGGGAGCACATTGAAAATAGCTAGAGGAAACGCCTTACCGGCCGGAATCACATGGGGCGTAATTCTTGGAATAGCCTCACTCTTCGCAACGCCTGCAAACTTCCTCGTCGCTACCCAGACTCCAAAACCACTGAATCCTGCTATTCCCGTTCGTTTCACTGACGTTCGCAAAGAGGCGGGGATCACCTTCCTTCAAGACGCTACGCAAACCGAGGAAAAACTTTATTTGGAAACCATGGGCACCGGAGTCGCCTGGCTCGATTACGATCGGGACGGCTTGATGGACCTCTTTTTCGTGCAATCGGCCGCCACCGATATTTACAAGCCTCCGCATCCATTACGTTCCGCGCTGTATCACAACAACGGCGACGGCACCTTTACCGACGTAACCGATAAATCTGGTCTCGGCGGCGAAGGACATTACGGCCAGGGCGTAGCTGTCGGCGACTACGACAACGACGGCTACCCCGACCTCTACGTCACCGGATACGGCCGCGCCATCCTGTACCATAACAATCGCGACGGCACTTTCACCGATGTCACCGCTAAAGCCGGCGTCGCCGACCAGGGCGGATGGTCCACCAGCGCCGGATGGTTCGATTACGACAAAGACGGTTGGCTCGATCTAGTGGTCACCAACTACATCGACTGGTCGCCTAAAAATAATCTGTACTGCGGCGAACACCGCCCCGGCTACCGTTCCTACTGCCATCCCGGAAATTACAAAGGCCAGAAGACCAAGCTGTACCACAACAATCACGATGGCACCTTCACCGACGTAAGCGATTCGTCCGGCGTCGGCAAGCCCGAATCCAAAGGCATGGGCGTGGTCCTCGCCGATTTCAACAACGATGGCTGGCCCGACATCGCCATCGCCAACGATTCCTGGCCCAATTTTTTATTTCTCAATAAGCACGACGGCACATTCCAGGACGTCTCCCTCGTTTCCGGAATGGCCGCCAGCGAAGACGGCCGCTATGAAGCCGGCATGGGCATTGACGCCGCCGACGTCGACGGCGACGGATGGCAAGACGTTTACATCACGCATCTCGATTTCGAATTAAACCGCCTGTACCACAACAATCAGAATGGCAGCTTTGACGACGACACCTATCATTCCGGCATCGGCAACAAAGCCATCCTGCTCAGCGGCGTCTCCATGAAATTTCTCGACTACGATAACGACAGCTGGCCCGATATCCTGCAACTGAACGGCTCCATGCTGGATAATGTGCAGCTTTACCACGGAGAGGTGTCCTACAAAGAGCCGCTGCTGATGTTTCGCAATTTGGGCCAAGGCCAATTCGAAAAAGTTTCCGATTCGCTTGGCCCCGATTTCATTCGCCCCATCGCCGGCCGCGGCTTGGCCACCGCCGATTATGACAATGACGGCGACATCGACATCGTCACCAACAATCGCGGCGACTTCCCTTCCCTATTGCGCAACGACGGCGGCAACGCCAATCACTGGCTGGAGATTTTGCTGATCGGCGCCAAATCCAATCGCGACGGCATCGGCGCCTCCCTTAAGCTCACCGCCGAAGGTGCCTCCCACGTCGAACAATCCAAGGGCGGCATGAGTTATATGTCCGCAAGCGATCCGCGCATTTTTTTCGGCCTCGGCAAACGCTCCAAAATCAATTCTCTCGAAATCACTTGGCCCAGCGGGCTGATTGAAAAACTGACCAGCGTGCCCATCGACAAAATCATTGCCGTAAAAGAAGGCGCTGGAATCGTGCCCCACTCGTTTCCAGTAATTCGCGCCAAGACCGCGATCAAGGCCGCCCAATGAATTTCCCCCGTCGCAAGTTCCTCGGGTCTTCTTCCGTCGTGCTCGGCGGCACGCTGCTGGACGCCCTAGCCACCCCGCTCTGGAAATGGAACCGCACCGCCATCCTCGACTGTAGGGGCACGGGACACCCGTGCCCGTCCGAAGCCGCGTCGCAGAAGTCCTCCGCTCCTGCATCGCAATCCCCAGTCTCTCCAGTAACCTTCGTCGACGTCGCCAAAGAAGCCGGCCTCACTTCTCCCAACGTCTGGGGCGGCGTCAACCACAAACGTTACATCATCGAAGCGAAAGGCAGCGGCCTGGCTTTTTTCGATTACGACCAGGACGGCTGGCTGGACATTTATCTCACCAACGGAACCCGCCTAGACGCCAAGTGGCCGGAAGGACAAGCGCCGACTTCGCATCTCTACAAAAATAATCGCGACGGCACGTTTACCGATGTCACCGAAAAGTCCGGACTCGCGCGCACCGGCTGGCAAACCGGCGTGTGCGTCGGCGATTACGACAACGATGGCTGGGACGATCTGTTCTGCTGCTTCTGGGGCCACAACATTTTATTCCGCAACAACGGCGACGGTACTTTCACCGACATAACCAAAAAAGCCGGCGTCTACGACGAAAAATATCGCTGGGGCGCGGGCTGTGCTTTTCTCGATTACGATCGCGACGGCCATCTCGATCTTTTCATCTGCAATTACATCCGCCTCGACCCTGATAAAGCGCCGTCGCCCACCGATCCGCTTTGCCAGTGGAAAGGCATTCCGGTGATGTGCGGTCCGCGCGGCATGCCCGGCGACACCAACGTTCTCTATCACAACAACGGCGACGGCACTTTCACCGACGTTTCCGAAAAAGCCGGCATCCTGAAACCGGGGCCGAAATATTCCATCACCGCGGTCTCTTACGATTTCGACAACGACGGCTGGCCGGATATTTATGTCGCGGTCGATTCGCAGCCCAGCATTCTATTCCGCAACAATCACGACGGCACCTTCACCGATGTAGCGGTGATTGCCGGCGTGGCCTACAGCGAAAACGGCCATGAGCAAGCCGGCATGGGTATCGGCGTGGCCGACTATGATTGCGACGGCTGGCTGGACATTTTCAAAACCAATTTTGCCGACGACACCTGCAATCTCTATCACAACAACGGCGACGGCACGTTCAGCGATGTGACGTTTGCCTCCGGCATCGGTATCAACAATCAATATGTCGCATGGGGCTGCGCGTTTCTCGATTACGACAACGATGGCTGGCCCGACATCATGCAGATCAACGGCCACGTCTATCCCGAGATTGAAGGACACGACGTCGGGCAGACGTACAAGAATCCGCGGCTGGTGTATCGCAACTTAGGCAAAGGGCAGTTCAAGGATGTCTCCGCGGAAATGGGTCCGGGCATCACCGAGAGATTTTCCAGCCGCGGCGCGGCCTTTGGCGATTACAACAACGATGGCGGGATGGACGCGCTGATTTTAAACATGAACGACATCCCTTCGCTGCTGCGCAACCAGGGCGGGAACGCGCAGAACTGGATCAAGCTGAAATTGATTGGCACAAAATGCAACCGCACCGCGATTGGCACGCGGGTGCGAGTGGTGACGGGAACGCACGCGCAGATCGACGAAGTGCACAGCGGCGGCAGCGTGATGTCGCAAAGCGACTTACGGCTGCACTTTGGGGTGGGCAAAGCGCAGAGCATCGACGTGATCGAAGTGAAATGGCCTACCACCCAAAAAGTAGAACGCTTCACGGCGGTGAAGCCCAATCAGATTCTTACCATTCGCGAAGGCAGCGGCATTGTGGCCGCGCTTGCGCCCAAAACAAAGTGAGCGTCCCTGCGTCCGAGGCTACGGCTTGCTTCTCAAGCAGAACTGCTGAAACTGGACAGCCCGCTATTCCTTACGGCTGGTCGTCCTTCAAGACGATCAGGAATTGGCGGATTTCGCGGCGCTGCCGCTCGACGGCAGCATTTTCCGCTTTATCCGCTTGTTTGTAGAGTTGCAGCTCCTGCACCGCTTTTTCGTTCTCTCCTGAGCGTTTATAAGCTTGCGCGAGCCGGAAGTGCGCTTCGGCGAACCGCGGATTTATTTCGGCGGCCTTCTTGTAGGCGGTGATGGCTCGCGGGAGTTTTCCCTCGGTGGTATAGACGGCGCCCAGTTGCACGTAGGCCTCCGCAAAGTTGGGGTTGGCGGCCACCGCTTTCAGAAGCAGGGCCTCCGCTTGCGGTAATCCCGGGGCGTCGACCGAATATCTCGATTGTTTCCATATCGCGACAGCATAGTAATAGTTGCCCTGCGGGTTAGCGGGCTGGTCGTGCACGAAGCGGGCCAGCTTTTCCGTGGCGCACGGAAGCGTATCTGGAGCGGCTTTTTCCATTTTGCCCAGGAAAAGATACGGGTTGGGA
>Ga0209166_10003889_pt1 | contig 10617 bp, 12 predicted proteins | sample Coa_R1_3_FD_187151 | JGI IMG/M metagenome (GOLD analysis project Ga0209166, IMG submission 187151) | Surface soil microbial communities from Centralia Pennsylvania, which are recovering from an underground coalmine fire - Coalmine... | ecosystem: Environmental > Terrestrial > Soil >... | reverse complement strand
GGACGAATCTCGATCGATGCCGTCTCGATCTCGGGCGAAGCGACGGGATCGATGATATGGCCTTCGAGCGCTGTGATCAGATCCCGCTCGGTCTCGGGTGAGGCCGCGAACAGCACGAGCACTCCGTAGCGAAAAACGAAGGCGGTCCCCATGCCCTTGAGCGTCAGCCTCTCGGGCTCGACGAAATTCCGGAGGTTGCGGGTATCAATGCGGACGCCGAGCAGCAAAGCCCGAACATCGGCACTGACCCCGCCGCCATCGAGCGCCATGCCCAGAACCTCGCGCACGCCCACGCTGGCGACGCGCCCGGTGCCGGCCGGAAGATTGGCTGGCCACGTTGCGCCCGTCATTCCGGTCTCCGTGTCGCTGGTCCGCGCCTCCGCCTCTACCCCGCCCCTTGGTGGGGAGGGAAGCCTTGTTTCGGCGGCCAACGCCGGCGCGGGCTAGAATCGCGAGGCGGTCTCTGGAGCGGCGAGCGACAATGCATCGCGGACTTCGCCTGGCCAGTGCTCCAGCGTGGTGCCATGGTGGCGGAAGAGCGCCAGGGCGATGCGCTCGAACCCGAAGCCGGCACAGACCGAATGCGTCGGCGTTCCGTCCGCGAACACGAGACCGGCCAATCGTCCGAAACTGTCGAGATGATAGTTGGCACTCATGCAGGCCGTCGGCTTGGAGGGATCGGTAATCGGAAGCTGAAGCTCGAACTTGAGTGCCTGCTGCCGCTGGGATCGGGCCATCACCACGGCCGCCCGCCCCAAAAAGGGATCGTCGGCGGGCTCGATCGTTCCGGCAAGCCCCCAAGCCGAAAACAAGGCGAGGCCAGATTCGAGCCAGCGGTCCCGGAACGCGAGGACGTCGCCGGGCCTGCCTACATGTACAAGTTCCTGCATGTGGAAGCTCTGGATCCGGATCGGGTCGAGCGACGGCTCACGCCGGAAACAATCTGCTTCGACATTTACGAGATAGCCGCTTGCCGGAACGGCGCCGCGTGCTGCGAGAGCTGAGTAAACCGGATAGCAGGCGGCCGGGATCAACACGAGATCCGATGCCAGCTGCGCGTCGGTCCAATCTTCGCCCGCATCATGTTTACGCAGCTGGCTGCGATGATCCTCGTCGTTCCCGCAGAAGCAATGCACGGTTCCGAGCAGATGCGGAAAATTCCGAAAATAGCCGATCCGCTCCAGATCGGCGCGAGGCATTACCGAGGCGAAGCGCATCCGTTCCGCGCCGGAGCCGAGGTGCTGACGTCAGGTGTTAGCTATCGCGTCGGTGACCGCCGCAAAATCCTGACCCTGCCCGTACAGACCGGGAACCGATGTTGGGACGAGCAGGCTGCTGGCGACCAACTGGGATGCAAAGGGGTGGGAGGGGGAGGCGCTCATGTTGCGCTCGCGAGAGGCATTCGTGCCTCGATGATAGCAAGAAGGGCCGGAATCGCGTCGGTCGACTCCATCTCCGCGCTGGTCATGCGGAAGCCAAACGAGTCCTCGACAGCGAAGATGATCTCCACCGTCGCATAGGATTCCCCCCCTGTATCTCGTTCGGGTCCGCGATCCTGATGTAGGATTTGCGGGCGGGCCATGATGTATCCGCCCGATCAAGCATGGGCCGGTGCATCCCGAGCCATCGATCGTTCGCCATGACGAGATATTATCGAGCATGATGGCGGCGTTGTGTGTAGAAACCAATCAACCTCGCACGCGTTGCGATAGCGTCACAAAGGAGAATGAGATGAGGATCAAGCTCAAGATGGTCGCTTTGGCCGCCCTTGTGGCCGGGCCGACGATCATGCCGGCCTCTGCGCTCGCGCAGAGCTCGAGCAATTACGAAAACCATCGTGTCTACCACGGAAGGGGCGGACATTATCACCGTCGCTGTGGTGGCGGCAACGGCGCGGTCGGCACGGTTGCTGGCGGTGTCGGCGGCGCCTTGATTGGACATGCCGTCGGCGGGGGGACGCTCGGGACGGTGGCCGGAGGTGTCGGCGGCGCGCTGCTCGGACGGCACCTTGATAAGGAGCATACAAGGTCGCGTAACGGCTGTTGACGAGCCCCGCCTTCCTCCGATCTGACAAGGGGGAGGGCGGTGCACCTGTTCTGCTGTTTGGAGCCGGCAGGGCCTTGGAGGTCAGTAGCGGCATGGACTTCCGCGCGGTCAGCGGCGAACGCGCGGATCCTGGCTCATGTCGAATTCCCAGCTATGGTTTTCGTCGATCATCGATCGAACCGGCCGGCCATCGCGATCATGAGAGGGATCGAAGCGGAAACGCTGCTGGATGAGCCGGCATGTCGTCTGGTCCAGCTCCGCGTTTCCGCTCGAGACCATGACGATGCAGTCGCCAACCCCGCCGTTGACCTCCACGCTATACCGCACAGAGACAGTGCCCCCGATTTGGCTGTCGCGCAGGTCCGCTGGCAGGTCGGAGAATTTGAGGCGCCCCTTGATCAACCTTGGCGGCACATCACCCCCGCCGTCGCCATTGCCATAGCCTCCACCACCCGTGCCATTCCCCTCGCCACCCGCCCCTTCACCCGGGCCGGGCCGATCTGAAGCACCCGATTGTGCTGCCATTCCCGTTCCCGCTTTCGAGGCGGAGACCAGCGGGGATGGTATCGGCGGCGGCACCGGCGTTGGGGTCGTGACGATTGCCGCCGCTTTGTTTCTCAGATTGGGTGGGGAGGGTTTGCCAGGAGCGCGCGCGGGCTTCAGCCGGCGGACATGCGGCGGAGGCCGGCGTGGCCTTGGGGCGGGTGCGCGATAATCCAGGAGCGTCAAGATCTGCTCATCCCGAACAGGGATCCCGACCGTCATCCCGACCAGCAGCAGATAGCCGAAGAGCAGGACGACGATTGCTGCGCCAAGCGCGCTGAGCAGTTTCTCTTGAATGCTTGCTTGCATGGCACCGGTCATTTCCTCGGCGGGCATTCCGCCTCGGTTTCCAGACCAACGCTGCAATGCCCGTCCAGGGCCCGGGAGACAGCGAATGGCCCCGTCCTCAGGTGGCCGATCCATGCCTGCATCGGCGCGCGCCTGCCGGTCAGGCCGCCCGCAGAACCCTGTCACGACCAGCGGTTTTGGCCGCATAGAGAGCCGCGTCCGCCCTCGACATGATCGATGAGATCGGCTCGTCCGCCTGGGCCTGCGACAGGCCGATGCTGATCGTCACATGTACCGCCTGTCCACCTGCGATCAGGAAGCTGCAGGCCGAGATCGCACGCCGCAGGCGCTCGGCGGCGACGTGCGCGGCGTCGAGATCGGTGTCGGGCATGATCACCGCCAGTTCTTCTCCGCCGATGCGGCCGGCGATGTCGGTGGTCCGCATGGTGCTGCGGATGATCGAGGCGGTCAGGCTCAGCACGAGATCGCCCGCCGCATGACCATGGCCGTCATTGACCCGCTTGAAATGATCGAGATCGATCAGCGCCAGCGTCAGCGCGTGCCCGTAGCGCCTGGCCCGCTCTACCTCGGCCGAGAAGCATTCGAGGAAATGGCGGCGGTTGAACAGTCCGGTCAGTTCGTCGACAGTTGCCTGGCGGGTCAGCTTCTCCTCGAGCGCCTTGCGCGACGAAATATCGCGCAGGATGCAGACGACCTCGCTCGCCTCGGTGGTTCCGGCGTCGCCGATCCGTCGCATGTTCGCCTCGAACCACAGCCAGTGCCCGCCCCGATGCTTGGACCGGAAGGTGGTGACCTTCGTCGATGCCTCGCCGGAACGCACCGCATCGAGCGCCGCCAGCGCCGTCGCGTGATCGTCGGGGTGCAGCATCACCATCGGCTGGTAACCGACATAGGTCGACACCGGGAAACCGGTCAGCTCGGCCGCGGACGGCGAAACATAGGTGCATGTTCCGTCGGGCATGAGGCGCATCACCAGATCGGAGGCATGCTCGGCCAGCAGGCGATAGCGTGCCTCGCTGTCGGCAAGATCACGACCAGCCTTCTGGATCCGCAACGCCATGCGCGCCGTCAAGGCGAGCCCCAGGCCGACGCAAAGCAACAGCATGCCGCCCAGGACCATGATTGTGATCGTGTTGCGGTGCTGGGCCTGTTGCGCCGCTATCGCGCGCTGTCGCCGGATGTCGAGGAGCCGGCGTTCTTCGGCGACGATCGCGGCCAGTATGGCGTTGACGGCTTCGGGGTTGCGATGCGCCTGCGCGGAGAATGTCCGGAGGCGGGCGATCCGGCGCTGCTGGTCGGGATTGTCGACAGTGAGATCGGCAAGACGCGCGATCAGAAGGCGAGCCTCGTCGGTCAGGGGCACTTCGGAACGATCGTGCAGCGCGGCATCGACGTCGCCTGCGGCGATGATCGCCTCCAGCGTGTGATCGTGCCAGCGGTCGGCAGCCAGCCGGTCCCTGCGTAGTTCGGCGGCGCTGATAATGAGATAGGCGAAGAAGGCGATCAGGCCGATCAGGCCGATCAGCGCCAGCGACGAGGCGAACAGCGATCGGCGAATGGTCGGTTGCAGCGGCACTTCACGCGGCCTCGACTATGCCGGAAACACAGTAAGGAAATTTAGTTAACAAATCCTTATCATCGCGTCGGCGGACATCAGGGATGGAGGGAGGATGAGGGTTCTGATCGGGACACCGTCGTGATGCAGCCCCGAACCTCATGATGATGGAGTCTGCGCCGATTTTGCATGTTGCGCCATTCCCTGTTCTGGCTGCGCGTGGGGCGGCGGGAAAGGGGGCGGGCTTGTGTTCAGCGTGCTCAGATAGGCGAGCACGCTGGCACGGGCTTCCGGGTCGCGGATGCCCATGAAGGTCATCTTGGTTCCGGGCACCGCCCGACCGGGGCCTGCGAGGAAATGGTCGAGCCGCTCATACGTCCAGTTGCCGGATTGGCTCTTCATGGCGCTGGAATAGGAGAAGCCCGGATGCGAGGCAACGTTGCGGCCGACGACGCCCCAAAGGTCGGGCCCGATGCGGTTCGGACCATCGCGATCGAGACTGTGACAGGTGCCGCAGATTTGCGCGGTCTGTCGGCCCTTTTCGACATTGCCTGCCGCGAGCCGGACGCCGAGATCGCGTTCGGGTGGCGCCGGTGCCTCGGGGGCCGCAAGCGTCGGCGTCGCCGCCCGCTCGATCCGGCTCATATAGCCGATCAGCCTCGGCCGGCTGCCCGGTTCGCTCATGCCGGCCGGCCAGCTGCGTTGCAACGCCGCGAGGTTGACAGCCGGCTCGGCCACACCGGGCACTGCATAGCCGGGCCGGACCGGATAGCTGCTCGGCACGAGCAGGTTGGCGACCAGGTCGCACCCCACCATCGCGACGACCGCCATCGCCACCGCGCCGCCGACCCGCCCCCATTCGCGCCGGTCCATCGCTCAGCCTCCGCGATCGAAGAAGAGAATGCGGGTCCAGAAGGTGTAGTCGGACTCGATCGCCATCAGGATCACCAGCGTGGCGAGGCACAGCGGCGGCACCAGGATCGCATAGATCAGCGAGATCCGCTCCCACGCCATGTGCATGAAGATCGAGACGATCAGCCCCGCCTTCAGCACCATGAAGGTCACGATCAGGAACCAGCGGAGCCCGCCCTGCACGTGGAAATAATCGACCAGATACGACATCGTGCTCAGTACGAAGAGGTAGCCCCAGACCTTGAGGTAGAGGCCGATCGGATGCTGTTGGCCGCCGGCATGGCCCTCGCTGGCGGGCGGGGCCGCCTGCATCGGCGCGGGGCTTGGCGTGTGGTTCATGGGCTCCCCCCCTCACCAGAGATAGAAGAACGCGAAGATGAACACCCAGACGAGATCGACGAAGTGCCAGTAGAGCCCTGCGATCTCGACCGCTGAATAGTCCGCGCGGCGATCATAGTGGCCGCGCAGCACCTTGCTCGCCACGATCGCGAGCATGATCACGCCCGCCGAGACGTGCAGTCCGTGAAAGCCGGTGATCATGAAGAAGGAGGCGCCGAATTGCGGTGCGCCCATCGGGTTGGTCCAGGGGCGGACACCTTCCTCGAAGATCAGCTTGTGCCATTCGAAGGCCTGCATCGACACGAAGCTCGCGCCGAGCAGCGCGGTCGCGCCCATCAGTGCGGCGGTGACGCGGCGGTTGCGGCGGTAGCCGAAGTTGACCGCCATCGCCATCGTGCCGCTGCTGCTGATCAGCACGAAGGTCATGATCGCGATCAGGATTAGGGGGATGGTCTGCCCGCCGATCGTCAGCGCGAACACCTTGCTGGGATCGGGCCAGGGTAGCGTCGCCGACGCGCGCATCGTCATGTAGGAGGTGAGGAAGCAGGAGAAGATGAAGGTGTCGCTGAGCAGGAAGATCCACATCATGGCCTTCCCCCAGTGGACATGCCGGAACACCTCCTGATCGGCCGACCAGTCCGCCGCGAAGCCGCCGAGCCCCTGCGGCTCAGTGCCGGTTGCTGCGGCGTTGGTCTCGATCGCTTGCGCCATTGCTCGCGTCCTTCGGTCAGGTCAGCAGGAACAGGCCGAACATCCACAACCACACCAGCAGCAGGAAGTGCCAATAGAGTCCGCACAGGTCGACCTGCTGGCGCACCGCCGCGATGGATCCGCCGCGCAGCACCTGGCTGGTCGCGTGGCCCCACACCGCGACCCCGCCGAGCAGATGCAGCCCGTGCAAGGCGGTGATGAGGTAGAAGAAGGCGATCGCTGGGCTACCGGTCAGGAAGGGATGTAATGTCTGGAACGACCTGTCGGGCGTTCCCAAGCCGATCAGGCAGAAGCCGGGCTGGGACGACAGGAAATAGCCGGCCTCGCGCAGCTGGTGCCAGACGAAGAGTTGGCCGGAGAGGAAGGCAAGGCCCAGCGCGCCTGCGACGATCAGCGCGGATCGGAGCGCGGCGGCGTCGCCCCGCCGAGCAGCGCGCCGCGCCGCCTGCCAGGCGAAGCTGCTGAGCAGGAGGATGCCGCTGTTCGCCCAGAGCAAAGGTGGCTTGGGCATCGAGTGCCAGTGCCCGCCGGTCTCGCCCGACGCGGTGCCATGGCCCGACATGTGCATCAGATAGGCCATCGTCAGCAGCAGGAAGAGCATGGTGACGACGCACAGGAACACCGCAAGGCCGGTCGCGGGCGTCGATCGATCCGGGCGATCGCCTGCCGGGCCGGGCGCCAGCCAGGGCTTTTCGGTAAGGGCGGCGAGCAGGCTCATGTCGGGTGGTGCCGATCGGCGTCGCCCGGCGGCACGTTCTGGGGGATGAAGTCCTGTGCCGCGCCGGGCACGCTGTAATCATAGGCCCAGCGATAGACGGTGGGGAGCCTGGGCCCCCAATTGCCGTGCTTCGGCGGCGTATCGGGCGTCTGCCACTCAAGGCTCGCTGCACCCCAGGGGTTGGGATCGGCCTTGGGGCCTCGGAAGAAGCTCCAGATCATGTTGAAGAAGAACAGCCCCTGGGCCACGAACACGATCAACGCGGCGATGGTGATCCCCTCGTTGGCGAGATGCGCCGACGGCGGGATGAAGGCGGTCGGGCCGAGCGCGTAATAGCGACGGGGCACGCCCAGGATGCCGAGATAATGCATCGGCAGGTAGATCGCGTAGACGCCGAGGAAGGTGATCCAGAAGTGGATCTTGCCGAGCATGTCGTTCCACATCCGCCCGGTGATCTTAGGATACCAGTGATAGATCGCGCCGAAGATCACCAGGATCGGTGACACCCCCATCACCATGTGAAAATGGCCGACCACGAAAAAGGTGTCGGACAGCGGCAGGTCGACGCTGACATTGCCGAGGAACAGCCCCGACAGGCCGCCATGGATGAAGGTGAACAGGAAGCCGATCGCGAACAGCATCGGCACGCGCAGGTGGATATTGCCGCGATAGAGCGTCAACAGCCAGTTATAGACCTTGATTGCGGTCGGGATGGCGATGATCAGCGTCGATGTCGCGAAGAAGAACCCGAAATAGGGGTTCATGCCGCTCACATACATATGGTGTGCCCAGACGAAGAAGCTCAGCGCGCCGATGACGATGATCGCCCATACCATCATACGATATCCGAAGATATTCTTGCGCGCATGGACGCTGATGAGATCGGAGACGATGCCGAAGGCGGGCAGCGCGACGATATAGACCTCGGGGTGGCCGAAGAACCAGAACAGGTGCTGGAACAGGATCGGGCTTCCGCCCTGATAACCGGTCTGCTGTCCCATCGAGACGATCGACGGCATGAAGAAGCTGGTCCCGGCGATCCGGTCGAGCAGCATCATGATCGCGGCCACGAACAGCGCCGGAAAGGCGAGCAGGCCCATGATGCTGGCGACGAAGATGCCCCACACCGAACAGGGCATGCGCATCAGCGTCATCCCCTTGGTGCGCGCCTGGAGCACCGTCGTCACATAGTTGAGGCCGCCCATGGTGAAGGCGACGATGAAGATCGCGAGGCTGACGAGCATCGTGATGATGCCCCATTGGTGGCCTGGCGTGCCATCGAGGATCGCCTGCGGCGGATAGAGCGTCCAGCCCGACCCTGCCGGTCCGCCGGGCACGAAGAAACCCGACACCAGAACCAGCACCGAGAGCAGATAGACCCAGTAGCTCAGCATGTTGACGAACGGGAACACCATGTCCCTGGCGCCGACCATCAGCGGGATGAGATAATTGCCGAACCCGCCCAGCAGCAGGGCCGTCAGCAGATACACCACCATGATCATGCCGTGCATGGTGACGTACTGGAGATAATGATCGGGCTGGATGAAGGAAAAGGTGCCGGGGAAGCCGAGCTGCAGGCGCATCAACGCCGACAGCACCAGTGCCACCACCCCGATCGAGATCGCGGTCAGCGAATATTGGATGGCGATGACCTTATGGTCCTGGCTCCAGATATATTTGCCGATGAAGGTCTTGGGATGATGCAGCGGCCGCATGTCGTCGGCCAAAGTGACGGTCGCCATCAGCGTTTCCCTCTCGGTTGATCGGCGGCGGTCGGGATCGTCGTCGTCTTCGCCTGGGCAAGCTCGGTGCCGGCAGGCGCGGACGCCGCAGCGAGCTGGGCGTAGGTCGGCTGCTTGGCGAGCCATGCGCGAAAGGCCGGTTCCGGCTCGACGATCACGGTGCCGCGCATCATGTAATGGCCGACGCCGCAGAGCTCGGCGCACAGCACTTCATAGGTGCCGGGGCGTGTCGGGGTCAGCCAGAAATAGGTGATGATGCCGGGAACCATGTCCATCCTGGCACGGAATTCGGGCACGTAGAAATCGTGCAGCACGTCCTTAGATCTGAGCAGCATCTTGACCGGCTTGTTGAGCGGGAGGTGCAGTTCGCTGCCCTCGATCAGCCGGTCGTCGCGGCCATAGGGGTCCTGCGGATTGAGCCCGAACGGATTGTCGGGCGTGATATTGCGGACGTCGCTGGTGCCGAGCACGCCATCGGGGCCGGGGAAGCGGTAGCTCCATTGCCATTGCTGCCCGATCGCCTCGACGATCGAGGCATCCTTGGGCACGTTGACGAAGCGGTTCCAGGCGAGCAGCCCCGGCGCGAGCATTCCGGCGATCCCGATCGCGGTCCAGAAAGTCAGCCGCTTTTCGAGGCGCGTGTTTTCCGGCTCATAGTGCGCGCGATGGCCGTCACGATAGCGATAGCGGAACAGCGCATAGGCGAGGAACAGGTTGAGCGCTACGAAGGCGACCGCGCAGATCCAGAGCGTGATGCTCAGCGCGCTGTCGATCGAACCCCAGTTCGACGCAAGCGGGGTCCGCCACCAGGGGCTCAGCAGGTGAAAGGCGATCGAGCCCAGCACCAACAGGGCAATTGCGACTGCAGCAGCCATCCTCATCCCCGCGCATGGCTTTTGCGCCTCGAAGTGCCAGGAAGAGCCCTACTTTGCTCCTCCGGCAGACGGGAAGCCGCCACTCGGAAGCACACTATATATCAGCTCACCCTCCGTAGAAAGCGCTCTGTCTTCGTCGCACCATGTGCCTTTCAGTAGATCTCGGAACAGGTAGATCAGGCGAATGCTTGCAGACATTGCGAAGCCGATAGTCGCCCGACCGCGAAGAGGACCATGCTTCCGGCACAAAGACGCCCGTCAGATCGACGTTGGGATCGAGAACCATGGTGAAACAGCGGCGTTCAGCTTTCAGTGAAGCTGTTCATTCCCGTTGAGGAGTGGCGAGCGGGCCCAGCGCGTGCCTATAGCCAGGAGGAGGAAGTGGCCTGCACCTGATGGCGGGGCTGACACCCGGAGGCGGTGGGTGCTGGTCACGCTGCAATCGATCCGCCGCCAGTGGCCGACCGCATTGCGCCTGCTCGTCGAGCCCATTCGGGAGTTGCGCCCTCTCGGGCTTGGATATCTGCCAGTTCCGGGAGCAATGATGAATTTCATTCATTGCTCCATGCAACATCAGCGACCTAATCCTCCGAGCGGTCACGCTCTATCTGCTGTCCGTCCGGCGCCCGCTTTCCATCGATCCGCCACCACCAACCAGCGAGGAATTCCACTCATGGCCACCAACGCCTATGGCGCGCATGCCGCCGACACGCCGCTCGAGCCTATCATGATCGAACGCCGCGCACCGGGGCCGCATGATGTCCAGATCGAAATCGCCTATTGCGGCGTCTGCCATTCGGACCTGCACACCGTCCGCTCCGAGTGGGGCGGCACCGTCTATCCGTGCGTGCCCGGCCACGAGATCGT
>Ga0209166_10003886_pt1 | contig 10622 bp, 7 predicted proteins | sample Coa_R1_3_FD_187151 | JGI IMG/M metagenome (GOLD analysis project Ga0209166, IMG submission 187151) | Surface soil microbial communities from Centralia Pennsylvania, which are recovering from an underground coalmine fire - Coalmine... | ecosystem: Environmental > Terrestrial > Soil > Unclassified... | reverse complement strand
CCGTCAGGATTTGAGTGGAGCCACGGAAAAGATTCAGTGCACGGGATTTTCAATCCTCCATCTCCTCCTTTCCTCTGTGTTTCAAGGGTTTCTTTTTCTATCTATGGTGTTTCAGGCCCGAGTGCTGATTGCTGAGTGCTAAAAATGATCACTTTCCGCAAACCCTTAGAGAACGTTGAGCGTCCGCAGATGGAATCGGACGTCACCATTGTTGGCGGCGGCCCTGCCGGGCTCGCCTGCGCGCTGCGTTTGTCGCAGTTGATCGACCGCCATAACCGCCGCAATCCTGAAGCGCCGTTGAGCAAGGAAAATATCAACGTCCTGGAGAAGGCCCGTGAGCTCGGCCAGCATTCGCTTTCCGGCGCGTTGCTTGATCCTCGCTCCATGGACGAGCTTCTACCCGGCTGGCGCGACGAAGCCCCTCTCGACGCCGAAGTCACTCACGAAGACGTTTATTTTCTTACCGAAAAAAGCGAGCACCGCCTGCCGCTCACGCCGCCGCCCTTGCAGGACCATGGCAATTACGTCATCTCCATCAATCGTTTTGTGAAATGGCTGGGAGAGAAAGTTGAGCAGGCAGGCATCACCGTCTTTACCGGCTTCGCCGGCGCTGAACTGCTCACCGAAGGTGATCAGGTCACCGGCGTCTGCACTGACGATAAAGGCATCGACAAGCATGGCCAGAAGAAATCCAACTTCGAGCCCGGATATGACGTGAAGTCGAAGATCACAGTGCTGGCCGAAGGTCCGCGCGGCTCGCTGACCAAGCAACTCGTCGCCAAATTCGATTTGCAGAAAGACCGCAATCCGCAGATCTACGGCATTGGCGTGAAGGAGCTGTGGGAAGTGCCGTCCGGTGCGATCAAAAAAGGCCAGGTCATTTACACCATGGGCTGGCCGCTCACGACAAAGGAGTACGGCGGCGGCTGGCTTTACGGATCAAAAGACAACATTGTCTCGCTCGGCTACGTCACCAGCCTGGACTACCAGGACCCGCGCCTTGATCCGCAGCGCGTGCTCCAGGATTTCAAGCAGCATCCGCTCATCGCCGCCATGCTGCGCGGCGGCAAGATGATTCGCTATGGCGCCAAGACGTTCCCATACGGCGGATGGTTCTCCATGCCGCCTCTGGCCGGCAATGGCTGGATGATCGTCGGCGACTCCGCCAGCTTCCTGAATTCGCAGCGACTCAAGGGCATTCATTTGGCCATCAAGAGTGGCATGCTCGCCGCAGAGACCGCATTCGCTGCGTTGCTCGAAAATAATTTCACCGCCGCGCGCCTGCACCAATACAAAGAAAGTGTCGACTCAAGCTGGATCAAAGACGAACTGTGGGAAGTGCGCAACTTCCACCAGGGCTTTGAGAATGGGCTGGTCTCCGGCCTGCTGCACACGGCCTTGCAGCAGCTTACCGGCGGCCGCGGCCTGCATGAGGTTTATCCCGCGCACGCCGGCCACACGCGCATGAAACATCTTGATCAGTTGCCTGCCGACGGCGGCAAGCGCGCCCACCTGCTCGGCAAGGCCAAGGGTGACGGCAAGCTTACCTTCGACAAGCTGACCGATCTCTACCACTCCGGCACCAAGCATGAAGAAGACCAGCCTTCACACCTGATCATCCATGACACCAATATCTGCAACACACGCTGCGTCACGGAGTTCGGCAATCCCTGCCAGAATTTCTGCCCGGCCAACGTTTATGAGATGGAAGAGGACGCTTCAGCGCCGAAAGGCAAAGTGATCCACCTGAATCCGTCGAACTGCGTGCACTGCAAGACCTGCGACATCATGGATCCCTACGAGATCATTACCTGGGTCCCGCCCGAGGGCGGCGGCGGCCCAAATTACGATGGGATGTGATCAGCACTCAGTCGTCAGCATTCAGCACTCAGTCAAAAACGTTACCTCAACAGACACAAAGGGAATTGGAACTTTGGAATTCCCTCCTTCTTTGCGGCCTTCGCGGTGAAAAGATTTGGCTGACCGCTGACCCCCTCCTTTGCAATTCCCATATTCGAACAGCTCATCGCCACGCACGCCGGACAGGTGGCCATCAAGGCACTCTACTTATCGTCCTAGAATTTTCTGGCTCAGTTCGCCGATATCTGATAACGTGTCCGCCATCTTTTTTTTGGCGGCCCTTCCGCGGCTTTGTCGCGGTTCGTTGTTACGGTTACGGATGTAAGAAAGAAGGAGCCATATGCATAGCTATAGCCTGCCGTTCAAGTCAGCCAGGACCCTGGCTTACCTCACCATTCTACTTCTCGCGCTCGGTTCACAAATGATGGGGCAGAGCTCGCGCGCACGCATCGTCGGCACTGTCAAAGACCCGCAGGGAGCAGTTGTTGCGGGTGCTAACGTTACCGTAACCAATGTCTCTACAGGCGTGGAGACCCGAGCCGTTACCGACCATGACGGCTCCTACCAGGCGCTGGAGCTTCCCATCGGCGCTTATAAGGTCAAGGTAGTGCGCGAGGGGTTCACCACCGCGGAGACGGTCGCGTACACGCTGGAAATCAACCAGGTGCAACGCATTGACGTAACGCTCAGAGTGGGCGCCAAATCTGAAACCGTTGAGGTCACTGGCGATGCCGCGCAGGTGGAAGTTGTAAATCCCACCTTGGGTGCGTCGGTTACCAGCCGCCCGATTGTCGATCTGCCCTTGAACGGGCGCAATGTGCTGGACCTGGCGCTGCTGGAACCCGGCGTTACACCACACAATAATGATGATACCAGTGCTGGTACTTACAACATTGCCGGCTCGCGCTCGGATTCAGTCACCTTCGTTCTGGATGGTGGCGTTGACAATAACCTGCTGAGCAACGGCGTGGTCTATACGCCCAATCCAGATGCGGTGCAGGAATTCCGCATTCTAACCAGCAATTACACGGCGGAGTATGGCCGCAACGCTGGCGGGATCGTAAGTCTGGTGACCAAGTCGGGCAGCAACCAGATCCACGGCTCGGTATTCGAATTCAATCGCAATGACGCTTTCAGCGCCAATACCTATTTCAACAACAAGAATGGAATCCCGCGCAACACGCTCAAGCGCAACCAATATGGTTTTGCCGTGGGAGGGCCGGTAACAAAAGACAAGCTGTTCTGGTTCGCCAGCTATCAGGGCCAGAAGCAAACGGCCGGGCTGAGCCGGACCATCAGCACGTTCACTCCGGAAATGCTGGCCGGCAATTTCTCGCACGCAGGGCCGGGCGGCACGGTGGATTCCAATGTCGCCGGTTTTCTGCTGGCGAATCCTTTCTTCCAGCCGAGCGCGGCCTTGGCGGCACAGGGGATCATTGATCCCACCAGGATTGATCCGGTGGCAAAAAATTACATCAACAAAGGCCTGATCGCTGTAGCGCCGAACAACACGGTCCCCGGCCTTGCAGACGGGTGCGGTTCCTTCTGCTCCGGCACATTGAACGCCCAGGGCAATAACATTGACGATTACAATGAGCTCACTGCCCGTCTGGACTACAACTTCTCTGACAATGATCACCTCTACGGCACGGTCGGAGGAAGGCGATTTAATCAGACGCGGCCGCTTCCTGCAGGTGGGCCAGGGTTTCCCACCGTCACCATACCGCACAACTATTTCTCCAGCCTCACTTACACTCACACGTTTAGCCCTACTCTGTTGAGCGAGTTCCATTTCACTTTGCAGCGCAACGCCCAGAAGCAGGCGGTCCCGGCTATAGGCTCGCCCACACCGGCGCAACTCGGCGTCGGCGTTACTCCCGACCAGTCCACCGGCCCCACGCGCCTGGGATTTTCTTCAGGCCTGGTGACCGGATTCAGCCCGCAGGGACCCACAGCGCTGATCAACAACACATTTGCCTACGCTGAAACATTCACCTGGATCAAAGGCCGCCACACTTGGAAATTTGGCGGAAGCTATACGCCTTACCAGAACAACACGGTCTTTGATTTCTTCGTAGACGGCCAGTTCGATTTTGACGAGTTCAACGGCGCCTTCAATCCTTACGCTAACTTCCTGATGGGCATGCCGGAAGACTACTTCCAGTTTGGCAGCGCTCCTTCCAATATCCGCCAGAAGTCCACTTACTTCTTTGTTCAGGACGAATGGCACGCGACCAGGAACCTGGTGCTCACGCTGGGAACGCGTTACGAATACAGCTCGCCCAAGATTGATACTCAGGGGCGCTCTTTCAGCATCGTGCCCGGAGCGCAATCGACGCGCTTTGTGAACGCGCCCATTTCGTTGCTGTTTCCCGGCGACGCCAAAGCTCCCAAAGGCGCCAACTTCCCCGACAAGAATGATTGGGCCCCTCGTGTGGGCTTTGCCTGGGACCCCAAGGGCGATGGCAAGACGAGCATCCGCGGCGGCGGTGGCGTCTTCTACGATGTGCTCAAGGGTGAAGACAACCTGCAATTCAACGGGCAGGCGCCGTTCTTCGGATTCACCAGCCCGGTATTCAACGATTGCAGTGTTCCCGGAAACTGCACCTTCCCCACCGGCTTCATGTCTGATCCGTTCACTACCACGGGCACTCCGAATCCGTTCCCGTCCAAAGCGCCTGCGCCCAACATCGACTTTGCTGCGGCTGGTTTCCTGCCTTTCGGCGGCGGCGGAGTGTTTTTTGTAAATCCGCACCTGCGGACCCCATACACAGTGCAATACAACCTTGACATCCAGCGCGAAGTGGCCAGGAACGTTGCCCTGGAAGTCGGATATCTCGGTAGCCAATCGCGCAAGCTCACGACGCTGGTGGACGTCAATGCCTTTGATCCGGCTACCCTCAGCACTGCGAGCCGGCACCGGTTCCTGAACGAAATCGGCACGCCGGATGATTTCCGTTTCAGCTTCACGCCGGAATTTGAGAACGCGGTAAACGCAAATTACAACGCGCTCCAAACCAAGGTCTCAAAGAAAGCCACCTCTACGCCGATTCTGGGCACAACGTATTTCACGCTTGCTTATACCTGGGCCCACTCCATCGATAACTCCTCCGGCTTCCGCAACCGGAACTCGGCGATCCCGTTCTTCCAGCGGAACGTGTTTCGCACCTCCTCGGACTTTGATATCCGCCAGCAGTTGAGCTTCAGTGGCGGCTGGGACCTGCCTTTCGACCACGCCTGGACAAGCGGCCCCAAGCGCTTGACGCAGGGCTGGAGCTTGTTCCCCATTATCCAGTGGCACACCGGCTTCCCGCTGGATGTCTCCGCCAACCTCAGCACCAGAAGGTCGAGCCCGGGACCATCCGGCGCAGGCGATTCCGGCCTGGTTTTTGCCACCCTCACCGGCCCTATCACATTTAGTGATCCGCATAATCCCACTCCGGGAACAGCCGGCAACCAGTACTTCTCCGGCAGCAGTTTTTCCTCTCCTAGTTCATCCGTCATTACGGGCAGCTATGGCTCGGGAAGGAACATCATGCGCGGACCAGGCCGGGCAAATTTCGACCTTGCCGTAGCCAAAGCGACCAAAATCACCGAGCGCGTTGCTTTCCAGGTACGGGCGGAGTTCTTCAACATCTTCAACCACGCCGAGTTCCAGGAGCCGGACACCAACATCTCCAGCGGCACCTTCGGACAGGTCATCAGCACGTATGATCCAAGAATCATCCAGTTCGGAGGCAGATTCACGTTCTGAGCTTGATGCTTTGATATTTTCCAAGAGGCCGGGCCGCAGAGGTTCGGCCTCAGTTCTTTGCGTCGAGGGGGACCCTGGCATTCGGCTTTGCGATAATGGCTCATCGTGGAAATCCGTCTTCTCACCGCCGATGACGCTGAAGCCTTCTGGCATCTGCGCCTGGAAGCCTTGCATAATGATCCTGCGTCTTTTGCCGACTCAGCCGAGGAGCATCTGGAGACTACGGTCGAAACCACAAGAGAGCGCTTGAGCAAGAACGATGCCGCCAGCAACTTCGTTATCGGCGTGTTTGAAGATGGAAAGCTGATTGGTACAGCCGGCTTCTTCCGCCGTCCCAACAATAAAGAGCGGCACAAAGGCCACATATGGGGCGTTTACCTGCGGCCAGAATCTCGCGGCAAAGGACTTGCCAGTGCGCTAATGAAAGAGATCGTTTCTCGCGCTCGCAAAATCGACGGTCTAGAGCAAATCACTCTGGTGGCCTCCGCAAATCTGCCCGCCCAACGCCTGTACAAAGCTCTGGGATTTGAAAGCTACGGAATCGAGCCGCACTCATTGAAGATCGGGAAGGAATATGTCGATGATGTGCTGATGGTGCTGTGGCTGTAACCCTCTGGGCGTCCGCTGCTTGTGCGGAAAAACATTTAGGGTGCACATGTCCTGCTTCCTCTCTATAATAAAGAGACAGGTTCCGACCACTCCCGGCCTAAGGTATACCCGGCCGGATGTGGCGGCTCCTTGCTGATGCAAGGACGAGGGTCTGGTGCGGAAACGCTTGGGCCTCCCGTTTGGAAAGGAACCGAAACACGCCTCGGCGTCTTTCCCTCCTTTCGTGTCCCTGCAAATCTCATCAGCAACAATCACCGCTGTCGGGCCGGCGAAGAAGCATATGCGGCTTCAGGACAAACACGGGCGCTATATCACTGACCTCCGCGTCAGCATCACAGACCGCTGTAATTACAAGTGCGTCTACTGCCGCACAGGCAATGAAGGCGCGCAATATTCTGAGCTGCCGTTTGCCGACTACCTGCGGCTCGTGCGAATCTTCGTTGGATCGGGTATCGAGAAAGTCAGGCTCACCGGCGGCGAGCCGCTTCTGCGCAACGGCCTCGTGGATTTCGTCCGTGATCTCGCCCAGTTGCGCACGCTCAATGGCGAGAGGCCCGATCTGGCGATCACCACCAACGGCCACTTGCTAGCCGAACTAGCTCAGCCGCTCAAAGATGCTGGACTGCGGCGCGCCACGATCAGCATGGACGCCGTCGATCCGCAAAAGTTCGCCCGCATCACCCGCGTGCCCAATGGTTATAACAGCGTGCTGGCCGGCATCCGTGCCGCCAAGCGCGCAGGACTGGAGCCAGTCAAGGTCAACTGCGTTCTCTTGCGCGGATTCAATGAAGACCAGATCGTCGAATTCGCACGCTTCTCGCGGGAGGAAGGCGTCGTTGTGCGTTTTATCGAATTCATGCCGCTGGAAGAAGACCGCGTCTGGTCGCCGGACGTCGTCGTCCCCATGGATGAAATTCTGGAAAAGCTGAATGCGTTCCGTCCCGTCCGCCAGCTTCCCAACGAGCTCAGCGAGACCGCGCGGCGTTACACCTTCGATGATGGCCTGGGCGAGATCGGCATCATCGCGCCCGTCTCGCATCCTTTCTGTGGACATTGTTCGCGCGTCCGCCTGACTTCCGATGGCAAGATTCGCACCTGCCTGTTTTCCCTGCTGGACCATGACCTGGCCGGACGCATGTACCGCGGCGCGAGTGACAGGGAATTAACTGATTACGTTCGGTCAGTGGTCGACCAGAAAGAAGCCCGCCATCACATTGGCGAAGCTGGATTTATCAAGCCTTCCCGTAGCATGGTCCATATTGGCGGCTGATAAGGCCATCCCTGACGGTAACTTGCAAACCTATAAATAAGGTTAGTAAAATTTGCCCAATCCCCCAAAGAAAGGGCGAGCCCGATCACGCGGCGAGCCCGGGCCCCCATCAAGCGCGGTTTTCGCTTGAATGGGGCGAGAGTCCGCTGTCATAGGAGCATCAACGCGCTCAATCAAGCGAAGCTGTTGAGCGGTTTGGAGCGAAGCGACAAAAATTTAGCACGCGAACCTCCTCCAGCAATATTGAATTCCCCCACAGATAGCTTTGAAAACAAGGATAATGGTTTCAAACGGGACAAAAACAGGCATTTTAGCGTTTCACACACGAGACCCCCATATGGCGCTTGCGGTCGAAGTTGCCGGCAAAACCGACGTCGGGTGCGTGCGCGCGAACAACGAAGACAACTTCGGCTACGATTCGCGTTACGGCATCTTTGTGGTTTGTGACGGCATGGGCGGCCAGGCGGCCGGAGAGGTCGCCAGCAAAATGGGCGTGGATATTCTTCTGGACTATTTTCGCAACCAATCCGCCGCCGGTGAAACCAATGGTAAAAATGGTGTTTCGGGCACCCGCAGTTTGTCGAACGCGATCCAGTTGGCGAACCGCACAATTTTCAAGGCCGGGCAGGAACAAAACGGGCGCAGCGGCATGGGTTCAACGATCGTGGCGGCGCTGGTTCGTGGCAACTCACTGGCCATCGGGCACGTGGGCGATAGCAGGATTTATCTGGTCCGCCAGGGCGGCATTCAGCAACTCACCCAGGACCATTCCCTGGTGATGGAGCAGGTGCGGCGCGGTTACATCACGCTGGAGCAGGCGCAGAAGTCAGAAATGCAGAACATCATCCTGCGCGCGCTGGGCTCGGAAGAAGCGGTTGAGGCCGATGTGGAAGATCTGGTCGCGGTCCCCGGCGACATCCTGTTAATGGCATCGGATGGGCTCACGCGGTATGTGCAGGACGAAGAGATTTTAAAGATCGTTGAGGGACCGGGCGGCCTGGAGCAGGCGTGCGGTGAACTGGTGAAGATCGCCAGGGAACGCGGCGGCGAGGACAACATTACATGCCTGCTGGTGCGCGTCGTTAACAGGCCCTGGTACCACAATATTTTGAGCAAGCTGTTTTCTGGAGGGCAGCAATGGCAAAACTCTATTTGAAATTTGAGCAGAATGACCAGGTGTTGAAAGAGGTCCCGCTCACACAGGCCACCACCACGATCGGCCGCCTGCCGGACAACAGTGTCCAAATAGATAACCTTGCTGTCTCAGGCCACCATGCCAAAATCTCATGGGACCAGGACCATTACGTGGTTGAGGACCTCGGGTCTCTGAACGGCACTTACGTCAACAATGAGCGCGTTGGCAAAGCCACGTTGAAGCACGGAGACCGCGTCAAGATCGGCAAGCACCTGGTGGAGTTCAAGCATGAAGGCCCGGTGCCTGCGTTTGCCGCTGCGGCCAAGACCGGCCCTGCGGCCCCGAAGCTGGAAGCGACCATGCTTCTTGACACCAAGCAGGCGCGTGAACAGATGGCCGACAAATCTGCGTCGCCCACCAATGCCGGAAGCGGGCCGTTGGGGATTTCGCGTCCTGCATGGATGGCTGAGCCTTTTGCAGCCGCTGCCAAAGATCGGATCGGCTTGTTGAATATTCTGCAAGGGAAGACTGACCAGGAAAAGTACGTTCTCACGGGCAAGATGACTATGATCGGCAAATCCAGCATGGCTTCCATCAAGCTGAAAGGTTTTTTCGCCCCGACCACCGCCGCTCTCATCAGCAAGCGCGACAATAAATATTTCATCTCTCCATCGGAGAGCAAGGCCAAGCTCAAGATCAATGGTGAAAATGTTGTGAGCCAGCGCGAACTCACCGCCGGCGACGTGATTGAAGTGGGAAAAGTGAAAGCATCATTCAGCTTTCAGGATTAGGTTTGCCGGACTCTGGATTCAGGTTTGCCAGATTGAAGATCGCTATTTGATTCTTTCCAGCACCACCAGCGTGCGATCGTCCTGGGCTTCAGCGCCACCGGCAAAAGATTCAACTGCCGCCAGTATTTCCCGGATCGGCTCCGCCGCGCGCAGGCATTCAGCAACAACGGCAGTGCCAAATTCCGCTCCTTCAGCGTTTTCCGTCTCGCTAATGCCATCGGTCAGGATGCAAAGGCGCGCCCCTGTGCGAAGTTCGCGCTTGATCACGTGAAAGTCGGCCTCGGCAATCAATCCCACCGGCATATCACCGTCATCCACATGGATCACAGCGCCATCTTGTGCAACGATGGCCGGAACGTGGCCGCAATTCACAATTGCAAGCCGGCCGTCGCGATGGAGTTGGGCCGCCAGCAGGGTCGCGTATTTCTGTCCGGCCACGCGTGAACACAAAAACCTGTTGACCGATGCCACTGCATCCACCAGCTTGCTCCCGCTGGTCATCTGCGCATAGAACATGCCATGAATCACTGACGCCAGCAGCGCTGCGGAAATTCCTTTGCCGGAAACGTCGGCCACAATCACCGTGACTGCGTCGGACCCTACGTGAACGTCGAAAAAGTCGCCGCCGACCTCTCGGCATGGAATGCTGCACGCATTCACCCGGACAAAATCATTTTCCACTACCGGCGCCGAGATGAGGCTGCGCTGGATCGATGCGGCAATTTCCATTTCATTGCGATACTGCTGTGCCGCCTGTTCCGCCGCTACCAGTTTGGCGCTTTCCAGCACCGCCGCGCACTCGCTGGCCAGCGCTCGCAACACCTCATGGCTCACGCCGGAAAGATTATGGGATACGGAACGGCTGTCCAGATACAGCACTCCATCCACGTCAGCCACTGCTGTGCCGTGGCGCGCGCGCAGCGGAATGGCGATCACCGTTCTGAGCTCGTTGGCCACAATGCTCTGCCGGTCAGCCAGCGCCTGTTGCTGGAGCGCGTCTCCGGTGATGAACTCCGCGGCCGAGGCCAGCGCTTCCTGGACCACGGAGTGTGAAACCCTGGCATCGTTCATCAGGCTGGTCCCGGCACTGTCCACCCCACATGCCAGCGCCGGCGCACCGTTTTTGTCATTGTCTTTCAGGTAGACGAAGCCGCGCTCGGCCTTGGTAATCTTCAAGGCGTAGTCAAGCATGTTGCGCAGCAC
>Ga0209166_10003885_pt1 | contig 10625 bp, 7 predicted proteins | sample Coa_R1_3_FD_187151 | JGI IMG/M metagenome (GOLD analysis project Ga0209166, IMG submission 187151) | Surface soil microbial communities from Centralia Pennsylvania, which are recovering from an underground coalmine fire - Coalmine... | ecosystem: Environmental > Terrestrial > Soil > Unclassified... | reverse complement strand
CTGAATCGTGACGAGAGCTTCAACGCCTGGATGAAGAAATACGCGAAGGCGCTGGGCGAGTTCTTGGACACGCCTGCTTCAGCGGCGGCAATCCCCTCCTACACGGCGCTCCCCAATTTCCACATGGACGACTACTTCGTCGAACCGAGCGGCTGGCTGACCTTCAACCAGTTCTTCGCTCGCGAAGTGAAGCCGGGCAAGCGGCCGATCGCAGAGCCGCGCAACGACAAGGTGATCGTGTCGCCGGCAGATTCGGTCTTCGAAGGCAAGTGGGACATCGACGCGGACTCGAAGGTCACGGTCAAGGGCGTTACCTGGCCGATCGCGAAGCTCCTGGAGGGCAGCCCGTACCAAGACGCGTTCAAGAACGGCATCTACACCCACAGTTTCCTGAACGTCGACGACTATCACCGCTACCACGTACCTGTCTCCGGTGAGATCAAGGAAGTCCGCAAAATCCAGGGCCGGGTCTACGCGAACCTGATCCGCAAGGCGGACGGCAGCCTCCAGGGTATCGACGGGGACACCTACCAGTACAACCAGGAACGCGGCCTGATCGTCATCGATTCGCCCGAGGTGGGCTTAGTCGCCGTGCTGCCGGTCGGGATGGGCGTTGTTTCCTCAGTGAATCTGACCCCCGAGGTTGGCGCCAGGCTGCAGAAGGGCGACGAGTTCGGCTTCTTCATGTTCGGCGGCTCCGACATGGTGATGCTGTTCCAGAACAAGAAGGTCGTGATCGACGCTGAGGTTGGGAGGAAGTATCTGCAAGGGCAGCGCATCGGCGAGAACCGCTAACTTCCTACTGGTGTGGTAAGAACCGCCTTGCCTGTACGCTCGGCGAGATCGACCAAGGTATCCATCACTCGGGGTCTACGCGCCAGTTGGCGTTGGGGATCAATTTACAGGTGACGGGCAACCCAGAAGTTGACTTCCCAATTGCCGACCAATCCCGAATTGAAGTGATGAGAATAAGGCGCCGCTTTTCTATACGGAACGGGCTGGAAGCATCTGAATGGAAGCGCCGCGGAACATGACCAGAGAGATGCTGGAAAGGCGCGGCAGCCGGGGGTCATTTTTGCGAGATGAAATACAGGTCGTCATAACCGCCGGGGCGGGCGAAGACAACTGAGGAAAGATCGGGAGCCACCGAATAGGCGTTGCCACCGTAGTCTTCGCGCAAGGCGAACGGCAGTTTCAGAGCTGGGACTGGCGTACCGACGGTCTCACCGTTGCGCCAGGGCTGGCGCCAGATCGTGGTTTCACCATGCGAAGCGAGCGAATAGAGGAATGACCTGCCATCTTTGGCAAACATGGTGAGATAGGTTGTGATGCCGGACTTAAGTTTCGTGCATTTCTTCTCAGCCAGCGAGTACTGGTAAATTCCTGGGTTGTCTCCCCAAAGCACGGTGCCGATTAAGAATCTACGGTCGGGAGAAATATCGACTGCGGCACCACAGTTCTCCGACAAGACAATCGGCGGATCCCCGTTCAGGAACAGCCTCCAGTTCTTTGCCGTGTGACCATCTTTGTCACGCCCGCCAAGAATCATCGTTTGATCGCCGGGCTCCCAAATTGCGAAACCGACCCATTCGCCGGACCACTTCAGTTGCTGCGGGTGCGTACCATCGGTGTCGATGACGAACAATTGCGCCTCGCGAGTATCGTAGTTTGTGTAGCCCGCATATAAATATCTCTTGTTGTCCGTCGAAAATCCCAGAGTCTCCAAATCAACGGACCCCGAAGCCAGTTTGACCCGTTTGTTGGTGGCAAGATCAACTATCCACATTTCGGTCTTGCCAGGCTCGGGGTCGGTAAGGTATGCCACCAGGCGGCTATCATTCGAGAACTCGGGCTGGGTTACATTTTCGGTCGCAATGTCGGAAAACTGCTTCGACGCGAAACGATACAGCGTGAGAGTTCCCGCTTTTCTGCCGCTCACAAAGTAAACGCCCTTTCCGTTGGGGTCGACCGTGGCATCCAAGTCTGGCCCTGTGCCGTTCGTAATCTGCCGGAGGGAATGGTCTGCCAATGAAAATTCCCAGATATTCACGATGCCGTTCACGCTGCGACTCAGGTAGACGGACTGTCCCGCAGTGGCCCAGTTCGGGCAAGAAACCGCGTCCGGCAGGTCCGCGATCTTATCAAGTTTCTTGCCGGCAATGTCGAGCTGTTCGAGCGTGAGCACGTTTGAATGCCGCGTGCACACCAGCAAATGCTTGCCGTCTGGATACATCCGCAGGCTCTCAGACGCGGGCAAGGTGTAAATGGCTTCTTCGACGCCTCCCCCTCTTGCGGTGCGAACGATTCGCCCGTCATCCTTCTCCACGAACAGCAACTTGCCGTCCGGGGTCGAAACCACAAATATCCCAGATGCCAGTGCTTCGCAGTTCCTCCGAGCGTCGGGATGCTCCAGATTTCGTATTCGCCCAGTGTCTGGGCGAAGTAAATCTCGGTTCCGTCGGAGGAAAATCCGCGCACCTGTTTATTGGTCTCATCCTTCGTGAGTTGCAGTGGCTCGCCGCCGGACGTGAGTATGACGAACACTTGATCGTAGCCGTCCACTGGCGAAGTGAACGCCAGCGTGCGCCCGTCCGGCGAGAGTTCGGGATTATCCATGGTCCTATTCCACGAACTGATCTTCGTAATGCTCACGGCACCGGCAGGAGCATGCCGACCGGAGACAAAGCGATATAAGCCGTATCCGGCGGCAATCAATACCGCGAAAACCACGGCCGCGATGAAAACGAGTTTTCCTTTGTTGCGCGAAACCGCATCGATCAGAACTGCGCTGCCGGAGGAGGGAGAAGAAACTGGCGCCTGAGTTACGCTCGGCGTCGAAGATGACCGAACCGAGGACGTCTGTGCATCGGCAGGGAATGCTACGCTGTTCTCGGTCTCGAATGCGGTCCCCGAGCCGCTTGCCCTCCGCCCCGATTCAACATCGCGGCGAAGCCGCTTCAGATCGCTGCGCAACTCACCGGCGGTCTGGTAACGCAGGTCGCGGTCCTTTTCCAGAGCCTTGCCGATGATGCGCTCCAGTTCGGCAGGAACGTCGGGATTGAACCTCGACGGATGTTGCGGTGAGCGATTCATAATTGCTTCCAGAATCACACCGGATGTTTCCCCACGAAACGGCAGCACGCCCGTCGCCATCTCGTAGAGAACGGCGCCAAACGAAAACAGGTCTGAGCGAGCATCCAGCTCCCGGCCGCGCACTTGCTCGGGAGACATGTAAGCCATGGTTCCGACCGTCGAGCCAGGGCTGGTCAGGTGCTCGGAATCTACATTTAAAGTCGCCAGCGTATCGGCCGTTGCCGCCTGGCGCGTTGTCACCTTCGCCAGACCGAAGTCGAGAATCTTTGCGTGCCCGCGCCGGGTCACGAAAATGTTCGCCGGCTTAATGTCGCGATGCACAATACCCTCGGCGTGCGCGGCGTCGAGTGCGTCGGCAATTTCAATCGCTAAATCGAGCAACCGCTCCGTCTCCATGGAACGGCCCGCAATCACATGCTTCAGCGTCTCTCCCTCGAGACACTCCATGGCGATGAAGGTCTGACCTGCTCTTCACCAATGTCATGGATCGTGCAGATGTTGGGGTGGTTCAGAGCCGATGCAGCCTTGGCTTCGCGGCGAAATCGGCTCAGGGCCTGCGGGTCTTTGGCAAGGTCCTCGGGTAGAAACTTCAACGCGACGAAACGATCGAGACGAGTGTCCTGGGCTTTATAGACAACCCCCATGCCTCCGCCACCTAGCTTCTCGACGATTCTGTAATGCGAGATGTTCTGCCCGATCATAGGGCTGAATGTTAGGCTTCCGAATCTCGCTGCGTCAATGGGAGCAACTTTGCCACTTCAAAACCGTCATAATGAGTTGCCATTTGCCCGTCAGCGGATGACGGGCTACCCGTCAGTTGGGGACTCCTGGGGGACAACCTCAACTTCAGAGTTGCCGACAAATCGTCCATTGGTCCCGCGCATTTCAAGCCAGGGAACTCGAGAACGTTCCGCCTTTACAAACCTACTTCTTCAGTTCTGCCGTCCAGTTGAGTACGAGCGTCATTGTCTCGCTGCTTTCCTTGATGTCCTCACAATTGATGAGGAAGTTCCTGCCACCCCCCTTCCCTCTTCTCCTCACCCACCCGAGGCGCAGAAACACATTCATTGTCAGCAACTTACGCTAACAGACCATGCACCAGAAGTACGCGCGACGAGACACTAAAGGTACCTACAACGACGGCAGGCTTGAGCCTAACATCTCGGTCTGAAGCAGTGAAGCGTCCTAAATTAAGGGGAACACACTGATGGACAAAATCAGCTGGCGGAACGTGGTTTCGGGTGGCTTGCTGGCAGGGTTTGTCGCCAATTTGTTGCAATTCACGGCTAACAATCTCTACTTACGGGCGGAGTGGATCGCCGTCGGAGCACCGTGGAACAGAGGCACAAACCCAACCTTTTCGCACGTAGCACTGGCGGTCATGACCTTCGCTGGGGGTATTCTCGCCGTTTTTATGTACGCCATGATGCGCTTATGGCTTCGACCGGGGCCCAGGACAGCGGCTATAGCAGGTCTGACGTTCTGGGTGTCGGCGTGGCTCTATGCCGTATTGATTTGGACATTGAGCGGCGGACTGCCAACCGTCCCTATGAAATTGTGGGCAACTCATCTAGGCACTTACTTGGTGGTTGCCATCGTGCAAACTGAGGTCGGCGCGTGGATGTACAAGCCGTCGAATTCCACACCCAGCGGAGCGGGTTTCACGGCGCAAAGCACAGGCGTCACTGCTTAGAAAGGCAGGATTGCTGCATCGACCACATCTGTGACTTGCTGGGCCCTCCATGGCACAAGCGCAAAATCTAGACCCGAAGACTTGGGTCCGCGCAAGAATTGCGCGGCTGCGCCGTGAAGTTGCCGATCTTGAAAAGAAGGTAACTGCACACCTTCGTGGCGGCTCCCTGTTGCCGAACACCTTCTCCAGCATGGCCCCGGGGGGATCGAGATCGTCACGATTCTTGATCCCAGAATCTATTTGTTTAGTTCTGCTGCCCAGTCGAGCACGAGCGTCATCGGCTCGCTCGATTCTTTCACGTCTCCGCTATTGATGAGGAATTTCTTGCCATCCGCGGTTACGTCGTAGGCTCCAGACCCGCGCCGGACTCCGACGGCGGAAAAGAGTGCGTGAGGAACGCCCAGGCGGATTGTACTTCCCGACGTATCAACATCAACCGCCATCACGTTGCTGGCCAGGTCAAGGAAGAATAGCTCCTTGCCGTCTCGACGCCAGTGTGCGGTGATCCCCCCGGTGGTGGAGACCTGCCACTTAGGGCCTCCCCCGGGGAAGGGAGTAATGTAAATCTCCGTGCGACCAGATTCGTTGTTCTGATACGCCATCCAGTTTCCGTTGGGTGCCACAGCAGCGCCAGTGTCATCAAACGAAGTCTGCACGATGGGAAATGGCTTGCCGTCGCCGAACAAGGGAAGAATCCAGAGATCGTGGCTTGTCTGGGTGCCGGTCAGGGCACGACGATCGAAGACCAGATAGCGTCCATCGGGCGAAATACTAGTTGGAAACTCTGACACGCCAGCGGTCGCCAGGATCGTGCGTTCCGACCCGCTCCCATCCGCAGCTTTAGCGTAGATGTGAGTGATCCCGCCGATGAGGGAACCATAAAACACCGTCTTGCCGTCCGGCGCCCACAGCGGATCGTGTTGGATTCCGTTCTCGAAGGTTATGCGCGTCCTTGTACCACGCTGCAGATCGAAGATCCATACGCCGTTTGTTCCCAAGGTGCTAGCAAAGGACACGGCCAGACGGTCGCCGTCCGGCGAGAGACCTGGGTAGAAATAGGGAGCTCCTTGCTGTGTGATCGAGCCCACTTGCTTCCCATCACGTGTAACCCATAGCAAGTTCCATATTGCAGGCGCTGCACTGGATTGGTAGACCAGAGTACCGTTCTCCGAGGCGGAGAAGACGGGACGCGCCGAGAGATCATTGAGCGTGATTCCCTCAGCAAGGGTCACCGCTTCGCCCGTGACTTCCAGGCGACGCAGATCGAATGGCTGGGCCACCAGCCTGGCGTCTCTCATGAACAGAAGATAGCCGGATGCGTAGGCCGCCATGGTTGTGCCCTTCAGGATTGCCTTCGCTTGCAGCGAACCAAGCAGGCCGACATACAATGTGTTGTCTTGCGGTCCGCCGGTACCTCGCGACCAATACAGAAAGTGTTTTCCATCCGGCAGAAATTGGGGCCAGCGGTGACTATTCTCGGAGGCCTCTAGTTTCGAAGCTGGCTCTCGGACTCCTCCGGACTCCGATACCCGAAAGAGGGGTTCGACTGCTTGCGGGTTAAAGACAATGACGCCCTGTTTGCTCCAAGCGCCCCCGCGGCCGCCAGTCGGGGACGCTTCGCACAGTGTTTGCGGAAGTCCGCCATTTGCATCAATTTTCATCAGCTTGCCAGGCATGAAGAACCCGATCTGGCGGTTGTCGGGCGCCCAGAACGGATACATCGCGTTCTCAGTCCCGGCCAGGGGCTGTGCTGCCAGAGATGTCAGTGCGCGGACATAGAGCAGGACTTTGCCTTTATCATCGCGAGCTGTGAATGCCAGCCGCGTGCCGTCGGGTGAGAGCACCGGTGGACCCGAGGCCGGTGCCATTGTCACGAATGATGTACCCGGCGGTGACAGAATCGAGGACCGCACCACCCGGCCCGGATGGGAAGCGAGATTCAGGTAAGCCGCGATCGACGTCACTAGAGCCACAAGAAGGACACCTGCCGCGCGCCAGCCCAGGCGTGAGGATCTTCGTGCAGGAGGGGGGAGTTCGGCCTGCGCTCCTCCGTCCGCGATCCATTTCAACTGCAGCTTTACGTCGTGCGCCGTCTGGTAGCGCTCGTCCGGATTCTTTTCCAGGCAAGTCTTCACTGCGTAGTCAAGCGCCGGGGGCGAAGTCGGCTGCAGGCGGCTGACTGGATCGGGGTCCTTTTCGAGAATTCCGGTCAGCACGCTCAACTGGCTCTTGCCTTCAAACGCCCGCCGCCCGGTCGCCATCTCGTAGAGCACGCATCCTAGACTGAAGATATCGCTGCGCGGGTCGGCTTCGGATCCTTGCAACACCTCCGGCGCCATGAATTGAAATGTTCCGACGACTGTGCCTCGCTCTGTCAGGCCCTGTGCCGGCGAACTCAACTCAGCCAATGTCACCGTGGGCGTTGAGGGCGTCATGCCGCTGATCGCCGCTGCTGCAGCGTTCGGGAGGGTGGGGGATGTCTTGGCTAAGCCGAAATCCACCAATTTTGCTCCGCCGCTGGTGAGCATGACGTTCCCCGGCTTCAAATCCCGGTGCAGAATGCCCGCTCGGTGTGCTGTTGTTAGAGCCTCGGCGATCTGGATGCCGAACTCCAGCGCCTGCTTGAGCGGTAGTGCTCCTCTTCGCAAACGCTCAGCCAGCGACTCGCCTTCGAGGTACTCCATCACCAGGTAGGACGAGCCATCCTGCGCACCAATGTCGTAGAGGTGACAGATGTGAGGATGATTGAGGGACGAGACCGCTCGCGCTTCCCTCTCAAAACGAGCCTTCAGTTCGCCATTGGAAGAAAGGTGCGCTGGGAGAATCTTGATGGCGACCGTGCGCTCTAGGCGGGTGTCGCGAGCGCGATAGACCTCGCCCATGCCACCGGCACCGAGCAGCGATTGGAGCTCGTAGGGCCCGAGCTTCGTGCCTGAAGTAAGTGCCATCGATGCGCCATTATAGTCCCCGGCAACCCACTACGTGCTTCCCCAGATGTCTCCAATAATTCGCTGGAAATTCGCACCCAGAACCTTCTCAACTACGGACGCCGGCTGTCCGCGCTTCTGAAGTTCTGTGGCGATGACCGCGATATGATCTGGCCCGTTCCCATCGGGCACATAGGGATAGCGGTCCTCCCCTGGGTACCAGATTCCCAATTTTTTGCGCCGCGCGATGTTCTCGTCGAAAGCCTTCTTCTGCTCCGGGGTGAGCGACACGGCCTGTATTGACCCGTCCGAGCCAATGCCTACATGATCGGTGCCGCAGACATTGATCGCGTGCAGAATATGGTTGATCGCATCCTCCCGCGTGGGAACCGTGGGCGGCGCCACCAGTTGCAGCATCAGATACACGCCGAAGTATCCGCCTCTGTCAGCTAGCGCCTTCATTACCTCATCCGGCTTGTTGCGCGGATGCGCGTAAATGGAAGCGCACCCCGCATGTGTGATGAGGACTGGCTTTTTCGAAGTCTCGATCGCTTCCGACGTGGTGCGATAGCCGCTGTGGCTGAGATCGATAGCGACACCCAGCTCGTTCATCCTCTGCACTGCGCTTTGACCTGCTTTGCTAAGACCCGCGTTGCCCGGCTCCAGACATCCATCGCCGAAAATGCCCCGATTGTTATAGGTAAGATGCATGATGCGGACGCCCAGCCGCCGAAAAATCTCAATGCGCGAGGGATCGGCCTCAAGGAAGCTGGTGTTCTGAAAGCCCGGCATGATGCCCAGCTTGCCCTCGCGCTTGGCGCGGGCGATGTCTGCATGAATTCGAATCACGGTGAGCACGTCAGGCCACTGCTCGACCAGCGCACCAACATATGCCAGGGGTAATATGTAAAGAGCAAACGGCGATGCGCTTATTTAATCAAACTGCTCGTACCAGCTATTTCAGGAACGAACATGAGAAGTTTGCGGCGTCGTCAGTGCTTCCAGTTCCCTTGTGGGTCGCCACCTTTGGGTAGGCACACAGGGGCCGAGTCCGTTCCGTCTTCCCGTCCCGGATGCGAGACGCCATGATCTGGTCCGGTGTCTTGCCCGCCTCCGCCCATTGTTCGAGCACAATGATGGGGTCGAACTGATCGGGTCCATCGCCGCCGCCGCAATGTGCCATACCCGGAACCATGAAGAGGCGGTAGGATTCATTCACTTTGCTTGCGCCTCCCATCGTGTCCACAACGCTCTGGTAATAGTTGATGCTGTTCCGGGGAGATATCAGTGGGTCACTCCAGCCGTGGTATTGCAGGAGTTTTCCGCCATGGCCAAAGAATGCTTTCAGGTCTGGACTCGTTGCATTGATAATATCGTTCTCGATTTTGTCGCCCAGCGCAACATCGCTGTCGAAGTTGAAGGTCTTATAGTCCCAGTTCGGGTCTTTGAACACCACATATCGCCAGTGGCTGATCGCGCTTGGGGATGGTTGAGGACCGGCCCTAGCTGTCCAGCCAAGCTCGCTGCCGGGTTCCAAGGCCGGAAGAATCTGCTGCTTGGTGCGTGGATTGGTAGCCGGAGTATAGATTTTCCGAGCCGCTTCCACTTGTGGTGCGGTCAGACATCCCGGGCCGTCGGCACCTTTGCACTCCAAAACCTTCGGATCAAATTTGCAGCGCGTAGGATCTTCCAGCACACCGTCCTTCACTCCATCGAGGGCATCACACGCCTCCAAAACGGCATTGTGGATGAGCGGATACTTCGTGGGAGGGATGTAACTGGCCTCGTCTTTGTGCACTGCTTGGGCGACCCACAGGCTATACGCCGCCAAATGTGTCGTGTTGTTTGCGAGCGCACCCGCGATCATACCGTCAAAATCGGCAGGGAAACGTTGCGCTTCCATCAGCGCTTGTCTGCCTCCTGTGGAGCAGCCGTTCCAGTACGAGAGTCTAGGAGCATTGCCATAATAGGCCGCGATGATCGCTTTCGCCTTCACAGTCATCTCGTGGACCGCCCTGTATCCAAAGTCGATTAGCTTTTCAGGGTGTCCCAATGCAAAACTTCCGTCGCCGGACGTGCCGTCGTGCCCGGTATTCGTGGAGGCCGCTGCGTAACCGCGCGCGAGCGGGACGCTCATGGCGGCGTAAGAAATTTCGCCCGCCCACCCACCGTTCCCCACGGCGATGAACTTGCCATTCCACCCCGACGCCGGCATCCAGATCTCGATCTTAATGTCTGAGTCGCTTGTCGGCTTCAATGTTGCCGCGACCCGACAAAAAGTGGAGAGGCTCTTGAACACTTCCCCAGGCCCGTTTGAGCTCGGGCAGGGCTGGAGCCAACAGCTTGCCGAGCCGGCAAAGTCCTGCGGCAAAGCAAACGCACCGGGGGCCACGGTTTGCGCCATCGTGATGGTAGTGTCCGACAGGGAAAGCGAAGAGAGGTTCTTGCAGGTCGCCGCCGCGAAGACCGGCGAGCTCAGCATGTTCATCAAAATCGCAGCAACCATCGCATCCGGCAGCTTCATAGGTCCACCTTTTCAGGCCCTTCGGAAGAGCAACATCAAGACGAGGAAAAAGGTTACTACAAACAAGGTACGAAAGGAGACTCGTTGAACGTTGAACGTTGAACGTTGGGGCGGCGATTGCCAAGCCAAGGGAAAGAACCCGACCGATGCCTGCATTACATTGAGCAAGCAGACTTTGGGCGATAGTCCGTGATAAGTCGTATGGTGTTTACCAAACACTTGACCGGCACCTATCCTGATTATGGTCGGTTGACGGGCAAGCCGGAGTGCGCCGGGATAAACCGGCATGTTGTAGGGGATGAAAGAGCCCTACGGGAAAGGAGACAGCGACTCCATCCTGGCCTCGAGTCTTGCAAGTGATACCGCGAGGTGCCGCTTGAAGCGTAGA
>Ga0209166_10003883_pt1 | contig 10628 bp, 9 predicted proteins | sample Coa_R1_3_FD_187151 | JGI IMG/M metagenome (GOLD analysis project Ga0209166, IMG submission 187151) | Surface soil microbial communities from Centralia Pennsylvania, which are recovering from an underground coalmine fire - Coalmine... | ecosystem: Environmental > Terrestrial > Soil > Unclassified... | reverse complement strand
CGCCTGCGACGGGGTGGGCGCCTCATCTATCTGGGCGCGGGCACATCCGGTCGTTTGGGCGCGCTCGACGCCTCGGAGTGCCCGCCAACCTTCAGTGTCCCACCGGACCTGATCGTTGGCTGCATTGCTGGCGGAACGTTCGCGCTGACGCAGGCTGTTGAAGACATTGAGGACAGCGACGAGGCTGGCCGCGCCGATGCGGCGCGGCTGGGCATCAACGAAGCTGACGCGCTGGTGGGCATTACTGCCAGCGGGCGAACGCCCTACGTCCTGGGCGCTGTGGCCTACGCGAAGCAGCAGGGTACATGCGCCATCGGCCTGGTCTGCAATAGAAACACCCCACTGGCAGAAGAGGTTGACATTTGCATCGCGCCGGTCGTTGGGCCAGAAGTCATCAGTGGCTCAACCCGCCTGAAAGCAGGCACGGCGCAAAAGATGGTCCTGAATATGCTGAGTACCGGCACGATGATTTTGCTGGGCAAGACGTTCGGCAACCTGATGGTGGATGTGCAGGCCACCAATCAGAAATTGCATCACCGCGCGGTAGAGATCGTGCGCCAGGCTACTGGACTAGAACGAGATGCCGCCGAGGCGCTGTTATCTGCTTCAGGAGATGAAGTAAAAACGGCGATCCTCGCCGGGCGCGCCAATATTACCCCGGAGCTTGCCAGAGCGCGCCTCGCCGCGCATGGTGGCGCCCTTCGGGCGGCGTTGGAAGGGCGCCCATGACACAGAGCGCAAACGATAGCGCCAGCGCCGCAGGCTCCTCATTTCTAGGCGTTGATGGCGGAGGCAGCAAGACCCTCGCCATCGTGGTAGATGCGCGCGGACAGGAGCGCGGGCGCGGCCTGGCGGGCAGCGCCAATTATGCCGCTGTGGGCATCCAGCAGGCGGTTGCTCACCTCCGCGCTGCGGTGGAACAGGCAGCGCAGATGGCAGGCGGCAAGATTCTGCTCAAGGCAGCCTGGTTTGGCCTGGCCGGCGTGGACCGCCCCGGCGATCATGCTCTCTTCCTCCCACATCTCCAACCGCTTGCAGAGACCATCCGCCTGACCAATGACGCCGAACTACTCCTCAGCGCGCTGGATGATGCGGTGGGGGTCGCCCTGGTGGCGGGCACCGGCTCCATTGCCCTTGGGCGAGACGCGCTCGGCGCAACCACCCGCGCCGGTGGGTGGGGCCATATCCTGGGCGATGAAGGCAGCGGCTATGAGCTAGGCCGCCACGCATTGCAGGCGGCTGCCCGCGCCGCCGATGGCCGCGGCCCGCCCACCATGCTCCTCGAACGCATCATGCAGCACTGGAGTCTGCGCACAGCAAACGATCTGATCGGGCGCGTCTACGGTGACGAAGATAAGGCTGAAATTGCCCGCTTGTCGTCCATCGTCTTTCTGGCAGCGCGCGCCGGAGATCAGGCAGCGCGCAAGATCGTGCAGCGAGCGGCAAGCGAACTGGCGCTGGCGGCCATCACCGTAGGCCACGCGCTTGATTTTGCTGAGCGGCGCGTCCCGCTGGCGCTAGGGGGTGGGCTACTGGTCCACGAGGCCGATTTCCGGGCGCAGACGCTGCGCCGCATTCGCCGCCGCCGACCCATCGGGCCAGTCGTGACCGTCGATCAGCCAGCCCTTAGCGCGGCGCGCGCGGCAATACACATCGTGCCAGGCAGCATCTGGACCAGAACTCCAGCAGCCAGTGCTTACACTATTGGGCGAAGGGAGATCAGCGAGCATGTCTAGCGACAGGGCTGGAATGACTCTTGAGCAGCAAATCGGGCAGCTTTTCGTGGTCGGTTTCCAGGAACCCAGCGCCTCAGCGGAGATCATCGACCTGATTCAGCGCTACCATGTGGGCGGAGTGATCTTCTTTACCCGCAATATCCGCGATGCCCAGCAAGTTTCGCAGTTGACCCGCAGTTTGCAAGCGGCTGCCAAAGAGGCTGGACATCGCTACCCCCTGCTCATTTCTATTGATCAGGAAAACGGGATGGTCCAGCGGCTGGGCCAGGGGACTACCGCCTTTCCGGGCAACATGGCGCTGGGGGCGATTGGCTCAGAGCAGATCGCCCAGGATGTGGCGCAGGCGACGGGCGAGGAACTCAAGGCGCTGGGCATCAACATGAACCTGGCGCCAGACGCCGACGTGAATAATAACCCGGCCAACCCGGTGATCGGCGTGCGCTCCTTTGGCGAAGACCCACAGCAGGTTGCGCGCCTGACTGCGGCTGCGGTGAAGGGCTACAACGCGGCGGGCGTCATATCAACCCTCAAACACTTCCCTGGTCATGGAGATACCGCTACCGATTCCCATCGGACACTCCCCATTATTCCTCATACGCTGGAGCGCCTGCAAGCCGTCGAGTTGGTTCCCTTCCAAAGCGGCATCGCGGCGGGCGCGCCTGTGGTGATGACCGCCCATGTCTCCTTGCCAGCGATTACAGGAGACGACGCCTTGCCCGCGACGATCTCGCCAGCCCTTGTGCAAGGGCTGCTGCGAGCGCAGCTTGGCTACGCTGGCGTGATCATCACCGATTGCCTGGAGATGGACGCCATTGCGGCAGGGGTGGGTACAGCCCAGGGCGCGGTGCTGGCGCTGAAAGCGGGCAATGATCTTATTCTGGTGTCGCATCGTTACGACCGCCAACGAAGCAGCATTGAGGCAGCCCTGGCAGCCGCGCGAGCCGGGGAGCTATCCGCAGAAGTGATAGAGCAGGCGGCAGCGCGCGTGCTGCGGCTGAAAGAACGCTTCTTATCCTGGCAGGATGCGCTGCCCGCAGCGCCAGCGGACTGGGCTGGCAGCGAAGCCCATCAGCAACTCGCCAATCGAGCCTATAACCTCTCCACCACAGTGGTCAGAAACGAAGACGCGCTGCTCCCACTTCAATTGGAAGAGGGCGATCCTATCTTGCTTCTCGCGCCGCACGCGCAGACATTCTCGCAAGCCTCAGATCGGGTGTATCACGATGCGTTCTTGCTTGAAACGAGCCGGCAGCGCCACAGCACCACCAGCCTCCTCGCCATCTCTGCCCAACCAACCGATGCCGAGCGTCAGGAGATACAGCACGCGGCCAGGACAGCCAGAGTGTGCATCATGCTCACGATGAATGCCAATCTGGACAGGTCGCAGGTGGAACTGATGCAAGCGCTGCTCCAATCAGGGCATCAGACTATAGGAATAGCCGTCGGCAACCCCTACGATTTGAGCGCCTTCCCCCAGCTTCGCACCTATCTTGTCACCTATGAATATACCCGGCCAGCCCTGGCAGCGGCAGTGCGCGTCCTCTTTGGCGAGATTCAACCATGCGGGCGCCTGCCCGTTACTCTTCCTGGGCTATAAGCTGAGGCAAGATGCGCCTTCAGCGGTCCCATCGATTATTTCATCCCCCTCTGGCTTGCCCGGTGGTTGTTGACGTGCCAGGCGGCTCCGGCTATACTACGAGAGCCATCTCCACCAAACCCTCTGGCATGCGGCGCCACACCAGTTCATAGACCAGATGACCGACCTTAGGAGCATAGACAAAAAGGGAAACCATGTCATGATCGATCCGGTTTTACTCAACGACTGGCATCCGGTAGCCCAGGCCGATGCTTTACGCCCATCTCAGGTGATGCCAGTCCGCCTGCTTGGAGAAAACCTGGTTCTGTGGCGCGGCAGCAATGGCGTGGTAGCCTGGGAAGACTTATGCCCACATCGCGGCACCCCGCTCTCCATGGGACGCATCGAGCAAGACCGGCTGGTATGCGCTTATCACGGCTGGACCTTCAACCAGAGCGGCCAGTGTGTCCGCTTCCCCGCCCATCCTGAGCAGATTCCTCCCGCCAGAGCGCGGGTGTATCATGTCTATCACGCGCAGGAGCGCTACGGGTTGCTCTGGGTGTGCCTGGGTCAGCCAGAGCAAGACATCGCCTATTTCCCGGAGTGGGAGGACGCTTCCTTTCGCAAAATCCTGTGCGGACCCTATCCGTGTCAGGCGAGTGGCACGCGCTTCATAGAAAACTTTCTGGATGTCGCCCACTTTCCCTATGTCCATGAGGGTCTTCTGGGCGACCCTCAACACCCAGAGATTGACAAATATGAGATCACCATTGGGCCAGAGGGGCTGACCGCCAAAGACATCGGCATCTGGCAACCCGATCCAGATGGAACAGGTCAGGCAGCGTATATGACCTACACCTACAGCGTCTTTCGCCCGTTCACCGCCTACCTCAAAAAGACCTCTGGGCGAGACTTCGTGATCTACTTTGCCCTCACGCCGGTAGAAGAAACCAGCTCTATCGGCTGGATGTGGCTTGCCATGAATTATGGGCACGAAACACCCGCCGAAGAGGTCCGAGCATTTCAGGACCAGATTGTTGCGCAAGACTTGCCGGTTGTCGAAGCGCAAAAGCCAGAGCGACTCCCGCTGGACTTGCAGGCGGAATTGCATCATCGCTCTGATGCACTGGCAATTGCCTATCGCAAACGGCTCAAGGAACTCGGCGTGACCTTTGGGACTGCATAAGCGAGCGGCAGATGCTTTTGCACTGCTAGTGGAACCAGCAACAGACGAAGAGAGTATGACCAGGAGTAGCTATATGAGCAACCAGTTTGATGCAATTGTCCTTGGCCTTGGCGCAATGGGGAGCGCAACGGTCTATCAACTTGCCCGCAAGAGCAAGAAGGTGCTGGGGATAGACCAGTTCTCCCCTCCACACACGCTAGGTTCCACACACGGAGATACACGCATCACCCGCCAGGCCATTGGCGAGGGGGCAGAGTACGTTCCACTGGTTCTGCGCTCCTATGAACTCTGGCGCGAGATAGAGCAGCAAACCGGACAAGACCTGCTGACTATCACTGGTGGTCTGATCATGGCGAGCCAGAGCAATCAAGCTGGGATGCACGGCTCCGCCAATTTCCTCCAAACCACCATTGACGCCGCCGAGCAGTATGGAATTGAGCATACCGTGCTGGACACTGAACAGATTCGCCAGCAGTTCCCGCAATTCCACCTGTTCGGCGATGAGCGCGGCTACTACGAAGACAACGCTGGATTCCTGCGCCCTGAACGCTGCATCGAGGCCCAGCTGGTCCTTGCCGAGCGATTCGGCGCCGAGCTTCACACTGGAGAGCGCGCCCTGGAGTATCGCCCTAGCCCATCAAATGACAGCGTGACGCTCGTCACTGAGTGGGGCAGCTATACCGCTGAGAAGCTCATCATCACGGCTGGCCCCTGGATTGGGAGCTTGCTCGAAGCCCCCTATGCTCGTTACTTTAGCGTCTATAGGCAGGTGTTGTACTGGTTTGGCCTCAAAGGAGACATTGCGCCATTTTTGCCCGGACGCTTTCCGATCTTCATCTGGGAGCGACCGGGGAGTTCGATCTACGGCTTTCCGGCAATTGACGGCCCAGAAGGTGGAGTCAAGATTGCGACTGAAGACTATACGAAGGCCACCAGCCCGGATACCGTTGAACGCGCAGTCAGCCGCGCAGAAACGCAGCAGATGTACGAGCAGCATATCGCCAACAGTTTTCCAGACCTGAGCAGCACCTGCGTCAAGTCTGTCTCCTGCCTCTACACAGCCACACCTGACGAGCGTTTCGTGCTAGATACACACCCTGAGCATCCCCAGGTCATCATTGCCTCGCCCTGTTCGGGGCATGGGTTCAAGCACTCGGCAGCCATTGGCGAAGCACTGGCCGAACTCGCGGTGGATGGCAAAAGCCACATCGACATCAGCAGCTTCTCGCTCCGTCGCCTGGTGTGAAGCGGCCTATTATCGCTTATTGAGAGCGTCTACAGAGTCTACAGAGTTGACGCGAATTCGGCCAGAAGCGCGGCAACATGTTTGATGCCCAGAATAAAGTCATCCACTACAATATTCTCATCTGGCGCGTGGTTGCGCGAGCTTGCGTGCCCCACGCCCGCGCCGCCGACTGCCGGGAGGCCATAGCGCTGGCAAAGCTGCTCCATCGGGCCAGTTCCGGCAATGCGTGGCAGCACCAGCGGCTCCATTCTATAGACACGCCGCGCCGAACGCACCAGCGCGTTCATCAGCGGGGTATCCACCGCGCTCTGCGCCGGGCGCTCTGAGTCCTCCAGTTCGACCACCTCGACATCACCAAAGCCCTGCGCAGCCAGATAGCCCCGAAGCTGCGCAAGAATTGTCAGTGGGTCTTGATCAGGCACCAGCCGGAAATCGAGCTTGGCCGCCGCCGTCGCTGGCAGAACCGTCTTGCTGCCTGGGCCGCTGTAGCCGCCCCAGATGCCACAAATGTTGCAGGTCGGCTCAAAGAGCAGGCGCTCCGTCAGCGCCGCCGGATCGTCTTCTGGCCCCAGCAGATGCTCCACCTGCCAGAGACGGCGCAGGGCGGCGGCATCTTTGGGGAACTGCGCCATAAGCGCCCGCTCACGCTCCGTTGCCGGTAGCACGGCGTCGTAGAAATGGGGGATCAGCACGCGGCCAGCGGGATCGCGGAGGGTCTTGAGCGCCTCGACTAATCGCCAGGCGGCGCTTGGCGCCAGCGGGGCATTGCTTGAATGCAGGTCATAGGCGACGCCTCGCGCGCGCAGCTCGACGTAGAGGATGCCCTTGACGCCAGCATAGAGCGCGAGCGCGCCGCCTGGCTCACGATACCCGGCTTCCCAGAGGCAGGCGTCGGCCTGAATCAAGTCTTGATGCTCAGCGGCAAACTCGCCCAGATGAGGGCTGCCAATCTCTTCTTCGCCCTCCACCAGAAACGTGACGCCGCAGGGCAGCGTACCCTGTGTCTCTCGCCAGGCGCGCACAGCCCACAGGCGCGCCACCAGATTGCCTTTGTTATCAGCCACGCCGCGCGCGTAGAGCTTGCCATCACGAATCGCGGCGTCGAAGGGCGGCGTTGTCCAGGCGTCCAGCGGCTCCGGTGGCTGCACATCATAGTGGTTGTAGATCGCCAGGCGGCGCTCGCTCGCGCCGTCAAAACGGCCTACGACTACCGGAAAACCCCGTGTGGTGACAAGCTGCGGCTCCGTGCCCAGCCCACGCATGGCTTCCTGCACCATCGCCGCCATCTCCTCCATACCCCATTGCTGCGCGGCCACGCTCGGTTGGCGACAGAAGCGCTGAAGGTCAGCAATGGCTTCAGCGCGGCGCGCATCAATCCAGGCCAGGACAGACTCAACTGAATCAGCAGAGCGAGAAAGCGCCATAACTACTCTCCTTTGAGCGCCCGTGATGCAGCGGCGCAGAGTGATGAACCGTTTACATCGAGAGGCAGGATACCTGTTTTGGGAAGAGCGCGTGGATCAGCGCCTGGGCTTCGTCACTGCGATGCAGACAGTCTGGAAAGGCATACTCCAACTCGTCCAGGCTGCGATAGCCCAGCAGCGCTTGCAGGAAGGTCAGGCCAGGGAAGGCCACGCCACCTTGGTTGCCCGGCTCCGGCAGCCAGGAATCGACGGTTGCCAGTCGCCCCTGCTCGAAGACCAGCCGCAGCCCATCGCGGTAGAAGCTGATCTTCAGTTCGCCTGAATACCCCACCAGCAGCGATCCAGCCAGCCGCCGCTCCAGCACTGGCGCGATATGGCGCACAAAGCCGGGAATATCGGGAATGCGCACATACCAGGCATACGCTCTGAGCGTGCGCGGCAAGAGATCGGGGACCGCCGCGTAAACCGGGTGATCGACTCCCAACTGAAAGTTGAAGGTGCCAAAGGTTTTGCCTTCACGGGCTGCAAATTCCTCACCGACGGCACAGAGATAGCGCAAGACGCTGTAGGTCACGGGCAGCCAGGAGACGCCTGGTATGAGTTCATACCCAAAGACCACGACCTGATGATCACCGCGCAGCCAGGATTGATGAATCACGTAACCGAGCGGCGCGCCATCCAGCGTTGCTATCACGCGCACCGACAGCCGAAACGGGTCACCCGACTCCGCGCGCAGCAGCATCGCGCGCCAGTGGGCCTCACCTGCCAGGCTTGCCACCAGATAGCGCTGCTGCGCCTGCGTATATATCTCCACCAGCAGCGGAACATCATCCAGCGTCGCCGGGCGCAGGCGATACGGCTCCGGCTCGCCTTCCTTGAGTTTAGGCACGTAGGATGTAAAGCCAATGCGCATCTTATCTAGGTCCAGCGCCATCTCATAGCCGAACTGGCGATAGTAATTTGGGATGCCAGCAATGATCTGCATCAGGTCGCCGCGCGCCTCGCTCCAGGCGTGGACAGCTTCCATCTGCGCGCGAATCAGCCCGCGCCGTCGATACGCTGGATGGGTCGCCACAAACTCTGGTTGCCCCACTGGAAAGGGGATACCGCCATACGCGCAAGTTTTCGCCAGCAGGCATTGCGCCGAGACAATCTTGCCCGTCCGCGTATCTTCTACGAGCGTGAATAGGTCTAACCGCCCGATGGGTGAAACACCGCTCATCACATGGCGCACTTCAGCGCCCACCTGCTGCTCTCCAAAAACCTCGACGAAAAGAGCGATGATCGGCTCAATATCGGCGGGCGTGGCCCGGCGCACGATCAATCCGTCGCCCAGGTCGCGCAGCACAGGCTGCTGGTGTTCGGGCGTCACTTCTCCTTGCATGCTTCCTATCCTGTTCTCATGTATCAGCGCCCGCCAGCAGCGTGAGTGGCGCCATTGGCTGCCTGTTGGGCAGCGTCCCACTCATGGGGTTCCAGGTTGACCACCACTGGCTCCTGGGCGTTGCGCACAATCACCCACTGCGAGGATGTATCGGGCGATGGGTTGATCTCCTGATGCGGCACAAACGGCGGCACATAGATGAAATCCCCTGGTTCCACCTCTTGCTCGTGTTCCAGCTTTGCGCCCCAGCGAATCTTCCCATGCCCAGAGACAACATAGATAATCGTTTCAAGCGCGCCGTGATGATGCACGCCGCTGGCAATCTGCGGCGCTACCACCGTTACCCCCGCCCATAAGCCGTTTGAGCCTACCAACTGACGCGAAATTGCCGCCACCCGCTGCATACCCGGCGTCTGGGGAGTATTGGCGTCAAACTGATCTGGCTTCACCACCCGCACGCCAACGTCAGACACTATTTCACTCGCGTGATGCTCAGTCATATATTCGCTCCATCTGAGGCGATAGGCGCAGTCGCACTGCAAAATCAGGCTGACGGCGTTCCAGCAAATCAGGCCACTCCATGATATAACGTAACAGCCAGGAAGGATAGGGCAGGACGAAGCAAGAAGAACGAGAGGACAGCAAAGCAAAGGAGCATCTATCATGCCGAATCCCTGGATTGATGTCTCTGTTCCGCTCCACAGCGGGATGGTTCACTGGCCGGATAACCCTCCGGTGCAGATTAGCCGGATGTTAGATATGGAGCGGGGCGATATATGCAACGTCTCCACCCTGTCGATGGGATCACACACGGGCACCCATATGGACGCGCCGCGCCATTTCATCCTATCGGGCAAAGGGCTGGATGCGATGCCGCTCGATGCGACGATGGGCCTGGCGCGGGTGATCGAGATCGATGACCCGGTATCCATCAAACCTGACGAGCTGCGCTCACAGCACATTCAGCGCGGCGAACGATTGCTCTTCAAAACGCGCAACTCCTCCCGCTGCTGGCAGACCGATGCGTTTGTCGAGGATTTTGTCTATGTCTCCCAGGAGGCCGCGCGCTATCTGGCGGAGCTTGGCGTCCAGACGGTTGGCGTTGATTACCTCTCGGTTGGGGGCTATACAAAGGATGGCAAAGAAACCCATCAGGCGCTGCTGGGCGCGGGCATCTGGATCATCGAGGGACTCAACCTCGCGTCAGTGCAGCCGGGAACGTATGAGCTAGCTTGCCTGCCGCTCAAAGTTGCCGGAGGCGATGGCGCGCCCGCCCGCGCTATCCTTCGTAAGCCTGAAAACGCTCCGGCCTGAACGGCGCCAGGTCAAGGGAAATTGGGGCGCCGCGCAGCAAATCGGCCACGAGCGCGCCTGAGTAGGGGCCAAGGAGAAGACCAGAGGGGCCATGCCCGGTCGCCAGAAACACCTGCGCGAAGCCTGGCGCGCGCCCCAGGATGGGCAAGCCATCGGGGCTGGCGGGCCGCAGGCCAACGCGCGGCTCGCTCAGGGTCGCGCCCGCCAGCCCAGGAGCCACCCGCAGCGCCTCGCTCAAGACCTCATGCACGCCGCCAACCGTCAGGCGCGCATCAAAGCCAGAGCCTTCCTCGCGGGTGGCCCCGGCCACCACCCGATGCGTCGGGAAGGTGAGCAAGTAGTGTGAGTGGAAACCGACGATGATCGGCCAATGGCTCGTCTCGACGCCCGGCATCTCCAGATGCAAGATTTGCCCGCGCTGTGGGGAGACGGGCAGGCGCAGCCGGAGCGCTTCCGCCCATGCGCCCGACCACGCGCCCCCGGCAATGATCACCGCCGCAGCGGAGAGCGTCTGATCGTTGACTCTCACCTCGATGGTGTGATCGTCTCTCCGTGCCAGTTCGGCGTTACCCATCAAGATGCGCGCGCCATGACGCTGCGCCGCGCGGCGCAAGGCATCCCGCAGCAAACGCCCATCCACGCGAGCGGCTCCTGAGGTATGAATAGCGCCATGAATAGCGCCAAGCGCAGGAAACAGCCCCTGCGCCTCCTGCGAGTCAATCTGCCGAACAGCGCCAATATTCTTCACGCCTGCTGCCCGCC
>Ga0209166_10003881_pt1 | contig 10631 bp, 11 predicted proteins | sample Coa_R1_3_FD_187151 | JGI IMG/M metagenome (GOLD analysis project Ga0209166, IMG submission 187151) | Surface soil microbial communities from Centralia Pennsylvania, which are recovering from an underground coalmine fire - Coalmine... | ecosystem: Environmental > Terrestrial > Soil >... | reverse complement strand
AGAATACCGCCTGGACCGTTTACTGCCTGAAAATAAACAGTTTAGGGACTCCTTGACAGAATAGTCGTTTTTAGTTATATTCCATAGGTGGCATGGCAAGTCGAAGTTACAGACGAATTCGAGTCGTGGTGGGACATGCTAGACGCGGACGAGCAAGAATCAGTCGCGCGTGTCGTGCGGCTGCTTGAGGAACGCGGTCCGACGCTTCCGTATCCTTACAGCTCCGGAGTGGAGACGTCAAAGTATAGCCACATGCGTGAACTTCGCATTCAACATCGAGGGAGGCCTTATCGAGTGCTGTATGCCTTCGATCCGCGGGCCAGCGCTCTGCTTTTGGTCGGCGGTGATAAGACCGGAAACGACCGATGGTATGACGAATATGTTCCCTACGCCGATGCGCTTTATGCAGACCATCTAAAGACACTTAGAGAAGAGGAGGAAAAGGAAGATGGCTAAGAACTGGCGCAATCTCTATGACCGTATTCCTGCGGACCGGCGCGCCCGCATCGAAGACCAGGTTGCGAGCGACCTCGCAGAGATGCGTCTCGCTGAACTCCGACGTGCCCGTCAACTCACACAGGAGCAACTGGCGCGGACCCTCGATGTCAATCAAGCCTGGGTTTCGAAACTTGAGCGTCAGACGGACATGTATCTGAGCACGCTGCGATCGTACGTCGAAGCCATGGGTGGTGAGCTCGACATTGTCATCCGCTTCGGCAACCACGCGGTTCGTCTGGCACAAATTGAAGATATTTCTGGTCGAGTGGGTGGTCCAATCGAGTCCGCTGCCGCGCCGGCCATCGCACCTGCCGCAGCTACATCCATGCCCCAAGTCAACGTCTGGAACACACCCGAAGATCGTCGAATTTGGCAGTCGGACGATCGTTCCAATACCACGCGACCTCAGACCCCCGGCCAGAATACGCCCAGGGCGAGAGTCGCAGCCTGAGAGAAAGGAATGGAATCTATGACACCCGTCGAACAGCACATCACCGTCAAGGTCATCGTCTCGGGCCAGCCAACATCGGTCACAGTCGAAAAAAAGCAGAAGGTCGAACATCTCGTTCGCGAGGCGCTTCAGCAAAGCGGGAACAAGGGACAGCCTCCAGCCGATTGGGAACTCCGGAATTCTGACGGAGCTCTCATCGATCAAAACCTCACCATTGAAGCTGCCGGTATCGTTAACGGCATGACCCTCTTCTTGAGCCCCCGCGCGGGGGCAGGTGGATAAGTTCCGATGGCCGTAATTCTGGTCGACCCGGCTGTTACTTACGAGAAGTTCGAACGCGAGTTACAGCTTTGGAAAGACAACAGTGAGCATGAACGCCGCGGCTGGCTTCTCCTCAAAGAGGACAGATCAGTACCATCAGTAGAGCTCGCTTTTCTTGCTGGCGTCGCGACCAGCGCGCCGACAGGATTCTTACCTGTGATCGTTTGCGCCGTTCGTCTTAGCTATGAAAACTACGATCTCTGGCCGCCTTCACTTACTTTTATCGATGCCTTCTCAAAGAAGCCCGCTCGCCCCCACGTGCGCGCCTTCCAATCGACACCGCAAGGACCCCGAGACGTGCTGATTGACGGACATCCGTTAACCGGGTTGCCCTTCCTGTGCTTGCCCGGAATCCGCGAGTATCACACGCACCCACAACACACGGGAGACGACTGGCTCTTGCACCGGCCCCTCAAGGACGGAACTCTTATGAACGTCTGCGAGCGAATCTGGCGCATGATGGTACGAAACGTTGTCGGCTTACACGTTGCCGTTCAGGCGCTTCCCGCCCTTCCCTTGCAGGCGCAGGTGGTCGTGCAAATTGTCCAGGGAGACGTCAGCGTCTCTCAACCGCCACCGAAGCCTGAAAGCGAACTCCGGGTGCCAAAATGAGCGGCGTGCCCAACGGACTGCTCGCCGTCAGACATTTTGTGATTCCCACCTCAGTGTTGCATATGACCATTGATTTCTTGCGCGAGGTCGGCGCTTCCGGGGCGGAGGGTTTCGTACTCTGGGGCGGAAAACCGGACGGCGCAATGCAGTTCCGCTATACGCGCGCGATCATCCCTGAGCAACACGCACTCAAGACAGAAGGTGGTCTACTCGTGGTTGTGGATGGAGATGCTCTCTTTAAGGTGAACAAAGATTTGTATAAACAAGGCGAGACGCTTGGCGCACAAGTGCATAGCCACCCGACTTCAGCCTATCATTCCGATACCGATGACTTTTACCCATTGGTGACGCTCCTCGGGGCTTTGAGCGTTGTGGTGCCCGATTTTGCGCGCCACGCACCGCGGGATCTGAAAGTCTGGGCTTGGTATCGGCTCGAAGGGTACGGCCGATGGGCGCCAATTCCAAAGGATATCAGGATTACATTCGAATGAGTTTGGCGCGTTTCTATTCACGGATTGCCAACGCAGTTGGTTCCCTCGTCGGGTCTTCCGGGGACCTGACCTCCTTCTTAAGCGAGACCGCCGTTGCACTCCAGGCCGCGAGCGGTGTTCCAGACGATCCCTCGCACCATGAGGGTTTTCTTCTTGCCACTAATCTTTGCGCGAGATTTTATCCTAGGTTGCATATCGTCGGCCCAAAAGAGTTACAAGAGGAATGTGCTGCCCTCGCACTCCGCATCAATCCGCAATGCGACATCGATACTGCGCCGCATTCGTCCGCAGTAACGCTCGCCTGGGGCTGTCGTTCCACGGCGGAACGACAGGTCGTGGTTTCCCCCGTAGGTTGGAGGGTGCGTGTCGACCAACCGTCCGCTGAGGAGCTCGTACCCACCAATCTTTTCACGTCGCTCACCGCGGCTAATTTGGGGGTTGGAGAGTTGTTTCGGACTATCTTTGCGAGGTTTTTGCCGTTTGGGCGTGCGTGTTCCACTCCCGGAACTTTTCCCTTGTTAACTCTCGAAGAAACGGCAGAGGACCCGCCCGAGCTTCCGCACGGTATTCCGCTCGGACGAGTGCATCTCGCTGGTGCAGGAGCCGTCGGACAGGCAGCCCTCTATACGCTTGCCCGCTTGCCCGTCACAGGTACGCTGGTCGCGGTTGACCCCGAGTCTCTCGCTCTTTCCAATCTACAGCGTTATGTTCTGGCCTTCGACGATGACGTGGGCCGCTCGAAGTGCGCGTTAGCGGCCCGGGCTCTTTCGGGAACGAGACTCGCATTTGAAGGCGTTGAAGCGGAATGGGGCGCAGACCAACTGAATCTAGAACCCGTCGAGTGCGTTTGTACGGCTCTTGATACCGTCGCAGCTCGCATTGGTGTGCAAGTGGGACTACCGCACAGAATTTATAATGCCTGGACCCAACCGGCCGATGTCGGCTGGTCGCGCCACGAGGTGTTCGGCGAAGAACCATGCCTCGGTTGTCTCTATATCCCGTCTGGTCCGCGACCGAGCCAGCACGAATTGATTGGTCGAGCTTTGCGCCAAGCCGATCTCCGGGTGCTGGCTTATTTGACGGCGAACGTGCCGGTCAATCGCCCCCTCCAACCCGAGCAACTGCCTCGACTCGTAAACCTGCCGCTCCCTCCCGATTCCCCTTCGTGGGTCGAGCGATCCATTCTTGAAGACATTGGCCAAGCTTTGCAGATGGACTCGAGCCAACTTTCGGCCTGGAATGGCAAGCAAATCTCGGACCTTTACCAGGAGGGAATCTGTGGAGGGGCGATCGTCAGTGACACAAGAGGCGATTTACCTCAAGACGTTGCTGTGCCGCTTGCTCACCAATCCGCGTTTGCTGGTGTCATGCTAGCGCTAGAGCTTGTTGTTTCAAGCACCCCAGAACTCCGGTCATTTCGGTCACCATTTGTTGAGGCTCGCTTCGATGTCCTCGCGGGATTGCCCCAAGTATTCGGCCGTCCTCGCCAGCGTACCCAGGGCTGCTTTTGCACCGATGAGTCTTACCTCGCTCGATACCGAAAGAAGTGGAACAAGAACCCGTAGGCGCGACTTGCCTCCGACTCTTTGGCGAGTGTTTCCAAGAGCATTCATGCGCTGCGGCATGGACCGGGTCCGTAGCAAGTTTCTTCTTTGTTAGTAAGCCGTTCTTAATCTATTAGATTCAAAGATGTGATAACAGGAACAATTAAGATCCGCAGGATAAACCCGCCCCCCTAGTGCGACACTAGGCGTTTCCCCGATTATGAGCCGACTCTAGGCCGTTGCATCACGGGTCGTGGGGTGCTTGCCCACGATCCCAGGGTAGGTCGTTGTCAGAAGAGAAGAGATTCGCTCCGTTCCAAGAGATTGACATACGTCCAAGGCATTTTGTGTGAAGCTCATTACGTGTTCAATATGGTTGAAGACTCAAGGAAGTCGGGAACTCATATTTGACAGCCTAGATTCCAACTAGGAGGTCACCCATTTATCTCCGTGGGTCCCCTGATTGTGTTTGTCAGCAACTGAAAACAGGGAAGCTACAGTGCTTCCGGGGAGCTTGAAGGAGCAGATTTAATGGCGACCCCAGCGATCTGCCCACAAACAGGGTCGTGGATCGAAAGCCCACCGCCCTAACAAAGGTTCAGATAGGGCAATTAAGGATGTTGCGGTTTTACACTGATGCTTGCGCAAGCTCTTATCGTTTACGACAGAAGCTCGCTGAGCTTCAATCGTGACTCCGGTGCAAATCGACAAGTGCCCCGTAGAAACTTGCCGACGAACTCCGCATTCCCCTGAATTCCTGAAGCAATTTTTCTGCTCCAGCATTTCCTTAGCGGATGCTCTTTTGCAAATACAGACCTTTCTTCACCTGCATGGTCAAGAAATGCGCTGGAGCATTTGATGGCGGCACGGGCACAGCCCCGAAGAAGTCGTTGATTTGCGAAATGAAGGCGGGTTTTAACGCTTCCCACGCCTGATCAATACAGGTTTTTTCCACTTCTGTAAGACGCCAAGCGAGAGGAGGGTCCTGGGGACAGTTCACGCCAGCAGTCGAACTACGCGCCTCGTCCGATGGAGCATAGCGCGCCGTGAGGGAAGCGGCTTCGTAACCACGCAAGCTCAGGATTTGCAGGAGATTGGAATTGTCGGAAAGATCGCTGACCAAGTGTCCTGCCGACCGGACCAAGATAGGTGCGATCAGTTCATAGGACCATTTCTGGGGTGCGTCGTCCGGGCCACTCCATTGCCCGTCGGGAAATGTATCAATGCGAAGAATCAGGATCTTCTTCTTGGAAGGAATTGTCGGCTCGACCCGACCGGCTGGAGAGAGTTCGGGAATTGCTGCCTTCAACCATTTTGTCAGAGTAGACAGACCGGAGTTGTCGGAGTATTCCCCATCCACTAGGTGCTCCGCGTTCCAAGGGGTGTCTGACCGCGCCGGGGGAAAAACATAGGGAAGCGCAGCGGACATGCGCACGGCGGATTCGAGAAAAACGTCACGCCCCGGGTAAACTTGGTGAAAACCGTGAATGGCATGATTTTGGTTGTATGCGGGAGAAGCCTCCGGAAAATCGGAATTGCTGAGGACGATCGGACCTCCGGTGCGGACCTCCGTGGCATTCAACAAAAGCACGGGCCACTTCTTCTGCAGCTGGGTGGAAGCGAGCGGGCGATCCATAGGCGCGAACTGAGCATTCTTGCGTAGCGCGCGTTCGAAATTCGAAGCGCAGTGTAGACTTTCGCTCGACGTAAGCACGCAGAACATGCACGAGACTGACTGCGATGCCGCCACTGCCAATGAGTGTCAGCACGATACTTCCAACTGTAATGGGATCGCCCTTTTTTCCCGGCTCCGATTCTCCAGATTTGAGAGCGGCATTTCCTACGTTTTGCTTACGCAAGCTCTTGAGTAGCTCGCTCGTAAGACTTTGCACCCTGCTGTCGTCCAAGTCCGGGGAACTCAGTTTGATTTCAAGCTCTTCTGGGACTGTCACGGTTTACCCCCTAACAGAAGCTACGTCTTGTCGAATACCGAAGGGCTGCGATTCTAGCAGGTGCCGCGGCGCTCGGAGCGCTGCACTTGAGGTTGTGAAATGAGCAAAAGGATGCGAACGTTCATCAGGTAATGGTGTAGGAAAATACGCCTGGGCATGGACACCTCCGACGAACGGAAGGGAGATAGTAGCGTTCATATTAACTAAAGTGTGAGTTACGGGGAAGCGATTTCTTCGTCAGAGGCGGGATTCAGGTTGCCTAATGCGTGAAGCCGCGTGTCTCTAGGGTTTGGGCTTTCGTGTGGGATGAGTGTCGCACGCGGATACGTTTTTATGATAGCGTTCGGGCGATAAGTACCTCTCCGAATGTGAGAATTCTATGGCACTAAGCATTGCGCGTAAGGACTTTGGAGATGTTACCGTCTTGGAGCTGGACGGGCATCTGACACTTGGCGAGTCCACGAGATTATTCATGGAAAGTGTGCAGGATTTGCTGAGGGTCGGCCGACGAAGATTTATAGTGGACTACAGCAATATTTCCTACGTAGATTCGATGGGAAACCAGGCAATAGTGAGGGCTTACGTGACCGCTCGCAACGCTGGTGGTGATGTGGTGATTGTTGGCCTCAAAGGACGCGCTGCGGATGCCTTTGCCCTAACTAGGTTGAACAAGGTTTTTGAAGTCTTCCCTACTATCTCTGATGCCTTGGGGCACTTCGGAGTGGGTGAGAAGGATGGATGCAAATGAAGAGTCATGACCTAGCGCCAGTGCTAGTCATGGCTCCATCAAGCTCCCGTAGAAATCCGCGAGTATGGATTGCAAAACTGAACCGGATCCTGCCACTGTTAGTCGGACTACCTCTGTTTTTAGGCAGCGCAACCTTGCTGAGCTACCTTGCCTGGAAAGCTCCTAATTGGTTTAGCTCTGTTAGCTCCATAGCCGATGTGAAGGACCGCATCACCCTTGAGAATGAGATCGTAAAAAATCTGACGCAGGTGTTTGGCGGAGCATTTTTGTTGGCAGGGCTTTATTTCACATGGAGAAACTTATATCTCGCGAAGGAAGGGCAAGTCACGGAGCGATTTAACTCGGCTATCGATCACTTGGGAGATGAGAGACTCGAAATTCGGCTTGGTGGGATCTACGCACTTGCGAGGATTGCGACGGATTCTTCGAAAGATCACTGGTCGGTAATGCAGGTGCTTTGCGCCTATGTGCGGAACAGGGCGAGGCCACGAGATTCCATACACCTAAGCACCGACTTGCAGGCAGTACTAACCGTTCTTGGCGAGCGCTCATGCGAATTCGAAACTGAAGACCAATATCTGGACTTGACTGGAATCGATGTTAAAGGAGCGAACCTGAGAGGCGCTTTCCTCGACCGCGTCCGATTCGATGATTCTAATCTTGAACATGTTGATTTCATGAGGGCCTCATTACGCCGGGCTGATTTCCGAGGAGCAATCCTTAAAGGCGCTCATTTGCGTGAAGCATGGCTTGATGGTGCTAATTTTGTGGGGGCGAATTTGCAGGACGCGTCGCTTAGACTTTCAAGGCTTCGCAATACAAACTTGCTTGGAGCTCGACTGCAAGGCGCGACTCTTATTGGAGCAGACTTGACGGGCGCCGTATACGTCACAAGGGATCAGATCGCTGCAGCGATATTAGATGAAACTACGCGGATGCCAGATTTCTTGGGAGTGACTAAATTAGATACTCTATAGGCAAGGTCGTGGGTCAAGTGTTGAAAACCTGAGGGCTTGAAAAATTAAATCGCCGATTCGCCATCTACTAGAGAATTCAACTAAATCCATTTGCCAGCCGTAAGATAGCGCCGCTTTCAGTTTTTCGGAGTTTGCTGATTTTCGCCTGTTTTGCGCCAGTTTTAGGGACAATTTGGTGACACTCGCGGGTTTCAACCTCGCGCGCACATAAGTGTCACACGATCAAGATCATCGAATATGTTGGGACGTATCGCATGTTCAGTTAATCGGTGAGTGGCAGTAGAGTGTTCGGGCTCGCTATTTCCACCATTGAGAATGTCGACAAATGCATCGAGTTTCCTTTGCAAGACTAGGCCGATCGACCGATCCTAGTTCCCTGCGTTTCTTGAGCCTACCGAACGACGGCAACAGCAACTAAATATTGAGTTTGTGACTGACCTGCCCGAGTTTTTGTATCAGGTTCAATGAGAGAGTCTTCATCACTTGAGCGGCCCGGATAGATCGCAGGTAGTAGCCTGGTAGGGGAGCTCAGGCATCGGTTGTGGTAGGAGTTACGGTTTGCCAGGATTCAGCAGGCCGGTCAAACCTGTGAACTGTACGCTGCCATCATTCTTTAGTATATAAATTGAACTTAGTTAGAGATCAGCGGACAGTTTGCACCGAATTGCCGGAGTGAAGGCAATGGGTGCTCCGGGACTCCGGTGGTAGGATTTCGGTTTGCGAAGACTGAATTCTTACCTAAAGGAGAAGCACCATGAGCACCCGGGAAAAACTTATCAAGGCTCGGCTGGGAATGCTAGCCCTGGCTGAGGAGTTGCAAAATATCTCGCTGGTCTGCCGCAAGGCGGGCATCTCGCGTAGTCACTTCTACGAGATCAAGGAAGCCTACGAGAAGTGGGGGGCTGAGGGGCTAGCCCCTCAGCCGCGGCGAAAACCGCGCATGCCCAACCAGACGCCGCCGGAACTGGAAGCGAAGATCCTGGAGATGACCGAGCAGTATCCCGCTTACAGCTACATCCGCATCAGCCAGCAGTTGAAGCTCGTGGGCATCGGAGCTTCGCCAGCGGCGGTGCGTTACGTCTGGCAGCGGCACGGACTGGTGGTGCGTTACCAGCGCCTGTTGTGGTTGGAGCGCAAAACCGCCGAACTCGGCGGCGTGCTGACCGAAGCGCAACTGCGCCTGTTGCGCAAAGCGCGCGGGCGGCTCGTCGATCCCGAACAACACATCGAAGCGCCGCATCCAGGGCACCTGTTGTGCCAGGACACCTATTTCGTCGGCACCATCAAGGGCGTGGGCAAGATCTACCAGCAGACGGTGATCGACGCGAACTCTTCCCACGTTTTCGCGAAACTGTACCTATCGAAAGTGCCCATGACCGCGGTGGATGTGCTGAACGATCGCGTGCTGCCGTTCTACGAAGAACACGGCGTGGAGATCGAGCACCTGCTCACCGACAACGGCAGAGAATACTGCGGCCGTCCGGTGGGGCATCCCTTCGAGCTGTATCTGGCGATCCAGCAAATCCAGCATCGAAGAACCGACATCGGCTCACCGGAAACCAACGGCTTCTGCGAACGCTTTCACCGTACGGTGAAGGAAGAATTTTACGCCGTGGCCTTTCGCAGGACGCTCTACGAATCGCTCGAACAGTTGCAGCGCGACCTGGATGCCTACGTCGCGTTCTACAATCGCGAGCGCGCCCACCAGGGCTATCGCACCCAAGGCCGCACACCGTTTCAAACGTTCTCAGAAGCAGTTGCCCAACTGTGCCAAAAGGAGGTGAAACCCGAAGCTGCTTAGTTTACAATCCGCGCCACCGGACTCCCCGGTGTCCGCGAATCTCCAGCTAAATACAAATAACCAGCAAAATGACCCCTATCAACGCCAACACCCCCACGACCAAAAACAAAATTGCGCTCCACACTGCATTATCCTCGTATACCCCTGGATTTACCTGTACTTTTAGCCGTGGACTCCCAGGAGCTAGGGCAGAACCATCGGCGAGGACATCCACGTCAAGCACATACCGTTGCCCACTTTGGCTTTGAAAGTATCCGAGATACCGCGAAATGGAGTCATTGCCCCAACCACCTAGCCGTTTATCATCGCTTGAGCCACTAGCGACGATTTGCCCATTGCTGGTCAGCTTCCAAGAAGCTTTCAGCACAGAGGGTCTGTCAGGGCATTCTTGCAAGGCGGAGGACGTATCACTCATCCCCATACCGAGCAGACAGTTGAGAGTTTCAAATGGAATTTTCTTTTGGACTTCAACTTCGATTAGATAAGTCGTGCTCAGATTTACCTTAAACTCAGGTGTGCGAACATGGCCGATGGCCATCGCGATGGGGAGATTGACGGGGACTTCGATTCGAGTGGAAAGCCAAACACCCCACGCCGCATAGACCGCGACGGCTAGACCAATCAAGATGAGACCTGCCAGCTTTGTGGGTCTGACCATGTATCTAGTATATAGTCTATAAACTTGATGATTTGTCTCGCGGAGAAATGAGTGTCCTAACCGAAATGCCGCGAGCCCTCAGTTCCGATAAGTCGTGCCGGATAGGCTGATCCTAGTACTCAATCCTTCCACAGGCCCGCCTGACGGGCAATTTGGGCAGAGAGACTCCGCCTCTATTTCTAATTGCTGATATCTGACTACTGAGTACGCTTGGTGTGACGCTGGCGGAGGGCTTCGAAGAGGACTACGCCGGTGGCTACGCTTACGTTGAGGGATTTTACCGGGCCGGTGGTGGGGAGCGAGACCAGAAAGTCGCAGCGTTTGCGGGTTAGTTCGTGGAGGCCGTTGCCTTCACCGCCCATGACGATGCCGGTGGGCGTGGCGTAGTCGACTTCGGTGTAGTTTTTTTCGGCGGTTTCATCCAGGCCTACCAGCCAGTAGCCTGCTTCTTTCAACTCTTCCATAGCGCGAACAAGATTGACGACTTTTGCCACGGGCAGGTGTGCGAGCGCGCCAGCGGAGGCGCGGGCTACCGTGTCGGTGAGGCCAGCGGCGCGGCGTTCGGGGATGACGATGCC
>Ga0209166_10003880_pt1 | contig 10633 bp, 7 predicted proteins | sample Coa_R1_3_FD_187151 | JGI IMG/M metagenome (GOLD analysis project Ga0209166, IMG submission 187151) | Surface soil microbial communities from Centralia Pennsylvania, which are recovering from an underground coalmine fire - Coalmine... | ecosystem: Environmental > Terrestrial > Soil > Unclassified... | reverse complement strand
GGCGCCCTGCTCGACGTGATCGCGCGCCTGCTCGCCGACATTCCGCGCGCCTAGACAGCGCCAGCGGCCCGCATCGCGGCGCGAGCGAAGCGAAGCGAGCAGCCGCGCTGCAACCGTGGGGCGCAGACGCGCGTCCTATGCGAGATCCTATGACGATGACTGGCTCGTACCCGACTGACCCCTACCAGCGGCGGTCCGCGCTATCGCGCCGGTTCCTGCCGATGGCCCTGATCACGCTCGGCGTGATCTTCCTCCTCGGCAACCTCGCCCCTGACAGCAATCGCGGCGCCCTGTTCCTCTTCGGGCTTGGCGCGGCCTTTCTGATCGGCCGAGTGACCACCGGCCGTTACGGGTACGCGGTGCCCGCGGGCATCCTGATTGCCATCGCCACGTTCATCAGCGTGCAGGACGTGCACGGCCCTCGCTCGCTGCAGGGCGGCGGGTGGTTCTTTGCCCTGCTCGGCCTCGGTTTCGCGCTGGTCTATCTGATCGGCATGCGGCCGGCGGCTGTCTGGCCGCTTTTTCCGGCCACGGTGCTGTTCGGGCTCGGCCTGGTGCTGTTCGGCGTCGGGTCGCTTGGCGCGCTGGCCTCGATGAGCTGGATCGTCGGGTACTGGCCGATGGCGCTCGTGCTGCTCGGCGTATGGCTGCTGTTCCGCGATCAACTGCCACTGCCGGTGCGGCGGCCGATCGCCACACTCGGCGGCCTGGTGCTGCTCCTGTACGGCATCCTGTCTGCCGCGGCCACCGTCGCGAGTGGGGGCGCACTGGTGGGAGCGGACCTGGGGTCGGGCTTCGGGGGATCACCCTTCACCGAGTCGATCACGCTCGATCTCCCGATCAGCGCAGGGCAGACGTTCAGCGTCGATAACCCGGCCGGCCAGACCACCGTCCACTCTGGGACGGCCGCGAACGTGCACGTCGTGGCCACCAAGCATTACAGCGCCGGGGGCCAGGCGCCCGACGTACGCCTGACCCCGGATGGCAAGGGCGTCAACCTGAGCGTTTCGAACCCAGGTCGCCCATTCCCATTTGGTCGCTCCAACACCTGGGTGGACTACGCGATCGAGGTCCCGGCATCCGTCAACGTGGATGCCAACTCGAGCAGCGGTCAGATCGAAATCGACGGCGTCGCGGGCGCGGTCAACTCCAAAACCAGCTCGGGCGCACAGCATTTGTTGAACCTGGCCGGGTCGGCGCAGGTGCAGTCGTCATCGGGATCCATTGAGCTCAACAACATCGCGGGCGACGTCAAGGCGAGCACGAACAGCGGGCAGATTCGCGGCACGGAGGTCCGCCACGTCCGCGAGGCGACGTCCAGCAGCGGCGCCATCTCGCTGGAAGGCACGTTCACCGACGCGGCCAGGATTCAGGCCAACAGCGGCTCGGTGAACCTCAAGCTGCTGCCGGACAGCGCCGTCCAACTGGACGTCAAAACCGGCAGCGGCAGCATCAACCCGCAAGGTCTCATCGGCCTGACCGGCGGCATCACGCAGCGGAACAAACTCGCCGGCGCGCTCGGCAATCCCGCACCCGGCGCAGTCCTGTCGGTCGAGACGAGCAGCGGCAGCGTCACAATCAGTCAGTAGCGAGACCCTGTCGAACCTCAGCGAGCCAGCGAGCGAGCGAGCGAAGTGAGGCGGGCAGCATCAGCGCGCGCGGCGCTTGGCAGCATGTAGGCACGAGCGGCTTTCGGTGGCACCTTCGCAACGCGCCAAGGAGCGAGCGCAGCGATGCGGGCAGCGGGGGTCTACAGCCCGACGGCGGGGAGGTTGGCGGCGCGGATGGCTTCGTTCAGGTTGCCGACTTCGGTGACGACGGCCTCGCTGAGGAGGTCGAGCTGTGCCTGGACACGTTGAGACAGGTCGCCGAAGACGGCCTTTTGCGCTGCCGTGGGCGAGCCGTCGCCGCTGGCGACGAGGCCGCTCAGGGCGGCGAGCTTGCCATTCAGCCGCACCGGGAAGTTGAGCGTGTCGCCGCGACTCTTTGCCTGCGCCTGCATCAGCTCGGCCTCGATCGGCTTGAGCCGGTCGATGACGCTTTGCGCGGCGGTCGCAACCGCGGCGAGCTCAGGTCTGTCCCTGGCGCGCGCGGCAAAGTCCTCGGCGCGCCGTCGAAGCGCCCGCAGCTCATTGATCGCCTTGTGCGTCTCTGACAACTTGTCGTGGACTTGCTTGAGCAGCTCGAACTGCGCCTGCAGATCGGCATCGCTGGCCGCGACCCGCGGGTCTCGACGGACCTCAAACTCCTGCTCGAACTGTTGCTCTCCGACTTGCAGCCGCACCTTGTACGTGCCGGGCGGGACCAGCGGCCCGGAAATGCCGCTCTCGAGCAGATCATTGGCCACGTCGTCGTTGTCGATCTTCGTCGCGTCGGGGTAGGCCAGGTTCCAGACAAAACGGTTCAGGCCGACCTCCTTGGGGATGCGCGGGTCCTTCCGTTTGCGGGCTTCTTTGTCTTTCTCGTTGCCGGTCTCGGTCTGGGCAGACTCGCCCGGGTCGCGACTCGAAAACGTCCGAATCTCCTGGCCGTCCGCCGTCAGAAACGTCATCGAGATGTCGGCCTCGGGCTTGTCCTCGAGGAAATAGTGGATGATCGCGCCGTTCGGCGGATTGCGGCCCGCGTCCAGGTAGTGGTCGACCTTCGCCCCTGTGCGTGGATCCTCCGTCTGGCGATACGTGACCATGATCGCGCCGACCATGCGGTAGTTCTTTCCCCGCACCGCCTTGTGCGAGAACCCGCTGTTGACCATGTACCGCACGACCGGTCGGGGCTTGACCAGAAACGCCGCCTGCTCGGCGGTTTCGGACGTCATCGCGCGTACGGGCCCCAGGTCGTCCAGGATCCAGAACGACCGCCCGTGGGTTGCGAGCACGAGATCGCCCTCGGGCTCACGCACCACCAGATCGTGGATCGGAACGACCGGCAGGTTGCCCTTCAGGGCCTGCCAGTTCGCGCCGTCGTCGAATGACACGAAGACGCCCGTCTCGGTTCCGGCGTACAGCAAGCCACGACGCGTCGGGTCCTCGCGGATTGCGCGGGTGTAGACGTGGTTCGGGAGCCCGGTGGTGATGCGCGTCCACGACACGCCGTAGTCGTTCGTCTTGAAGAGGTACGGCGAGAAGTCGTCGAATTTGTAGCGGGTCGCCGCGATATAAGCCGTGCCCGCGTCGTGCGGCGAGGCTTCGAGAATGCTGACGAGCGTCCACTCTGGCATTGCGCTCGGCGTGACGTTTCGCCAGGACTTGCCGTGGTCGCGCGACATGTGCACCAGGCCATCGTCCGAGCCGGCCCACAACAGGCCCCGTTCGATCGGCGACTCGGCGAACGCGAAGATCGTGCCGTAGTACTCGGCACCGGTGTTGTCCTGCGTGATCGGTCCGCCCGAAGACACGTACTTGGTCGGGTCGTTGCGCGTCAGGTCTGGACTGATCTCTTCCCAGCTCGCGCCCTCGTCCGTGGAGCGAAAAACATGATTGCCGGTCACGTACAGGACGTTTGGATCGTGCGGCGACAGCACCGTGGGAAACGTCCACTGGAAGCGGTATCTGGCGGCTTCGGCGCCCGAGCCGAGCACTTCCTCGGGCCACACTTCGATGCTGCGCGCCTGTCCCGTGCGATGGTCATAGCGCGTCAGAAACCCCAGGTAACTCCCGGCAAAGATGACGTTGGGATCGTCCGGACGCACGGCGATGTACCCGCTCTCGCCGCCACCGATCTCCCACGCTTCGGAATTGGTAATCGCGACCAGCGGCGAGCGACTGGGCACGGAGATCGTTGTGTTGTCCTGCTGGGCGCCAAACAACCGATAGGGCGTCCGGGTATCGGTGGTGACGTGGTACATCTCGGCCGTCGGTTGGTTGTAGAGCGACGACCAGGTCGCCCCGCCGTTGAAGGTAATGGTGGCCCCGCCGTCGTTGCCCTCGATCATGCGCTGCGTATGGTTGGGGTCGATCCACAGGTCGTGGTTGTCGCCGTGCGGGATGGGAAACTCGACGAACGTTTGACCGCCGTCGTTCGACTTCCACGTCTCCATGCTCAGCACCCAGACCGTCTCGGGGTCACGTGGGTCGGCAATGATGTGGTGGTAGTACCAGGCACGTTGGCGGAGGTTGCGGTCTTCGGAGAGTCGGTCCCACGTTTCGCCGCCGTCGTCGGACCGGAACACAGCGCCGTCCTCTGCCTCGACGATGGCGTACACCCGATCGCCCTGCGCGCCCGATGCGGAGACGCCGATTTTGCCGAGGACGCCCCTGGGCAGACCCTTCTTACGGGAGATCTCGGTCCAGGTATCGCCGGCATCGGTCGACTTGAACAGGCCGCTGCCCGGGCCGCCGCTGGTCAGGCTCCAGGCGCCGCGCCGCGCTTCCCAGAACGACGCATACAGCACGCGGGGGTTGTGCGGATCCATGCTGAGGTCGCTGGCGCCTGCGTCAGGGCTTCGGAACAGCACGTGGTCCCAGGTCGCGCCGCCGTCGTACGAGCGGAAGACGCCGCGCTCTTCGTTGGGACCGAACGCATGCCCCAGGGCGGCCACGTACACCGTGTTCGGGTTGGTCGGGTGGACGCGGACCTTGGCGATGTGGCGCGTGTCGGCCAGCCCGAGGTGCGACCACGTCTTGCCGGCGTCGGTCGAGCGATAGACCCCGTCGCCATGCGAGACGTTGCCGCGGATGCAACTTTCGCCCATCCCGACGTAGAGCACGTTCGGATCAGACGGCGCAACGGCCAGGCCGCCGACCGACGCGCGTTGAAACCAGCCATCTGAGACGTTGTCCCAGTACACGCCGCCATCGGTTGTCTTCCAGACGCCGCCGCCGGTCGAGCCGAAATAAAACACGCCGGCATCTGAAGGGTCGCCTGCCACCGCACCAACTCGGCCCCCGCGAAAAGGACCGACGAGACGAAATTCGATCGCTTTCAGCAAGTCGGCTGTCATCGGCGTAAAGGGTATCGAGATTGCGAACGGCCCGTGCACCGGGGTGGCGCTTGGGGAAAAATGGACGCGCGCGAGGCGCCATGACGCTGCAACCGAACCTCCAGGTGAACCAGCCGCAGGCGGCGATTCGCCCGCTGTCACCGACACTTCGCGGCGATGGGGAAGCGTTCGGCGAGCACTCGGTCACCGTGGGCGAGATTGTGGCGGCAATTCTTGCCTGCCAATACGTCGGACTACGCGAGCGGCAGGTCCGCGGACTGTGTGCCGGATTGCTCGCCTCCGGGGGCGATGATGGCTTGGTCCGCCTGTGGCGCGTCGACACCATGCTCGAGATCGGCCGCTTACCGCATGGCAGTCACGTGTGGGACGTCGCCTTCGATCCTAGCGGCACGCAGCTGCAATCCACCGCCAACGACGGCATTACGCGGCGCTGGGTGATCGGCACCGAGCAACCTCTGGCGCCGGGCTACCTCGCGGATCAGGTGGTCGATCAGCCCGTCTCGACGTGGATCGACGACGACGTCGATGCTTTCGCGCGCCTGATTGCGTCCCGCCACATGTCGCCGCCGCTGTCGATCGGCATCTTCGGCGAGTGGGGCGCAGGCAAGACGTACTTCATGCGCCGACTGCAGACCCGGGTCGGCCGACTGAGCCTCGAGGCTGGAGGTTTCTCAATCTGTATCGCCTAGTGCGCACCAAAGCGTTCTACGACGGCTTCGCCGACGACCGCGGGCCGGCGAGTGACTTCCGCGTGGTTATGTTCCTGCTGGCGGTGGTCACCAGCGAGCCGGACGCCGCCAACGCGCTGTTCCACGAGCTCGAGACCCCAGCCACCGCCGGCGACCGTCAGCTGGGCGCCCTGGTCATGGCGGCGTGCGTGGCTGCTCCCAGGCTGCTACCCGTCGCTGACTGGTTGACTCGGCCCGAGAACGCAGCCTGGTCAAGCCTCACCGAGGCACCGCTCCACCGCTGGTGGCGGGAGGTCATCCGCTATTCGTTTCGGCCACGGCACGTAAGCGAATGACCGATGCGGCAGCGATCTACCTGCACTGCGACGTGGACAAGATGTACTTTTCGGTCGAGGCCCTCGAATCGCCCGCGCTGGCCGACGAGACGCGCGCGGTCATCGTCGGCATGGACCCGCGGCAGTATGCGCGCGGTGTTGTCACCACGGCCAATGGCGTCGCCCGATCGATCGGCATCGGCAGCGGCATGAGCACGGCGGTTGCGACGCGCATGGCCCAGGAGCGCGGGATCGAGGTGGTCTTTGTCACGCCGCGGCACGACGTGTACGCCGCGTACTCGCGCCGCCTCATGGATCTGCTGCGCACCGAGACGCCGCTGCTCGAGCAGCGCTCGATTGACGAGGCTGCGCTGGACTGGCGTCACCACGGCTTTCTCAGCGAGCCCGTGGTGCGGGTCCGCCAGCGGATCCTTGACGAGATCGGCCTGTCGGTGTCGTTTGGCGTTGCGGAGACGTTGCTGGTGGCCAAGATGGCCTCAGAGATGGCCAAGACGCGCGACGACCACGTGTACGTCGTCGGCCCCGGCCAGGCGGCCGCGTTCCTGGCGCCACTGTCAGTGCGGGCGCTGGTGGGCATCGGGCCCAAAGCCGAGGCGCGCCTGCGCGGCTTTGAAATCAGCACGATCGACGACCTGGCCAGGCGTCCGCTGGACTGGTTGGTCGATCAGTTCGGGTCTTCGTACGGTCGCTATCTGCATCGCGCCAGCCGCGGCGAGGACGACTCGACGCTGGTCAGCGAACGCGCGTGGAAGAGTATCTCGGCCGAGCACACGTTCGGGCGCGACACGGGCGATCGCGCGGAGATCTGGCTGCGCCTGCGGGGCCAGGCCAGCGAGGTCGCGCGACGCCTGCGGGACGAGCACCTGGTCGCCAGCGAGGTGGCGATCAAAGTGCGCTACGGCGTGACGTGGGAAACGATCACCCGCCAGCAGCGCCTCGGCAATCCGACCGACGACGCCGAAGTGCTCGCTGCCGGCGCCGCGGCGCTCATGCGCAAGTCGTGGACCCGCCGCCCGATCCGCCTCATCGGTCTCCGCGCCTCCAAACTCGAGCCGCGGAGTGATTCAATTCAACTCCCGCTCATCACAGAAAACAGATAAAGAGACGGGCGGGCGGGCTGCTCACAAATTACGGTTTTTAAAATGGCGGGCGGGGTGATGAGTGGTGGACCGAGTCCGCATGGGCGGGGTTGGAGACCTGGGCGGGCTTATACGGGGTAGCGTAATCCCGGGAGTTAAAGGGGCGGGATGATTGCTTGCCGCAGGTTGCGCCGTGCGCCTGCGGGCGATGGCACGCCATCATCCCCGCTCTGAACGCATAACCCCGCCCCTTTAACTCCCGGGATTACGCTACCCCGTATAAGCCCGCCCAGGTCTCCAACCCCGCCCGTGCGGACTCGGTCCACCACTCATCACCCCGCCCACCATTTTAAAAACCGTAACTTGTCAATTGCCCCGCGCGTCCGCCAGTTTAAAAACCGTCTCTCTTAAACCGTGCGTTCGAGGATGTACAGGCCGCCGGTGAAACGATCGGTGACGTAGACGAGGCCGTCGGCGGCGACGACGACGTCGTTGAACTGGATGCTCGAGCGGTTGGGCGGGGCTTCGGGGACGAAGTGGGCGATCTCGCGCGGGTGGTGGGCATCGGAGATGTCGACAACGCGCAGGCCGGCGTTGAACCACGTCACGTAAATCGTGTTGGGGTCGACCAGGCTCCCTGGCCGCATCTCGTGGACGTTGTGAGGCCCGAACCGGCCGCCGCGCGAGCAGAAGTCGCCCTCTGGGACCGGAAACTCGGCAATGACCCGCGGTTGCCGTTCGTCGGCGATGTCGACAGCGCGCACACGCGTCTGCAAGCCTTTGCAATCGTTGGCCAGCTGCTCGTCGGTAACGACCAGCACGTCGCGGCCGGGTATCGGCAGGGCGGTATGCGTCGCGGTGCTCACGTCGGCGCCAAAATCCAGCTGGCTGACGAGCCTGGGCGCGCGCAAGTCTGCGATGTCGAGGATCACCAGGCCAGCGTCCCACCAACCGCAATACGCGCGATCGCCGCGGATCAGCGGATGGTGCAGCGCATATCGCTTCGCGCCGGGCGTGCCGCCGTGCGACTGAGTGGGGGTCCAGGATGGAGTTTCGCCGCCGGCAGCGTACTGGCCGGGAAACCACCACCGCCCGACCTCGCATGGCCGGGTCGGCTCGGACAGGTCCACGATCACCAGGAACTGATCGATGAAGCCTTCGTCGCTCCCGCTCATATAAGCAAACGGCGGCTCCCAGTACGTCATGCGATGCACGCCCTTGCCGGGCATTTTCAAAAAGGCGATCTCGCGCGGCTGCGCCGGCCTGGAGATGTCGAAGACCTTCAACCCACCCTGCCACGACGTCGCGGTCGGCTCCAACATGCTGCGCTCGTAGTTGACGAGCAGCACATCGCCCACCACCTGCACTTTGTGCGAGTGCGTGCCGGGCGGCGTCTCGAGTTGCGCCACGACGCGTGGATGACGCGGGTCGGACACGTCCACCACCGAGGTACCGACGCGGCTCTCGCCCATGTGCGCCACGAAGGCGAAGCCACCTTTCACATTGACGTGCATGCAGTCGCCGTGGCCGTTCAGGTCGGTCTGTCCGACCAGGCGCATGTTCAGGGCGTCAGCTTGGGAAGACATATCTCAGGTCCGTCAAGGGGGTCTGGGTTAGGATTCAGTCCGCGACACATGGTGGTCCCTGAGGCGGGCCGCGTCAACGGCACCTATCACGCGGCCCAAACCCTGAAAGAGCGGGGCCGGCGCACGCGGCTGCTCATTGGCATCGGCGCGCTGATTTCGGCGCTGGCGGGCCTGAACGTGGTGTTGATCAACGCCGACATGAACCGGATCGAACAGGCCGGGCCACAGCGCCTGGGGCTCGCCGGGGGTGGGATCGATCACTTCGTGCCCAGCATCTTGCTCAATCTGCCACAGGCCAACCGGCCAGCGAACACCGTCACCGCTGTCCTGGCCGACGATCCGCGGCACTCGCTGCCGTACGTCGACGACAAACGCGCGCTGGAGCGCTGGGTGGCGCTCACGGGTTTCAGCCTGGCAGCGCTCTTCATTGGGCTCGAGAACCGGATCCCACTGACGACCGCTGGGCCCCGCTCGCCGACAGGCACCGACCTGTCACGCCTGTTAATTCTGCTGTCGCTGAGCTACGGCGCGCTGTCGATCTTCGAGAGCGGCTGAGGCGCAGCGGTCGGTGTTCAGGGATCGGCGGTGAGTTCGTGAGGACGCTGACCCGCCGCCGCGTGGGTCCGTGCGATTGCTCGGGAACAGAACTGGCGATCTTTCGAGGCTGGGGCTGATGGCTGAGACGACGGCAAATAGCTGATAGCTGAAAGCTGACGGCTCGCTGCTGTTACATTGAGTACGTGTCGCCGGACGAGGTTCACGCGGTTGCGGAGCGGGTGGATGCGCGACTGGCGACGACGGTTTGGGACCTGAGGCCCGCGGAGGAGGGCGCGGCGGAGGTATCGGCGGCAGCCGAGGTCGCCGTCTTTGCGTTGAAACTGGCCGGCAAGCGCCGCCAGGCGCGGCTGGGTGGCCGATTCAGCCGCCTGGTGGTCCGGTTTGCTCTCGCCGCGTGCGTCGCGCTGGCCACGGTGGCCTCGGCATGCGACGCACCCAGCGCCAGTCCCGAGGCGACGGCGGCCGCGATCAGTCAGCTCGCGACGGCCAATCCGGCGACGGCCATGATCTCGAATCCGCCACGCGCCAGCCCGGCTCGGTTCACTGACCTGATCCTGGTGGACGCGGGGTCGGATGCCCAGCCCTGGGCGCTGATGGCGGCGAAAAACGGCGACGCGCCCATTCTCGTCGACCGCGTCGGGGCCGGCCTGCAGACCGTCGGCGACGTCTACCGCCTGGCGGCCCAACCGGTGATCGTCGGCACGCGTGACGGCCCGTCGCAATTCCTGGACCCCCTGGAGGCCGCGGTTTCGACCGGCAGCGATCCGCAGACCGCGAACGCGGCCAAAGACCAGTTGGTCCAGCGCTGGAGCCAGGACGAGCGCTACCTGGCGGTGACGCGGGCGATCGCTGGCCAGCCGACGGTGCTCGATGCTGCCTACAACGCCGCCGCCGCGTCGGCGGCCGGCGGAACGCACACCTATCTGAACGGACTGGTGTTGCGCGTCGAGCCCGACAACCCCGTCGTCCAGGTCATCGATCGGGCGCTGCTCGAATCCGGGCGGCCGACGCGCGCCGAGGACGTGGTGTACGTGGCCATCCGGCCCAACGAAAGCGCGCTGTATGACCCGGGCCAGGTGGTCAACTTGCGGGACGTGGTCATGGATAAGCAGACCACGGACGTCAACGGTCAGGCGACCACGGTCTACGTCGCCAACGCGGCCCTGGATGGCGCGCGCGTTGAGCCGACGGGTCACGTCGACTTGCAAGCGCTGCTGCAACCGCGGCTGCAGGTCGTCAGCGAGGACCTGGCGCTGCAGAACCAGGTGGCGGGCACCGCGGCGAGCGGAGCGAGCGTGGCGAGTCCCGCGCCGGTGGCGGTGGCCAAACCGACGGCGACGGCTGGCGGGACGACCCCGGTCCAGCAGCCGATCATCGTCCAGCAGTCGCGCGACAACGGGTCGTCATATATCGGCGACTTTCTCATCTTCATGTGGTTGACCAATGG
>Ga0209166_10003879_pt1 | contig 10636 bp, 12 predicted proteins | sample Coa_R1_3_FD_187151 | JGI IMG/M metagenome (GOLD analysis project Ga0209166, IMG submission 187151) | Surface soil microbial communities from Centralia Pennsylvania, which are recovering from an underground coalmine fire - Coalmine... | ecosystem: Environmental > Terrestrial > Soil >... | reverse complement strand
TTCAAGCCCCAGGCGAGGCCGGCCGCCTGCGGCAGCTGGCTCGCGATCGCGGCCTGGAACGGCAGCATCTTCAGGCCGTCCGGCACCCGGAACGCGATCGGGTGGCCGACGTGCCAGAGGAACGCTAGCCGCAGCGGGTACCCGTGCCACAGCTGGCCGGCGAGCTCGCGGTACTGCGGGACGAACCAATCGGTCTTGTTGTCGAGCGCCATCGCCGCCCCGACGGTGGCCGCCTCCTGTCCGATGCCCGGCGCCAGCGTCACCATGCGGCCTTGCCGCTGCAGGCTCACCGAGCGCTCGTCGAAGCGCCTGCCCTTCAGCATCACGGTGTAGCCGGCCACGGCGAGCTCGTCGCTCATCGGTTGCTCGCCGCCCACGAGCTCGCCGTCCTCGTCCAGGTAGCGCACCATCGGCACGTCCACGGACGATTTTCCGTCGAGCGCTATCGACGTGGCCGGTGCATGTTAGGGCTGGGCGCCTTCGCGGTCGATGACCATCTCCTCCGGCTCGTATGTCCCGGCCAGGATGCGGAGGATGGCGTCGCGCGCGAAGCGCATGCCGTCGTGCTGGCCGTCGCGATAGGGCGCGTCATCCTTGGCGGCGTTGAACTCCATCTCGCGCTGCAGCCGGCGCACGAAATGCGCGAGCGTGGCCTCGGTCGAACCGTCCTGCCCCACGGGCAGCGAGGCCAGCTCGGGCGGCGCGGCGAGGCCGTCGCGGTTGGAGTCGGCCCTGTAGTCCTGTAGGCCGATGGCGTCCGCCATCCGGGGCTCGTCCAGCCCCACCACCTGCTTGCCCCCGACGACCAGCACCGGCACGACGATCTCGCCGGTCAGGTCGAGAAGCTCCTTGCGCCAATGAGGCTGCTTCGCGATGTTGCGGTCCTCGAAGGCCACCGAGTTCTGTGAGAGAAACTCCCTCACCCTGCAGCACTCCTGTCAAGTCGGATCGGTAGTGCCGCTGTTGAGCGTGTACAGCACGACCTCTCGATCGGGCGCCATCCCGGCAACGATAGCACAGGCCTTTTGCATGAACGAACGCTCGTTTTATTCGTTCAACCAGGCAGGGAATTCGGGCATGCGCAGCGGGCCCGCCAGCCGGCGCCCCGTCGCCCGCACATCTCCGGGAGTCGAAGCCTCGACGATGAAATAGCCCGCCTGGTCACCGGCCGCCGCCAGCAGGTCGGCCGGTTCGACGGTGTTCGGGCACAGGACCGCTCGGGGCAGCCGCCAGCGGGTGGGGCCAAACGCGAGTCCGTGCCTCCACCTCCAGGCCACTCCGAATCCCAAGGCATCGGCGATGCCCGCCCAGTCGGACTGGTGGTCGACGACCCAAACCGGGACGATGGGCTGCGCCGGGCGCGGGTTCAGGGCCAGCCGCTGCGGCACGCGGCCGTTGTCGGCCAGCCGCGCCGGCACGCGCAGGTGCAGTCCCTCCCACTGGATGTGCGCCCCGGACAGCGCGATCGCCAGCACATGCAGGTGCTCCTTCACGACGTCCGGGTCATCGTGCGCCGGCCTGAGCATCACCTCGAGGCGCCCCGCGCTCGTGATGTCCGCGACGGCGATGTCCTCGGCCAGGTGCAGCGGGTGATGGCGGCCGACCTCGACCACCGCGCCCACGCGGATCGGGACCCACTGCGCCACCATCGCCGCCACGGCGGGCGGTCCATCCACCCACACGCAGTCGAACGAGGACTCGGTCGCGGCCTGCGCCAGGGCTCGCAACTCGGCCGAGGAGGTGACCGACAGCGGTCCGACGCCCAGCCTCATCCCGCCAGCGTCCCCAACGCCTCGATCGCGCGCCGGAGATCAGCCCGAGGCAGGTTGCCAAACTGGCTGCGGCAGACGATCAACCCAAAACCAAGCGCCTCGAATTCGTGCAGCTTCGCCCCCACCTCGTCCGCCGACCCGAAGATCAGGTTCTTCAGCTTCGCCTCGATGTCCGCCTCGAGCCGCTCGCGGTAGGCGGCCGAGCTCTCGCCATCGGCCTGGGGGAACGACCAGCTTCCGTACTGGCGGCGCATGTACCGGAGCTCGGGAAAGAGCATCGACCAGTCCCGCTCGGGGTCGCCTGTGACGTAGACGTCGCGTTGCAGCGCGTGCGTCGCGGGCGCGGGCATGCCCGCGGCCTCGCGCGCGGCGTCGTATGCCGCCAGCATCTCGCGCAGCTCGGCGGGATTCATGGTCGAATCCGCGAAGAGCGGCAGGCCGAGCCGCCCCGCCCGCTGCGCGGCCACCGCCGTCGCCACCCCGACATAGATCGGCACGGCGGGTCGGGCCGCCGCGCACAGGCCCGCGAGCTCGGGCAGCAGGGCGTCCATCAGCTTTCCGCGATCCTTGCGCCGCAGCCCGAAGCCGTCGAACTCCGGCTCCCGATAGCCGAGCGCGACGCCAAGGGACAGCCGCCCGTCGCCGAGCCGGCTCAGGGTCGCCGCCTCCGCGCCGACCTTGTCGGCCAGGTGCATGGGCAGAAGCATCACGGCCGTTCCGACCCCGAGCCTGGACGTGCGCCCGAGGACGGCGCCGGCCGCGACAAGGTCGGCCGGACAGTAGCCGTCGAACCAGAAGTGGTGCTCCGACAGCCAGATCGAGTCGAAGCCCAAAGACTCGGCGAGCTCGGCGTCCTCCAGCAGGTCGCGGTACAGCTTCACGTGATGGTCGGGGCGCTGCGGCACCGACTGCATCCCGAAGATGCCGATCCCCAGCCTCACGTCACCGGCCCAGCAGCAGCGCGGCGAGCGCAGCATCCTGCGTGCCGTTGCCGACCGCCTTGTAGACGGTGATGTCATCGGGCGAGCGGCGGCCGGGCGCGCGACTCAGCACCACCTCGCCGAGCTCGCGGACCGCGCCGGGCTCGATGAAACCGCCGCGCACGGCCTGCACGATCTCGCCCGCTTCCTCGAGGCACGACTGAAGGTGGTCGACTCGAATCGCCGCCGCTCTCGCCAGCAGCGCGGGCTCGACCTCGGTCGCAGCCGCGCTGCCGCTGCCCACGCAGATGACGTGGGCGCCCGCCTCGACGTCGGCGGCGGCGAACACGGGCGTGGCCGAGTTGGTGGCGGTGACGATCACGGTCGCGCCTCGAAGCGCGTCTTTCCGCTGCGCGGCGCTGTCGCCATGCATTACCGTCCGCACCTCTTCGAAATCCCTTTCTGCCGACAGTGCTCTCACGTGTGAATCCGCCTGCGGGCCGCTGCCGAAGACGGTGAGCACGGTGGCGTCGGGTCGAGCCATCAGCCGCAGCGAGACCGCGCTGCACCCCGCGGTGCGGATCTCGGTGGCCGCGGGCGCGTCGAGGGTGGCGACCGGGCGCCCGGTGGAGGCTTCGAAAGCCGTAAGGAATCCCTGCAGCCGGGCTAGGCCGTGGTCGGGGTTTCGAGGCCTGACGCTGATGACCTTGACGGTGAGCATGTCCAGTTCGTTGAGCACTCCTGAGATCAGGTAGGTCCCGCTGCCGGCGCCGAGGTCGATGTGCGTGCGCACCGGCGCCACCGCCGCGCCGCGCGAGGCCTTGGCGAGCGCGTCGGCCATCGCATCGGCCACGCGGCGCGGGTCGAGGGCAAAAATCTCATCACGGTCGAAATGGCGCGGCTCAGACACTCGCCTCTTCGCGAATGGAGGCGAGCGTCTCGAAGAGGTACATCGACTCCTCGCCGCGCGACACGGGGAACTCGAACACCAGGTGGTTGACCCCGAGCGCCGTCGCCTTGCGGAAGTCGGCGACCACCTCCGAGCGCAGGCCGCGGAATGGCGCGCGGCCGCTGCTCTTGAACTCCTCGCTCTTCCATCCCTGCTCGGAGGGGGACTCGGTGATGTCCTCTGCATCCTCGACGACCTGCAGGCCGGTCCGCATCGCCACCTCCACGTCCTCGAGCTTCCTGCCCGCCTCCGCCAGCTCGCGCGTGAGCTGGGCGAGCGACTTCTCGAGCTCTTCGAAGGTCAGGCCGTCCCCGATCCAGCCGTCGCCCAGGCGTGCGGCGCGGCGGAGCGCGGCCGACGAAGCGCCTCCCACCAGCACCGGCAGCCGCCGCCCGGCGTGCGGCCGCGGCGAGAAATGCAGGTTGGAGAACTTGTACGTCTCGCCCGCGAACTCGGGTGTCTCGCTTTCCCAGCAGGCCCGCATCGCGGCGAGCACCTCGTCGGCGATACGCCCGCGGCGCTTGTGGGGCACACCCAGCAGCTCGGACTCCGCCTCGAGCCAGCCCAATCCCGCGCCGACAATCAACCGGCCTCCGGACAGCTGGTCCACCGAGGCGAGCATCTTGGCGAGCAGGAGCGGGTGGCGATAAGGGGCGATCAGGATCGCGGCGCCGATCAGGACCCGGCTCGTGATGCCCGCGACGTAGGCCATCGTCGTCACCGCCTCGAAGAACGTGGGGCCGAACGCATCGAGGCTCGCCGCGGGCACCACGATGTGGTCGGTCACCCACACTGAGTCGAAGCCGAGCGACTCGCTCAGCTCGGCCGCCCGCTTGATGTTCGCGGGGTTGGCGAGCCGCCGATAGGTCGGCAGCACCACGCCGACGCGGAGCCTCTGCTTCATGCGAGCTGAAAACCGTAGCGAAGTGGATCCCGCGAGTCGATGCGGAACCGGTGCTCGCCCGTGACGAACGCCCAGCCGGACAGCTCGGGCACGAGCTCGCCGGCGCGCTCGTTGAGGCGGCCGCGAAACGCGAGGCCGAGCAGGTTCTCGCACTCGATCCACGCGCCGGTCCGGAGCTTGCGTGCCGCCTGCAGGTGTGCCATCAAGGCCGCGAAGCATGAGCCACATGGCGACCGGTCGACCGAGAAATCGCGGAAGACGACGAGGTCGCGGTATCGGCCGGGGCCCAGCTTGGTGTAGATCAGCGCCGAGACGACATCGGGCCATACCTCGCGCGCGCGGGCCTTCAGCTCCCTGCCCGCGTCACACAGCTCGCGAAAGGCGGCGGCGACGACTCGAATGCCCAGATCTTCGCCTCGCGCGATCGCGATCAGGTTGCCGCCGTAGGCCACGCCGTAGGCGACCGAGCGCCCGGCGACTTCGGCGCTCAACCCCGTAGTCACGCTTCGGCTCGGCACCCCCTCGAGGTCGACGCCCGAAACGCGCGAGCCCGAGCGGTGGACCCGAACGCGGACCGGCCCGGCCGGCGTGTCCACGTTCACCACCCCACCTCTCCTCACCTTCAGGCGGCCGGTCTCGACGAGCGCGGTCACCGCGCCGATGGTGCCGTGGACGCACATGCGCACCGCGCCGCCGCCGTCCATGAAGACGAGCCCAAGGTCTGCTTTGGGTTCTGCGGGAGGCACGACCACGGCGCCGAACATCATCGCGTGGCCGCGTGGCTCGAGCATGAGCGCGCGGCGGAGGTCGTCATGGCGGCGCAGCAGGTCGTCCGAACGCTCCGCGAGCGTACGGCCGGCGAGGCGGGGGAATCCGCCGAGCACGATTCGCGTCGGCTCGCCGAGGGTGTGGGTGTCGATCGTCTCGATCATGCGGACCGTCATTTCTGTCCGAGACGCATGCGCACGATCTTGGCGACGTCACCGAAGGCGCGGACGCCCGCGTCGGACACGTCGGGGTCCTGACCTGGGTAATCGAGCCGCATGATGAAATGCAGCCGGTCGCCGAACTGGCGGCGGTACTCGAGGACCTGGGCGGCCACCTCGTCGCGCGTGCCCAGGATCAGGCGGTGATTCTCGCGCTGGACTGCCCGCACCTCGCGGCCCGCCCAGCGGTCATAGGTCTGGCGCAGGTACGTGAACCCCTCGCGCATGTGCTCCCACGGATCCGCGTCGTCGCTGACGAACCCGTAGTTGAACAAGGGCAGCTCCGGCTGCGGCTGCACGGTGGAGGCGCCGTCGTAGACATCGATCAGGCGCTTCACCTCGTCGAGCGGCAGGGCGGGATCGATCATGTAGGCCTTGCCGCGCTGGGCGGCGCGCATCGCATCACGGTCGATCACGCCGTCCCCGGCGAGGATCAGCGGTGGACCGCCCTCGGTGAAGGGCGGCGGGGTGACCGTCAGCGAGGGCACGTGGTAGTGCTTGCCGCGGTGGGAGAACGGCTTGCCGCTGAACGCCCTCTCGAGGATCTCGACCGTCTCGTCCAGCCGCGGCTCGTCGGTCTCGGGCGCGATGCCGAAGCCGGCGAACTCCTCGGCCCGGTACGCGGTGCCGAGGCCGAGCACGAACCGCCCGCCGCTGAGCAGGTCGAGTGCGATCGCGTCCTCGGCCAGCCGGATCGGGTGATAGAAGGACGCGATGGCGACGGCGGTCCCCGCCACCAGGCGACGGGTCGAGCCGAGCACCGCCGCGCACACCGGCAGGATGGCGGGCACGTAGCCGTCCTCCGCGAAGTGGTGCTCGGCGATCCAGAACGAGTCGAGCCCCACCTCCTCGGCCAGCCTGGCCTGACGCAGCATGTCCGCGTAAAGCTCGCTGAACGAGCGCTTCGACCCGGGTGGCCGCTGGGCGCTGTACATGCCGACCCCGAACTTCATGCGCGCCGCATCGAGGCTAGGTAGGCGACCGCGGCGCCGATCGCGCCGACCATGAGCAGAGTCGTCACGGTGAGCGCGAACTGGATGCCGCGCCGATCGGCGATGGCCCCCGCGAGCACCGCCCCGCCGTTGCCCAGTCCGAGCCCGACGCCCATCATCAGGCTCGACGCCATGCCCACGAAACCGGGCAGCAAGCGCTGCGCGAGCGCGGTGACCTGAGCCTCAGGGGCGAACAGGAGCACGCCCGCGACCACCATCCACGGCACCAGCAACGGCGCTGGGACCCAGGGCGCTATGAGCAGGCCGGCCATCCCGCCGACCAGCGACACGAGCACGACGGAGCCGCCACCGAACCGGTTCGCCAGGACGCCGCCGAGGAGCGCTCCGATGGTTCCCGAGAACAGGAACGCGGCGAGCGCAAGCCCACCCAGCGTGAGGCTGCCGGTGCGCACGACCACCAGCGTCGGCAGAAACGTGAGGTAGGCAGTCATCACGCCAGAGCGAAGGATGGAGACGGTGAGCAGCATGGCCACTGGCAGCGCCACCGGGCGCAGCGAGCCTGCGTGGGTGGCGCCCGCTGGCCGCGGATCCTCGCGCAGCCAGGTGCGGTAGGCGCGGAAGAACAGGGCCGCGGCGAGCCCCGCCGGCACCAGCGTGATCAGCGTCGCGCGGGGTCCGAAAGCCATCGCGGCCGGAACGATAGCCAGCGACATCAGTGCGGTGCCGGTCGAGCCGCCGCTGAAAAAGATCGACACTCCCCAGCCGGGTCGCTGCACGCTGGCGCGCGCCGCTTGCGTCACGGCCTGCGGGTGAAAGGCGGCGACGCCAAGGCCGGCCACAACCACGAGCACGAGCATCTGGGCGTACGACGTCGCGAATCCGGTCAAGCCCATGGCCCCGCCGGCGAGAAGAAGGCCGGCCGCGGACAGCGGCAGCAGCGGCCGCCGATCCTGAAGGAACCCGAACACGGGCTGGGTGACGCTCGAGGTCATCAGCAATACGGTGGCCAGCGACCCGGCGAGCGTGAAGTCGATGTGCAGCCGGCCCACGAAGAGCGGCAGCAGCGCAAAGAGGAGCGCGGGGTTGGAGTCGATGGCCAGGTGGCCAAAGGTCATCACCCAGACGCGCGATGTGAGGCCGAGGAGTCCCGTTCCGCGAACCGCGGCCGGCGCGATCAGAACAGCAACCACCCGCCGTCGACCACGAGCACGTGGCCGGTGACGTAGTCGGCGTCGCTCGAGCACAGGAAGAGCACCGGCCCGACCATGTCCTCGGGCGTCCCGAGGCGGCCGAGCGGGATCTTCGCCGACGCGCGCGCCATCTTCTCCTCCGTGTCGAGAACCCGCAGCGTGAGCTCGGTCATGATCGTCCCCGGCGCGACCGCATTGACGTTGATGTTGTGCTGCGCGAGCTCCGCGGCCACCGAGATGGTCAGCTGGCGCACGCCGCCCTTGCTGATGTCATACGCGGTCTCGGGCGTCGACGACGACACGAAGGCGGCCGTCGAAGCGAAGTTGACGATCTTTCCCCTCCGCTTCGGGATCATGAGCTTCGCGGCCTCCTGGGTGGCGAAGAACATCCCCTTCAGGTTCACACCGAGCTGGCGGTCCCAATCCTGCTCGGTGTAGTCGGCCAGCGGTTTTGGGATGCCGATGCCCGCGTTGTTGACCAGGATGTCGAGGCCTCCGAACGCGTCGAGCGTCTCCTTGAAGAGGCGGCGCACATCGTCGACGCTCGCGATGTCCACGGTGATGGCGCGGGCGCGCCCTCCCGCGCCCTCGATCTCGCCGACCACCTGGTCCGCCGAGGCGCGGTCGACCTCCGCCACCGCGACGGCGGCACCCTCTCGAGCCAGCGCCAGCGCCACCGCCCGCCCCATCCCGCGACCTGCGCCGGTGACGACTGCGGTCTGGCCGGCGAAGCGCATGCCAGCCATTGTATTGACAAACGAGCGTTCGTTTAGGCCAATTCTGATGCCCTAAAGATTCGTAGCCGAGCTTATGATTCGGGAACGCCGGCCCGGGTCAGGAAGAGGACTGGATTGCTCGACAAATACTTCGATCAGCTGGCCGTCGGCGACGAGTTCAAAGGCACGCGCGGGCGGACGGTGACGGAGACCGACGTGGCGCTGTTCAGCGCCGTGAGCGGCGACTGGAACCCGATTCACAACGACGCCGCCTTCGCGGCGGAGGGCCCCTTCGGCGGACGGATCGCGCACGGCCTCCTGCTCGTGTCGATGATGACGGGGATGGCGCCCATCTCGGGCACCGCGGTGGTGGCGCTGTACGGTTTCGAGCGCATCCGCTTCGTCCATCCGGTCCACCTCGGCGACACGATCACCTACCGCTCTCAGGTCTCGAGCCTCCAGCCGCGTGGAGAGGAGCGCGGGTTGGCGGACCTCGACTTCGAGATCCGCAACCAGCACGGCCGCGTGTGCGTGGCCGGCGTGATCAAGATCCTCCTCAACACCACGCCGCCTGGATGAACTCGAGTCGCTTGCGAGAGGCGCTCGCGAGCAAGCGCAACGTCTACGGGACCTGGGTCCAGACCCCCAGCCCGGAGGTTGTCGAGATCCTCGGCTGGGCCGGCTGGGACTTCGTCATCCTCGACCTGGAGCACGGACCGTATGGGGCCGAGGGATTGCCTCATCTGATCCGCGCGGCCGAGGCGGCCGGGACCGCGCCGCTCGTTCGCGTGCCGCTGGTCGCTCCGGAGCAGGTCGGTAAGGCGCTCGACCTCGGCGCCGCCGGCATCGTCACCCCGGGAGTGGCGTCGGCCGGCTCGGCGTCGGAGGCGGTGCGGCTGACGAGGTTTCCGCCGCATGGCTCGCGGGGCTCGTCGCCGTCGACGAGGCAGCTGCATTATTCGGGCAAGCCGTTCACGTCGCTGACCGCCGAGGACGCACCGCGCCCGCTGATCGTCCTGCAGGTTGAGGCTCGGCTCGCCACCTCCGACCTGGGCAGCATCCTCGACGTGGGCGGAGTGGACGTGATCTTCATCGGCCCGTACGACCTGTCGACGTCACTCGGGTTCCCGGGGCAGTTCGACCACCCGACCGTGCGCGAGGCGATCTCCGAGATCGTGAGCCGCGCCGGAGCGCACGGCGTCGCGGTCGGCATCTGGGTGCCGGATCCCAAGGCGGCGAAGTTCTGGGCCGGCCAGGGCGTGCGCTTCATCACCGTCAGCAACAACGAGCTGATGCTGTTCGGGGCGGCCTCGTCGCTGCGCCGGGCGGTTTCTCGCCACGCGTAGCATCGGACGATGACCGAAACCCGGTCTGGCATCCCGCTCCAACCCGTCTACGGATCCGCGGAGATGGCGGCTGCCGGCGGCGTCGAGCCTGGACCGCCCGGCCGGCCTCCCTTCATTCGAGGCATCACGCCGCTCATGTATCGGGACCGGCCGTGGATCATGGGCCAGTACGCGGGATTCGGCTCCGCGGAGCAGACCAACGCCCGATTCAAGGAGCTGCTCCGGCAAGGACAGACCGGTTTCTCGGTCGCGCTGGACCTGCCGACGCAGCTCGGCCTCGACTCCGACCATCCGCTTTCGCGGGGCGAGGTCGGGCGCGTCGGTGTGGCCATCAACTCGCTGGCCGACATGGAGGTGCTGTTCGACGGCATCCCGCTCGAGCAGATCAGGCAGATCCGGACGACTGCGAACTCGATCGGCCACCTGTGGCTCGCGCTGAACGTCGCGCTCGCGGAGAAGAAGGGCACCGATCCCAACTCGGTTCGGATCCTGATCCAGAACGACGTGCTGAAGGAGTACATCGCGCGCGGCACGCAGATCTACCCGCCGCGAGCGGGACTGCGGATCGTCGCTGACATCATCGAGCACTGCGCCCGACACCTTCCGAACTGGACGCCTCTGTCGATGAGCGGCTACCACATCCGTGAGGCCGGGGCGAACGCCGTGCAGGAGCTGGCCTTCACGTTCGCGAACGGAATCGCCTACTGCGAAGCCGCCGTCGCGAAGGGCCTCTCGGTGGACGACTTCGCCCCTTCCCTCTTTACGTTCCTGGCGGCCGACATGGAGCTGCTGGAGGAGGTGGCCAAGTTCCGCGCGGCGCGCAAGGTCTGGGACCAGATCATGGGCAACCGATTCGGCGCGCAGAACCCCGACAGCCGCGCGCTGCGGATCTTCGCCTTC
>Ga0209166_10003878_pt1 | contig 10638 bp, 6 predicted proteins | sample Coa_R1_3_FD_187151 | JGI IMG/M metagenome (GOLD analysis project Ga0209166, IMG submission 187151) | Surface soil microbial communities from Centralia Pennsylvania, which are recovering from an underground coalmine fire - Coalmine... | ecosystem: Environmental > Terrestrial > Soil > Unclassified... | reverse complement strand
CGCCTCTACGTCAATGGCACGTTTATTGCCAGTAACTCTGACGATATCGTGAAAGGTGGTGGCGCGCATACCCATATTTATGATGTGACGTCCGCGCTCACCATTGGCACCAATATCGTTGGGATCCGGGTCGTGAACCTGGATCAGCAGAAGCCGGCCATACGAGCGCTCTTTGGCGTCGTGAATGGTAGCACTACAATCTATCATGGCTCTGGATCCGATTGGCAGGCCACCGCGCAAAGCTCGCTGGTCTATCCCGCCTATAACTCACCTACGGATTTCAACCCCAATGGCAGTAACTGTGTCCTGCCATCTAATCTCAATGCTGGTACCAGTGCTAACAACACACTCCCCAATCAGAATGTAGCCAACCTGAATAATCAGGTTACTAACCCTAATAGTAACGGCGCCACCAGTTCAACATCAGGGAGCACCCCAGCGGGTTCCGCAGGTACCACAACTACTGGTACCACTACCGCGGGCAGCACCCCCAATCAATTGCCCACTCAGAGTCCCGCGCAATGTCAAATGTCTGCTGCCGGTGTCGCGCAGGCCTTACCAGGCTGGATCACCAATACGTTTGACGCCAGTCGCTGGCCCTCTTCCCTTGTTCCCGCTACACAACCTTCTACGCCTTTGCTCACTGAGAATCCTATCCTTTATCAATACCCGCTCAGCGCTCGCTGGATGAGCGCGGGCAAAACTCATGATGCTTACTTTGTACGTACCATTCCACTCCCACTTGGGACCGGCGGGGCGTGGCTGCGTATTGGCGCCACTGGTCCCGCTACGATTTTCATCAATGGACAGGAGATAATTAACTGGGATGGTACTGCGCCTGAGCCACCACCCAATATCGCGGACTATCTCAGCGACCAGGAAACAGTTGTGCGCTATCAGCAAGGACTGCTGATAGGACTCTACGATGTCTCGCCGTATCTCCATGCTGGCAACAATACCATCGCGGTCCATGTTACCGATCCAGGAAACAGTACCTCTCAGACCGGCTTAAATACTTACGATGCAGCTCTCGCTCTGGATATCTACACCCGCGATATACAGAACCGTTATATCCATGTTCCCAGCAGCGATGGCTGGCAGGCTTCAAAACAAGTCGTCGATGGCTGGGAGCAGGTGGGTAGTAATACAAGCTCATGGGTTGCGCCACTGCCCGTCGGACGACCTGGCCTCACCCTCTCGCTCTATGTACCGGAAAATCCTACCCCACGCAATACGAGCAGTATCCCTCTGCCTTCGCTCCTCACCGTCATCATTGGCAGTGTGGCGGCGGTTCTGGCTATCTGGTTCTTGATTGCTGGCCTGGCCAGGAGCCGCTATAACTTTTCAGCCACGGAAGCTCGCAGATTGATGAGTCTGGCCTATCTGCCCGCGCTGGCCTTTGAAATGTTGCTCATTGCTCTCTCGCATGAGCCACAGATGCCCCAGCCTTTTCCCTATACGTGGCAATGGGGCATATTCCTCCTCTTCCTGGTGGCGGTTGGCTATCTCTTGCTCTGGCTCAACGCCGATCGCATCAATACGATGTTCCGCTCTCCCCTGCGCCTGGCCTTGCCTGGAGCGGTTGGCAGATCCACGACTTCCCTCTTACAGCTCTATGAAGAAAATAGTCAGGTAAGAGGTCTGATAGGCTGGCTCCGTCTGCATTGGGGCGTTGTAGTGCTTATTGTGATTGCGCTGCCCTTGATTTCGTACAATTTGCCCTATGAACCCTATTGGCAGGATGAACTTACCAGTTACTATGCGGCTAAAGGCATTCTGGCGCATGGGCTTCCCTTGCTTCCTTCCGGCTTCTGGTATACGAAGGCTGAATTATATTCGTATCTCCTGGCTGGCCTTATGGCTATCTTTGGCGACCAGCAGGGCATTATGCGCCTGCCAGCCGTTCTCGAATATCTCGTCAGTATACCGCTGCTCTACTACGTCGGTTGCTACTTTTTCGATCGCTATATCTCTCTGCTGGCTACGGCGATGATGGCGTTCTCTCCATCCACGCTGGTATGGGGCAGGCAGATGCGCATGTATGAGCAGGCTCAACTGCTCACGATCCTGACGTTTTTCCTGTTCTATAAAGCTTTGCGCGAACCCCAGCGTCCGCGCCTGGTCTATCTGGCCGTTGCCTCTCTCTGTCTGGCCTACTTGAGCCATGAGGAGATCTTTATCACCTTCCCCGCCTTTCTCGTCTGTTTACTGCTGGCCAATTATATGGAGAGCCAGCTCGTACGGGCGAAGTTTACTGGCATCAAGCGCCACCTTCCGCCTCTCCTCTTCCAGAAGCACTGGTGGTATGGCGCTATCATAGCCGCGGTGGTGATCGGTTTGCAGCTGGCATCAGGCCATTTCTCGCATCCACCTATTCTTGGGACAGATCAGAGTCAGCAGCCTATGATCCAGGTCTCGACCGAAAATCTGGTCTACTACTTTAAACTGATGTTTATTCCCTTTACGATGAGTGGCGCGCAGCCCTGGATTACGCTGAATTCTTTGCTCGCTGTTGTGGGATGCATCTGGGGCATCCGCGCTGGCGATGCGCGCGCAACGTACCTGGGTCTGCTCCTGTTCATCTCGGTTCTGACATTGGGCCTGCTCTTTACGCTGACGGCGGATCGCTATATCTATCCGCTCCTGCCAATCATGTACCTGGTTGGTTCCTTTGCCTTGCTCAATGGGCTACGGGCCCTCTGGCGCGTTATGTCTTCTCCCCTTGAATCGCAAAAAGAAGGGTCAGGACGTTCCAGTACGATTCCCTATGGGCCGTTACGCCTGATCATGGCTATGACCCAGCTCTTGATCTGCGCGACCGTGCTGGTTCTGCCTATGCTCCCGATCAGCGGCTATAATCTCTTTGTCAGTCGCACGGCTGGCTTCCTGTACCATCGCCATTATGCCGATTACGATGCAGCGGGGCAGTATATGCAGACGCATTGGAAGCCTGGTGATATTGTGATCTCGGTCTCGCCTGCTATCTCTATCAAGTATTACGTGGGCCATCTCGATTACTTCTTTTCCATTGATCGTTCGTTGTATCTCTTTGAACGCAATGGGACGATTACAGATACGCCTACTGGTACGACCCCGATGCTCAGTCAGAGTGACTTTCAGGCGGTCCTGGCCTCGCACCTGCATAATCGAGTCTGGATTCTCTCAGATAACGGGCAATACCAGTCGGCGATCACAAAAACTCAACGCTTTATCATCCCTCCCGAGTTCCATATCGTCTTTGAGGGCTATGGATCGGCTGTCTATGTGCGTGGAGGATAATATCTCTATGTGGACCCACAGCGGTGTTCGGAAAGGTTGAATCCTAGAGGTCCCCGAGGGCCGTCAGGTCACCCCCTTGCGGGGTTTCATCGTGGGACCCCGCCGAGGGCCGGTAGGTCATCCCTTGCGGATTGATCGGCCTCTGGTGACTCAAGACTTCTGTACCCCGTTGTACGCAAAAAGTCCTGGTAGTATGTTCTCAATAGTGTAAAATACAGTATAGATAGGTTGACTTATGGAAAGGATAAAAAGAATAACTATGCGTTTCCAATGGTTTCGTTCCCCCTCCCGGGGTTTCATATTACTGCTTCCTCTATTACTGGTTGTGCTGGCTGGCTGCTGGCCCTTCCCAGATCAAAGCGCGACAACGGGCACTCCGACTCCTGGAGCGTCAGTGCCATCTCAGACAAGTGGCACTCCGTCTGTCCCAACCATAGGGCAGCTCAATCCCAAAATTGATGACATTACTCAGAAAGTGCTGGGTAATATTAGTCAACATGGGTGGAACCCTCAGACCAATGGCCTCTACACGAACTGGCGTATGAGCGATCCTTCTCAGACCCAGCTCCTGACCGTTGGCGCCGACAATTCGCTCAAGCATGACCCTCAGGTGGACCTGTTTTACCTGCAATCGCTGGCGGATTATCATGCCCTTCACCCTCAAGACCATCAATTTGACTCTGAACTGGACAGAACAACGAAGCTTGTCCTCTCAGAAATCAGGGCGTATTCGTCCTTCAAAGGATGGATGTACTTCTTCTTGCAGCGCAGCGGCGCGCTTACCGGTAATCAGGCTCTGGAGAGCGCGGCCCAAACATTCGCTCAGGAAATCTATACTCAATCCTATGATCCGAGTGTGCAGGTTGTCTACAATCGCAAAGCACAACCAGGCAACTATAACCCTAATCTGGCTCTCCAGGCTGGCGCGGCTATGATAGATGCTGGTACTCGCGCGAATCAGCCCGATCTGGTCGACGCTGGCAAGAAAACTCTTGACCATGTGCTGGCTGACGCCCTTAATCCACAGTACAAAATGCTCTACAACATTATGAATGTGGTGCCAGGCGGCCAGGACCAACCCCTGAACAATTCGCGCTATAAAGGCTTCCAGGCCAAGCCCAGCACCCAGGGAGAAGGAGCAACGGCGCTCATTATGGCCTACAATGTGACTCATGAGCAGAAGTACCTGGATGCAGCCAACCAGCTTCTCCAGACTACCTATGGATCGAGTCTGTGGGATCAGCAGCGCGGCGGTTTCTACTTCGCATTCGATATGGATACCGGAAAACTAGAAGATAGTAACAAAGAAACCCGTAGCCAGAATCTTATCCTGATCGCTATGCACAATTACGATCAGACGATGCAAGCAGCTGGTAAGCAGGCTCCGTTTGTCCAGCAGGAGCAACAGCTTATCTCGCTCTTGACCGATCATTTCTATGAGGGCACCTATCATGGCTTCCTCTATCGTCTCGCGCCAGACTTTCAGCTCTTTAATGATAAGAGTGGCGAGGGCGATGTTTTCACAACAGAAGCTATGGGTAGCGCAACTGATGCATTGCAGCAGACAGAATTTGCTACAAAATAAGGTGTTCTCGTCGCATACCGATAGAGTATAATGCGTAGGCGTGGGTTGAGGGGAAACAAGCGCTCACTCTCCAATGCGCGCCTACTAGAGGTCGGTTCACCGGCACCTCCACCGAGGGCCGTCAGGTCACGTGTGCGCTGGTCCAACCTCACGCGAACAATTTACACATCGCATGATAGTAACTGTAAAGGGAAATATATATGTGTGGTATTTGTGGTTTGTTAAATTTGGCAGGCGAAGATACGATAACGGAAACGGCGTTGCGCCAGATGATGTCTGCTCAGCAGCATCGCGGTCCCGACGACGATGGCTGCCACTGTGAGCCTGGCATGGGCCTCGGCTTTCGTCGCCTGGCCATCCTTGATCTGACGCCCACCGGTCATCAACCAATGTGTAATGAAGATGAGACGGTCTGGCTCTCCTTCAATGGTGAGATCTATAACTTTCAAGATGTGGTTCCTACTCTGGAACAGGCTGGTCATCGTTTTCGCTCACGGCGCTCCGATAGTGAAATGATCGTCCACGCCTATGAGCAATGGGGTCCTGATTGCGTACAGCGCTTCATTGGTATGTTCGCATTCGCGATCTGGGATCGACGCAAACGCTCCATTTTTATCGCTCGTGATCGCATGGGGGAGAAGCCGCTCTATTATTGGAGTGATGGTACACATTTCGCCTTTAGCTCCGAGGTCAAGGCTCTGCTCACCCTGCCAATGATACCGCGCCAGTTAAATCTGCGTGCGCTGCAATCCTACCTCTCATACGAATATGTACCTGCGCCTGAGAGTATTTTCACTGGCATTCAAAAATTACCGGCAGGCCATTACCTGGAGATCCATCTCGATGGGTCCGATCAGGGTCGCCAGACGGCCGATTGGCGCCCTCATCAATATTGGGATGTGCGCTTCCAGACCAGCGAAACTCCTGGCCGCTCCGTCGACGATTACGCGCATGAGCTGCGTGAGCTGCTCAGGCAGGCCGTCAAACGTTGCCTGATCAGTGATGTACCCCTGGGCCTCTTCCTGAGCGGCGGCCTCGATTCCAGCAGCCTGCTGGCTCTGGCCACTGAGGTCAGCACTCAACAGCCCAAGACCTTCAGTATTGGCTTTGAGGAGAAAACCTTCAGCGAGCTGGACTATGCGCAGATTGTCGCGCACCACTTTGACTCCGAGCATCACGTCGAGATTCTTAAGCCCGAGGCCAATGATCTTATTCAGACGGTCGCTAACTTTCTGGACGAGCCCTTTGCCGATGCCTCCGCGCTGCCTACCTACCTCGTCTCGCGTATGGCGCGCCAGCATGTCACTGTGGCTCTCTCCGGCGATGCAGGCGATGAGCTTTTCGCAGGCTACGACTGGTATCGCGCCCAGAAGTTTGCCTCCAGTACCATCGACCATTTGCCCGGTGCGATGCGCCACCAACTCAGTACCCTGGCAACACGTATTCCCCCGTCCGCTCAGAAAAAGGGTCTGCGCAATGTGACGCGCCGCTTCCTGGAGGTCGCCACGCTGCCTCCTGCCCTGCAACACTCGCGCTGGCAGGCCTTCTGGCGTGATGACGCCCTGGACCAGTTGTTGACGATCCCGGAGGATGAGCGTATTCCCGCTATCGATCCGCGTATCCTGACTATCCTGGCCAACAGTGGCAGCGACGATCCCCTGGATCAGCAGCAATACCTGGACCTCAAACGCTATCTGCCTGATGATATCCTCTTTAAGGTCGATCGCATGAGTATGGCTGTTTCGCTGGAGACGCGTGGACCATTGATGGATTATACGCTGGTTGAGTTCGCGGCCCGTATCCCACCATCCCTGCGTTTGCATGGCTTAACCACCAAATATCTCTTCAGGCGAGCGATGGGTGATATCCTGCCTGAGAAGATATTGGGTCGTCGTAAGCTGGGCTTCAATATTCCCTACAAAAACTGGCTGCGTAATGAGTTAAGCGACCTTTTACGAGACTCGCTCTCGCCCCAGCGTCTGCGCGAGCAGGGAATCTTCCAGCCACAATACGTCCAGACCATGATTGATGAGCATCTGAGTGGCGTTCGTGACCACGCCCACAAACTCTGGCAATTGCTCATCTTCCAGCTCTGGTCCGATCGCTACCTGACTGGCATCACAGCCCACTCCGATCTCCTTGAAACTGGTAGCACATCGCACTAGTAACTATACAGTTCATCTGTATCCACCTCGTCGGGTCGCCCCCCTTGCGAGGGCCGCCCTAAAGGATGACCTGACGGCCCCAGGTCATCCCTGTGGGACGGGCAACGACCCTAGGCCCCCCGCTGGGGGCTGGTCTGCGGCCTCTCGACGACGGGCCCCCTCAAGGGGATGACTAACGCTATTGAAGGTTTGTTGCCATCGGTCAAAAGCGGCATTACCGGGATTTTGCTTAGCCCCCTCGAAAGTGTAACATTGTAATTGTGTAACATTGACCCTCTCAACCCGCTCCAGAGGCCGGTCGAGCCAAAGTTACACAATGTTACACTCCCAAAAATGTAACATTGTGTAACTTTGGCTTCTCAAAAAAAGGGGGTTCTGGAATGGCAGCAATCGGCTGGCTTACTGTTCAACTGCCTCAAAACAGAGATTGACCACGCCCAACACATCCTCCACCGAGAAGGGCTTGGGCATGGTGGCATCGGCATTGAGGGATGCAGCCTGCGATAGGTTATCCATGGCCGACATCACGACCAGCACATGGCGCTGACGATATTCTGGCTCAGCGCTCAATGCCAGGCACAGTTCTCGCCCATCCATGACGGGCATCATCAAATCAAGAAACACCAGGTAACTTTCATCGCCACGTAGTATATCAAGCGCCTCACGCCCATTGCGTGCAACCTGGATGGCATATCCTTCAAAGTCCAGAATATCCACCATCATGTCACGAATGACTGGATCATCATCTACCACTAAAATTTTATGCGGTTTTCTATTCACTTTCACATTACCCCTGTCTTTAATTAGGTGGATTTATTACGAGGAAGATCGAAACTGACCAGCATCAGGCATTTATTATCGCCGATTTGCCCCCCCACGTCAACGTTCGTTGCCCTCCATTATAGACACATGGAAGGCAATAGAAGAGTGCTAATCTTCCCTACCGGATAGAACACCTGCCAGCGCTATAGCCATTACCTTCTACTGTGTGATATAAAGCAACAGGAGGGACGTAATATATAGCAGATAGGTTGGTGTGCTCTTGGTGAGAGGCTGTTCTTGGAAGCTTATGCCATCGTCGTCATCCTTCAAGGGTTGTCTTTGGTTGATTTGGAGCATCGCCTACGTTACGATGTATCTTCATGAGGAGGTTATTGCACATGTTATTTTCTTTCCCCGACCAGAGGCGCAGACGGCTGAACCCCGTCCGCGGTGCGTTCGCAGGAGCCCTGATAGTTCTAACGTTGCTGCTCACTGCTTGCGGCGGAAATGCGGCGACTCCCGCTGCCAGCGGTGGTACGACCCCGGCAGCAACAACATCCAAGCCGTCCATTGCTGCACCTACTGACCTGATTACAGCCGGAACCCTCACGGTCGGCAGCGATACCACTTACCCCCCCCAGGAGTTTATCGACACCACTACTGGCAAAGCCACTGGTTTCGATGTCGACTTGATCACAGCCATTGCTGAGAAAATGGGCCTGAAAGCCAATGTCGTTACCGCTAATTTTGATACCATTATCGATAGCCTGAGCAACAAGCGCTATGACGTGGTAATCTCCGCTCTGACCATCAATGCCGATCGTCAGAAGAAAGTCGATTTCGTCCCCTACTTTAGCGCTGGCGAATCTCTTCTGGTACAGAAGAGTAATCCCAAAGGTATCAAGACAGTAGATGACCTCTGCGGCCTCGATGTTGGTGTGCAGACCGGCACCGTGGAAGAGACGGACCTGGGAACCGCCAACACTAACTGTACAAAAGCTGGCAAAGCAAAGATTAATGTGACGAGTTTGAAGGACCAGACCGCCGTGGTACAATTATTGGCAACAAGCCGTGTCGTTGCTACGTATCAAGACTCGCCAGTGACCGACTACTATCTGAAGCAGAGTCCTGGTCAATTTGAGGTTGGCGGTTCGGTCGTCAATGCCGCTCAAGAAGGGATCGCTGTTCGCAAGGGTGATACCTCCATGCTGACAGCTGTACAGAGCGCTTTCAGTGCTCTGAAGGCTGACGGAACCTACCATACTCTCATTCAAAAGTGGGGCCTGACCAACGAAGAAATTACGGTTGTTGATCAAAATCTAGGCGTGGCATAACACTTCGCTACTATGGATGTAGAGACGGTTTGTTGCCGTCTCTACTTTTTTATTTGTATTTCTACACAAGAGGAGGCCCTTCATGTTTCGTTGGGATCTCGTTTGGCAGTATCTCTTCGGGTCCGGAGCGCCCTTTTTTCTGACTGCAGTCTGGACCACCTTATGGATATCGGTCGTGGCGCAATTTGCCGGTGTTGTCATCGGCCTCTTCCTGGCATTGATGCGCATGTCACGTTTCCCCTGGCTCTCGTGGCCCGCTCGCGCCTATATCTGGCTTTTTCGTGGCAGTCCTTTGCTGGTGCAGGTCCTGATCTTATTTAATGGGTTCCCCAGAATGTTCCCTTCCGAGATCGTCAACCAGATCCTGACCCCGGTTGCCTGCGTCTTAATTGCCTTTTCTCTCAACGAGGGCGCCTATATGGCCGAGATTGTGCGTGCGGGCATTACCTCAGTTGACCCAGGCCAGATGGAGGCGGCCAAATCGCTGGGCATGCGTTACGGGCTCGCTATGCGTCGAATCGTGTTGCCGCAGGCTGCCCGCGTCATTGTCCCACCACTTGGCAACGAGTTCAATAATATGCTCAAGACCACCTCTATCGCTTCCGTGATCGGCGTGGTGGAACTGACGCAAACCGCTACTGTCTTTGGTTCACCCACCTTTTCCACCTTTGAACTATTGGTTGTGGCTACTTTCTGGTATCTGGTGCTCACCACCATCTGGGGCTACATCCAACAATGGATTGAAAATAGGTTGGACCCAAATCGCACCATCGCACCACTGCTGCAAGAACAGAAAAACTGGGCTACCCGTATGATGGGCTTTGGTATGACTCGGGCACGCTAGCATGTTATCATCCAGAGGGTTCGCGAACCCTTTTTGGGAAAGGAGAGCACAATGAGTACAGAACAAGACGCAACCCTTACAAAGGGCACAGCAGGTTCTGAAATGGTTCGTGGTGAGCGCATCGTCAAACGCTTTGGACCGTTGACAGTATTAAATGGCGTCGATTTGTCGGTCAAGCGTGGACAAGTGGTTGTCATTATCGGGCCCAGTGGTTCAGGCAAAACGACCCTGCTCCGTTGTATTAATCACCTGGAGAAGATCGACGGCGGCCGTATCTATGTCGATGGCGAGTTGGTCGGATATCGTGAGGTCGATGGCCGCGTCGTTGAAGATCGGGATGCCAATATCGCGCGTATTCGCTCCCAGATTGGCTTCGTCTTTCAGCGCTTCAACCTCTTCCCTCACCTGACCGCTTTAGAGAATGTCATCGAAGCTCCTATTCACGTCCTTCACCAGTCGAAGGCCGAAGTAACCGAACGCGCCTACGCCTTGCTTGGCAAGGTAGGGCTCTCCGAGAAGGCCAATAGCTATCCTCACAAGCTCTCCGGGGGTCAGCAACAGCGTGTCGCGATTGCCCGCGCTCTGGCCATGAACCCCAAGTTAATGCTCTTTGATGAAGCAACCTCCGCCCTCGACCCCGAACTGGTGGGTGAGGTTTTGAAGGTGATG
>Ga0209166_10003877_pt1 | contig 10640 bp, 10 predicted proteins | sample Coa_R1_3_FD_187151 | JGI IMG/M metagenome (GOLD analysis project Ga0209166, IMG submission 187151) | Surface soil microbial communities from Centralia Pennsylvania, which are recovering from an underground coalmine fire - Coalmine... | ecosystem: Environmental > Terrestrial > Soil >... | reverse complement strand
CCCTTCGTGGGCGATTGCTGGGCCTATCACGACGGTGATCGACCACGATCACGAAGGCCGGCGGTCCGCTCGATGATCAGGCGGGCGGGGCCGGGGTTTCGGATTTGCTCTGGCACCCCCCGGGCAACAGCTAGGCCGTGATCACGATCTGCTGGGCGCCGCCCGAACTCGGCCGGCCAGGCCGCCGGGGGCTTCGCCACGGGTTCGATCTGCCCGTTAGCGCGGACGGTACGCGGTGCCCCCGGGGCAGCACGGCATCGATGACGATCAGGTGCTTGTCCTCGTCGATGGTGTAGATGACCCGGTAGGTGGCCCGGCGCGCCGACCACTGACCGTGGAAGGGCTCGCGCAACGGCTTGCCGACCCGGCGCGGATCGTGACTGAGTGCCCCCAGGACGAGTTCCACGACGGCGGCGGCCACCGGCTCAGGGAGTTTTCCCGCCAGCCAGCGGCGCGCGGTGGCTGACCACCTCATGTCATAGGCCAGATCGCTCACGCGCTGTGTGCCCGCCGCGCGGCGAGGTCGGTCAGGATGTCCTCGGTGGTGAAGACCTCGCCCCGGGAGACCGCGTCCCTGGCCTCCATGATTGCGGCCACGGCGGCGGGATCGGAGAGGATCTCTAGGGTCTCCTGGAGACTCTCCCATTCGTCAATTGAGACCACCACAGCCGCCGGCCGACCGTTACGGGTCACCGTGACCTGGTCGTGCTGCTGTTGGACGCGGGCAATCAACTCCGACAACCGGGCCTTGACATCAGCAAGCGGCAGCGTCTCCATAGTCAGAATTATAGTCAGCAGGTCACCTGTGTCGAGCCCGGCCGGACGAGGCTAATGAGACCACGGCCGTGCGACCGGCGCGGCCGGCAGCCGGCTAGCTATCAGGTCGGCAACCAGCGCCACCAGATTGGCGGGGATGATGGGTTCGCTGGCTCGTCACTGTTTGGTGAGGCGGGCGATCCGGTCGAAGGTCTCGTGCAGGCCCCGGGTGATCTCCTCGTCCGCCTCGGCAGGGACGTCCGGAACGGTCACCTGGATGGTGATGCGTGAGCCGCCGCCATGCCCGGCCACCAGAAGGGTGCCGCGGTAGCCACTGAGCCGCCTGCTGTCCCAGGACAGCCGGCGGACGGCGTCGTCGGCCACGAACCCGCCCCGGGTGTCGTAGTCGTGGCCATGGGACTCACCCTGCAGGTGGACCGCATCCCCGCCCGCTGGGCGGCTGGCGGTGGTGGTGGGAACCCAGTCTGCCAGGCGGTGCGGGTCCGAGACGAGGCGCCAGACGGCATCCGGCGCCGCGCTGATGTCCTGGGACTGCTCAAAATCAGGCATGGCCAATATTCCTCCTGCTCGCGGAACGGCACGAGTATTCTGTCCCCCGGCCCGCGGAACAAGCGTCCACCCCCGGCGCTCACGGCTGGGCCGGCGGTCGCGCGACGGAGTGGCGCAGCACCAGGCTCATCGGCTGGCCGACCATGACGTCGCGGGCGGACTGCTGCTCGATGCGGGCGATCAGCGCGTCCACGGCGGCAAGGCCCAGGTCGGCCAGCGGCATGGCCACGCTGGTCACCGGCACCTCGAGGAAGGCCAGGCACTCGTCCTCGTCGAAGCTGACCACCGACATCTGGAACGGTACCCCGATGCCAGAGTGTCGCAGTGCGGCGAGCACCCCGAACAACTGGTTCAGGCTGCCGACCCCGCAGGCGGTGGGCATCGCGTCCCCCGGCAGCCGGGTCACGGCACGCCAGCCGCCCTCCTCGGTGGGGGCTTCGTGGCGCACGGTCAGCCGGATCCCCCTCGCCGCGCAGATCCGCCGGGCCGCGCTCACCCGGCGGTGCACGGTGTCCACCTCAGGTGGCCCGTCGATGAGCGCCACGCTGCGGTGTCCGAGCCCGGCCACGTAGTCGAGGAACAGCCGGACCGCTCCCGGTTCGTCCATCACCACGTCGTGGCCGTGATCGGGGCCGCGCCGGTTGACGTACACGTGCGGGATCCCGGGCACTCCCCCGGCGTGCCCCGGGATCCGCAGCGCTGTCGCCAGCAGCAGGCCGTCCGCCCGGCTCTCCTCCACCAGGTACCGGTAGTCGTCCGGGGGCTTCGCGTTCTCGCCGGGCTCCTCCATGATCATGACCACGTAGCCGCGCTCCCCGGCCCGCTGCAGGGCGCCGCGCTGCAGCCGGACCCAGATCGGGTTGCGCAGCAGCGGGATGACGAAGGCCACGGCCCCGGTGCGGCGGCGCTTGAGCGCCCGGGCCAGCGCGTTCGGCCGGTACCCCTGCTGCCGGGCGGTCTTCAGGATCAGTTCGTAGACCTCGGGACGGATCGACTGCGCGGGGTCCCCGTTGAGCACCCGGGACACGGTGGACACGTGGACACCAACCGCCTCGGCGATATCGACCAGGCGGGACGCGCGGCGCTGGCTGCCGGGCGCGCCCCCAGTCACACCACCTCCGCAACCGCGCGGGTCAGCAGGATCGCCGCGCAAAAACTGCGATAGACGGCGAGCGGGTCATCACCGTGGAAGCGCAGTTCCCGCGGGCCGGTGCGTTCCACGCCGCGAACCCAGCTTGCCGCCTCCGCGATGTCGGTAGTGCGGACGGAGATCTCCAGCGGGGCCGAGCCCACCGGCGGCGGGCTGGCCCCGGCCGCGCCCTCGATCGCCCGTTGCGCGGTCTCCCGGATCAGCGCGCAGGCGCGCGCCGGGTGCAGGCTGTGCGCGGCCAGCCGGCTGACGTGCTCCTTGACCACCGCGGTGTGCACGCCGGGGATCAGCGCCGCCGTTTCCTCGCAGGCACACCGGTCCCCGGTGACAAGCACGACCGGCACCCCGTAGTGCGCGGCCACCAGGGCGTTGATGCCCGCCTCCCCGGTCACCACCCCGCCGAGCCTGGCCTCCATCACCGCGCGCGGGTTGTAGGTGTGCGACAGCCCGGCGGGCGCGCCCACCGACCCGTGATAGGACACGAACAGCACGGCGTCGAAGCTTTCATCCAGGCCCTGCATCATGTAGAGCGGCTTGTGGCTCCCGGAGATGTAGGAGGCGCCGCCGGCGAGCGCGTCGGCGGGAAGGTTGCGCATGGTCGAGTGCGAGTCGTTGACCACGATCTCGGCGGCGCCGCCCGCCAGGGCGCCCTCGATGGCCGCGTTCACCTCGGCCAGCAGCAGCTTGCGCCCGGCGACCGCCGCCGGCCCGTCGCCAACACACTGCTCCCAGTCGACGACCCCCGCCGTGCCTTCCATGTCACTGGACACAAAGACCTTCACGGCCGCCTCCTGTTCACCGAGCACCGACCCATCATGGCTGGTCCCCGGCCAGTCGTGACCAGCTCGTCATGACTGGTCCGCGGTTCGCGCCAGGCCACTCGCGGCGGGCGGGGCGGACGCGAACGCGAAGTGGCAGGCCGCCAGGTGCCCCGGGGCCTGCGCGGCCCCGGCGAGCACCGGGTCTTCCTCGGCGCACCGCTGCTGAGCCATCGGGCACCGGGTGCGGAACCGGCACCCGGCCGGGATCCGCAGCGGGCTCGGCGGGTCTCCGGCTATCGCGGGCGCCCCGGCGCTGGAGGCGTCATGCACCAGCCGCGGGATCGCGGCGAGCAGGCCACGAGTGTACGGGTGCCGGGGAGTGCCGAACAGTTCCTCGGTGGGTGCGACCTCGACGATGCGGCCCAGGTACATGACCGCCACCCGGTCGCACAGGTGCCGCACTACGGCCAGGTTGTGCGAGATCAGCAGCAGCGACAGGCCCAGTTCCGAGCGCAGGCTGTCGAGCAGGTTGAGGATGGTCGCCTGCACGCTGACGTCCAGCGCGGACACCGGTTCGTCGGCGATGAGCACGTCGGGCCGCAGCGCCAGGGCCCGGGCGATGGCCACGCGCTGCCGCTGGCCGCCGGAGAACTGCCGGGGGTAGGCGCTCACCGCCTCGGCGGGCAGGCCGACGAGCGTGAGCAGCCGCTTGCTCTCCTCGGCCACCTGGTTCCGGGGCACCACTTGATGCACCCGGAGCAGTTCGCGCAGCATCCCGCCCACGGTCATCCGGGGATTCAGCGAGGAGTACGGGTCCTGGAAGACAATCTGTACACGGCGCCGGTCAGCGTTCGAACGGCGGGCCGGGAGGGTCTTTCCGTTCAGCATGACCTTGCCCTTGTCGGCGGGACGGAGGCCGGACAGCGCAAGGGCCAGCGTCGACTTGCCCGATCCGGACTCGCCCACCAGGGCGAGTGCCTCGCCGCGGCCGACCTCCAGGTCCACCCCATCCACCGCGCGGAGCAGCCGCTCCTCGTGCCGCAGCCGCGCCGCGAGCTGGGAGCCGACGGGGAACGACACCGTCACCCCGCGCGCCGCCAGCAGGGCGCTGGCCTGGTCCGCGCCGTCCGCCGCGGTCATGCCTGCGCCCGGTCCGCGGCGGCCGCCTCCAGGCAGCGCTCCCAATGCAGGCACGCTGTGGCGCGGCCGCCGGGCAGCATCCGCAGCGGCGTCTCGCTCACCCGGCAGTCCTCCTCGGCGAACTCGCACCGCGGGTGGAACCGGCATCCCGGCGGCGGCGTGATCAGGCTGGGCGGCGCCCCGGGGATCGGCACCAGCGAATCGCGCACGTAGTCGAAGTCCGGCGCGGACCGCACCAGGCCGCGGGTGTACGGGTGGCGGGGGTCGAGCAGCACGTCCCCGACGGCGCCGCGCTCGACAAGCTGCCCGCCGTACATCACCGCCACCCGCTGGCAGATCTGCGCGACGACCGGCAGGTCGTGGGTGACGAAGACCAGGCTGACCCCGGACTCGCGGCACAGCCGGGCCAGCAGCCGGAGGATCTGGTCCTGGATGGTGACGTCCAGGGCGGTGGTCGGCTCGTCACAGAGGATGATCTCCGGGTCACAGGACAGCGCTATCGCGATCATCACCCGCTGGCGCATGCCGCCGGAGAACTCGTGCGGGTAGGCGCGGAACCGGCGCTCCGGATCCGGGATGCCCACCCGGCGCATCAGCTCCAGTGCCCGTTCCGCGGCCCGGGCACGGCTGAAGCCCAGATGCACCTGCGGCCCCTCGGCGATCTGCCGACCCACCCGCATCACAGGGTTGAGCGCGCTCATCGGCTCCTGGAAGATCATCGCCAGCTTCGGCCCGCGGATCCGGTTGAGCTCGGACTGAGTCCTGGTCACCAGGTTCACGCCGTCCAGCAGGATCTCGCCAGCGGTCACCCGCGCCTCGGCGGGCAGCACGCCGAGCACGGCACGCAGTGTCATGCTCTTGCCGGATCCGGACTCCCCCACCAGGCCAAGTGCCTCGCCCGCGGCGACATCGAACGACACACCATCCACCGCCCGCACGGTGCCCATTCGGCTGGCGATCCGAACGTGCAGGTCGCGGACATCCAGCACCGGCCCGGCCGGCCCCGGCCCGGCCGCCGCCGGCCCGGCCGGCCCCGGCCCGGCTGGCACCGGCCCCTCCGCAGCGGTCATGCCTGGCCCGGCCGGAGCAGGTCGGCGAGGCCGTCGCCGATCAGGGAGAGCCCGAGGCCCACGACCACCACCGCGAGGCCCGGGATCGTGGTGAGCTGCCAGTGCGTGGACAGGAAGTTCTGCCCATCGTTGATCATCGAGCCGAGGTCGGCGGTCGGCGGCGGCACGCCCAGGCCGAAGTAGCCCAGCGTCACGATGGCCAGCATGTCCTGGACGATGTCGGACATGGAATAGATGATCGCCTGGGTGATGACGTTCGGCATCAGGTGGCGGCCCATGATGCGGACACTGCCCAGGCCGCCCGACTGGGCCGCAAGCACGTAGTCCTGCCGTTTGGCCACCAGGATCTCGCCGCGGATGATCCGCGCGTAGGACACCCAGCCCACCAATGTGATCGCGATGTAGATGCTGCGCTCGCCCGGGCCGAGCACGAACACCAGGGCGATGACCAGCACGTAGAACGGGAACGCGACCACGACGTCGACCAGGCGCATGATCACGGTATCGGCCCAGCTGCCGAAGTAGCCGGCCAGGCTGCCCAGGACCGTGCCGAGGGCGAACGGGAACAGCACCGCGATGAACGCGATCCGCAGGTCCTCCCGCAGGCCGTAGAGCAGCCGGGTCCAGGTGTCCCGGCCAAGCTGGTCGGTGCCCAGCAGGTGGTGGGCGCTCGGGCCGAGCAGCGTCGCGTTCAGGTTCTGCGCGTTCGGGTTGTACGAGCTGAACAGCGGCGCGCCGGTCGCCAGCACCAGGATGATGGCGATGATCACGATCCCGGACAGCAGCGCGGGCTGGGTGTACCAGCGCCGGGCGCGGCGTGGCTCCGCCCGCACGGTGGTCACCTCGTAAGCGCCGGGCGCCCCGGGCTCCGGGATCAGCGGAATCACGCTCACCGGGAGAACCGCACTCTCGGGTCGAGGGCCGCGTAGGCCACGTCGGCCAGCAGGTTGAGCAGGATGACCATGATGGCGAAGACCAGGGTTACGCCCTGGACCACGGTGAAGTCACGCTGGAAGATCGAGTTGATCATGAGCTGGCCCAGGCCGGGGATCGCGAAGACGTTCTCGATGATCACCGTGCCACCGATCAGGAAGCCGATGTTGATGCCGAGCACGGTGATCGCCGGGATGACCGCGTTGCGCAGCACGTGCCGCAGGAACAGCCGGGGCCCGGGGACTCCCTTGGACCTGGCGGTGGTGACGTACTCGGCGCCGAGCACGTTGAGCATGCTCGCGCGCAGGCTGCGGATGACCACCGGCGCGAGCGCCAGCGCCACGGTCAGGCTGGGCAGGAACATCGACCGCAGGTGGCCGAAGAAGCCGGCGCCGTACCCACTGACCGGGAACCAGTGGAGCTTGATCGCGAACGCGTAGATCAGCAGGAACCCCAGCCAGAACTGGGGCATGCCCAGCCCGATCAGCGGAACCGCGCGAACCACGTGGTCGCGGGCGCCGTCCTTCCGGCTGGCCGCGATCATCGCCAGCGGCACGCTGATCAGCACGGCGAGGACGGACGCGTAGGTGATCACCCACAGCGTCGGCGGCAGGTGGCTGAGGATCAGGCTGGACGCCGGGCCACCGTAGAACAGGCTCAGCCCGAGGTTGCCGTGCAGCAGCCGGTCCAGGAACAGCCAGTACTGGCTGACCAGCGGCCGGTTCAGGCCCCACTCCCGGTGCAGCAGCGCCACCGCGCGGGGGGTCGCGTGGATCCCCAGGATGGTCCGCGCCGGGTCACCGGGGATCAGGTGGATCATGAAGAAGACGATGATCGTGACGCCGACGGCCACCGGCACCAGTTGCAGCAGGCGCCGCAGCACGAACGTCATCCGCCCCATGGGCGCCGCTCACCTCCCTCGCCCGCTGGACCCTGGTTCCCGGATGCCCGCCGGCCGCCGGGCCCGGGCGGCGTTTCGCCCGGGACCGGCCGCGGCCTACTTGCTAAGCCAGACGTTCTCCAGGTGGTAGTTGCCGAGCGGAGTGACGAAGAAACCGTGCACGCTGGTGGTGGTCGCGTAGGCGTACGGCGAGTAGTAGAGGAACGCCATGAACGCGTCGGCGGCCGAGTCGGCCTGGACGGTGTTGTACAGCGCCTGCCGCGCCGGGGTGGACAGGGTCTGCTCGGCCAGGTGCGTGTCCTTGACCACCGTCGGGTTGTTGTAGGCGGTGAAGAACGACCGGGCGCCGGAGTTCGGGTCCACCGCGAAGGTGGCCAGCTCGTCCGGGTCGGGGATGTCCATGGTCCAGTAGGTCAGCGTCATGTCGTACTTGAGGTTCTGCTCGTCCACGTTGACCGTGTTCGGGTCCAGTTCCTGGATCTTCAGGTTGATGCCGAGCGGCTTCAGCTCGTTTTGCAGGATCGTGGCGATCGTGATGTCGTCGGAGAAGCCGGAAGACACCAGGATCGTCGTGGTGAACCCGTGCGGCACGGTGGACTTAGCCATCTCGGTCTTGGCCGCCGCCGGGTTGTACTGCAGCCCCTTGGTGGCCGGCTGGTAGTAGGGCACCTGCGGCGGGAACAGCGAATTCGCCGGCTTGCCGTTGCCGAAGAGCACCGCCTTGACCAGCGCCGCCCGGTTGATGGCCAGCGAGATGGCGCGGCGCACGTGCACGTCCTGGAACGGCTTCACCAGCTCGTTGAAGGCCAGGTAGTCGGTCCTGGTCGAGTCGAACAGGTCCATCTTGATGCCCGCGGTGGCCTTCAGGCTGCTCACCGTGGACCAGGCCGGAAACTCGTCCACCTGGGCCTGCCCGCCCTTGAGCTGCAGTTCCCTGGTGTTGTCGCTGGGCACGTCGGTCCAGGTGACGCTGTTCAGGTAGGGCTTGCCCTGCTGCCAGAAGTACGGGTTGCGGACCAGCTTGAGCGCCGAGCCCTTGTGCCAGTAGTCCCACTTGAACGGACCAGTCCCGATCGGGTGCTGGTAGAACGCGGTCTCGGTCTGGCCGCCGTAGTTGGCCGGGACGATCGCGTTGGCGAACAGCGACAGGTCGGCGAGCAGCGGCGCCCAAGGGTACTTGAGATGGACCACCACGGTCTGCGGCGACGGCGCGCTGACCGACGCGATGGCCGTGTCGATGTAGCCCCAGCCCTTGGCCGCAGCTCTGGCCTGGTCGATGGAGAACTTCACGTCGGCGGAGGTCATCGGCTTGCCGTTGGAGAACTTCACGCCCTTGCGCAGCGTGAACGTGTAGGTCTTCTTGTCGGCCGAGACGGTGTAGCCGGTTGCCAGCCAGGGCTCGACGCCCCTGCCGTTCGGCGTCACCGTGTACAGCGGCTGCATGATCTGCTCGAAGATCCAGATGGACTCGTTGTCGAACACGGTCGTGTTGTTCATCGACTGCGAGTCGGCGGTGCGGGCGATGACCAGGTTGCCGCCGTGCACCGGCCCACCGGGCGTGCCGCCGGTGCTGGATCCGCCGGAGCCTGAGCCGCAGGCGGCCAGGGCCGTCATGGCACCGGCCGCGATCAGGGCCAGTGCTGCGCTGGTTCGGTATGTCACGGTCACTCCCCTGGGAATAGGCGGGGCAGGACAGGCACCCTCAGACAGGACAAACCTTTGTTCTTAGCCAAGATGCCGGCAAAAGAAGCAGTTGTAAATAGCACCGGAACCCTGGAGGAGATGGTTTACAACGTTGTAACCTCATCCGCCGTGCGTTACGTGGTGCTTGGCTGCGGCGCGGTGGGCGGCACCGTGGCCGCTGGGCTGGTACGGGACGGCCACGAGGTGCTCGCCTGCGACGCCGATCCCCTCGTCGTCGAGGCGATCCGCGCGCGCGGGCTGCGGATCGAGGGCCCGGTGGATAACTTCACCGTCAGGTTGCCTATGGTGACGCCCGGTGGCCTGCCGCCCCGGCTCGACGGCCCGGTGCTGGTGGCGGTCAAGGCGCACCACACCGGGACGGCCGCCGCGCTGCTGGCGGGCCGGCTGCACGGCGAGGCATTTGCCGTCAGCCTGCAGAACGGCCTGAACACGCCTATCCTGGCCCGCGCCGTCGGCCCGGAACGCGTGGTGGCAGCCGTCATCAACTTCGGCGCCGACATGGTGGAGCCCGGCGTGGTGCGGCGCGGCAACCGGGCCACGTTCATGGTCGGCGAGCCGGACGGGCGGCTCACCGGCCGGGTCCGTGCACTCGCCGCCGACCTCGCGGACGTGATCGCCACCGGCGACATCCTCGGCTACGCGTGGGCGAAACTGGCATGCGCGGCGGTGCTGGCCGTCACCGCGGTCAGCGACCTGCCAGTTGCCGACGTGCTCGCCGACCCGGGCTACCGGCCGCTGCTTACCGAACTGGCCCGGCAGGTGATCGCGCAGGCGCCGGTGCCGCCGATGCCGCTGGACGGGTTCGAGGCCCGTGACCTGCCGGGCTCGCTGGACCGGCTGGCGGCGTTCAACCGGGCCTCGGCGAAGACGCACACCGGGATCTACCGGGACCTGGCGATCCTGCACCGCCCGACTGAGGTGCCCGCGGTCCTCGGCGGTCTCACCGGCACGCTGCCACCCCTGGTGGTGGACCTGGTGGTGGCCATCGAGCAGGGCCGCCGGCCCTGCTCGCGCGGAAACCTCGACCTGCTCGCGGCCTGCGAGCGGGCCGAGCGGCTGGGGCGTCCGCTGAACGCCGTCGTGTCACTGGTGGCCGGGCCGCGGCGCGCGCCGGGCGGGCCGCTGGCCGGGCGCCTCGTCGCGGTCAAGGACATCATCGAGGTCGCTGGCCTGCCGACCCGCTGCGGCAGCCCCGCCAGCAGCCCCGATCCGGCGCGGTCCGACGCGGCGGTGGTGGCCCGGCTGCGGGCCGCCGGCGCGGAGGTGTTCGCCACCACCCAGTGCCTGGAGTACGCCGCGGGGTTCGCCCACCCGCAGGTCGGTGGCACCCGCAACCCCCGGGATCCGGCGCGCACCTCCGGCGGGTCCTCCGGCGGGTCGGCCGCGCTGGTCGCGGCGGGCGTCTGCGCGCTGGCCCTGGGCACCGACACCGGCGGCTCGGTGCGGATCCCGGCCGCGTACTGCGGCATCGCCGGGCTCAAGCCGACCTACGGGCTGCTGCCGGTCACCGGGGTGTTCCCGCTGTCACCGGCCTGCGACCATGTGGGCACGCTCACCGCCACCGTGTCCGGCGCGGCGGACCTGCTGGCGGTCCTGGCGGATCCGGGCCTGCTGGCCCGCCCCCCGGCCCGCGTGTACGGCGGGTTCACCGCCGG
>Ga0209166_10003876_pt1 | contig 10644 bp, 7 predicted proteins | sample Coa_R1_3_FD_187151 | JGI IMG/M metagenome (GOLD analysis project Ga0209166, IMG submission 187151) | Surface soil microbial communities from Centralia Pennsylvania, which are recovering from an underground coalmine fire - Coalmine... | ecosystem: Environmental > Terrestrial > Soil > Unclassified... | reverse complement strand
ACACCCCCGACGGCCGCCCGATCATCGACCGGTTGAGCGATCCCGCCAACCTCGTCGTCGCGACCATGTCAGGGGTCGGTTTCGGCCTGTCGCCGGCGAGCGGCCATGCGATCCGCGATCTCGTGGTCGAGGGCGCCTGTTCCTTCTCCGACATCGCCAAGCTCGGGCTGGGGCGCTTCGCCACGCTCGAGCCCGATTGGCGCGAGCGCCGGGGATGGGCAGCCTGATGCGCTACTCGGCATTCGCGCTGTTGCGCGGCGGACTGACCGGGCAGCGTCACTGGCCGCGCGCCTGGCGCGATCCCGCACCGAGGAAGCACTATGAGGTGATCATCATTGGCGGCGGCGGCCACGGCCTGTCGACCGCCTACTACCTCGCCAAGGTGCACGGCATCCGCAATATCGCGGTGCTGGAGAAAGGCTGGATCGGCGGCGGCAACACGGGACGCAACACGACCATCGTGCGCTCCAACTATCGCCAGCCGGCGCTCCACACGCTGTTCGATTTCGCGCTGAACCTGTGGGAGGGGATGAGCGACGAGCTCAACTACAACGTGATGTTCAGCCAGCGCGGCGCGCTGTTCCTCGGCCATTCGGACAGCGACATGACGCGGCTCGCCGAGCGGGGTGATGCGCTCCGCTGCGCCGGCATCGACGCCGAACTGCTGAGCCGCGACGAGGTTCACAAGCTCGTGCCGTTGCTCGACATGTCGCCGGACGCGCGTTTCCCGATCCACGGCGGCATGATCCAGCGGCGCGGCGGCACCGCGCGGCACGATGCGGTCGCCTGGGGCTATGCCCGCGCCGCTGACCGGCTGGGCGTCGACATCATCCAGAATTGCGAGGTGACCGGCTTCTCCATGGTCGGCGGGCGCATCGCCGGCGTGGAGACGACGCGCGGCGGCATCGGCGCGGATCGGGTCGGCATCTGTGTTGCCGGCAATAGCGGGCCGGTGGCGGCGATGGCCGGCATCCGCCTGCCGATCGAGGCGCAGACATTGCAGGCCTTCGTCACCGAGCCGGTCAAGCCGATGATCGACACGGTGGTGATGTCGCAATCGCTGCACTGCTATATCAGCCAGTCGGACAAGGGCGGCATCGTGCTCGGCGGCGATCCCGATCAGTTCCCGAGTTACGCCCAGCGCGGCTTGCCGCCACGGATCGAGAAGGCGGCGGCGGAGGCGATCGCGCTGGTGCCCGCGCTGTCGCGGCTGCGCATGGTGCGCTGCTGGTCGGGGACGACCGACATGAGCTTCGATGGATCGCCGATCATCTCGGCGCTGCCGGTCGAGGGGCTCTATCTCAACGGCGGCTGGTGCTACGGCGGGTTCAAGGCGACGCCGGGATCGGGCTGGTGCTACGCGCACCTGCTGGCGACCGGGGAGTCGCACCGGCTTGCGGCACCGTTCGGTTTCGATCGCTTCGCGGTCGGCGCGACGATCGACGAGGCGGGGGTCGGCTTCATGCCGCAGCTTCGCTGATGATGCGGATCGATTGCCCCCATTGCGGCCCGCGCGGGCAGGTGGAGTTCAGCTATGAGCGCACGCTCGATTCGGTCGTGACGCTCGACATGGAGCCAGCGGTCGCGGTGGCCCGCCTCTATGCGCGCACCAACCCCCGTGGGCTGGACGATGAACTGTGGCGTCATGGCCTCGGCTGCCGGCAATGGCTGGTGCTGCGCCGCCATCGCGTGACCCATGCGATCGAGTCCGTCGCTGCGTTCGATCCGGCGGTGCATCGATGAGCGGCCCGGCGCGGATCGGCGACCGCGACGGCGAGACGCTGCGCTTCATCTTCGACGGCGTGCCGATGCGCGCGCGGCCGGGGGACACGCTCGCCGCTGCGCTGCTTGCCAACGGCGTTGGCCTCGTTGCGCGGAGCTTCAAATATCATCGCCCGCGCGGGATCATGGCGGCGGGCGTCGAGGAACCCAATGCGCTGGTGACGGTGGGTGAGGGGGGCCGCACCGAGCCCAATACCCGTGCCACCGACCTGTTCGTCTATGACGGGCTCGTCGCATCGAGCCAGAACCGCTGGCCGAGCCTCGGCTTCGATATGGGTGCGGTGAACGGTCTCGTCGCGCGCTTTCTGTCGGCGGGTTTCTACTACAAGACCTTCTTCGGCCCGCCTTCGCGTTGGATGGTCTACGAGAAGGTCATCCGCCGCGCCGCGGGGCTCGGCAAGGCGCCGACCGAGGCCGACCCCGATCGCTACCAGCACCGCTCCGCCTTCTGCGACGTGCTGGTGGTCGGCGGCGGTCCGGCCGGGCTGGTCGCGGCGATGGAAGCGGCGCAGGCGGGCGAGCGCGTGCTGTTGGTCGAGCAGGATCGCGAACTGGGCGGCAGCGCGTTGCGTGACGACATTCACCTCCCCGTCACCGCGGCCGGGCTCGAGAAAGCGGGGGTGCGCATCCTCACTCGCACCACTGCGTCGGGGCTGTGGGACCATAGTTTCGTGACGCTCAACGAGCGGCTCGTCGAGCCCGGCCAGCGCCCCGAAGCGGGGCGCCCGGCGCAGCGGCTCCGGCATGTCCGCGCCGGGCGGATCGTGCTCGCCACGGGGGCGATCGAGCGCCCGCTCACCTTCGCAGGCAATGATCGTCCCGGCGTGATGCTGTCGCAGGCGGTGCGCACCTATGTCCACCGCTTCGGCGTGCTGCCGGGCCGGCGCGTGGTGATCGCCACCAACAATGACGACGCCTATCTCACTGCCGAGGCGATCACGGTGGCGGGCGGCGAGGTGGTCGCGATCCTCGATGCGCGTACCGCCGTGGCGGCGTCGCGCTTTCCGGTGTTCACGGATGCGGTGCCGCTCGCGACGCGCGGCACGCGGCACCATCTGACCGCCGTCGAGGCGCGGGTGGGTGAGGTCGTGCGTCGGTTCGACGCCGATCTGCTGGCGATGTCGGGCGGCTTCACGCCGGTTGTTCACCTGCACAGCCAGGCCGGGGGCAAGCTCGACTGGCGGGCCGACCTTCAGGCATTCGTGCCGGGCGCGAGCCTGCAGGCGGTCACCAGCGTCGGCTCGGCGGCCGGCGAGATCCACCCCATCGCGGCCAGCGCCGCCAACCTGCCCGATCCCAAGCACAGCTTTGTCGATTTCCAGAACGACGTCACTGTCGCCGACGTCGACCTCGCCTGGCGTGAAGGCTATCGCTCGGTCGAGCATCTCAAGCGCTACACCACGCTCGGTATGGCAACCGATCAGGGCAAGACCAGCAACATGGCTGCGCTCGCCCGGCTGGCGGCGGTGGCGGGCGTCGAGATCCCTGAGGCGGGGCTGACCACCTTCCGCCCACCCTTCACGCCGATCACGCTCGGCGCGCTGGCCGGGGCCGACGGCGGAGGGCATGCCGCGCCGACCCGCTGTCTCGCGCTGCACGACCATCACCAGCGGCACGATCCGCTGTGGCAGCCGCTGGGATACTGGTTCCGCCCGCGCGCCTACCCGGTCAATGGCGAAACGCTGCACGAGGCGGCGCTACGCGAGGCCCGCGCGGTGCGGACCAGCGCCGGGATCGTCGACGTGTCGACGCTGGCCAAGTTCGCGGTGGCCGGCCCCGATGCCGCCGCCTTCCTCGAGATGGTCTGCGCGACGGGGGTCGCCAAGCTCGCGGTCGGGCGCGGGCGCTACACCTTCATGCTGCGCGAAGACGGTATGGTGATGGACGATGGCACGGTGTGGCGGCTCGACGAGCAGCGCTACCTGCTGACCAGTTCGACCGGAGGTGTGGACCGCATGGAGGCGCATCTGAGCTATGCCCATCGCGTGCTCGCGCCGCAGCTTCGAGTGTCGGTGGTGGCGCAGCAGGAGCATTTCGCCGGCATCGCGCTGGCTGGGCCACTCGCGGTGGAGATTCTCCAGGCGCTGATCGGGATGCTGCCGCCCGCGCACATGGGCGTGGCGCGAGCCGAGATCGCCGGGGTCGCGGTGATGATCCTGGCGGCGAGCTACAGCGGCGAGCGAGCCTTCGAAGTCTATGCGGAAGGGATGTCCGCCGGGCCGGTATGGGACGCGCTGGAGGGGGAGACGCGGCGGCGCGGCGGCTGTCCCTATGGCCTTGAGGCGCTCGAGTTCCTGCGGATCGAAAAGGGGCATATCGTGATCGGCGCCGAGGCGGACGGGCGCACGACTCCGCACGACCTTCGGCTGGAGCGGATGCTGCGCAAGAGCGGCGGCTTCATCGGTCGCTCGGCGCTCGATCGCCCGGCGCTGACGACGGCGGATCGCCTGCAGCTGGTCGGGCTGGTGGCCCCGGATGCGGCGATTCCGGAGGGTTCGATGCTGCTAGTGAAGGCGGGTTCGCCGCCCGTCGGGCATGTCACCTCGGCGGCGGGCCGCGTGCTCGGTGGCGGCGCGGTCGCGCTCGGACTGTTGCGCGGTGGACGCGAGCGGCAGAGCGAGGCGCTGATCGCATCCTCGCCGACGCGCGGCCAGCACGTGCGCGTGACGGTGGTCGATCCGGTTTTCTACGACGTGGAGGGGACGCGCTACCGTGATTGACGACGCGGTCATGGTGGAGATGGCGCCGGCCGGCGACCTGATCGCGCTCGATCTCTGGGCCGGTGCGCTGCCGCCTGCGTTCGGCGACGTGCCGATGATGCGCGTCGAGCCGACACGCTGGTGGCTGATCGGCGCGTCCGGGCGTCTGGGCGAATTGGCCAGCTTGATCGGTGACAAGGGTGCGCTGACGCCGATGGGTGGCGGGCTGATGCGTGCCACGCTCATCGGCCCCGGCTGGCGGAGCCTGCTCGGCGTCAGCGGTGTGTTCGACGCCGAAGGGCCTCAGTGCGCGGCGGGTGCGGTGGTCGCGACGGTGATCCACCATGTGCCGGTCTGGATCGCGCCGCAGCATGACGGGGCTTGTCGCCTCTATGTCGCCGCCAGCTATGCTGAGGGTCTGATCGAATTGTGGCGGGCGACGATCGGCCACCTGAAGGTCCGACTGTCGACCGGACCGGCAGGCGAGACATGAGCGGGCCGCCAGGGAGATGAGCGACATGGACCGCAACACCCCACGCAGCGCCTTCACACGCTGGTACGTCGTGCTGGTGCTGGGGCTGGTCTATGCACTCAACATCGCCGATCGCTATGTCGTCTCGACCGTGCTCGAGCCCATCCGGCTGGAATTCCACCTGAGCGATACCGGCGCTGGCTGGCTGACGGGCGTTTCGCTGGCGCTGTTCTACATCACCGTCGGCATTCCGATCTCGCAGTTCGCCGATCGATCGAACCGCCGCAACATCGTCTCCGCTGCGATGGTGCTGTGGTCGATGATGACGGCGATCCTCGGCCTCACGCAGAGCTTCTGGCAGTTCCTCCTCGCGCGGATTGCCGTCGGTGTCGGCGAGGCGGGCGGTACGCCGCCGTCGACCTCGATGCTCGCCGATTATTTCCCGCGTGACCGGCGGGCCTTCGCGCTCACCCTCTATGCCTTGGGCCTGCCGTTCGGCGCGTGGCTGGGCTCAAACGTCGCGGGGCAGATCGTCGACCATTTTCACAGCTGGCGCGCCGCCTTCATCGCGCTCGGTGCGCCCGGCGTGCTGTTCGGAGTGATCATCCTGCTCACCGTGCGCGAGCCCGCGCGCGGGCGCTATGAGGCGATCGAGCCGGTCACCTCGAGCGCCGCACTGGGTGATACGCTGCGCTATCTCTGGTCACAGCGATCGGCCTGGCACATCAACGCGGCGGGGACGGTGATCTGCCTGTGGGGCTGGGGGCTGATGTACTGGACCCAGACCTTCCTCGAGCGCGCCTATGGCCTGACGACGGCGCAGGCCGGGATGCGGCTGGGCACGATCTATCTGTGGGCGGGGCTCGCCGCGACCATCGCGACGGGCGTCATCCTGGCGATGCCGCAGATGCGCGAGCCCAAGCGGATCGCCTATTTCCTGGCGGGGATCGTATTCTGTTCGACCATCCCCTCCTTCCTTATCTACTGGACCCATTCGCTGCGCGTTGCGACCGCGATGCTGTGGATCGTGGTGCCGGCGATCTATCTCTATGTCGGCCCGACGATGGCGTTGCTGCTCAATTTCCTGCCCGCTTCGATGCGCGCGCAGGGTATGGCGATCAGCCTGCTGACAGCCAATGTCGCCAATCTGGTGATCGCGCCGCTGGTCGTCGGCGGGATCAGCGACCTGCTGGTCGGAAACCTGCACAGCAATGCGGAGTCGCTGCGCTACGCGCTGCTGGCGCTGTCGCTGACGGGGTTCTGGGCGGCCTATCATTACTGGACCAGCGTCCGCACCTACGCCGCCGACGATCGCAGGATCCGCGCCGTGGGGACGATGCTGGCGCAACCCGGGGAGGCATGATGCCGGATCGACGCTATATTCTGGCATTCTCCTGTCAGGATCGGCCTGGGATCGTCGCGGCGGTCTCGGGGCATATCTTTCATTCCGGCGGCAACATCCAGGAGTCGAGCCAGTACAACGATCCTGAATCGGACCGCTTCTTCATGCGGACTGCGTTCGTCATCCCCACTGGCAGCGACAGCGCCGCGTTCCGGGAAGGCTTGGATGCTCTGGCCGACCACTATGGCATGACGCTCAGCCTGCGCCCGGAGGATCGGCGGCAACGCGTGCTGATCCTCGTTTCCAAGTTCGACCATTGCCTCGTCGATCTGCTCTATCGCCGGCGCATCGGCGAGCTCGACATGGAGATCGCCGGCATCATCTCGAACCACCCTTTCGAGAGCTTCGGCTCGCTCGATCTGGGCGACATCCCCTTCCATTACCTGCCTGTCAACGCCGCGACGAAGCAGGCGCAGGAGGACCAGATCTGGCGCCTCTACCAGGAAAGCGGCGCCGATCTCGTCATTCTTGCGCGCTACATGCAGATCCTGTCGGATGCGCTGAGCGAGAAGTTCGCCGGCCGCTGCATCAACATCCACCACAGCTTCCTGCCCGGCTTCAAGGGCGCCAAACCCTATCATCAGGCGCATGAGCGCGGTGTGAAGGTGATTGGTGCCACCGCGCATTATGTCACCGGCGATCTCGATGAGGGGCCGATCATCGAGCAGGATGTCGAACGGATCAGCCATGCCGATACCGCCGAAGACCTGATCCGCAAGGGGCGCGACATCGAACGGCGAGTGCTGTCGCGCGCGGTGGCGCTGCATCTCGGTGGGCGCGTGCTGCCCAACGGCGCGCGCACCGTGGTCTTCCGGGACTGATCGTGGGCGCGCTGCTGCTGCTCGCCGCCGCCGTCGCGACTTCGCCACCGATCGATTACAGCCATCCGGAAAGCTGGCTCTGTCGCCCGGGGCGCGAGGAGATCTGCACCGACGATGTCGCGATCACGATCGTCGATCGTCATGGCAGGGTGAAGCCGGGCAAGCCTGTCGCGAACAAGGTGCCCCCGGCGGATTGCTTCTACGTCTACCCGACCGCGTCACTGGATCCGACGCCCAACAGCGACACGGATCCGGGCCGTGAGGAACGCGGCATCACCGTTGCGCAGCTGGCGCCGTTCCGCGGCGTGTGCCGGCTGTTCGCGCCGGTATATCGGCAGGTGACGCTGACGGCGCTGCGCACGATGATGCGGGGTGGCGGCGATACGGCCGATCACGAGCTCCCCTATGCGGACGTGCGCGCGGCCTGGCGCGACTATCTGGCGCGGGACAATGGCGGGCGGCCGGTCGTGCTGATCGGGCATAGCCAGGGTTCGATGATCCTCAAGCGGCTGATCAGCGAGGAGATCGACGGCAAGCCTGCGCAGAGCCTCCTCGTCTCGGCGATCCTGCCCGGCGCGACGGTGCACGTTCCGCGGGGGCGCGATGTCGGCGGTGACCTGAAGGCGATCCCGCTCTGTCGCTCCCAGGCGCAGACCGGATGCGTGCTGACCTGGGCGAGCTACCGGGATGTGCCGGGGCCGCCGACCGGCGCGCTGTTTGGCAGATCGATCGAGGCCGGGATGGAGGCGGGGTGCACCAATCCCGCGCAACTGGCCGGCGGCGTCGCGCCGCTCGACCCGATCCTTGGCTTTCCGTGGTGGCGCGGCGGTGTCGCGCAATATCGGCCGCCCGCGACGGGCTGGTCGATCGCGGGTCGGCCGCAGCCGACGCGCTTTGTCCGGATGCCCGGCCTGCTTTCGGCGCAGTGCGAGACGCGGGGTGCTACCTCCTATCTGGCGGTCCATGTCGCGCCCGGCGTGGCTGCGGGCCCTGCCGAGCAACTGGTCGGCACCGCGGCGGTGGGCGATGCCGACTATCCCGAATGGGGCTTCCATGTCATCGACATGGCGATCGTCGAGGGGGATCTGGTCCGCCTCGTCGGCCACCAGACGAAGGCTTGGCTGCAGCGCGGCCCCGCGACCGGGAAGTAGGGCACAGGTCGGCTGTGTCGGCCAGTCCGGCGCCGACGCGCCCCGCATCGTGGATCCCGCGGAGTCAAACCCAACTCCGCGGGATGGGGTGGCTAGAACTTCACCTTCGCGCGGAAGCCGACCGTCCGCGGCCGGGCGTAGGTGGCGCGATCGCCGGCCTGGTAGATCTTGTAGTAAGTGGCGCGACCGATATCGGTCTTCTTGACGCCGTTGACCAGGTTGTTGCCGTAGAGGCCAAGCTCCAGCGCCCCGAAATCATAGGCCAGCGACGCGCTGACATTATGCGTCTCGGGGATGACCGCATAGGTTGAGCTGGCACCGTTCTTGGTCAGCACGCCGTTGACGATCTTGGTGGAGAAATTGTTGAACGTGGTGAACTGCTTCGACTGATACTGGTAACCCAGTTGTAGATGCAGCATGCCGTTGCCGATCTTGCGATCGTAGAACGCCATCGCCGCTGCGGTCCACTTGGGATAATAGGGCGTCGTATCGCCATCGAATGCGCCGACCGTCGGGATGTCGCCGTTCGCCTTGGAATCGTTGAACGATCCGCTTCCGGAGAGGGTGATCTCCGGGCTCAGCTTGAACGTCGTTTCCAGTTCAACGCCCTTGCTTGTGATCTTGCCCTTGTTGTCGGTGAAGAAGTACGAGCAGTTGAGCAGCAGTCTGGTCTGCACGCTCGACCAGTCGATATAATAAGCGCTCGCATTCAGGACGATGCGACCGTCATCCAGGCGCGCCTTTTCGCCGATCGTATAATTCCACAATTTGTCCGGCCCGAAGGTAAGCGGCGCCGAATTGTAGCCGTAGGATGCCAGGTTCTGCGTGCACTGCCCGGCGACGCCCGTCGTGCCCAGCGGAACGGGCTGGTTGCCGCCGCCATAGCGGAAGCCCTTTGCCGCTTCGCCGTAGATCATCACGTCCGGATTGATATGATAGGAGATGTTGGCCCGCGGATTGAAGCCGTGGGACTTGAGCGTCGCGTTCGTCGTCAGCGGAACATGGTCGATGACGCCGTAGACACCGCTCTCGAACAGGAAGTATTTTTCCTTAAAGTTGAAATATCTGACTCCACCGGTCAGATCGAGCTTGTGGGTAATGTGCCATGTCGCGTCGCCATAGACGGCGACCTGATGTTCATGCGTATCCTGCAAGCCAGAAAAGATGTCGTTCGACTGGAAGGCGCCGTCGACCAGTTTGGAATCGTACAGCCCATTTGGCGTGTTGAAGGGACCGAAGAAAAAATTCTCGTAGGACAGCGTATCGAAGCCAGGCGTCGGGATATCCTGGACGAGATGGCGGGTCTGCTTTTCGTAGAAGGTTCCGATCGTCCATTTGATCGGTCCATTATCCTTGGAGACGAGACGCGCCTCGCCCATATAATCCTTGATCTTCTGATCGATCGTATACATTTCCGCCGGGATGATATTGGCGATCGCCTGGCTGTAACTCGATGGCTGGGCGAACAGCGGATAGGTCGTCGAACTGATCGGCAGACCGGTATAATCCTGGAAGAAATAGGCGATCTGGGGTTCCGGGCTGGCGTTGTAGCCGATCTTGCGATCGGTATATGCGCCCGTCACGACAAGATCGGCGAACCCGATATCATAGTCGCCGTTCAACGTATAAAGCCGGAACAGATCGTTGGTGCCTTCGGGGCTGTTGGATGAGATCGTATAGGGAGCGAGTCCGGTAAGGCCGGAGTTCAGCCCATGTGCGCGACTCTTTTCGTAGGTGAAGCCGGCATCGAGCGTGAAGGATTCGTTCGGTATCCAGCGGAGCGCCACGCGCGCTTGTTTCGTATTGTTGTAGTTGGCGTTCTTTTTGTTGACCCGGCCGATATTGTCGATGAAGCCGCCGTCATGCCCGATATAGAAGTTGCCGCGCACCGCGAGATGGTCCGTCACCAGCGGAAGGTTGATCATGCCGCGGAAGTTATAGCTCGCTGAACCATGCTCGGTGGTCGCGGCGCCGGACTCCCCGGTTCCAAAGATCCGTTCCAGATCGGGCTTGGCCGTGACGAAGCGGATCGTGCCCGCCATCGAGCCGGCGCCGTAGAGCGTGCCCTGCGGGCCACGGAGAATCTCGACACGCTCGAGGTCATAGACCTTGAGATCGGGCGTCTGCCCCTGCACCGAGATCGGGGTGTCGTCGAGGTAGACCGCGACAAGCGAACGGTCGGAGGTGTCGGACGTTCGGTAGCCGCCGGTCGAAAGGCCGCGCATGTTGAACTTGTTGAAGCCCGGCGCGCCCTCGGTGATCGAAAGAGAGGGCGTGAATTTCGCGAGGTCGGAGAGATTGCCCTGGCCCGACTTGG
>Ga0209166_10003875_pt1 | contig 10646 bp, 9 predicted proteins | sample Coa_R1_3_FD_187151 | JGI IMG/M metagenome (GOLD analysis project Ga0209166, IMG submission 187151) | Surface soil microbial communities from Centralia Pennsylvania, which are recovering from an underground coalmine fire - Coalmine... | ecosystem: Environmental > Terrestrial > Soil > Unclassified... | reverse complement strand
CCCGCTTACGCTTTCCATTGAGACCTTGGGTGGCGTAGCGACCTCGATGATCCCGCGCAATACGACGATTCCCACGCGCAAGACCGAATCGTTCTCGACCGCGGCTGATAGCCAGCCCTCGGTGGAGGTCCATGTATTGCAGGGTGAGCGCCCCATGGCGAAAGACAATCGCACCTTGGGCAAGTTCCACCTGAGCGGTATTCCACCGGCCCCGCGTGGCGTGCCCAAGATTGAGGTCACCTTCGATATTGACGCGAACGGCATCCTCAACGTGACCGCCAAAGACACGGGTACCGGCAAAGACCAGAAGATTACTATTACCTCCTCCTCTGGTCTGAGCAAAGAAGAAGTGGAGCGCATGGCCAAGGAGGCCGAGGCGCACGCCGCAGAAGATAAATCGAAGCGGGAAGAGATTGAGTCTCGCAACCAGCTCGATGGCATGGTTTATAACGTGGAAAAAATGCTGCGCGAGCATGGTGACAAGATCTCGGCCACCGAGAAGGGCGATGTGGAGTCGGCATTGGCAGATGCCAAGAAAACCCTGGAAGGCTCTGACGCTGGCGCCATGAAGGCCGCTCTCGAAAAGCTTACCAGCGCGTCGCACAAGCTTGCGGAGGCCATGTATAAGGCACAAGCAACCCCACCACCGACCGATGGCGCTGGCCCACAGGCGTCAGCCGGCGGTTCAACCAATGGCGCTGCTGGTGCAGGCCAGGAAAAGAAAAAAGATGAGGGCGTGATTGATGCCGAGTACGTAGATGTGGAACCAAAAAACTGAGCCCCAGCAAGGATCTGGGCAGGAGTAATCTGAATCTAAAGGGAGAGACTTACAGGGCGGCGCATGGCCGCCCTTTGAGCAATGAGGTGGTGCAAAATTGAAACAATATCTGGTCGTAAAGGTGGCAGAGAGCTTGAGCCAGGTAGTCAACTTGATTGCTTTGCCTGGACTGTACACGCTGGAATCGGCACAGCAATTCATCAAACAGGCGACTGCGGCTGACCCGGACCTGAAGCTCTTGATTCAAGAGGTTGGAGCAGCATAACGGCAGCAGAGACGATATCAGGAGGTTGTGCGATGAACTGGGCCAAAGCAATCAGGCCGTATCTTCTGCTCTCCATGGCGCTGATGTCCGCGTTGCCGTCGGCTTCGTCTCTTGCTTCCGCACAGGCCCGGAGCAACATCTCCGATTCCCAAGAAAATCGCACTTCTCAGGAAGTAAGCAAACTCCTGCGAGACTTCCTGGCCGCAGTGCCCCGAGGCGACAAGAAGATTTTTGACGATTTCTTTGCCGACGACGTGATCTATACGCGCTCCGCAGGTGTGACTGTCAATAAAGCCGAGATCATCAAGAACATCGGCGTGCGCGCGGCCAACGAACCTGCCACCACGTTTGAGGCCGATGATATTACGGTGCATCCTTACGGCAACATGGCCGTCGTGAACTTCCGGCTGGTGGCCCACAACCAGAACAACGGTACGGCCGAAACCGCTTATTATCGAAATACAGGAACATTCTTGAAACGCAATGGAAAGTGGCAGGTTGTGGCCTGGCAGTCAACCAAGGTGCCGCCGGAAGGTGAGAAGCGATAAAATGAACCAACTCCAGACTGCCTATGTTAAGAAACCGCAACGACGTGACGGCGATGAGGTCCGTTTTGATGATGCTGCGGGATTTTCTTGTGGCTGTCGCCCAGGGCGACAAAAGGGTCTTTGAGAAGTTTTTTGCCGACGACGTGATCTACACCAGCTCCACTGGCGTGACCATGGATAAGGCCGAAGTCATGAGAACAATTGGCGCTCATGCGGAGAACGGCTCCAAAGCCACTTACAGGGCAGAGGACATTACGGTCCATCCCTATGACAGTATGGTGGTAGTTAATTTTCGTATGGTGATGGATGACGAAAACGACGGCCAGCGCGAGACCGCATGCTTCCGCAACACCGGAACGTTCCTGAAGCGCAACGGGCAGTGGCAAGCAGTGGCCTGGCAGGCCACCAAGTCGGGCCTCGAAGATGCGGGGGCGAAGAAGCAGTAATCTTAGATTTTTATGGCGACACAGCAAAAAGACTATTACGGTCTCCTGGGCATAAAGAAAAATGCCTCCCAGGAAGACATCCGCAAAGCTTTTCGTAAGCTCGCCAGAAAGTACCATCCTGACGTAAACCCGAATGACAAGAAATCCGAGGAAAAATTCAAAGAAATCTCAGAGGCCAACGACGTACTGAGCGACCCCAAGAAGCGCAAGATTTACGACCAACTCGGCTTTTATTCCGACAATATTGACCCCGCAGCCGCCGAAGCTTATGCCCGCGGTGATGGCTTCGGAGCGGGTGGTTTTGGTGCAACACCTCCAAACGCCGGGTCGAGACAGGGTGTGCCCTTTGATTTCGGAGGATTTGATTTCAACGGTTTCACCGGGGGCGCCGGCGGCAAGCGAACTAGCGGAGGAGGAGGCCTACATGACATCTTCTCCAACATCTTTGGAACCCGAGGTGGCGCGACTGCCAGCAACGAACCAGAAACAGGTTCTGATCTTGAATACCAGGTCAACGTAGGCTTCTGGGACGCCATTCGGGGAACGGTGATGCGCCTGGAGATCTCCCGCCAGGATAGCTGCACGAACTGCGGCGGCAAAGGATTGATTGGCAAGAAGGAAACTTGCCCTCGGTGCTCTGGCAGTGGACAAGTGACCCAGACCGGGGGCCGGATGAAATTCAATATTGAGTGTCCGGATTGCAATGGGACTGGTAAAGCTCAGGATAGGTGCCCGGCTTGCCGGGGCGCGGGAGTTGTCAACCACACCAATCCGCTCGAGGTCCGCATCAAGCCCGGAACGCGGGATGGACAACGAATCCGTCTGGCTGGCAAGGGCAATGCTGGCGTGCATGGAGGCCCGCCCGGCGATCTCTACATCATCATCCGCACCGGTGAGCATGCGATTTTTCGCCGCGAGGGCGACGATATTTACGTTACGGTTCCCATCTCCGCCATCGAAGCTGCGCTGGGAGCGAAAATCGAAGTTCCCACCATTGATGGCCGCTCCCAATTAAAAGTTCCACCCGGAACGCAGTCCGGACAGAAGTTGCGGCTGCGGGAAAAAGGTGTGCCGTCGGCCCGGCGCGAAGATATGCGTGGCGACCAGATCGTGGAGGTCAAAATTGTCGTGCCGGAAGCTCGGGACCTGAAAGTGCGTGAACTCTGGCAAGAGTTGCAGAGGCTGAACCCGGAAGACCCCCGGGAGGAACTGTGGGCCAAGATCTGATCCTGGAAACTGAACGGCTGCTCTTGCGCCCGTTTACGCTGAACGATACACCAGCAATGGAGGCCGTTCTAGGCGACCCGGTTGCCATGGAGTTTTATCCCGCGCCTTTGACTCGAGAGGGCATCGAGGGCTGGATTACGAAGAACATGGCACGCTATGAGAAAGATGGCCTTGGGCTCAATGCCATGGTTCTGAAAGATTCCGATGAAGTAATTGGAGACTGTGGTTGCATCGTGCAATTGGTGGAAGAAAGAGAGCAGATTGAAGTTGGTTACCATGTCCGGCGTAATCTCTGGGGCAACGGGTACGCAACCGAGGCAGCCCGGGCGTGCATGGATTATGCCTTCCATCAATTGGGAGCGCAGCGAGTGATTTCCATGATAAGGCCGGGAAACCTGGGCTCGCGCAGAGTGGCGGAAAAGAATGGGCTGGCTTGCGAAAAGGTGATTTTTTGGCGTAACTATGACCATTGCATTTATGCAAAGCACAAAGCGTGACCCATGACTGCAAAGCGTAAATCCAAAGGCGCTTACATGATCTCCTCCGTAGCGGAGATGTATGGCATCCATCCGCAGACGCTGCGGTTATATGAGCGCGAGGGCCTGCTCAAACCCTCCCGCACCGAGGGCAATACCCGTCTTTATACTGAAGAAGATTTGCAACGGCTGGAATTCATCCTCTCGCTGGCGCGTGATCTTGGAGTGAATATTGCAGGGATGGCCATCATCCTGCAAATGCGCGAGCGTATGGAAGAAATGAACCGCCAGATGCAGGAGTTCGTGCGCTTCGTTCACCAGGAAATTGCGACTCGCGCCAGCCATGCTCATGCCGATCCCAGCCAGGGCGCGATCATTCCGATGCGCAAGCCGATCATCACCAATTCCACAAAAAGAAAATAGCCGGCAATCTGGGCAGATCCCGGCTGATTTTCAATAAAAATGAATTCAAGCAGCGGCGGATTTATCGAGATCTTCCTCGGTGATGTCCCGCCCATGTACAGAGACAATAGGCTTCGTCCGTTCCGACTCTCCCGCCTCGCCTGTGCTTGCGGGAATTCCTTGGTCCATGATGTCAGCTTCGGGTTCGTGCTCGGAGCGGGAAGCAGCGACGTTCTTCAGTTTCTGGGGATAGACACGCATCCGTTGCCGGATACGCCGTTCCATATCTCCCCATTCCTCACGGACGCGCTCCATGCCTCGACGCATGGTTTGCACGCCCTTCTGCTCAGCATTGCGCAGATTATCGAGCAGGCGCATTGACGGTCCCCCTTTCGGTCCGATTGCGGTTTATTGCAAGTCGAAAGATTGGATGCCAAATATTTACAGTGGGAAACTGCTGGCCAGAGTAGCTGCTATCGCGCAATCCATGCGATCCAACCATCATCCACATACGTCCGCGTGATCCGTATTAAGGTTTTTGAAAGCAGCGTAGCTGCTTCCGTCATCTTCCATCAGAATGAAAACACCACCTGCAGATCGATGCGCCGGTTGGCCGACTGAGTGTTGAATACGCCGCCGGCCAATGCCGTGGATTGGCCGAACAATCGCGAACTAAGATTACCGATGGGGGGCGCGGGATTGACGTTGTTGAAAATGTTTCTCGCATTGGCGCTGAAAGTCAGGCTGTAACGCTGGTTGGATCTTTCAGCACCGCCGCCGAAGGGACCACCGCCTCCGCGTGGTCCTCCGCCCCCACCTTCTGGTCCTCTACCTCCTCCTCCTGGGCCGCCACCTCTCGGGCCGCCTAAACCGCCTGGCCCACCACCCGGTCCACCTGCTCCCCCTGCCCCGCCTCGCTGTTGCTGGGGGTTATTGGTATTGTTTCCTTCTAGCTTGGGTCCAATGCCGATCGTCTTGCTAAGACGCATGTTCAGGGTGAATTGGGCTGGACTGGTGCCGAAGTTGATCGGGACAATCGTCTGGCCGGCGATGGGCGCGGTATCAAAGGCGCCTAGATTCGTCTGGACGACACTGGGCCGCGACAAATCCGTGGCGAAAGCGGGCCGGTCATTGAAGATTGAATCGCCGTTCAAATCCTGGCCGGTGAAAACGTTAAACGGGGTTCCGGAATTGGCCACCAGAAAGGGACTCACGCGGAAGCCATGCGGCAGCGACACAGTTCCGCCAAAAAAGAGGCGGTTGCGCACATCAAAGGAGGCGCGGCCATAGTCAGCTTTGATTCCCAGTGCCGGGTTAGAAGGAAAGTTGCCGGCCCCGCCCGTATCACTGTTGGCATAGCTGAGCGAGTAGAAGCCAAACAAGGTCAGCTTGGCTCCGGCGCGCAAATTGAAGCTAGTGATCAACTGATTTTGATTGAAAACTCCTCCGGACTGATACTGATATTGAGGAACCGGAACCGCGCTTAAAACACTGGAGAAGAGCTGATGAACTCCGTGGGCATGCAGATAGGTACCGGTAACGGTTGCCGTCTTGGTAACCTGGCGCTCCACAGAGGCCGCCGCCTGTATGGTGTAGGGAGTTCTTAAGGATGGATTGATCCCATAGATCGTTGAGGGCGTCCCCGCAAGCGAGCTCAAGGACGGCAGGGTGGGGAAGGATGGATTTTTGATGACAAACTGCTGCTCATTGAGGCCGTTGAGCCGTTCCGCCTGCAGGATAAGGTTCTGCCCGAAGCGATCATAAAAAATTCCCGCGCCGGTCCGCAGCACCGTCTTGGGCGCTGCATTCTTCTTGCCTCCCAAGCCCCAGGCAAAGCTGACCCTTGGAGCCCAATCGCCATGGTCGTGAATTCCATTCTGGGTCTCAAAACGCAGTCCATAGCTGAGCGTCATGTTGGGCCGGATTTTCCAGTCGTCTTCTCCATAGATGCCCGCGTCTACAAAAGTGTTAGAGATAAACGGGTTGCCGGTGATGATGACCAACTGACGCGGCGTCGAACTTTGAAAAGCAGCCAGTGAGTCGAACGTGTAGGTCCCGTTGAAGTTCTGCGTCGACACGCTGGATTCAGACGTGGCCCGGAGCCGACCGCCCAGGCGCAGAAAATGCGTATTGAAGTTGAGTGAAGTGTAGTTCTGCAATTCGTAATGGTTGGTGGTGACAGCGCTGATTCCGAGTGGATTGCCGCCCTCGGTAAATTGTCCCAGCACGTTGATCGTGGGTCCTGAAACCAGGGCATTCTGGTCAGTGCTGCCGCGCTCCCACTCGAATCGGGTCTCATTGATGGCTTTGGGACTCAGGATCTGCGTATCGCTTACCTGGATGGAGTTCTCGTTGCTGCTCTGGTTGAAAGCCTGCGACGGCAGCGCCAATTGTCCAATTCCGTTGTTCTCCTGATGGTCGTGGGTAAACTGATACCGGACCATGAGCGTGTTGTTGGTCGAGAGCTGAAAATCAAATCGGGAACTGACGTTGGTCCTGACCCGGGGATTTAGGACGGGAGTGACAGGCACGCCCGCCGCGATAAATGCCGCCGGGCTTACTACCGTCGCCTCGTTGATGTTCCGGTGCTCCACGCTGACTTGGTACGACGCCTTCTTGCTCAAAGGTCCGCCTACGTTGCCGTTGACCATCTCTGTGTTGAAATCCGGCTCGGAGGCTGCGAATGGGTTGCGGGCATCCAGGAAGGAGTGGTTGTCGTTGAAAAAGAACTGGCCGTGCAACTTGTCTGAACCTGGCTTGGTAAGGATCTCGATGCGCCCAAACCCCATACGATCATATTGGGCTGAAAACGGGTTCTGATTGATGCGAATTTCGCGGATCGAAGACTTGGGTGGCAACTGCCCGCCGGTGAAGCCATCAATATAGATCTGGCCGCCGTTTGGTCCGGCGGAAGGTCCGGCCAGCGCCTGCAACTCCGACTGTAATTCATCCGGATCATCGGAAAGCGCATCGAGATCTTTTCCGCTCATCACCAGAGTGCTGGCGTTGTTGTCGGGATTGGTGCTTACCTTGGCGGCGTCGCCCTGAACGTCAATATTTTCTTCTTTGACCAGTATCTCCAGCGCAACATCGAACCTCTTTTCCTGGCCGACAGCAAGCTCAACATCTTGAACCATAGGCGCAAAGCCCTTGGCAGTAACGCTGATCGTGTATTTGCCTGGAGCAAGGTTGCGGACCTCATACCCTCCGGCGCCATCGGACTTTGCCGTGACCGTAGCGCCGCTGGAATTTTTCACGGAGATGGTTGCTCCAGGTATCACGGCGCCCGAAGGGTCCGCCACCTGTCCATGCAGGCGCATGAGGGTGGACTGCGCGAATAAAGGGGTCGCGAAGATCACCAGAATGGTAAAAACAATCAGGGCCCACATACGTGGTCCCGACGGCCAGAATTTCATCAATATCTCCTCAATCTACACCATTTCAGAATTGGCGCAGATCAGATCTGTATCAGGGCGTAGCCTTCCAAACTGTGTTCTACTGCGGTCCTGCGTCTCCACCAGGAGTGCCCAAGTTCCACCCGGAAAACAGGGCGGCAGCACTACGCCCGTTGGGTGCTGCGGTAAGAATCGGCTCCACGCCGCCCAGCAGAGTGATGGCTGTGGCTTCCGAGCCCGATGTTCCTTGGGTGGCCACCACCATCACGGCATCTTCCTTCTGTAAGTCAGCCAGGGTCACATTGGGGATGCGGCTCAGTATCTGCTGAAAATCAGGAGGACCTCCCGACCCGCCGCCTGACGGTGGCCCACCGCCATTCGCTGCAGGGGAGCCGGCCCCTGGGGGGCCGCCCTGCCCGGCTTGCGGGCTGCCTTTCAAAAAGACAGCAAGCCGTTGCGCCATAGGCGCCGCCAGTTTGCGCATCTGTGAATCCGGGCTGATCTTTACGACGACAGTCTTCTTTGCCAAAACGTCTTTGACGGTGATCGTGTTGTTGCCGGCGTCAATGGCGCTGATGGTGCCGGCGATGTTGCGGAAGGTGCCGGAGATTACCTCTTCCGCAGTTATCTCCTTGCCGTCTGCACTACGATTGCCGCGCGCCCGTAATTGGTCGCCGGTCTTGATTTGCTCCAGGGTTCCCTTTTGTGCGTCAGCGAACTTCACGGAATCGGGCGCGTAGCGCAAAAAGCCTGTGTCTTTGGTGGTTTTCACGGTGACGCTGTAGGTGGGCGTGACTGCGACGGTAATCGTCCCGCTGGCGGAGTCAACGGTGGTTACGATCCCGCCGGCGCCGCGTTTCTGCCAGTCGTCGCGTTCATGCTGCTGCTTCTGCGCTACATCCGTCTGCTTCATCACCACAATCGAAGAGGCCACGATCGAGTCGTTGTCGCCAGGCTTGCCCCGCACTAACATGCGGTCTCCCACCTGGACTTCAGGAAGCGTCATAGGCGTGGCGCTCTTCAGATCAGTCTGTCCGGGCGCCAGGCGCATGATGCGGACTCCCTCCACAAGAACCACATTCACGTCCGGTCCGGAGTCCGCCTTCAACACCATAGACTTGCCTGTGATCGACTTGACCGTGCCCACTTTGCGCGCCACTGAATCCTGTTGGGGCTGCGCTTGAGATGAGGCTGCAATGCTGGCGGTAACCGCCAGAACGAGCCCCACCGACAATTTCCATATACGCTTCATCGACTGCTGCCTCGTGCCTTTTATATTAATTCAATGTTCGTGGCCTGTATCTTGATTCAACCCTATGATCAGAAAGGAGTGGAGATTATCATCTCAGAAGACTGCCCGCTGAACCAAAGGAAAGCGAAAAGTTTTGTTAAGTTGAGCCAAGGGACAAAAATACTCATCGCTGAATCGCCCAATCAACGCTCGCCAAATTATTACGTGAATTTGAGTGTCTACAGCTATTGGACATGGCCTCCGGTACTTCAACGCTATAAAGATTTTCTCTTCCAATCCGATGTTAATGTCAGGAGGCCTTACCACATGAGTACACAAACAAAACACCTGACGCTTGCGCAGGAAACCCTGAGAAACTTAACCCAACATGAACCCCACACCATATTGTTTGACTACACGACAATGCCGATTTGTCCCACTGGGGTTCCGCCTGCGCCCACCCGCGGATGTTGATCAGACCTAACCCTGACCTATTTCGAACATGAGGGTCGATCGCTTAGAAATGGATTCGTATCTTCATATTCACATACTGGCAGGTAAATTCAATTTGATCGAGATAGGCCGGAAGAGAGAAAAACCGGCAGTCGAACTCGGCGGGCTTAGGTGTAACAAGCCCGCCGTAACGCTCTCTTGAAATCGTTCGGGGCAAGTTCTTTCAACCATCTTGTTCTTACATCACGGCCCTGGAACCTTACCTCCAGAACCTTCCGCGGTGACCAGCAACACGACAATTGCATCAATGGCGGCCACGACCTTGGCCGAGGGAAGGTCGTGGTTGTTGCAGAAGATGGAAAAAATAAATCGTTTGCCGGAGCTGGTCTGGCCATATCCGGAGAGCGCGTTCACATGGCTGAGGGTGCCGGTCTTGGCGTGAACCAGGCCGCCCGCGGGTGTATTTACAAATCGCTCCGCCAGAGAGCCATCTACGCCGGCAACCGGCAAAGTTTGCTCAAAAGCCGCCCCCCAGGGCTGGCGTGAGGCATAGACGAGTAACTGCACCATGGCCGCAGGCGTGATCAGGTCGCGACGAGAGAGACCCGAGCCATCCAGCACGAAAAACTCGCCTGGCTTGAGTCCAGCGTGGAGCAGAAACTGTTTGAGGGCTGCCGCTCCGCCTTCAAACGACCCTCCTGATCCTTTTAGCTGCCCGATGAGCCGCAAGTCCAGCTCGGCATGAAGGTTCTGGCTGGTCTTATTGGTTACCCTGACATCTTCAATCAAAGGCAACGAAACATGCTCCGCAAGAACTTGCGATGGAGGGCCTATCGGAGCAGCTACCAGGCCGGGTGGTGCTTGCGTTTGGGGTTGATCAAAAAATTGAGCCGGATCGCCATGTTTTGGCCTGGTTTTTCCTGTGACTGCGATGCCTCGTTTTTCCAGCAACGAACGGAAGACCTGCGCGGTAAATTCAGCGGGGTCCTCAATAGCAATGGCTTCGCTCAGACCGGCATCATCTAGGGGAATGGCCCCCCAGAGAGTGACTTTGTAGGAGCCAGAGTCACGATGAATCCCGACTTTGCGGGCCATACCGGCGGCCGTGGTCAGGATGCGATTCTCCAACTCGTAGTAGCTGATTTGCGGATCGACGGTGACCAGTGCCTTTTCTCCTGCCTTCTCGCCCGGCTGAATCTTGAGGAAGAGGACATTGTCGTTGAAAGTGAGGGCAGAAACCGGCGCGCCATCGATCCATTGGAGGTCATCGTGGGCCCAGCCTTCGCCATAACGCTCTGGAGCATAGAAACTGTCATCTCCAATTAAATCTCCGTCTACGATCTTTATCCCCTTCTGCACCACTTGGTCGGCCAACTCTTCCAGAATCTGTGTGTGCGGCGAAACCCGCTCGGTCTTGAGCTGATA